>SXGQ01181882.1_pt1 | contig 60262 bp, 74 predicted proteins | sample 3178371 | NCBI WGS metagenome assembly SXGQ01 (sample SAMN11356859, study PRJNA531348) | freshwater metagenome | isolation source: freshwater sample F1-20 | place: China: Fuxian Lake, Yuxi | collected 2017-12-25
CAGCAAAAAAACTTCTCACCCCGCTTAAGTCGAGTTGAGTCGTTTGGCTATATCGTCTATTCGTTTGACGAGCCACACCCTGAACAAGTAATTAAATATATTCGCGAAAGGTTTAACGACGAAGCCTTGGGTGGAAATATATTTGAAGTTAATTGTGAAGAGATAAAGCTTGAAGTTGATTATGCGCGTGGCGTGTTGTTTTCTTGTCTTCCGGAAGATCAAATCAAGAACATCCGCAACAGCGATCAGGTTACCCCTGAAAGGTCGGCGTCGCAAACAGAGGTCGCCATTCTTAAGCAGTTGAAGGCTCTAAGAAAAGAGAAAGCAAAAATTGATCTTCACTACGCGGCCCTTGAAAACAAGTTAATTCAATCTCTCGGAGATTCTCAAGGACTTAAAGATCTTCTCTCGTGGAAGCTTTATACAACTTCAAAACTAGATACCGCAAGAATGAGAGCTGAACAGCCAGCGTTGCTCGATCTTTACACTACCAAGACACAAACAAGGCAGCTTCGATACTCTGCATCACGCCCAAGACGACAAATCTCAGACGATAAGTTGCATGCGGCAAGTTACAGCAAAGAAAATTTGAGGGCGCACATTCAAGCATTAGTCGATCAAAATTATTTTTCCAAGCTGGGTGTTTTTAGTGACTATCAAATAAAGCATGGCGACACCACACCGGGACGATCTCGAGCTGAGTGGAGTCAAATGGAAGATGAGCAACTTAGAGACGAAGTAGACCAAGAACTTAGCATTTCAGAATTGGCGCAATTACATCAACGATCTGAATTCTCAATTCTGTGTAGAGTGGCGCTAATGCACATTCTTGATTGAATTAAATAAAAAAATCCAGGAGCAAATGTGAGCGAACAAGTACCAGTTAAATATCAACCATTAATTCAGCGGGTAAAGACAAGTGGTAGCAAGTCAAAGGCTGAAGCGATCAAGGCATTTTGTCTTGAGTGCGTTGACTACAAATACAAGAGAGTTCAGAATTGTTCTGCCAAACTATGCGCATTGTATCAAGTTCGACCATATCAAAAAAAATCAATTTAAGTTGCGCACGCCTGTGAGCCAAAAGGGACTCTATGCCAATTCAAAACATTGTTACAACGACCGGCGCCCTGGAATTCAGTGCGACTAGCAGCTTTGGCTATCGGTTTTCTCGTTATTTGGTGCTTCCACGGATCGCTGAAAGCGCGGAATTTCGAACTGGAGAGCCGTTTCAGCTTTCGCCAATTATTCAAAGAATCGTAAATGAATATTTAACGCCAGAAGAACAGCAATCCACATACGTGAGGCCCAACGGCAGAGACGAGTCCGTTATTGATTCAATTCGCTGGTTTGTCAGATATGTCGGTAGAGAAATTAGCGCGATTGAATTTGTTGAAAGAGGCTATTACCGAATGCCAACTGGTGAGCCAACTATTGAGCAGGCGAATGAGGAAATCGAAGAAGAGTTGGCAGATGAGCCAGGCGCTGTAACCGATGGTTGGCTTTATGCCTTCACTTTCCCTGAACTTATGAATCAGATCAACCACCCTATTAAAGTTGGGATGACAATTCGTGAGGTTGAGGAGCGAGTTAATGATCAATGTAGAGGATCAGCAATATTTAGTAATCCAGTTATTCTTAAGTCATGGCCAGTATGTAAAGCTTTACTCTCCGAGCGGACGGTTCATTGCTTGCTAAAACTTTCTGGTCAGTGGAAAGCGGATGCACCTGGCTCTGAATGGTTTATCACAAACATTAATGAAGTCGACAGAATTGTGAATCTGGTCATTGGTGAGACTAAGCAACAATAGTTTGATTCAAAATTTGTCTCGAAACTCTAGGTAAATTTACCGGTGTAAATGTATTGACGAATAATTGAAGGCGCTATAGCGTCTGCAACTCCTCCACGAGTTCTAGAGGAAATGAATTCGCCTACTTTTTTTCCAAAACTTGGCCATTGTTGATGCACTTGCCCATCCGGTGTTTTCTCCGGAAAGTCTTGAAATCTCTTGATGATGAATCTTCCGATCTCAGTCCAATCAATTTGAACTACATTTCTATATCTGTAGCTTATTTCTTGATTTTTCTCATTTCCCAAACAAATGTATTGCATCACATAGAAATCATCTTCATATCGTCCTGAGTTATACATGTCCTCGGCGATTTTTTCTATATTTGATTCGCTTGTAGCAAAACCGAGTCTACGAATAACGCGCTGCATGTTTTGTTTACTTCTGTTTGTCCATGGGCCGTTCATCTTACATAAACCGGCTTTCACTTCGACAATAATAAACAAAGCCTGCTTGGTTTCTCCTCCCCCATAAAGCTCTAAAAGTTTTTGATCATCTTTCATCTCTCGTTTCGATCCAAAGGAATTGATGATTTCGCGACTTTCAATGAATCGAACAGCAATTAAGTCAGCTTCAGTTCGCTGATATCTTGGCATACCATCTTCGCCAATTTCAGCTTTTTCCTGATCAAGGTGAACTACAAATCCGGGCAGAGAAAGAAAACCATTCAATCGAAAGTACCATGAAGCCACTTCTTCTGCACGTTCGCCAACTTGCCTATCCCTCATGCGTTGCTCTCTTGATCTGGTATCAGTCATATTTGGTGTATTCATTACTGTGATTAACAAGAGAGAATATTATTAAAGCAGCGTACGAAGTGAGCGACTTGAAATCACGATTAACAACTTCATTGTGGCTCTAGTTGCACCAACAAAAATTCTGATCTTTGAATTTTCATCCAATTGAGCAAAGTCAATTTCCGTGAGTACAACGCAAGGCGCAGCTTGGCCTTTAAATCTATGGACTGAGTCGGTTGTAATTTCGCCCTCAGAGTACTCTGGATTCCCAAATTCATCATATTTCCCTTGGATTGGAGATCGGAGTGTGTGCTTCCCAATTTGCGTGAATGGTGTAAGGACAGAGCTCTCTCGGCCTCTAAATGACAGCAGTGCAACATGCTTAGTCTCGAAGCCAAGCTCTATCGCGCGGTCTAATGCCTCAATAGTCCTAGGAATCAACTCACTTTGATTCTCGTAAGTTAGTACCTCTACATCTCCCCCTTCGATTGGGCTGCATGACACTATCGGAGGAACAAGTGCAAGGAGCTCATTGATGCCGCTTAACACTCTTTTGGGGCTTCGAAAATTAGCCTCTGAACGAATGGTCACCCAGCCATCAAAGGGTATTTGCTCTCTCGAGTAAACATTTTGCAATGGATCTTCAAGCCACCAACCTTTGCCGCTTGGTCGCAAAAGTCTTAACAGATTAGCTGCCCAAGTTGGCTTGAAATCTTGCCCTTCATCAACGATCAAGTCATCGAACAATTGTTCGTCACTCGGTTGATAGCTGTCTAGAGTTGCCTCCATTTGAGCGAAAGGCCCTGGTTTCAGATGATCTATGGGTGTGCCAAGTAGTTTGGCAATGCGATCGCCCAACTGGTGATATCCAGTCACCAAACCTCCCTCTGGCGCAACTTTCGAGACATGATCAGCCAGGGATCGGTTGTAACAAACGTAGAGTGGTTTGCGGCCTTGCTTGATGGATTCTCGGAAAACAGACAGCGCCAGCTGGGTCTTACCTGATCCGGCTGTCCCGATGACTCGAAGCCGGAAAGGTATGAAGTCAATTTTTTGAGCCCACTCAGACAGCCCGCCTGAGACGCGCGTGTACAGCTTGTCTGTTTGTCCTATGACAGCATTGACGTCTGGCACGATCTCCAAGAGATCGCTTAAGAATTGATGCAGCAATTCTTGAACTGTAACGTTTGGCTCATCAGCAGGAATGATCGATTGAATGATTTCAACCAGCTGATCCTTACGCGTTGAATCAACTATTCGTTTGGGATCGATTCCAGCTGAGCCTAGCTTCTTGATTTTGTAATCAGGGCAGTAAAGTATCGAATCAACGAAAACAGAGTTACCTTTGAGTGCTTGCTTTAGACGATGCTGCAAGCCGTGAGCATTTCGAGCGATTTGAAACGAGACATTCTTTGATTTTTCAGCGTACTTCTTTTCAAGTCCATCGTCAGTCTCATCCAAGTATCCAGTCTTCTGCTCAATAAGAAGAAGCTTTCCGGAGGGGCTGACTACCGCAAAATCAATCTCACCGTAAATCGCGTAATTTTTACTCTCTACATTTGTCCAATGTACACCGTGGTAGACGGTATATGAGTCATCCAGGCATTTACCCAAAAGTTCCAAGGTTTCCAGTTCCCGACCTATGTCAGCTAGTGGATTAACCTCTCTCCAACCGCTTGGGAATACTTTTGCCATCGTGATGCCTCTATTCGCTTGGGATAAGGATATCAATTCGACAGCATAAATGAATCAGTAATAACCAATTAAGTTTGGATTTGAGCTGTACCCCTAAGGCGCTCATTATTTGGCATGGTCCCATTTTTAGGCATCAATGCCTATGGCGCCAGCTGGCACCTCAGCCTTTTGGACTGAAGCGCGGGGGCAACACTGGATTGCGGGGGACGCCTTTTCGCCATACAGATGTGCGAGCCCGCTCCTTATAAAACTGCGGGCTTGTCATTCCAGCTTTACCAATGATGTTGTGGAACTCGCGATTGGTCAAATCAGCCCTATGGGGGTTTGGAAGCTTGACCATTTCGCCGTTGTCGATCCTGAAGTAGCTGTGGTCACTGTGATGGTCCTGCACTCCTGCAAGGTAGCGCTTGATAAAGTCATTGTTAACTTCTGAGACAGATGCAACATAAGGCCGCAGGACGCTTTTTCCTCCCTTGACCCAATCAATCCAGTAAACCGGGCAGTTTTTCAGCTGCATGAAGGGGCTCAGGCTAGGTTCGCGTTGAATCGAAAGGCTAGTACCTATACGAATCGTTGATTCAACCAAGCCCTGCCAAACATTTGGGCCAGTCTGCGAAAAGGCCCCGCTGGCCTGTTGCACCATGAGATCCTTTCTTAGTGTCTGTTGCTTATCTATACCCCCCGCGTAAGCGCCGGGGCTATTTGCTACCAAATCGAAAAGGTAGTCGTATATCGATTGAGCATAGGTAGCTTTATGGCTTGGCTGAACTGCCTTGAGTCCATAGAAATTGGCGATTGATTCCTCATGCCACTCAGTCATGGGTCTACTGGAAACTAGTCTGCCGTAGGGCCGGTAGATCGCTTGACCGCCTGTAGCCTCCATTTGCAGGCAATGAGCGTCGAATCTGTAGTGATAAAGCTCATGCGCGTACAAGAAAGCAACCAGTCCATCTAAACAATCTACAAAGGGCTCGCCGGTACTCAAGCTCATGTCGGTCGCCAAAGCTATGCACCGCTTTCTGATGAAAAAAATTCCCCATCTTTTTGGAGCCGGTGCTCGCATGACATCGCGAAAAGATTTGTAGAAAGCCAGATATTCAAAGCCGGCGTCTACAACACCGCCTGCTGCACCATCGTGGCTGTCCTCGTCTTTTCCAGACTCACCTGGTATTGAAGACGGATCGACTTCCACCACATCAACTTCTGCGTCATCGACACCTGGGACATCGACACCAGTTCGAGGGAATCTATTGGCGTCACTTGAAATATCTAATGCTTGCGCGTCTTGGAGCAACTGCTCAACATGGCGAGCAGCGGCTGCTATATCAGATGCCACACTAGGGTTTGATGCGGGAATCTGTCCGAATGGTCTATGCATAGTCAACCTCAAGTTTATTTTTTAGGATTTTTACCGAGCCAGCAAACTCTAGATGACTGACCACTCATATGCAGATTCGATGTAATTTCTGGCAGTCACAGAAAGGTATTTCGCGCTTGGCTTGATACCAACCCTACCAAGATCCAATCTATCTGCGTCCCAGCAAGTTTGTATTGTTGGGCAAGTCTCAATATCGCCGTCGCTATGAGCCCTAATCGCCTGCATCAAGACATCAAGCTCTGGCCCAGATAACTCAAAAAACCGATGATTCATAGATGCGGCGTACTCAGCAGCACGCTCCCCATGTTGCTTGTCTTCGTACTCATTGATTCTTTGGCTATCGTGTAAAAAAGAAAATAGCTCAACAACAAGTAAATTGGCCCCGACCTCAGCACCTATCGCAAGGCCATGGTGGAGGACTCGGGCCCAGTGACTTGGACCATGCACGCCATGTCTGTTAATTTGCAATTGCCCTAAAACCGCATCTAGCAAACCCTTCCGATCAAAGGCAGAGGGGGTGAGGGCTTGGTTGATTAGAGTCACTTTCGCTCCCTAGAAATTTCAGATGGCTTTTCCGATGAATTAATGAAAATTATTGCTTGCACCAGGCTCACGCCATGAGCTCACCAAGCCTTAACCTACATCCACTCCCTGAACCCAAACTCGGTATTGGATTCAGTTGCCAATGGAGTCTTTGCGCCCCATACATGGGGCGTTTTTTTTGCTGATTTCAAACAACTCTTCTATGATGCCAACGTTCAACTGATCATCGCAAGTAAGTAATGACTAACTTTGCTATTCGACTCAAGTCAGAAATCAGCCGGATTGCCAAGAAGGAAATCCGCTCGGAAACCAAACAACTCAAGAAAGCATCTACGAGCTATCGTTCCGAAATCGCATCACTGAAGCGACGGTTGAGTGAGCTAGAGAAGGCACTGAGTAAGGCAAAAAGTGCGGCTTCCAAATCGCCTAAATCGCAGGACGCCGAGGCCAAAGAAAGTCTGCGTTTTAGAGCTTCAGGGTTCGCAACACTGAGGAAAAAGCTGGGGCTGTCGGCTGAGCAGATGGGTAAGCTCATCGGAGTGTCAGCTCAGTCGGTTTATCACTGGGAAGTGGGGAAATCAAAACCCCGAGCCAGTCAGTTGCCTGCAATCGCGCAAGTTCGAAAGATTGGTAAACGCGGTGCAGTTGCGCGACTTGCTGAACTGACGTCTTAATGCCCATGGCTTTGCCACAAGCTTACACAGAATCAACTAGATCCCTGCGCGTTGGTTCACGCCACTAATTTGACCAGACTTGCAACATAGCAAGCCGTGATTTCATTTGAAATCCGAGAAAACTACAATTCTTGTCCTATGTATGCGGATAGTGGCCATATTCTTTGAAATACAACTCGGTTAGTTGGTCAAACTGCGCCTGCGTCATTCTTAAGCATACAGAGTCTTCCAAGTCAAAATGGGGTAGCTCGCCAAGTTGATTTCCTAGGCCTGGCTCACATACAAAGGTATCAACTATCCAATATTTTGCAGGCTCATCTAAGCCTTGCTCAAACTCAAGAAGCGCCACGTTTGCGTTCAGCAAATTTTCATACGCACCAATAATTTCGCCATGAGATGCATGAGCTACACCCCATCCACCGGCCAGCTCCACTATTTCAAAATTATGCATTTGAATTTTCTTTCTAAAGTTTTCTATCCTCTGGCTGGTAGTCGGGAAAATGAACAGTTAAATTGTGACTAAGGACATGTTTGCCATTTGGATAGCGTCCGTGCTTTGAAATGTAAATTTGTGCAAATTCGTAAACTAGGTTACGTCGCTTTGCGTTATCCATGCCGTTTCCGATGTGATGACTTAAGGTACTCAAAGTCCACTTTGTTTTATCCCACCATTCGTTGATCGCGTCGAGCTTGGGGCGTTGTGAAAAGCTCAGTTGAACCTCTTCAAGTTCGTCAATCTGGTTTTTGTTGTCTTTTGCAAGGACGCATTCAATATCTTTGGCGAGTGTGGGTACGTGATTCAACAGAACCGAAAGTATCTTTTGCCAATCAATTTCTTCACTTGTAAGAGGGTCATCAGAAAATAGCTGTTCAATTGCTTTTTTGACTTGAAGACCTCCACGCAATGGGTACTTGCTGGGTAGCCTATAGGTCGGGCCTACAGAGCTAGTTTGCATTGCACCTACAGAGCAGGTACCGTTTTTCCGCAAAGTCAGGGTAATAAACCATGTCCAGTCATCTCCTGCCATATTAGAGTCAGACCAAGACATTAGGACTAATTTATTCATCGTAGACTCCTTGTCGTTCTGAATGCTTCAGTCATAGACCCAAGCACATTCGGTAACGCTATGCAGCGATTGGTATCACTCAGTCGTGACTAGGCTAGAAAAATTTTCGAATACGCTCTCGAATTGCTCTATGTTGATCACTAAGTCGCCTGGATTTTTTAAACCTCGCTATCGCAGCATCTATTTCTTCATCTTCGCCCTCAAAGCCGAACCCTGAGAACTGCCAGAGTCTTGCTAGGTCTTTATCGCTGACGATCGGATCGGCAAGAGAAACAACGGAGCCGTCGCCGATATCCCCGATATCAAAACTCATTAACTCCCCATACTCAGAGATTGAAACATCAATCTCCCACGTGTAGCGATATAGGTTTTCGGGGAAGTACTTTCCCTCCCTGGATCCAATAAGTGCCCGCCCTTCTGGAGGATCATATCGATGCCAGCATAGTTGTTGAAGGGTAACCTGAGATTTTCCATCTGCCATTAGATGGCACCTATTATCCAAGTCTATCGAAAAACCATCTCCACGATCAGCCTCATCGATAAAGCCATCGATATGTAAATTTATCGAATCAACACGTTTAAGTACTTCTGGAACCAGGTATTGGCACTCTGCATCTATGAAAATAAGCTGCCTCGAAAAGTGCGGCGTTCTGTAAAATTCGTTATGGTCAATCGATTTTTTGTGCTTGTGAGAGATCGAGTAGTAGGCTAGGCGCCCACTTTCGAACTCAATTTCAACTTGGTATTCCTTTTCGCCCAAGTGATGCCTTTCGATCTTTGTCGGTCGCTCGAATTCTTTTAAATTACTTCTCATGAGGCGCTCCGTTAGATTGACCAGCAAACTTGGCAAGATACAACTCACGCCATTTAGGCCGATCGATGGGACCAACTTTAGCCAACGACACTATCCAGGCAGTACCTCCGATTTCACTCGTCCGGAGCTTTCTGTCAGTGATGAAGTACCATATATTTCGCCTCATCGTACCCCCAGCCGTATTGACGCGCATTAGCTCAGTATGCAACAGAGCAATCCTGCGAAGTGTACGTTTCATCTCTGTCAATTCCTCACAACTGACGATTCTGAATATTCTGAAACCTTTATTAAGGATCTGGAGAGTACAGCCTGAGGGTTTTTGAGCAGCTCTGTGTTTAGCCATGTTGCGAATCGATATGCGGAACTGATAGCAACCATAAGACCGATCAGCCATAACCATCCTTTGCCCCCGCCTTCATTTGAAGTCTTGTCTGAACGTTCTCTTGATCTGATAGTGGATCTATCACGTTCGAAATATTTCCGTGTACTAGCAATTTTCCTTATGTCTTCGAGCTCGCGCTCATCCGGTAATCTTTGGTGAGTGTCAAAGAATCTCAAAATCAAATTAAGCAAGTGCTCGCGAGCTGCAAAACTATAAAAATGTAACCCATGCGGGCCAAATTTTTGCGGTCTTAGCAGGTCAACTATTTTGATGGCCTCATCAATCACACACATGTTCCTGACTTCGGCGTTTATCTCGGCAAAGAATGGCGAACCATCAAAACCGCGAATAGGCACCTCAAATTTTGAGTGATCCTTTTGCAGAAAGCTCATGTCACCTCCCTACTCTTGGTTTGTTTGTCACAAGGTTTTTACGATGACCGCGGGTTGCCAGAAGGGGAACGCGTGAGCGCTCACCTCTGATCCCATCACTTTAGACGTGAGCTGGCTCTCCAGATGAGCTGGGCGGATTGTCTCTCGCCGTTGCGAGTGCGTCGCCAATTACTTGGTGCAACCCTGCCAGCTCAGCCTGTGTAAGAGTGGTCTGAAATCGAATCTGTTTCTCCGGCCGCCTCGCGGTGGGGACGAATGAGACAAATTGAAGATGATGCCCATATGAGCCAGCGGTGATTGAGACTGAAAGTTCATATGCCGGGCCTTGCTGGATCGTGCGTTCAACCCGCGACACTCCCCCCTGAGCTTGTTGGGCTCTTTCGAGCAGCTCCAGTAAGGATTCTTCGCACGAGCGCACTCTTCCGTCTGTCTCAGGTTCCTCGGCAAGCATTGACCGGCCTGTGAGCTTGTTGCGATAGGGACGCCACACAGCTACCCCAGCGCCGCCGAAAAATTCACCTTTGGGGACATTAAAAATTCTGACCTTAGCCATCGTTTTCTCCTCTTTAGCCGCTTTGACGTTGTGTCGGGGGCGGCAATCTGGATCAAATCCCCCCGGGCTGTTTGTTTGAAGAGTCAGCCCAACTCATATTGCTTTATCTCAAAAGAATCAGCTGAGGCGTCCCATCCGATCCATTCCAGACAATCGCGTTTTGCTCAAGACGATTGCCTAAGGTCTTCGCTGCTTCCAGCGTCAGACCCAATACCAAATAACTTGGCTCGCCCGGCCATTGGTTTGAGGCGTGTTGTCCAATACCCGCCACAAACTCTAGGCTGCGTGACGCGAGCTCTTTGGCCAGTGCTTTTTGTCTTTTTGCATTGGCCTCATCAGTCAGCTCTTGGCTAAAAGGATTACAAGCCGTAATGAATGCGCTGCACTCAACCCGATGCCGCTTGTGCGCCACAAGCAAGTCGCTACTGACTTTGCCAATTCGAAGTGTGAAAGGTATTCCCTCCAGCACACGGAACTCAGTCTCCGTGTAGGCCTGGATGAGGTCTGGATGAATATCAGACGTAGAAAACAAAAAACCCTCCGTTTTAGGAGGGTCGACGCTGTTGCCCGGTTGGTTGCTTCTTAGGAAGCCACATCCGCTTTCGCGATCCACCTTGCCCAGGTAGGCAGGTTGGCGTGGGCGTCGACCCATCTCTTAATGTTGCCTCAATTTTAGCAACATTAAATCAATTGTCAATCAACTACTTTTGTGTAAATTGACAGCGCTTTTGACAAGGTAGCCTGGTTGTCTTGGTACTTTTGTCTTTGAACCTGTTGGATGGCCAGTAAAGACTGGTGGGACATACATTTGACAAAGACGCCGTCAACCACTTTCTTGGTAGCCAACTCCTGCATGTCTTTAATAAGGTCGGAGTTTGCAAAGGTCAAATGCAAGCTGACACCGTCAAGATTTTGGATGTTGTGAGTTCTTTTCAAAAAATCAAAAGACGCACCATTAAAAATGAGACTTCTTGCGTAGTCTTTATTGACGATAAGTAGCGCCTCTGGGTGGTTCACTGGAGTGCTGTCAGACAAAAGATCGTTTACCTGTGGCTGTGGGGCCTCAGACAAAGCAAAAATGTTCTCGCTCACAACGATGAAATCATCGATTTGTAGGCTTGAGATGCATCGCTTTACCTCGGAAAAATTAACAACATACGACTCTATCAGCATGACGTCACCTCCAAAGTGAGCGCTGATTCGAAAAGCTGTCGCATCTCCTCGTTCACTACGCAAATTCGAACCAGCTCAATGTCATGCTCGCCCTTGGCGAACTCTTGTAGGCACTTGGCCGTTATTCGTGCGGCTAAAACTGAGGGGAACTTAAACATGCCAGTCCCAATAGCGGGCATTGCCACCGTTTTGATCTTGTTTTCCCTGGCAACATTTAGCATAGAGAAGATGGCAAATGCCATGTAACGCTCAGGCTCAGTGTTATTGATGTAGTGAGCAGAGCGAACATGGATCACCCATTTGTTGGGCAAGTCAAAGCCAGGAGTGATCAGTGCCGCCCCAAGCTCTAAAGGTGCGAATGGCTGGCAGTATTCCTCCAATTTCTTTCCGGCAGCAGTGTGAATCGCGCCAGCGACCCCAGAGCCAAGACGAAGATTCGCATTTGCAGAATTGACGATGGCCTCTACGTCTGGCTGTTTAACGATATTGCCAATGACGACTTCAATTTTCATTGGGTCACTCCAGAAAGTATTGTTGGCGCAGATCTCTCTGCAAGACTTTGGTGAACTGGTCCCACTCCAAATCATCTTCATTGCCGCAAACAGACCGCCCTCTGTTAGCCTCAAATGTTCGAGTCACTTTGACGGTTTTCCCTGTGACTTCATAACTGGCAAGATAGCTCAGCGTTGAGGATTTAAACGAAACATCGGAAGGAGCACGAGTGACTCGGGACACCTCAGGAAGGCTCATTTCGATCACCTCTTTATGAGATGAGGAGCCGCAAATCTTGGGAAATTTACTATTGGTTTGGGCCTTTGCGGTTGCCAAAATCTGGAATCGGCCTTGTGCAAGACCAATCGGAAAAGTCAGCGCAACGACGCCGGGTAGATTCGCGACAGGATCTAATGAATACTCTGAATTCACGACCCAGTCGGTATTTAAGTCCAACGGGTCTGGATGATGAATTCGCCCGGTGCCGGATTCGTTGTATCTGGCCAGCATATTTCCAACCACTTCGTCCTGTGGCTTGTTCAGATTTCTGTAAATTCTGGATCGAGACAGAAGTTGAAAATAGCCAAACTGCTCAACCCGAGAGTTGCCAGTCACTCGCCCATCGGGATGCAGCACCATCTTTGTCTGCGTGATGGTCTTGTCCTTTTCCACATTATCAAGTGGCGTCGTGAGAATTTGTCCTGTAGAGGTGATTAGTCCTGGTTTGCCAACAACACCTTCGGGAAGTAAGCCCATTGGCGTAAACCGCGAGGTCGAATCCATGAACATGTCGAGTGATGGCACATACGTGATGACGTGATCAAAAACCGCAGCACTTGGAATCTCTGGGAGCTTGTAGGATTTGTCTGCATTGATCAGTACCTGTGAGCTCTCAATGCCAACAGCTCGCAGAAGTGCTTCAAGTAACGTCGCATGATCTTTGCAGTCACCATATCGTGAGCGAAGAATAGCCTGCGCCGAATGTGGAACATAGCCACCCGATCCCGCAAACACTCCGAGGTAACGAATATTTCTGGATACCCAGACATAGAGGCGGTTGACCTTTTCCTTTTCGGTAACTGCATCGCTAATCACTTTGCGTGCATGAGCTACGATTTCTGGGGTTGTCGATGCTTTTGGACGAGCGCGATCTTGGTACGCTTTTGCCACATCAACGTAGCTTTTAAAGCTGCTCGCTGCGAATTGAGGAGCGTAGTCAACGTAGCTCACCATGTTTGGTTCTGTTGGATCTGCGCTCGATTGGGTGTAGCGATAGACGTATCGTGTAACACCTTTTTTCGAAGCCTCTGGATCATCAATTCGTCCTCCAACCATGCCACGTCCGCTGACCTTGATATCCAAGGAAGATGCATGTGAGAACCTCACTTCTGCACTGCCGTACTTTCTATGCGGCGAGAAATATTCTGTCCATGTGAAGTTGTTGGGGAAGTCTGGAGTGTGCTCAAACGATTCAACCAAGTAGTAGGTTTTGCTGCCAACCCTGACGTTGGGGAAAATGATGACCTTAACCTTTGATTCGCTATATACGCCATTGGAAGTATCGTCCTGATCATCTTGTGTGCGAATGCGATCTGGTGTGACCAGGTCTTTTGTTCCATCGGGATGAATTGTGTAGGCCTTGATCACACGGATCCGTTCATGTGCGCTGTTATAGGTGATCTTTTGTTCACCAAGTTGCGCAATCCCTTTTTCTGTTTCAACTTTATTGATGACCTCCATGCGCTGACGCACGGTCCAGTCCTTGTTGACATGAATTTCTACTAGAGATTTTTCGGTTGATACCGGTGCCACGTATTCGGCCATTGAGCTTACGCAGAATGTGCAAGACACAAAGATCATTAAAAACTTCAGCATTTCAATCCCATTGCGTTAAAAACTCACCCACGATCTTTCGGCTTCTAACTATGGCGAAGCCGTGAACAATGTTTCGTGGAGATTCGTATCGGGGGCCCGTGAAGCCTTCTTTAGTGTTGGGCTGATAGCCCGATGTCTTAAAGCTCCACATCACATCACCGGGTTTCATCTGCCTGCGCAGATCCTTCCAGCCTTGATTGAGATGCCCAAAGGGCACATCTGGAACTCGACTCTTGGGATCAACTATTTTGGAAGCAGCCTCGACTTCTTGGGGATTGACGATCTCTATCAAGTCTTTCTTTTCACTTGTGAACTTGGGCCCATCGTCAGCGGCATAAGTCTTGTCTGGCTTTCCCCGCAGCTCATTTAGGAGTACCGCAAAAGCAACTGGCCAAACAACCAATATCAATGATCCAGTAGCCACGCTTTTTAAAAATTCCCGCTGCTTTTCTTGGGGTGCTTTGTCGTCCTCTAGCGCGGCGAGCGCACTCTTCACAAAGTCGCTGCGCTTGTCCTTGTAGAAGAGCTTCACTAGGATTCTTCCAATGAATACCAGTACCACGCCGATTAGGTAATACAGACCCAGCCACAACCATATTTCAGAGTTCATTTCTTAGCCCTTCGAAGTTCAGCAAAGAAAGTGGTGATGATGAGGATAAGCATTTAGTCAATTTCTTCCGAAGGTTGTCATCGCCCCGACCCCGTAACCTTGTGGCGCATTTGGCTCTGCGTGACCGTTAGTCACAACCCTGTCGGACAGCAAAATCCCTTTATCAATTTTCAAAAACAAGTCCATTTCATATCGACTCTCGTACCCTCCGTGTATGTATTCAAGTAGCCCACCCATTGGGCAGCGCAACTCACCTGTGTACCAATGTGCAAATACTCCGTCTGGGTAGTCAGGAAAGATGTCCCCAAGCTCGATTTCCGCTGTGCCTGATGAAGTTTCTTTGAAACCTTTGAGCTTCACCAGATACAAACGCCCATCCTCGATCGTCCAAGTGCCAACGTAGCCTCGCCAGAGGGCTGTGGAAGGGGCCTCAAACTTCAGGTCTTTTTTTATCGTCTGCAAGTAGTAGTGCAGCGGCTCATCGCACAAGGAAAGCTCCTCGCCTTTGTAGATCATCTTTTCAGCAATTTGTGCGGTCATCTTTTCCTCGTTTGTGCTGGTTCAGTGGCTTCAGTGTTCCAGAACCTAGGCTCAATGCATGAGCCTGCCAAATGACTTTTTGAGCCACCCACTGTATAAAAACCCTCCCCCACAGGCTCACGCAATTAGCCTCAGGCTCACCACACTGTGAGCCTGACGAAATTCCTTAGTGAGCCTCTATGACCAAGTACACCAACCGCGAATCGTGGCTGCTCGCCGCCGTTGACCTTCTGCGCCCCGTCTTCTTAGCCAAAAACCATGTCATTCCGGCAGATGTCATGGTTTCCTGTGGGTTTGCCAGTACTGGTACCCGCAGTCATCACATCGGGCAATGTTGGTCGAAGCGAAGCAGCACCAACGGCCAGAATCAAATTTTCATTTCCCCCGCGTTGAATGAGCCTGTTGAGGTCCTCGACACGCTTGTCCATGAGCTTGTCCATGCCGTTGATGACTGCGAACATAAGCACGGCAAAGAGTTCAAGAAGATCGCCTTGAGCCTGGGGATGAAGGGACCGATGCGAAGTGCAGGAGCAGGGCCTGAACTGAAAGAGACATTGAAAAATCTGGCACAAAAGCTCGGTACCTATCCTCATGGAAAGCTACAGGTCACGCATCGCAAAGCAGTCTCTCGAGCCAGGGCGCGTGCCAAGTGCCCAGAATGCGGCTTTCAGGTTCCCATGTATCGGAAGTTTCTTGCCTACGGGCCCCCTCTTTGTCCAAAAGACAAGATCGAGATGACGCCTGTGGGCGATTGGGAGGAGACATGATCCTCGCTCTTAGCTATGTTCTAGCCATGTTTTTGAGCCAATTGGGGGCGGTGTCCTTAGACGTTTCCCTTAGTTACCAAGGCTCCAAAACCAGACAACCTGATGTTGCGAGAACCATTTCTGAATCGAATTTCATACTTTATGACTATGGAGTTTGGCTTGAGCCCAAAAAAATAGGTCGCCGCGAACAATTAGCGCGTGCACTCACCAACATGGCTGATCCTGGCCAATAATTGTCAAAAATGGACGCATATGAGTGAAATTGACCGGCTTTACAGCTACAGAACCCTCCTGACGGGGCGACGGGCCGTTCCACGCCATGAAATCCTATCGAAGCTTGAAATCTCATTGGCTACGTTTAAGCGGGACTTGGCCAAGCTCCGTGACCGTATGAATATCCCAATCGTTTTCGATAGGGATTTGGGAGGCTACAAGCTTGAAGTCGCGGACTCACGCGAGGAGCTTCCTGGTCTTTGGTTTAGTCAGGAAGAAATTCTTGCGCTGCTGACCATTCAAAACATGATCGGACAACTTGAACCGGGCATCTTGGGGCCCAAGCTCAAGCCATTGCAAAAAAGGCTGGATGAGATGCTGACCAGCCAAGGATTGAGTTCGCAAACCTTGGCCCAAAGAGTGAGATTGGTTCACGCCGGTAAACGCAGTCTCCAACTCAAGTCCTTTGAAATTGTTGCCAAAGCCACGCTGGAACGACTTCAACTAAGGATCACACACTTCAATCGCCAAAGTGGAGAAACGCTACAACGCATCATCTCCCCACAGCAACTTATTCATTACCGAGATAACTGGTACGTAGACGCCTGGTGCCACCTTCGTAAAGGATTAAGAAGTTTTGCAGTGGATGCCATTGCTGAGTGTGAACTGCTTGAAGACGAGGCGAAGGAGCTTGATCCCGAGGTGGTACGCGAGAGCATGCAAGAGGGATACGGGATTTTTGGTGGTAAGGTGAAAGATTGGGCGAAGCTGAAATTCTCTCCAGAGAGATCAAGGTGGGTCCAGTTCGAAGAATGGCATCCAGATCAACGTAAGGCAATCGAAAGTGATGGTTCCGTTGTGATGGAAATTCCATATTCCGACGAAAGAGAAATACTTGGGGACATTTTGAGATATGGCTCAGATGTAGAGGTTCTGTCTCCCCCACATCTCCGAACTAGCCTGCTAATGGTTGTCGAAAAAATGAAGACTCGATATGAGTCGTACAAATAAGAAAACGGATTCACGATGATTGAACAACTGAACCTGTACTTGCAAATCTGGGGGCACCAAGCGCTAACGTTTGTGCTCATTGCTGTACTTCTCTACTTTGCTTATACGTTCGTTACCGACTTTTCCAAGCCTGGCAAAAAGGTTTCAAAAGATTTAACTCAAGCACTAACAATACTTAGAGATATTAAGTCAGCAGGAAATTACAACGATCTTGACAGCATTCGCGAAAACGCGATGGTCAGCACAACACTTAAGTCGTGTTGGGACGAATTTAGTGACACCTTACATGGGCAGAAGAAAGCTGATTCCCAAGGAGTCATGCAGATAAGCAGATACCGTGCTACTGCACTTGCTAACAGTTTCTTTACTGAGCAGATTGTAATTTCAACACCACTAAAAGCAGAGTTTTTTAAGCATCTTCCTGGCATCTTGACGGGCATCGGAATCATTGGCACCTTTCTCGGATTGATTCTTGGCCTATTTACTTTTGACGTATCAAAAGACGCAGAACAGGTGCGCACTAGTTTGCGCAACTTGCTTTCAAGCGTTGGGAACGCCTTCATCGTTTCGCTGGCTGCGATTTTTTTGGCAATGCTAATTACGTGGCTTGAAAAGAGAACAATAAATAAACTTTACACAGAGTTAGATGAGCTATGTGGGTTGATTGACAGTCTTTTCGAGGCTGGCGCAGGCGAAGAATATCTTCAGCGCCTTGTGGATGCCTCTGAAACATCTGCCACCCAAGCGATGCAGATGAAAGAGTCGATAGTTACCGACTTGAAACAGGTTCTAACCGAACTTACAAATCAGCAGATTGCGACGATGACTGCAAACAGTCAACAACTGTCGCAATCAATTGGCGACAGCATCACTCAAGGGTTGGTGGATCCTCTAACAAGAATTTCCGAGGCGGTTCAGACGGTTGGAAATAGTCAGGGTGAAGGTGTTACAAAACTTCTAACCGATGTCATGAGTCGTTTCGTGACAGAAATGGACGGCATGTTTGGGTCCCAGATGCGGGGAATGAATGAAATGCTGGTGCAGACAGCCAGCACAATTCAAGATGCTTCACAGCGCTTTGAACAACTTGCCAACCAAATTCAGCAAGCAGGTAGCGGAGCAGCAGATGCAATGTCCAAGAGAGTGGAAGAGGCGCTCCTCAACATGCAAAATGCTCAAGCTAGTTCTAACGAACAAATGCGAATGTTTGTTGAGCAACTGAAACAAAACATTACTCAAGGACAGTCCGAATCAAGTGAGCTCACCAAGAATCTTGTGAAGGAATTGAGCGAGTCCACGACAGCGTTGGTTCGCAGCCTCCAAGACCAATCCAACAGTGCCCAGAGCGCTCACGATGACAGACAAAAAGAGCGCGATGAGCAGATGAATCGCCTGCTTGAGCACCTGAAAGAAAACATTTCGAACACACAAACAGAGTCCGCAAACGCAACAACACAACTGCTTGGTAAGCTAGGCGAATCAACTGAGAAATTGGTCAAGCAACTAGAAGATCAGACCGAGAAGGCTCGACAAGAACAAGCTCAGCGGAGTGCTCAACAAGACGCAAGCACCGTCGAATTACTCGACAACCTTAAGAAGCACTTCCAAAGCGCGCAAAGCGAGACAGCGTCCTCAACTTCTGCGCTGCTTACTCAACTGGGTGAGGCCACTCAAAATCTGGTCAAGAGCCTACAAGATCAGGGCAACCAGGCTCAACTTGATCACACACAGCGCATGGCCGACCTGGTGGACAAGATCACCACAGTCCTTGGCCAAAATCACGCGCAAGTATCACGACTCACAGAGGTCGTTACCGAGTCCAGCAACGCCATGCGTGACTCCATCGGCCGCTTGCAAACGAGCACCAATTCGAACATTGAGAAGATGGGCACGGGAGCCGAGATGCTTCATGGTGCATCGGTCAGACTCACTGAGAACTTATCGGCTGTCAAGGCATCCACCGAAGGTTTGGGCGCAAACGCAAAACAATTGGTTGACGCCTCGAGCAACTTATCTAACGCCCTATCTGCAATGCAGCTCGCTCTTGGCGATCAAAAGTCTGTACGCGATGCCGTTGGAATGATGGTCGCGGACTTGAAAAATACGGTCGAGAACGCAAAGAAAGATGCAAAGCTCACTACTGAACTGGTCGCCAATCTTGAACGCGCTAGCGGACAACTCCAAAAAGCACAGACGGATGCGGGAAAGTATCTGAATGGAATTTCTGAAGTTCTGGCGAAAGTTCATTCAGAATTTGCCACTCAGCTCAAAGCGACTTTGAATGAGGGCAACAAGACCTTCCAGTCCGAGCTGGCCCAAGCCACAAGTCACCTGAAGGGCGCAATCCAAGATCTGGGGGATGTTCTGGATTCATTGCCCTCAAACTCAAAGTAAGCGCTAGAGCATGTTCGGAATTACTAAAAGCTCTAACGCGCAAAAAAAGCGCGAAGATGGAGAGAAGCCTTTTTGGATTTCTTTCTCCGATCTAATGTCTTCGCTCATGGTCTTATTTTTGATTTCCATGACCGTTGCTTTACTTGCTGTTACGAATGAACCAGACATTGCAGCAAAAGAGGAAGCAGAACGATCGAAAGCAATCAAGGACTTTATGGTGGAGATTGAGCAGATTTTGACTGCGGAAGAATTCAGCGGAGTAAAAGTAGATGGAACTACCATTGATTTCGGTGTCAGGGGAACCTTCGAGAAAGAGGGGCAAAACACTCTCTCGCAGCAACAAAGTCAAATGCTCAGAAGCTTCACCCCAAAATTACTGGAGAAGCTGCGCACGACTGATGCCGGGAAAATTTGGTTCAAACGTGCAGTTGTTGAGGGTTACGCCAGTAAAACAGGTACTTACCTCTTCAACTTGAATCTGAGCCTCGAGCGCAGTCAGCGCGTTTTATGCGAGCTTCTGCGCGAGCCCACAAACACAAGTGAGAAACCGTTCTCCGCCGAAGACAGAAAACTCATTGCAACAAAGTTCTTTGTTGGCGGAGCATCTTTTAATTCCCTTAGATCCGGAGGGGGCGCTCAAAGCCGAAGAATTGAGTTCAAACTGGAGTTTAGAACGAGACAGGAAAAACTTACCGAAGAAAGTGCACCTGCCCCCAAGTTAGACGATGCAGAATTGACCAATGCTTTGAATCCGAAAGAGAAATGTCCGATTTTCGATCGCTCAATGAGCTCGAACATCTCTTAAAAGAGCAGTTCGATCCTCGATTGATTCTCCATGGGGTGACCTTTGGGGACCCTCGAGTCATGTCCAAAGTTCTCAAAGAGATCAAGCGTGACTTAGGCGGTAGCGAGGGCCGCCCTTCAGAAGACGTTCTCATCAAGGCCATTCGGAAATTTGAGACTCAGGGTGACACAGACACATTCACTGAACTGAAATATGTCTGCTATGGAGCAGAGACCCCAGTTGGCCCCCAAAAATACAGACTCATTGAAGACAAAGAAACCTTCGAGCTCTTACTGAAAGCTGTAGAGAAACGAAATAGCAAGCAACTTCGCCGTTGCTTTCAAGGACTGCTCTCAAGCTACTTTCGATTTGATCCTAAAGAGCCAACTAATCAACAAGGATCTGAAAATTGGGCTCAACTCAAAGGTTTTTTGAAGAAGAAGCTTTCTCCGATTTATCACTCCTCAAAGGAACGAGGCGTAATCCCCGATTGGCTATCCACTCTGTATGAGCACAAGAATCTCCTAGAAGAGAATCCATGCAAGCGATATGCAGACTCCTTGACAATGGGCAGCACACAGGAGCTCAAAGAGGTCTGCGAAGGACTGGGAATTGAATCTTCTTCATGGGTTTGGAATGAAGCCTTCCTCGCCTATGTGCAGACTGTTTGCGCTATGCGTGACGAGCCTTTCGTTGGCCACCTCAATGGCGTGCTTGAGCTTGTTAATGGGAAGGGACAAATCCATCTCCCTGAGGCGATGGCAATTGAAGCCACAGCTCATTGCGTGATCCGTTACTCAAAATCTGCCAGCACCATAGAGCATCCGTATCTACGAGATACCTGCGTCCGAAGAATTGGCAATCCAATGCTGGAGCAGACCAAGTGGGATGCATTTGTCGATCATGAGCCTGCCCGGCAAATGGTCACCAGTTGGCTCAAGCAACAACTGATCAAAGACTTCTTTGAGCTATTGGCACAAGATGGAGCTGCGGATATTCGCAGGCTGAACTATTGGCTGAAATGGGAAAAGCACATCACAGAGATGTGGTTCTACTTGGGAGAGATGGCCTTTAGGGACCAAAGGACTGCATTTAGAGACGTCCGAGAGCGGATGGGTGGATCTATTCGCCAACTTGAAGAACCGAGTAGACCTGAGAACAACGCATTTGTCATGCGCATTGGCGAGTATTTGGTCATCGAGTTTTCTACCAAGAACAATGCAATGTTCATCTATCAGGCAGATCAAGCATCACCTGATATGAAGTACACCTATCGCACGACACCACGGCTTAAAAATCTGAAGGGATCACTTGGAAAGCACTCTCACATGGGCAGTTGGGAGAGCTCGTTTGATCATGTCCTCAGACGCAGGCTTAGCCAATCGATACCTGCGGCGACCAGCCAACCCCCTATCTACCGATCCACCTCATCGCAGCCAGCACCCCCCCCGAGCCCAGCTTCCGGGGTATTGCCGCTCAACATGAACGAGCTCAGAACTGTGGTTGATGTTTCCAAGGCAAGAATTGAAGACTACAGAGCCAAGCAAGGCAATCTTTGGGTGACATTGACAGACAGGTCACAAGACCCTGGCTTGGCAGCCTACCTGGAACGGCGTGGCTTTAAGTACGTGGCCGGCAGAGGCTACTGGATCAAATAAACAATGGGCCTCTTTAATAAGCTTTTCAGCTCAAAATCCCTCAAGGGAGCGACTCCTGTTGAGTCGAATGCATTTCGGCTGCATTTCGGCCATGAGGGGATTAAGTACGCATTCACCGCAAATCCTGTGGCGATTTCAAACGGCTTTGAATCCGCTAATGAGACGGTTATCGATCAAGCTCGACGACTTTCCCAGTTGGCAACAGAAGGGCTTGCCAGCCAACGTGAAAATGAATTCTCTATCAGCTGGGACTCTGTGTATCAACTGCTTGCTGATGAAGATTTTGCAAGTTATGTCGCCCCACTGGGGATACCGGGCTATACGTCTGCTGTCCCGAAGTTGAAAAATTCAGGGGCACTCCTCGACCCCTCTTTTTCAATTCTTCTGGAGGAATGGGTGGACTCGGATGGTCTTCCACTCACATCGCAACCGAAATTGGAAGGCAAAGTGCTCCGCTCTCGTGATGGGGCGTATCTTCTCAAACCTCTAGTCGCAGAACTCTTAGATGAGTTGCAAGCGTTTCATGCCGTCCCAGCTGAGAAACGCGATCAAAAATTCAAAGAAATCCAGTACGGGAAAATCAGACGACTCGCTTTTGACACTTGCGCTCCGGTTTCTGACTACGTCTCCAAGACAATCGTTCTTACCCCAGAGAAACTGAAACTGGAGATCGAAAAGCGTGGTGAAGCAAATGATCGTGTGATTGAAATTTGCCCTACGTTTGAAGATGCGCCGCCCGATTGGATCTCCGTTTTTGACAGATTCCCCCTTAGTGACTCCTATGAGGTGCCAGACGGTTTGTCTGTCACACGAATTGTGCTCACGCCAGAGGTAAAGACCGTCTTAGATGAAGTCAAGAAAATGCCCGCCCGCAGGGTTTCTGGCTCTCGTGCTGAGGCTTTCGTGCGCAACCCTTTTTCTTTGCTTGGAGAAGAAGCGGGGAAGGTATTGAGCCCAGAGGACGTTGAGTCACAACTAACAAAGGCGGGGATCAGCTTTGCCCAATTCACCCCGCATGCTGAATTTGGCGAATTCGGTGAAATTACACGCGTTGGCATCCTCATCAATGATCTTTCCAAACCTGAAGCATCCGCTGCCATTTATTGGTTTGACTCTCCGAGTGAGTTGAATCGCTTCATCCACAAGGCCACCACAAGTCATCAATCAAATGCCCATTCCTTTGCCTGGATGAGGTACGACTTAGAAGTCATTGGTGACACGCTGGATCACGTAGATCAGTTGAGCACATGGCTTGATGCTTGGAGCTCTCCAGAACTGTGGACTGCATCGGAAGTCCTTGACCTTAGTCATTACTCCGATCGAATCGAGTCTATTGGCTTCGAGAAGCCATTCATCGTTCCCGTCATCTCCAAGAAGAATAATGAAAACGGCTGGTTCGATGAAAACGTAACAACCGGTCTGGCTTCTGTCGATGAAAAAACGGGGCAGGTCACCATAGTTTCCTTCCCATTCAAAAACATTCTTCCACTACATCAAGCCGTTGAAGAAGCAATTCAAAACAACAAAACACACGTACAGGTTGTTGGATTCAAGGAGCCCGTCCCACTTTACGACGCACAGATGGCGTTGAAAGATCTCAAGGCGGCTCGCGAGGACTTGAAGGGAAAAAAGTTCAAACCTCCATCCAAGAACATCAAGAAGCCAAGTTCTCCCAAGAAGCGACTGGTCATCAAACGCAATCTTGAAGACATTGACTACACAGAGAACAGAGCTGAAGCCCTGACCATGGCCGAGGGCACGCAGCCAGTGCTCCCTAAAGCTTTGCTGCCTACGATTCAATTAAAAGAACATCAGCATATCGGAGTCGCTTGGCTCCAACACTTGTGGAAACTGTCTCCACAGCAGTGCCGAGGGACCGTTTTAGCTGACGACATGGGCCTCGGTAAGACCTTGCAGTTGCTTACGTTCATTGTTTCGGCGTTTGAGGCTGATCCAGATCTACCCCCTGCTCTGGTTGTTGCTCCTGTCGCATTACTTGAAAACTGGCAAAACGAACTTGAACGTTTCTTTCAGCCAGGCACACTACCAACTCTACTGCTGTACGGTTCTACATTGAGGCAACTGCGCGTTGCAAAGAATGAGATCGACGCAACACTCAAGGCAGAGGGCGTTACACGACTCTTGAAGAAGGGATGGATTGGCAACAACAAGCTGGTGCTGACCACGTATGAGACGATGCGCGACCTTGAGTTCGCTCTTGCCAGCCAACCTTGGTCAGTCATGGTCTGTGATGAAGCGCAGAAGATTAAAACGCCTGCAGCTTTAGTTACCCGCTCCGCAAAAAAACAGAAGGTCCGATTTCGCATCGCTTGCACTGGCACGCCTGTTGAGAACACATTGGCAGATCTCTGGTGTCTATTTGACTTTGTTCAACCGGGGATGCTCGGCGCACTCAATTTCTTCTCGAGAACATACAGGCAGCCCATCGAAGCAAAAACACACGAGCAACAACTTAAAGTTGAAGAACTTCGGGAGTTGATACGCCCGCAGATACTGCATCGAAAGAAAACTGACGTTGCCAAAGATCTACCCGCCCCAAAAGAAGACCAGGCCTGCAAGCTTTTAGCGATGTCAGAGTATCAGCATCGACTCTATGAGCGCGCATTAGCCAATCTTCACGAGCAGCGACAGGTCAATCCGTCTGCTCAACTTCAGGCTTTACAAGCCATTCGAAAAATATGCTCAGATCCGCATGGACACGCCGAACCCAATACAAGCAGCGTGTCGATCGATCGCTTACTTAGCGAATCACCCAAGATGGGATGGCTGATCAATCTGCTCAAGGAGCTTGGTGCAGACCAGAGCGGGAATCACAAAGCAATCATCTTTTGTGAGTTCCGAGAGCTTCAGCTAATACTTCAACGTGTGATTGCGGCCATCTTTGGTTTTGCACCGTCAATCGTCAATGGAGACACTTCGGCGGATCCTCGTGCAAATGAAAATCGCCAACAGTTGATCGACGCATTCCAGAGGAAAAATGGCTTCAACGTCATCATCCTCTCGCCATTGGCCGTGGGTTTCGGGGTGAACATTCAGGCGGCAAATCACGTCATTCATTTCACACGGACATGGAACCCTGCCAAAGAAGATCAAGCAACGGCCAGAGCCTACCGAATTGGTCAGACTCGAACTGTCCAGGTGTACTACCCTGGTGTGGTTAGCCCGAAATTCCCTAGCTTTGATGTCCGCCTGGATGCGCTTCTTAGCAAAAAGCGAGAGCTAGCTTCCGATATGCTGAATGGATGCAGTGATCTGAAGATTGACGACTTTTCTGATCTGATTTGACCTCTCAAACTTAATTCATATTTATGAAATTCAAATTAACACACCAAAGAGTTGACTCCATCAAAACAACTGTTACGTATTATCCTTATGCAGAAAATAAAGATTTTAAATTTACGCTGATTATTTCAAATAAATCGATACTTACTTCAAAACAACAACACCATATCGAACGCAAAATACTTGGAGCGGATCAGACTCAAAAGTTTAACGATTTACTTGCGGCACTTAACATATTCACACCAATTCAGCTCAATGAGACGCATGACATCCTGCCTGTGATATCCCAAAAATTAACAATCAAATCCAACAAAGGTTTATTTTTGAGCATTACTTGGACCAACGCTGATGAACTGAACTACGAAAGCCATTTGCGTACAGTAATTAATTTGGTAACTGCGCTTCAACTTGAATTCTCTCCGGAAGGTTTGGGGGTACTTAAAGCAGAGCTCCATGGAGTCATTCGACCTGTTTACTTATAAATAGCTACGGCTCACAGCTACCGCCATTTACCCCTAACCCTATTTAAGGCGCATACTTTTTTGAGGGGCTTATTACATAGCCCAAGAGCGCTTTTTGCTCCTCCCAACATTTTGGTATCTCACCGTAGCGACCCCGTATTACATGCAAGTTCAAGTGCGCGGGCTGCGCCCCCTCCAAAATTGACTCCACTATTTCCGGAGCCAATCGGGTCATACGCAAGACTTCAGCCACCCAGCCAGGCTCAAGCTTCAAGTCTTTAGCAAGAGCGTTACCGCTCTCATAAACGCCTTCATCAAGAAGCTTTTGCCAATAGAACGCTTTCCCAAGCGTCTTGATCATTGGGTAGTCGATCGAGGTTTTGGACGGGGCGCGTTTTGCGCCTCCTGGGGGAACGAGAACTTTGCTGGTGTGTTTCTTCTTTATTGTCAATGGGACAAAGGTCACCACTCGGCCAGCATTGACGTATTCACGTTTTTCACCGTTTTCTTTGATCAACAGTTTGCTCTTGTATTCAAGATTGCTCATGCGGCCTCCAATACATTTGAAACTCTATTTTTTTGCCGGATGTGATCCAAGTCCTCGGAAACGAAGGGGTGTTCTTCGTACTGATTTTTAAACGCTGAAATGACCTCTTCATTCCACGTCACCTCAATTCCGTGCGGCAGGAGCTGAACCCGATCAAGAAGCTTCTGAGCAATCAAGTTCTGCTCCGCAGGGAAAAGTTTTGACCAGACAGCCTCAATCTCGCGCATTGCCAGAATGAACGTGGGCTCATCCAATTTGAGAGACTCGCTGAATCCCTCTACGACCTTGAATGCACCAATAACGACACGAGGATCTCGCAGCACGTCCAAAATCATTTTCAGCACATGGTTCTCGATCTCGGCTGCGGGGATATGCCCTAAGGACTCCATGCCCTCTACTGCAGTTGCTCCAGCCCGCTGCCTCTTTTCCAAGTACGGTACGTAGTACCTGTACATGCGACCATTTTTCTTGCGACTTTGCGTTGGAAGCATTCTTTGTCCGTCGGGCGCGTACAAGATCCCCGTGAGCAGAAATCGATTAGAGCTGTATCTTTCGTAGCTCCCGCGCTTTCTTTGGTCGACGATGGCAGCGACCTGATCCCAAAGTTGGCGATCAACTATTGCGCGATGTTGTCCTGGGTACGCAACCCCCTTATGGACCATTTCTCCGATGTAAACACGGTTCCTCAGCAAAGTGAACAGGTACTGCTGATCAATCGTTCTGCCTTCTCGATGATTGCCGCCTTGGGTCACCCATTCTTTTGTCTTGCGCCCTTCAATTTGTAGTTGCCTCACGATCGTGGCTGCAGAACCATGCTGCGCATACATCGCAAATATTTCGCAAACCAGATTGGCTTCGACTTCATTGACGATGAGCTTTCTTTCGACCACGTCATACCCCAAAGGCGGCACGCCCCCCATCCACATTCCCTTTGCCTTGCTTGCTGCGATCTTGTCGCGAATGCGCTCGCCAGTGACTTCTCGTTCAAACTGCGCAAAAGACAACAGGATGTTGAGTGTCAATCGTCCCATTGAGGTGGTGGTATTGAATTGCTGCGTCACGCTCACAAACGTGACCCCGTATTTTTCAAAGGTAGCCACCATCTGAGCGAAGTCAACCAACGACCTAGACAGTCGATCTATTTTGTAGACGACTACAACATCAACCTTTCCCTGCTCAACATCTTCAAGCAACCTCTTCAACGAGGGGCGATTCGTATTCCCGCCGGAGAATCCACCGTCGTTGTACTCATCATCCAAGACAACCCAACCCTCATGTCTCTGGCTGGTGATAAAGGCAAGAGCCGCGTCACGTTGAGCCTCAAGGCTGTTGTATTCCTGATCCAGCCCTTCATCAGTTGATTTGCGCGTATAGATTGCACATCGCAATTTTTTCGCCGCCATTGGCGTATTGCTTGACTTCATGATCGAGCTCCCTCCTTACTTGCTTTCTTCTTGAGCCCAAAAAATGCGGGGCCAGACCAATTGGTCCCCGTGATTGCTCTTGCTATGGAGGAGAGGCTCTTAAATGGTCGATTCAGGTACAGATATCGACCATCTTCTAAAACTTCGACACGGTGCTCTTGTTCTTCATGCACACGAATCAGCGTCGTGCCTGGCATCAAGTCATGTTCTGATCTGTTCTTATGGTTCGGGACTTCCCCGGTTTCACCAATTTTTTCAAGGCGTTTTCGAGTCTTTGCGGGCAGGCCGCCATATGCAACCTCTTGGATCCGGTGTGCCAATCGACTCTCTATGTATGTCCTGTGGTGATTTCCTGGTCGAAAGTCAAAGTGCTGATCCCATACCAGCCAAAGCTCTTTCATGGAGAGTTCAGTCAGGCTTGTGATCTGATCTCGGATGTTTTTTCCTTCTTCAAAAATTGACCGCTTCATACGCAAACTCCTTCTATCTGAGACGGGTCTGTATGAACGCTCTGTTTGGGCATTACTCCTAGTTGAAGATCGCTTGTTTCGCCGATCTGTGAGATATCAGCGACACCATCGCCCACATTCATGCCCCGCAGGACAGCTTTCGCCAACATCTCTTCAATAACCCGATGCCCAGGCCTTACCTGCGGCAAGACGGCGGCACTTGCACATCGAATTGGTTTCTCATTTGCCATCTAGTCACTCCAGTTAAAAACTGGCTCTATTCCAAAGGCGTGAGCTCGGATTTCTAAGCGTGGAATTGGCCTGTCGCAGCCTGTTCTTGCGTCACTTTTGAAGCTTCGGCGCTTCAAGGCGGTTGTTGGCGACGTCGATAATTTCTTAATACCTAGGGATTCAATATGGCCTGATTTCGGGCAAAAGATGGTCACGCTTGCAAGGTGAACGAACGTTCACTACAATCATTTCCGTGAAAAAGTCCAACAACGATCCCCAATACCTTGCCGCCTTGCAGCGCTACTACGCAGAGCATCGAGTTCTGCCCTCGTATGCACGCATGTTGCCCCTGCTCGGATTCGCATCGAAGGCCGCCGTTAAGAAGGTTCTCGAACGTCTTGAAGCTGGTGGCATGCTTGAGCGAACCGATGATGGAGACTGGGCTCCAAGTGAACTATTCTTTGAGCGCGCGATCGCAACCCAACCTGTTCCCGCAGGTTCACCGATCACGGCAGATGCAGACGTTCATGAGCACATCACGGTTGATAGGTTTTTGATTCGAGACCCTGTTAACACCGTTCTGATCCGCGTCAAGGGCGACTCAATGATTGAGGCAGGAATTCACGAAGGTGATCTTGCCGTGGTGAAAAAAACTACGCAAGTAAGCACCGGCGAGATTGTTGTGGCAATTGTTGATGACCAATTCACACTAAAAACACTTGCACGAGACAAGAACGGATATCACCTGCTGCCTGCAAATTCGAATTACTCAGAGATTCGACCTAAGGGCAAGTTAGAGATTTTTGGCGTCCTAGTTGGTCTTGTGCGTAAGTACCAATGAGGACATATTATTTTGAAAATCTTTTCTCCAGCCCACTTCCTGCGGCACGTATCAATGCCCACTTTGCGCGAGTTCACCGCCGCGCATCCTATTTCTTCACGCCTGACTATTGACTGGGAATGTGCTCCCGACACGTTGCCGGCAAAGCTCAACGAGTCTATTGAAGCGCTGCATACGTCGGTAACTGCCGTTGGTGTATCTGCTGAAGAAGCTGCTGCAATTAGCGTAGATCTGCGTCTTTGGCATGATGATCTGCGTCGCGTTCATCTACTTTCCAACGATCTGGCCAGTAATGAATTTCATGTCGCATGTACAGAAGATCGCGAGGCGCTAGAAGCCTTTACAAGTCGCGACGCAAGGGAGAAGGCGCTATGGGTATTTCATGCCCGTGACAAATTGTTCCGTGACGTCGAATTGAACCTTGCTTTCCAAGCAAAAGCCAACGGCAAATACTGGAAAAAGCATCGTATCGAGGCAGGCTTGGACTTGACTAGCGAGAGGGAGAAGCTAGAAGCATTCGGGCACGAGGTAGCAAAACTCTTCGAAAAATCTGGTGGAGGCAAGAGCACACACATTGAGCAGAGCCTCCATGCCTCTGATGGCAGCATCCAGCTGACCATCTACGTGGAAGGACCAATTACAGCGCTGGCGCATTTCTCAGAGAATAAATTCAATCGAGTCACCACGCGAATCGCCTTGGAAACCGCTGTTGTCTACCAACCAACTACCGGCGTAATAGAGAGCGTGGTTAAAGGAGGTGCGAAGAATCATCAGACTGTGTTGCAACTCTTCGGAAAGCACGTTGTGGGTCGAGAACTTCAACCGGAAGAAATCGAAAAAACACGATTCAAGCTTAACGAATTGAGAGAAGGGCTGGAGACCTTTGATGACTTGTCGCCGCTTGGGGTTGAGAAAATTCGTCTACGCCGCGCACAGTTTCGACCACGCGGCAGCACGGGCATAGCCATCCGTATTGAGGCATCGGCAGATCAGGATCAGGATGACGCGATCGAACTGGCCCGAAAGACGCTCAAGATCCAGCATTCATTTGAGACCGAATACAACCTCGACGGTGCGTCGGTCATTGTGTACCTCGCACCGGTTGATGGCCAGAAACCAAAGCGCTTCAGCTTTGACTTGTACTCGACCGGATCGTCGACCATTAAGAACCTGTCTGAGAAAAATCAGCCCATCGCCAATGCCGTCCTGCAGTCACTCAATGTGATCGAGGCTGAGGAGGCTGCAGCTTGAGTGGCAAGTTGGTCAATGCCACGGCTGTGCTGTGTCGCTTATTGGAGCAGTCAAAGCCTACGGTCAACGGAGCTGCGTTGTTAGGTGGCGCGTTCGGCGAAGGTGGAAGCGAACTCATTCGAGAACGCTTGATGGTGCTTGGCCCATCGCTCACCTACGTCACTTGCCCGGAGTGTGGGGTTGAAATGGCCCGATTCGTAAGGACAGTAGGTGTTGATCAGGTCCAGCTCTATTGCGATGAGTGCCGGGAAGTCGACGCAGGGCACACATTGCTCCAGACCTACACGGTCAGCCTGTCACGGCTCATCGATCGCTTGGTCAGTAGCCTGGAATTGTCGCCGTCTAATCGCAAAATCATCGACAACGACATTTCGTGGCGCTTGGGCGTTCAGGAACGTAAGCGTGGTAAAGCGCAGACCTGGTATTTTGCGCGGCACCTGAAGGACCACACCGTGGCGCGGCATTTGCTGGATCAGATCCGTTCTGACAATGCCGCCCAATCCGCCAAGATCATCACCAGCACTGATTTACCTTTGCCGGATGGTTCGCCGCTGGCGGGGTATGACGTCAAGAATCTGGCTGCGATTGCGCGCATGTCACAGAACGTGTTTCTCTTCTTCGATGACAGGGCGAATGTCACTGTTACGCAGCCCTTGGAAGAGATAGTGCCAGTTACCACTTTACGGCATTTACGAGACAAGGCATGGGCATACGTTGATGGCGTTAAGTATGAACTGGAAGCTATGCAGCAGAAAATCTTGCTGACATTAATGGACGCTCATAGTCATCGCTTAGAAGGCAATCAGATTGGCGAGCGTTGCGGATCAACATCGTTCCCGTTTCAACCTGCCAAACATTTTGGGCGAATCAAAAAAGTAAGGCAAACCTTCATCCGCTACGACCCAGGCGACAAGGTCTACGAGTTGATCATCCACCCAGAGGACAGTGATTTGCTCTGACCCTTTAGACCCCAAATTCACTCCCATAGCCCGGCTCCTGCACCCAGGAGGCCGGGTTTTTTGCATTTTGTTCGCACGATTAAGGTTTGCAGAACCCATCTGACGAATCTGCCGAACGTATTTCAGAACCTGCCTTGAAAAACTTCAAGAACTGGTTAGCGAGGCTCTTGAGCCAAACAAAACAGTTCATTCAATTTCAAGGAGATTCAATTGAAAACCTTAGATCCTGTCGTAAGACATCTCAACCAGAGGCAGCTTGCTGAGCGCTGGGATATCAGCCTGAGAACTTTAGAGCGCTGGCGCTGTGAAGGGATTGGCCCCCTTTATCTCAAGCTTCAAGGACGTGTTCTGTACCGCGTCGAAGACGTCGACAAGTACGAAACCCGTTGCCTGCATGCCAGTACTTCGGCACGAGCAGCAGTAGGAGGTGCAGCATGAATGCACCCCTTACACATTCCGAGATCAGCGGTACGCCGCTCTCCACCTTGGCCAACTTTTCAGCTCGAGAGCTGTTGGTACTCAAGGCGGGTCTGTCTCGTGACTACGTCATTGCCAAGTCTGCACTTGAGCACCTAGACCGGGCACTCAATCAAAAGTACAGCGAACGCGCCAAGGCCCTTCGCATGCAAGAAGGCAAAGACACAGGGGTTGTCCATTTCACCGATGACGATGTCCGTGTGAGCTTTGACCTACCCAAGCGCGTCGATTGGGATCAGGAAATTTTGTCAACCCTGTACACGACGCTCGTGTCGACGGGACAAGACCCTGCCAAGTACATCGACTGCACCTATCGCGTGAGCGAAACCAAATTCAAAGAGTGGGACACGGAAATCCGTCAGCTCTTTGAGCCCGCTCGCACCGTCAAAGGTGGCAAGCCATCTCTATCCCTTGAACAAATCACGGAGTAAAGCCATGTTCAAAAACCTTCTCCCCTCCTTGCGCAAGAAGTCCTTCGTTATGGAGGATTTGCCTGAAACCATCTCTGTGCCTAGCTACGGCAATAAGCCAGAAGTCCCAGCGCTGAGCATTGAAATCGCGACTGTGGATGACATTGCATTCGCCATTCGCGAACTGGATCAAAAGTCCACTGCCATCTATACGCAGATCAGCTCCTTGCGCCGCTTGCATGACCTTGCACGCCGTCGCGGTGCCGTTGGCACGGACAAAGTCGCCGACATCTTTGAAGGCGAGGTCTGACATGAAGTTGCAGTTCATCACAGCTGAGCAGCGCATGGCAGAAAAACGCGGCTCAAAAGGCGTCATCTTGGGTCCATCTGGCGTAGGGAAAACTTCGCTGCTGCACACCACAGATCCAGAAAAAACCTTATTCATTGACCTGGAGGCAGGTGATCTGTCTGTCATGGGATGGAGTGGCGCAAGCGTGCGTCCCAGAACTTGGCAAGAGTGCCGCGACCTCGCTTGTTTCATTGGAGGCCCCAATCCCGCTTTGCGAGAAGACCAGCCCTATAGCCAGGCTCATTACGACAGCGTATGTGCAGCGCTTGGTGATCCAGCAGTCCTGGACAAGTACTCGCTGATCTTTGTCGACAGCATCACGGTCGCCGGTCGCTTGTGTCTGCAATGGGCCAAAGGTCAACCGCAGTCTTACTCCGAGAAAACAGGCAAAGCAGACACGCGGGCCGCCTACGGACTTCACGGCAGTGAGCTGATCGGCTGGCTCACACAACTACAGCATGTCCGCAACAAAGACATCTGGATGGTTGGAATCTTGGATGAAAAGCTAGACGACTTCAATCGAAAGGTTTTCTCACCGCAGATCGAAGGCTCCAAGGCTTCCCTTGAGCTGCCCGGAATCGTTGACCAAGTCGTCTCAATGGTTGTCCTCAAAAACGATGAAGGCAATCCATACCGCGCATTTGTGTGTCAACACATCAACCCATGGGGCTACCCATCAAAAGACCGCTCTGGACGACTCGACGTCATCGAAGAGCCAAACCTCGGGCGCCTGATCTCAAAGATCACCAGCCCCCGTCAACAACAAATCGAAAAAGGAAATTCCAAATGAACAGTTACTCATCCAATGGCGCCTGGTCGGACTTCAACGATGCGGAAGATCAACGCGAATTCACGCTGATTCCCCACAAATCGATCGTCAAAGTTATCGCCAGCATCCGTCCAGGTGGCTATGACGATGCCAATCACGGCTGGGTTGGCGGATATGCCACTCGCTCGGACAAGACTGGAGCCATTTACCTCAACGTCAAATACACCATCGTCGAAGGTCAGTACGCCAAGCGTGTGATTTTTGGCTTGATCGGCTTGCACAGCCCTAAAGGTCCTGAGTGGGCAAACATTGGGCGCAGCTTCTTGCGTGCAATGCTCAATTCAGCGCGCGGCATTCAACCTGCAGATGTCTCTCAACAAGCACAGAACGCACGTCGCATCCGAGGCTTTGGCGATCTGGATGGCCTGACATTCGCTGCCAAGGTGGAGATCGAGAAGGACCAAAACAACGAAGAGCGCAATGTGATCAAGGCAGTTATCCAGCCCGATCACAAAGAGTACGCAAGTGTCATGGGTGGCACACCGACCGCTCAAGCTGCCGTTTCTCAAACTTCTGCGAGCCAAACCGGGCAACCTGGCCCGAATGGCTTTTCGATGCCCGCCTGGGCCAAGTAAGGGGGCAGCATGATTCTTCGCCCTCGTCAGAGAGACTTTGTCTCTCGGTGTGTCAGTGCCCTCAAGGCACATGGGAACACGCTTGGCGTCGCCCCCACGGGGGCGGGAAAAACTATTTGTCTATCAGGAACAGCTGGTGAGTTACTGGCAATGCCGGATGCAAAAGCATGTGTCATTGCTCACCGTGACGTTCTGACAAGCCAAAACCGGGACAAGTTCTCCAAAGTCAATCCGCGAATCAAGACATCGGTCTTTGACTCACGTGAGAAATCTTGGGATGGTCAGGTGACGTTTGGCATGGTGCAAACGCTGGCTCGAAATGTCTCTGACATCCCACGACTTGATTTGCTGGTTATTGATGAAGCACACCACTGTGCGGCACCAACATACCGGGCTGTCATTGATCAAGTGCGTGATAAGAACCCGGGCGCATTGATTTTTGGCGTCACGGCCACCCCCAATCGTGGCGATGGCAAAGGTCTGCGCGAGGTTTTTACAAACGTTGCGGACCAGATCCGACTGGGGGAGCTCATTCGATCGGGTCACTTGGTGACACCTCGAACCTTTGTGATCGATGTTGGCACACAGTCCGCATTAGACGGAGTCAAGAAGCTGGCGTCGGACTACGACATGGAGGAAGTCGCCTCCATCATGAACACGTCCCCCGTGAACGAATCGGTCGTCAGGCACTGGAAGGAGAAAGCCGCAGGTCGAAAAACCATTGCATTTGCTGCAACCGTTGATCACGCGCTCTCGGTTTATGCTGCCTTCATCAAGGGCGGAGTCGCTGCAGATGTGATTTATGGAGAAATGAGCAAAGCAGAACGTGCAGTTGTACTTGAACGATTTGAGAAAGGCCAAACCGCTGTATTGGTTAACGTGGCGATCTTGACCGAGGGGTATGACTTCACACCAACGTCCTGCGTTGTGCTCCTTCGACCAAGCTCCTACAAGTCAACCTTGATTCAAATGGTTGGGCGTGGGCTGCGAGTAGTCGATCCCAACGAGCACCCTGGCTTTATTAAATCTGATTGCATCGTTCTTGACTTTGGAACTGCGTCTCTTAAACACGGGAGTCTTGAGCAAGAAGTCGATTTGGATGGACACGCTTCGAATGGAGAAGCGCCGCAGAAAACCTGTCCAGAGTGCCAAGCGGAAGTTCCTCTTAGCTGCAACGAGTGCCCAATTTGCGGGCATGAGTTCAAAAGCATTCGGGAAGACAACAGATCAAAGATCAGTGACTTCGTCATGACTGAGATTGATCTTCTTAAGAGATCGAATTTCTCGTGGTGCGATCTCTTTGGCGATGACTGCGCCTTACTTGCGACAGGCTTTATTGCTTGGGCGGGAGTTTTCTTCTTGAACGGACGCTGGTACGCAGTGGGTGGAGTTGAAAAGGGTGGGTCACGACTTTTGGGTGTTGGAGAGAGAAGCATTTGCTTGGCACAGGCGAATGACTGGCTCAACAACAACGAAAGCGATGACGCTGCCCACAAAACCAAGCGCTGGCTCAAAGAACCACCCACGACAGGACAACTCAAGTACCTGCCAGTGGAGTTTCGCGCTGATTACGGATTGACCCGGTATCACGCATCTGCCTTGCTGACCTTCATGTTCAACAGGGCAGCCATCCGTCGCCTCGTGAATGCAGCCAACGACTCACAGATGACGCCTCAATTGGAGGCCGCGTGAAATGCCACATCTGCTCCAGACAAGCAAAGGGCTACGGCTACTTCAACCCAAAGCTCAAACGCTCCGATCCCCTGCGGTACAGCCACCTTTGGGTGTTTTGCAGTCGTCGGTGCCAAGAGGCTTTTTCAAAAGCCATGAAAAAACTCAACGACTGCTCGGAGGCTGGAGTGATTGATCCCTCAGAAATGGAAACCGAATCCATGCACTCGGCTCTCGTTCCACTGGGTGAATTCGTGGGCTCCATTGGGATGGACCGACCTTTCTCCCAGTACAGCAAAGCCGAAGTGCTCCGCTTGATTGAAGTGGTCATTGACGCCTATCAGGGATCAATGCTCACCAAGCACGAAGAACAAGCCGAACGTGAGCGCATCTATTTCGAACGTCTTGCCGAGCGTCAAGCCCGTCAATGACTTCAACACAACAAAGGAATAACAACAAATGATTGACCTGAACCATCAACCCAAGTTTCACGAACTCGTGACTGCATTACTTGATGCATCCATTCAACGTGAACGAGGTAAACAACCCAAGCGCTCCTACCTTGGCGCATCACGTCTTGGGGTTTCGTGCGAGCGCGCCCTTCAATTCGAATTCACCAACACGCCCAAGGATGAAGACGGGGATTTTCCTGGTCGAATCCTGCGCGTTTTTGATGTCGGGCATGCACTCGAAGACCTTGTCATCAATTGGCTGCGAGCAGCTGGATTTGATCTCTACACCCGCAAGCAAGATGGTCACCAATTTGGATTCTCTGTCGCGGGCGGAAAGATCAAAGGCCACGTGGACGGCATTCTTGCCGGAGCCCCCACTGAGCTCGAGCTGGCATTTCCCATGCTTTGGGAGTGCAAGACGATGAACGACAAAAACTGGAAGGAAACCGCCAAGAAGGGAGTTGAGGCATCCAAGCCCGTTTATGCCGCGCAAATGGCTGTCTACCAAGCCTACATGGAGCCAAGCGTGCCAGGCATCTCCTCCAATCCAGCGTTGTTCACTGCCGTCAACAAGGACACCCAAGAGGTCTGGTGTGAGCTTGTTCCTTTCAATGCAGCCTTGGCTCAACGTATGTCTGATCGGGCTGTAAAGGTGCTTCAGGCAACAAACGCTGGCGAACTGCTTCCGCGCATCGCAAGCCAACAGACCTTCTTTGAGTGCCGATCCTGCTCATGGAGCAATCGTTGCTGGAACGGTCCACAGGAAATCTCGATGGGGGTTTCCCAATGAAAGGAAATGCAGCAAAAGCATCCTCAAACAAGAAGCCATGCACCCTCACTCGTGCAAAGCCGCTGATTACCGCTTCGTTGGTTGAAAGACTGCTGATGCGACATGTGGATTTCGTCTCGCCTGAGTCGCGACTGATCGTGGCCGTCATAAAGCAAGGATTCATCGACCTCAACGCTCCGTCCGAACATCTTCGCCGCGAGGCTTGCAAGTTTTTCAAAGACGACCGTCTAGGACTTTGGTCTGAACGTGTTGGTATCTCTGCGCATTTCGTTCGTGAAATTGCTGTCAAAGGTGGTTTTTTGCCCATGGAATTCATGGGACTGAATGGAGGTGCAAATGCTTGATTTCAATAATGAAGAATCAGGAGCGCCTTCAACCCCTCACGATTCAGACCGGGATGCAATTCGGAATGAATTGATTGCACGCATCGAATCTGTTCTGTTTTCGATCATGCCTGCTGGCAAGGTTGTTCATGGGAAATTCGTGGTCGGGGATATCTTGGGCAGTCCTGGACGCAGTCTTGAGGTTGAAATAGATGGTGAGCGCGCAGGTCTTTGGATAGACAGAGCTACTGGCCATGGCGGTGACGTCTTTGATCTGATCGCGGCGAACTCTGGTCTGTCTTCTCAGTTGGACTTTGGTGAGGTTCTCAATGCAGCTCGGGAGCTACTTGGTCGTCCCATGGCTCAACGACCTGCGCGAAAGAAGTCCAACGTCATGATCGATGACCTTGGCCCTGCCACAGCCAAGTGGGATTACTTTTCCGCAGACGGAACGCTCATCGCATGTGTCTACCGTTATGACCCCGAGCCCGGTCGCAAGGAGTTCAGACCTTGGGATGCAAAGCGTAGAAAGCTCGCACCTCCCGATCCTCGTCCGCTGTTCAATCAGCCTGGCATTGCAACCGCTGACACCGTTGTCCTGGTTGAAGGGGAAAAGTGCGCCCAAACATTGATCGACTTGGGTGTGTGTGCCACTACTGCCATGCATGGTGCAAACGCGCCTGTGAACAAAACGGACTGGAGCCCTTTGACTGGCAAGAACGTATTGATCTGGCCAGACCGAGATAAACCAGGCTGGGAGTACGCCATGCACGCATCTGAGGCGGTCATGGCAGTGGGTGCGACGTCATGCGCCGTACTCATTCCTCCGACTGAACCCACTCCAGAACACCCCCAAGGTGAGCCTGACGGATGGGATGCGGCAGATGCGTTGGCACAGGGCTTTGACATCCATGAATTCCTGGCTCATGGGGAGCGGTTGCAACTTCAGGCAGCAATCACTGATGTCGAACCCGTGGTTGATGAAATCACCGAACAGTCTGTTTGGGCGACCGAGGATGCTTTGGCGCTGACCTTCTCGACCCGTTACGGGCAAGACTGGCGCTATGTCGCAACCTGGGGCAAGTGGGTCTTTTGGACGGGCAAGCGCTGGCAAGTTGAGGAAACGCTTGCGGCCAACCAATTGATGCGACAGATCTGCCGAGAGGCAGCGCTGAAGGCCGACTCTCATCGACTGTCTGCACGGTTGGCAAGCAGCGGAACAGTTGCCGGTCTGGAGCGACTTGCACGCTCGGATCGCCGTCACGCAGCGACTGCTGAAGAGTGGGATGCAGACATTTGGTTGCTCAACACCCCCGAGGGAGTTGTTGACCTGAAGTCTGGGGGCAAACGTCCACACGACCGCCTGGATCGAATGACCAAGATCACCACAGCCAGTCCGTCTGGAGATTGCCCCGTCTGGAAGCAATTTTTGAGCGAGGTGACTGGTGGCAATAAAGACTTGCAGTCCTACTTGCAAAGGATGGCGGGCTACGCGCTTACCGAATCCACGCAAGAGCATGCGATCTTCTTCCTGTATGGAACTGGAGCTAACGGAAAGTCAGTCTTCACCAACACCCTCGCCACGATCATGGGCGACTATGCAGCCAATGCACCCATGGATACGTTCATGGAAAGTCGCACCGATCGCCACCCAACAGACATGGCAGGTCTCAGGGGGGCTCGGTATGTGTCTGCAGGCGAAACGGAGCAGGGTCGCCGTTGGGCTGAGTCAAAGATCAAAAGCCTGACTGGTGGCGACAAGATTTCCGCTCGCTTTATGCGAAAGGACTTCTTTGAGTTCTTTCCGCAGTTCAAGCTCTTTTGCGCAGGCAATCACAAACCAGCAATCCGCAACATCGATGAAGCGATGAAGCGCAGGCTGCACTTGATACCGTTCACGGTAACCATTCCGTCCGAAAGACGTGACAAGAACTTACAGCAAAAGCTCCTGGCCGAGCGCGATGGAATCATGGCATGGGCACTTGAAGGATGTCTGCAATGGCAACGCCTCGGGAAGCTCGAACCACCCAAGGATGTTGTAGATGCCACTGACGAGTATTTCGAAGAAGAAGACTCGATTGGTGAATTTCTGGACGAGGAATGCACCCTCTCTGCCACGTCACGCGAAACGATTTCGGCAATTTACATCCGATGGCGAGAGCGAGCCGAAAGGCGCGGGGAGTACTACGGGACAAGTCGCTGGCTTTCTCAACAGCTTATCAACAGAGGCTTTTCTCGAACCCGTCTAAGCGGGGGAACGAAGGCGCTCATGGGTTTGTCGCTCAAGCCCAAAGAGATGGGCTACATGCCCTACCGAGATGACTGACAAGGTCTGTGACCGAAAGTGACTCTCCTTTCTAAATCTCTCTATACGTGCGCGTGCGCACACGTGAGCAGTTAATGGAAATCAGGTCACTTTTGGTCACTCATAAAAGAAATGGAGATAAAAGTGTCGATTAATCATGTATTCGCGCTCGATCTGGGCACACAGACAGGTTGGGCTTTGATTGCAGCCAGTGGCTCAGTCACGAGTGGAACCCAGTCCTTCAAGCCACAACGCTTCGAAGGTGGTGGCATGCGCTTTCTGCGCTTCAAGCGCTGGCTCACGGAAATGAAGCAATGCACCCCGTCCATCGAACTGGTTGTTTTCGAAGAGGTTCGCAGGCATGCAGGCGTGGATGCAGCGCATGCATACGGTGGGTTCATGGGACAACTGACAGCTTGGTGTGAGCACCACCAAATCCCGTACCAGGGCATTCCAGTTGGAACGATCAAGAAGCACGCCACAGGTCGTGGTAACGCAAGCAAGGAGGAAATGATCGAAGCGATTCGCGCCAAGGGACACAACCCAGATGACGACAACGAAGCAGATGCCATTGCACTGGCTTACCTGGCAAAAGCAATGAATGAATCCTCAATGGAGGTGGGTAAATGAAGATTCCAAATCGTCCCTATCAATGCCCATTGGGGAAAGCACAGCCCACACCAATCAATCTGGATGCAATCAAAAAATCGGGATGGCTAGAACAACACATTCTTGTGATTTCAGATGAAGACGACCTACTTGATTTCATCGAGCGAGAGTTCATTCGACGAATTGGAAATCGCTTGTACGGCAAAGGGAGGGCGTGATCATGGGAGTGGAACAGAAGACTTGGACTATCGATGATGTGGATAACGAGCTGCGACAAGCTGCACGCACCGCGCATCGCTTGCCTCCAGTTCGAGTTGCCGGGTATGTCAGTCGCTGGCCCGTCATCATCAGGACAGATGGCGAAAAGGTTACCGTTGAGGAACAGAAGCCCTTTCGCATCCCCCCTTCTCCAAAGGATGTGGATCAAATGCTTGAGGCAATGCGGTGGATGCACTGGCTAGACGTTGAGCAACGCCACCTTCTTTGGATGAGGGCAGAGAGGCATCGTTGGTCTGAAATTGCGAAGCGCTTTGCTTGCTGTTCAAGAACTGCGCAGAGGCGGTGTGATGCAGCAATGCATTTGATTTCTCTCTACCTGAACAAGGAGAAAAAGTGAAATAGACGGGCCTCGAATATGAATGTCGGGGCCTGTCGGTTTTTGGCGAGATCGCGCTCTCCAAAGGGTGTCGCATTTAGTCCGGAATTCATCTACATTCTGGATACGGTCAGCAAGACCACGCGCTTTTGATTCCTGCGATAACTCGGGAACTCCTCTCCAAACTTCCCCCCAAATTCCCTATGAAACCCGAGATCCAAATGGTCCCGGTGGATTCGCTCATCCCGTATGCGCGAAACGCCCGCACCCACAGTGAAGAACAAATCGCCCAGATCGCTGCCAGCATTCGTGAGTTCGGTTGGACCAATCCAATCCTGACTGACGGTGACAAAGGTGTGATCGCTGGCCACGGTCGTTTGGCTGCAGCTCGAAAGCTTGAATTGACCGAGGTGCCCGTCATTGAATTGGGCCACCTAACTCCCGAGCAGAAGAAGGCCTACATCCTGGCCGACAACCGAATTGCACTCAACTCTGGCTGGGACGAGGAGTTGCTCAAGCTCGAATTGCAAGAGCTTCAAGGTGTTGACTTTGACTTGGACTTGCTCGGGTTTGGAGATGAAGAAATTGAACGCTTGCTCAATGGAGATGACGCAGGCGGTGGTTTGACCGAAGATGATGCAATCCCAGAAGCACCAGTAGATCCAGTATCCAGAACTGGGGATCTGTGGATTCTCGGCAACCACCGCCTCCTCTGCGGGGACTCAACGGTTCTAACGGATGTTGAGCGCCTCATGGACGGTCAATTGGCAGACATGGCTTTTACCGACCCACCCTACAACGTGGACTATGGCAACAATGCCAAGGACAAGATGCGGGGCAAAGACAGGCGCATCCTGAACGATGCGCTGGGTGAAGGGTTCTACCAATTTCTGTACGACGCGTGCGTGAACCTGCTGTTGGTCACTAAGGGCGGATGCTACGTTGCCATGAGCTCTTCGGAACTGCACACTCTCCAAAAAGCTTGGCTTGATGCGGGTGGCAAGTGGTCCACCTTCATCATCTGGGCCAAGAACACTTTCACATTGGGGAGAGCCGACTACCAACGTCAGTACGAACCCATCCTGTATGGCTGGAAGCAAGGCTCTGATCACTTTTGGTGTGGTGACCGGGATCAGTCGGATATCTGGAATTACAACAAGCCCCGGGTCAATGACTTGCACCCCACGATGAAGCCAGTCGAGCTGGTCGAACGAGCAATTAAGAACTCATCCAAAAGCCGCGACATTGTTCTGGACCTGTTCGGTGGCTCTGGCACCACATTGATCGCCTGTGAGAAAAACAACCGTCAGGCTCGCTTAATGGAACTCGATCCCAAGTTCGTGGATGTGATCGTCAAACGTTGGGAGCAATTTACAGGCAGAGAAGCAATTCGAGAGTGTGACGGCTTGAAATTTTCGGAAGTAGATTACGTCAACATTTAGATTTCAAAGTCACAAAGGATATTTTGTTTACCTAATATCTCCACTGCTGCCACACCATGCGCAAGGTCTATCTGTATATTGATTTCGTTTGTAATTACAGATCCGACATGTGAAAAATGAAGGAATTCTGACTTGTGGGGATTTGTAATTCTTTTTTCTTTCGGTAGATCTTTGTGGAGAACTTGATCTCTTTTCTCTCCCGGCAGATGCGACTTCGCTTGCGCGAATTTGTTTTTCGTACCAACCTCCTCCATTTTCATGCAATTCTTGACACGAGACACACCGCAAAGTTCCATTAGCAAGCTTTAGACGCGCCTCTGGAATTTCCTCAGAACAATCTATACACATTTTCATGGATTGTGCTCCGCGCCCAGGCTTTTAAAGATTCAAAAATCGCGCATAAATTTAACCATTTGAGAATCTTCTTTGGACAACTCAATCGGCTTAAATTTATTTGACTCCCTAAATTTAGTTTTTATAGATTCATCTACGTATTTCTCGACCAATTCTATGGATAGATTTTTGTAGTTTTTGATATAGCCAAAAAAAATCTTATCTCGAGTGCGAAGAAAGTCATTGAATAGCTCAATGCTTTCTTTTTCATTTATCAGCAAGTGACCTGGGCCAACCATATCTGAAAAAACTTCTGAAGAAAACCACTCATACCATTCTGAAATAGGATGATCTGTTAACTTTTTGACACTTGGCTTGAATTCCAGAATGTGTGCAATACAAGCCAATAAGTCTTCTAAATTCTTTTTTAAGACAACGTCTTCGGACAACTCAAAAAAGCTAGACATAATTTACAAATAGTTTCGTCAGAATCTCCAGCATATATCAACAAGATTTGGATTTCAAACTTGTTCTAAGAATTTGATTTGGTTTGAGCGATCTTGTAGATGCGTTCAGCACCGGGTGATTTCTCTGAAATGATCTCCAGGCCAAGCTTCTTCTTGAGTGCGCCCGCCATGGCTCCCCTGACGGTATGCACTTGCCATTGAGTGGCCTCGACCATCTGAGACAACGTTGCACCTTCTGTTCGCTTGAGCAAAGCGATCAGCGCGGCTTGTTTGGTCCCGTCCCGTTGCTTGGTTGGAACTGCTGGCTCAGCGCCGATGGACTGTAGGCCTGCGGTGGTGATCGCAAACAGCGTTGTACTCTCGGATGTTTTGCTGTGCGGTGCAATTAACTCTGCGTTAACTAAGGCCGTAAGCACCTTGATAAGTGCGCCACCTTTGAGGTTGGCTGGAAAGTCAGCCAACAATTTTTGAGGATGCTTGGCCGCTGCTTCGAGCAGGCTGCGTTGGGTGTCCGAGAGTTTCATTTCTTTCCTTTCGATGTTTTTGATGTGTTTTTGGCTGCTTCGATCCCTGCGGTGTAGGCGGCTTCAAGCGCGCTCTTGACCGCCCAAACTGATACGTCGTGAAAGTCCAAGCGGTCGCGGTGCTGGGTTTCCAGCGTTTCGATGAGCAGATGCTCAAGGGCAATCTGCTCGATGACTTGTTGTTTGGTTTTGCTCATGGCGTTTCCTTTCATGCGTTGTGAATCTGTTCGGCTTTTGCAAAGCCCACCCAGTGGCCTTGCTTGTCCAGCCCGCGGTTGGCGAGTTCTTTGCAGGCCAGCGCGTTGAGGTCTAGCTCCCCGTTGGCGACTGCTGCAAGGACCTTGTTCAGTGCGAGCTGGATGAATCCAAGCTCGTCGACGGTGAAGGTGGTGTTTGCTTCGGTGGTCATTTCGTTCTCCTGTGTGCGTTGCGATGTAAAGCATTGACGCTCTGAATCGAGATGAAGCCAAGTTAATTACGGGATGTGTCGCTTAATTCTTGAAAGTTGATTGATATGCCAAGAAGTGCGCCAACCCCTTGCAGATACCCGGGTTGTATAGCTGTCTTGGCCAAGCCCGGTTACTGCGATTTGCACCGAGCTGCTACTCACCGTGAATACGGTCGGGCAAGACGTAGTTTTGATACTGAAGTGGGCTTCTACCAATCGAAGAGTTGGCGGCTCTTGCGTGCAGGCTTCCTGCGGATGCACCCTTTGTGTGAGGGTTGCGCCAAATTAGGTAAGGCAATGCCTGCTGTGGTCGCAGATCACATCCTCCCAATCAAAGACGGCGGGGAGCGATTTGACCCAAGCAATCTTCAGGCGTTGTGCGTCTCATGTCACAACCGAAAGACAGCACAAGAGACTGCCCGACGCCACCCTAGGGGGAGGGGGTCTAAATCTCTAGGAGCGGCGGCCAAAGATGCGCGCGCCTGCTCAAATTTTTGCGCGTGCAAATTGAACTAGGGGGGGCTCCCCCAGAGATGGATATTTATGGCAGGTCGAAAACCACTCCCCACAAAGGTTAAGCAAATCAAAGGCACGCTTCAAAAGTGCCGCACGAATTTGCGGGAACCAAAGCCAGTTGGCGACTTGGTTGAACCACCTGATTACATGCCCGATGGGGCAAAGGCTGCTTGGAGATATGCGCTTGAGTGCGCACCGCCCAATTTGCTCAAAAAGTTGGACATGTCGGTGCTTGAGGTTTGGGCATGTGCCGCAGACCTTTATCGAAAGGCCCAAGCGGGCATTGCAAAAACTGGGTTACTTGTAAAAGCCCCAACCACAGGTGTGCCGATGCAGTCTCCATATTTGGCGATTGCTAATAAGCAGGCACAGATCATGACAAAAGCTGCTACTGAGATGGGGTTCACGCCTGCATCTCGATCCAGAGTCACATTGCCGATGGAGGCAGCAGATGACGATTTGGATCCGTGGGCTGATATCGTCGGTTAGATTTTTAATACAGATTTCGTCTGGCTTTTGGTGTTGACTTGCCAGAAAAGAAGTTCTAGCATTGAGGCGCGTCCAAAGAGAAATCTTGGCTCGCATTACCCGTATGAGCGACATCCATGCCGCTCGCGTGGGGAGGTCTAATTTCTCACCTCCGTCCACGCACCCGACAGTAGGTCTCCTGTGCCTACAGTCAAGCCCGACTGAGTCTTTGATTCAGTCGGGCTTTTTCATTAAGGGTTGTCTCATTGTGATAGCGGCGGCACTTTGTTGCCGCTTCGCGGTTGGCATAACTTATGCGTGTTTTTTTGCGATTGACCGATTTCTTGACATTCAATTTTTATTGAAATATCAAACTTTGTCATAAGAAACGGTCAATCACCCAACAACCCAGCCAGAAAGGCTTGCATGAAATAGTCAGTATTTGAAGGAGCCGTCTATGGAAACCGCCAACATGATGCGGGTGAATGCCCGCTCGGGAAGCTACGCTGGACACGGCGGAGCGTCACATGACAAGCAACAGCAACATCGCCAAAAGGTGCTTGCACTTTTTGAGGCGATCAATAGCGGGAATCTGGACGCGGCAAGGCATGCCCTTCAAGCTCTGATTAATTTTGATGCCACGACCATGGCTAACCCTCAGTTTGCGCGGTTGGGCAAATTCTTAGAGGTCGGGAGCATCTATCTAGCGCAGCAATTGGCCAAGGAAATCAAGAGTTCATGGGTCAATGCACAACCCTTAAGAGCAAAGCAACCAACCCACGCGCAGGCGCCGGCCTTGAGACTGGATGGGCTGCATATGGTGGATCTGCGAGCTTGATGACGTATCGGCTAAAGCTATAAGGTCTAGGTCCCACAAATAGGGGAAAGCACTATTCTCAATGGACCAGCCACCGCCAAAATGAACTTATTGGCGCGGCTGGTTGCAGGCGGGGTCGACTCAGATACCCGCACACTGATGGTTCAATTCTATCTCGCGTCGCCAAATAATTTTCATAGCTAGTGACCTGCCTCAAGGGTAGGTCTCGACTTGAGGCAAGTCATTATTTTCACGAATTGCTGATATAAATTGGCAATGGCCACCATCAGCAAATCAAAATTATTTCTTTCGCCTGAAACAGAGCAGAAGGTACATCAGCTGTGCGCCTGGATCGAGCAAAACTGTGACAAGCCAATTGGGTTTGAAGAGTTGACCAAGCAAAGCGGATTTGAAGTTGGCGATCTGATGACCCTGTTTGGGGTCTACAAAAAGACCAGTCCGATGGGCTATGTGAGGTTTTGTCGTGAGGTAGCTAAGACAAAAGAGCAACCCACTGCGGGAGATTTGTTTGCGCGCAGTTTGATCAAAAAACCGGAAGATTCAGACTAAGGCGCAACAGCTTGGTTGTGCATTGGACTGTCAACTGGCTACTTCAAAATCACGATCAGCACGCTGCAGTGCGATTTCTCAATCAAGCTCTTTGAGACTGAGCCACGCCACCAGCGCTCGAGCCAGTTGCCTTGATGCTTGTGCCCCAACACAATCAGATCGGCATTGACGCTTTGTGCATAGTCGACGATTTGATCAACGGCCTCGCCATCGCGCAGTTGGCCATGCACCTCAACCCCATCGGCGGTAAGGGTTGCGACACCCTCGTTAAGTACTGTTTTGCATCGTTCGCGCTCGCGTTTGCTTTCATCGTGATTGTAAAAAGCGCTTTCCGGCCCCATTGATACGAGCTCATAGGGAACAACGGCCAAGAGGTGAACGCGGGCGTGTTGCCACTGCGAAATCTCCTTACAGTTGAGGAGCGCTTGTTGACTCTCAGCTGAGCCATCGTATGCGAGAACAATGTTTTGGTACATATCATCACCTCATTTAAGTATTTGCAGATATTTGACGTTCAATGAGTTTGACTTTGACTGTTTGACTCGCCACGCGTTCTAATTGCTTGCCTGCCCCCCCATGTCGAAACACTAGATTAGCAATTCATAGCTGGTCGAGAGACCGCAAAAACCCTTGGATGTATAGCTGGTCGCTGTTTTTACTTGTGTTTATAGGGTAGCAAATTAGTCCAACACTTTCTGGATTTTGGCACTCCAGTGCTCACACCCACCTGTTGAATTGACCACCGGGTAGTTGTCCATGCGCTCTTGCTTGCGGGAGTTGGCGGGTTGCAAATAGTATGAGCGCCCACAGCGAAGAGACGTATCTGAGCTCTCAGATGACAATGCAAAAGCGCATACTTGGCAGGATCTAGTTGACAAGTTGCTTGGCGGTTGCGAATTCATGCCCCTCTCCTAAAGCACGTACTTTGAAAAAACTAAGGCACCCGCAGGTGCCTTTAAGTTGTTCAAGCGCCGAATTAACCGCGAGTTGAACGACGAGCAGGCTTCTTAGCCGCTGCTTTGGGCGCGTGCTCTTTAAGCTTAGCCAGGCCTTCTTGGGCCAGCTCTGCTGTCTTTTTGGCGTTCTTGCGTGCTTCAGCGAGGGCTTTGTTGCCAGCTTCAACTGCGGCCTTGACAGCGCTCACAGCAGCTTCGGAGCCAGCGGGAGCGTTTTTGAGGTTCTCAGCTAAGACCTTGTTCACCGATGCGTGGGCATGGTCAAAGTGACCTTCTGCAAAAGCAGCGGTTTCGGCTTGAAATTCTTGGGTCAATTCAAAAGCGGTGGCAGCAAAGCCAGCCATGGTTTTGGCAGAGTCCTCCAAGATGGACTTGGCCAACTCCAAAGCGCGCGCAGGATCCTTGATATCCAGGACGCTGTGCAGTTGCTCTTTGGCCAGCTCAGCGTTGACTTTGGCTTGCTCGAGGCTTAGCTGTGTCAGGCGCTCGACTTGAGAGAAAGACAGGTCTGCCAATTCAAAGGCTGCGCTCAAAGAAGCTTCGACTTGGGGTTTGATGTGGTTTTGCATGTTTATTCCAAATAAAAAGTTGAATGTGTAAATGTTATGGCCGAAATATGAAAAAACTATGAAATGCCTATTGCTTTAGAGCCAGTTCTCTAGCCTCAAGGCATTTCAATTGGGAGAGGCTGGGTAGTTCAGTTTCTCATGAGGCAAAAAGTGGGATCTAAAAATAGATGCAATCAGGTCGTAATTCTTATGCGGACATTGCCAAGATGTACGCAGAGAGAGTCGTGGCCGGAAAGATTCTTGCGTGCAAGTGGGTGAAGGCAGCTTGCAAAAGACAGCTCAGTGATTTGAAGAAGTTCAAGGGAAAGTCCAGTCCTTACCAATTCAATCCCAAGCTCACAAGCAAAAGCGGTAAGAGCTACTACCCAGCAGACAACCTGTGTGCGTTCATTGAACGGTTACCGCACGTCAAAGGTCCTCTTGCAGGTGAGCCCATCACTCTGGAGCCATGGCAAGTATTCATCCTCACAACGGTGTTCGGTTGGGTGAAGGCTGATGGGACGAGAAGGTTTCGTCGCTCGTATATCGAGGTTCCCCGTGGAAACGCCAAATCAACTTTGTCTTCCGCTGTTGGGCTTTACATGCTGGCGGCTGATGGCGAAGGTGGTGCAGAGGTTTACTCACTGGCCACCACACGTGATCAAGCACGTATCGTTTTCGGGGACGCTCAAACCATGGCGCGTCGTAGTCCGGGATTTCGTAATCGGTTCTCGGTGAATGTCGGTGCGCACAACATGAACGTGATGGCCTCGGGCTCGAAGTTTGAAGCGCTGTCGGCTGAGGGCTCCACGCTCGATGGTCTGAACATTCACTTCGGTTGCGTGGATGAGTTGCACGCGCACAAAACCCGCACGGTTTATGACGTTGTTGAAACCGGTACCGGTAAACGGGATAACTCCCTGCTGTGGGTCATCACCACGGCTGGTAGTAACCGGGCGGGCATCTGCTACGAGGTTCGCTCATTTGTGACCAAGCTACTGGATGAGGTGTTCGAGGATGACACCCAATTCGGGGTCATCTACGGACTAGATGACGGAGATGACTGGACGACTGAAGAGTCGCTCATTAAGGCCAATCCCAACTGGGGCATCTCGGTGCGTCCGGAAATTCTGGGACCGCTGCAGGCCAAGGCCATGCAGTTGCCCAGTGCCATGAACAATTTCAAGACCAAACACTTGAACGAGTGGGTCAACGCTGACACCGCTTGGATGGATATGCGGGCTTGGGATGCTTGCGCTGAGCAGGGCATGTTCATTGAGCAGTTTGAAGGTCAGCCTTGCTGGATTGGCCTTGACCTGGCTAGCAAGACAGACATCGCAGCACTGTTGATCGTGTTTAGGCATCCTGAAATTACCGATGCATTTGTGACCTTTGGGAAGTACTACCTTCCTGAAGACACGGTCAATGCTGCCGTGAATAGCCAGTACTCCGGTTGGATGCACTCCGGGCGATTGATCGTAACTCCCGGGAACGTGATTGATTTTGGGTGGATCGAAGCGGACTTGTTGGACATGGCCACACGCTATGAAATTCAAGCGGTGGCATTCGACCCATTTCAAGCCACACAGTTATCCACAAGGATGCTGTCGGAGGGTTTGCCCATGATTGAGGTTCGGCCAACGGTGTTGAACTTCAGCGAACCCATGAAGACCTTGGAAGCCTTGGTCCTTCAAAAGAAGCTTGTTCACGATGGTGACCCTGTTCTTGGCTGGATGGCCAGCAACGTGGTTGCTCACTTGGACGTCAAAGACAACATCTATCCACGCAAGGAGCGAGCAGAAAACAAGATAGACGGAATCGTGGCGCTGATCATGGCGCTCTCGCGAGTAATCAAACCCGGTGAATCGGTGGTGCTTGGTTCTGACTATGAGTTGATGGTGCTCTGACGCAATGGGACTTTTCAATCTATTTGATCGATTCAAAGCCTCGACCAGTGATCGCTCCCCATGGGGCAATTTCTTTTTTGAACCTGTGTCAGTGCGCAGTGCATCAGGGATGCGTGTCTCGCCCGATGGTGCGCTTAGGCTTTCAGCTGTTTACGCCTGCGTGCGTATCCTGTCGGAGACGATGGCCTCACTTCCGGTGGTTGTCTATCGCCAGCGCAAGGACGGCGGCAAGGATCGGGTGACAGATCATTGGCTCTACGGGCTATTGGCTAGAAAACCCAATCGTTTTCAAAACCCTTTTGAGTGGCGCGAGATGCTGCAAGGGCATTTGTCTTTGCGAGGGAATGCCTTCTGCCAAATCATCTCTAACCCCAAAGGTGAAATCACAGAGCTGATGCCCATCCATCCGGATCGTGTGCGAATGGAGATGATGGATAGCGGGGACTTCCGTTACCGGGTGCGAATGCAAAGCGGGGACGAAACGGTATTCCCTCGCGGTCAGATTTGGCACCTTAGGGGGTTGTCCTCTGATGGGCTGATGGGGATGAGTCCGATTGAACTTGCGCGTGAAAGTCTTGGAATGGCTCTCGCCGCTCAGGACTACGGTGCAAGATTCTTCACGAACGATGCCAAGCCTACAGGCGGCTGGATTGAGTTTCCGGGCACCTTCAAGGATGCAGAAGCCAAACGGGTCTTTCGTGATTCGTATCAGTCGGCACAAGCTGGTTCTAACCGGGGCAAGGTGCTGGTGCTTGAGAACGGCATGAAGTTCCACGAGGTAGGTGTCACGAACAAGGACGCTCAGTTCTTGGAGCTGCGCAAGTTTCAAATAACAGATATTGCTCGGATGTTCCGTGTGCCACCGCACATGATTGCTGATTTAGATAGAGCGACTTTCTCAAACATTGAACAGCAAAGCCTTGAGTTCGTCATGCACACCATGACACCGTGGGCTGAACGCTGGGAAGCTTCGATTGAGTCGGACTTGATGCTCGAAGGGGATCAGCTGGAAATTGAGTTTGACTTTGCCAACCTCATGCGAGGGGATGCAGCCAGTCGATCGGCCTATTACCAAAGCGGTATCCAAAACGGCTGGCTAACCCGAAATGAAGCGCGCATCTCTGAAAACCTCAACCCATTGCAAGGACTCGATCAGCCGCTGCGCCCACTGAACATGGTGGAAGAGGAGGATGCAGAAGAGGCCGAGCAAGAAAACGAGACTAACGATTCCGAACCTTCTGAGGACGCCACACCTCCGCCAGAGCAGGACATGAGCCTGCGCTTTCGGATGCTGGTGGCATCGAACGCCAATCGTCTGGCTCGGCGCGTTGCCAAAAAGGGCGCGATTGGCACCAACGAAATCGGATTGATCTCACAAGCCTTTGGGCTCGATGCCACTCATGTGAGTGCATGGGCTCAGCAACAAGTCCTCCCGCTTCAAGAAGACGCGCTGTCGGCTTCACTTATTCAACTTGGAATAAACCAATGAACAAACAACTCCTTCTCTCTGAATTCTTGACCACGCCTTGGGCTTTGATGCCAGAGCGTTTGCAAGCCATGTCTGGCATCCTGACCCGTTGGTCTGCGGGTGAGTCGCCCAGCGATGAGACGATGTTTCAGGTCAATACTGATCGTGTGCTTCGCGACTCACGTAAACAGATGGCTATGGCCAGTACAGGTTCTGGCATTGCAGTGCTCCCCCTGTACGGGGTGGTGACCCAGCGCGGCAACATGGTGGACGACATCTCCGGACCCGGCAGCTCCAGTACCCAGCAATTCACATCCGTCTTGCGCCAAATGCTGGCTGATGACACGGTCGGTCAGATCCTGATCGACATCGACAGTCCTGGCGGAAGTGTCTACGGGGTGAGTGAGCTCGCAAGCGAAATCATCAAAGCGCGTGCACAAAAACCGGTTATAGCCGTGGCCAACAGTCTGGCAGCATCGGCTGCTTACTGGATTGGCTGCTCGGCCAGCGAGTTCTATGTCACCCCAGGTGGTGAGGTTGGCTCGATTGGTGTGTGGCAAGCCCACTTTGATTATTCAAAAGCGCTCGAAGAGGATGGGGTCAAACCAACGCTCATCTCCGCAGGCAAGTTCAAGGTGGAGGGCAATCCGTATGTGCCGCTCGATGAGCAGGCTCAGGCGTTCATGCAGTCGCGAGTCGATGACTACTACAACGCATTCGTGGAAGCCGTAGCGATTGGTCGCGGTGTGTCCGTCAACGATGTCAAAACCGGAATGGGTGAAGGGCGTGTGCTGGGTGCTGATGCCGCATTGGCTCAAAACATGGTCGATGGCATCGCCACCTTTGATGATGTGTTGGCCAAGATGCAGGCCAAAGTCCGTTCAAGCAGGCCTGCTAGTCAGTCACGCTTGAAGCAAGCGCGCGATGAGCTTGCGTTGATCTGATCAGGTTGTTTGCCATCAACTTTAGATCGTGAATTGAGTTGCACATCAAGCAAAACGGATTCTTCATGCTCAATGCGGTTCACCTCTGCTTGAATACCAGGGCGTTGCATCAGTGTCTGAACTAGTTGGTCATGCGTCTTCATGCTTGTTCTCCTTCTATTGCAGCCTTGTTAATCATTTGCGATGAAATATTCAGTAGTGGTAACGACCTTGCAAGAACTCAACCCGATCTACTTTGACAAGGTAGACGCAGCGATGCTCTTGTGTGATACGACGTGACCAGACATCTGCTCCGAGATATTTCAGTGGCTCCGGTTTACCAATTCCGTCAAAAGGATCTTTCAAAACGGCACGAATCAACTCAAGCAGTCTTTTGGCTATGCGCCGGTCTGTTTCAACCCAGTGTTGAAGGTCTTCTAAAAATTCGGGGTGACATACCGCGACACGATCACTTTCACGCATCGAATCCCACTCGTTTTTGTAGATCGGTCAACGAAGTTGGTTTCACAGATTGAGTTCGTGCGCGAGTCAACGCAGTGAGCAGACGCTCCGCATTTTTGGTTGAGCGCATTAGGTGAGCTGTTTCCACAAGGCTCTCAAGCTCATCCGCAGCAATCATGGCCACATCGCCACCCGCGCGACGACGCACCACGATCACTTCGCGGTCATCAACAGCACGGTCCATCAGCGTTTTGAGCTGCTCTCGTGCCTGGCTGTAGGTTGTTTCTATGGTCATGGTGTCAATCCTATTTATGTACAGAAGTATTGTACAGATTTGTTTTGGGTTGAACAAGAGCCTGTATGACCGTTTTTTTGACCTATGGCCTCCGTAGAGGCCTTTAGTCAAATTCCTGCGACCCGTTGGTCGTAATCCCTGTCGCCGCCTTGAGTCATTTCGACCAGGCGGTTTTTTCATTTCTGGAGAAAAACCAATGAGTAAACAACTCCGTGAGCTTCAAGCTCGCAAAGCATCCTTGGTCAAGGACGCACGTGCCCTGACCGATATCGCTGCCGCCGAGCAGCGTGACATGAATGAAGAAGAGGTCAGTGCTTTTGAAGCCCTGAAGGCCAAGATCGAAGCAACTTCGAGTGCCATCGATCGCGAGGCTGCCTTGATTGCTGAGGAAGCGCAGATGGCCCACACGGCCCAACTGCCCACTGCCTCCGTGATCACGGTTGTCGATAACGCAGCCTCTGACCCCAAACACGGCTTCAAAAGCGTTGGCGAGTTTCTCAAGACCGTCTGCCAAGCCCAAAAGCATGGCAGCTCTCTTGATGAGCGACTGTTGATTGGTTCAACCCGTGGTGCTGCTGCGCCAACGAACTTTGGTAGCGAAGGCTCCGCCCAAGATGGTGGCTTCTTGGTACCACCTCAGTTCGCACAAGAGATCTTCCAGTTGTCGCTGGGCGAGGACTCGCTCCTGCCGCTGACCGACAACGTGGAGATCACGGGAAACACCATGGCCTTCCCCAAGGACGAAACCACGCCATGGGGCAGCAACGGCATCCGTGCCTACTGGCAAGGTGAAGCCACCCCTGCGGTGAACACCAAGCCGGTGTTGGGCCTGTCCACCTTGCGCCTCAAAAAGCTGATGGCCCTGGTGCCTGTGACGGATGAGCTGTTGGACGACACCAATGCGTTGTCTACCTACTTGCCCGACAAGATCGCCACTTCCATCCGCTGGAAAACCAATGAGTCCATTCTCTTTGGTTCGGGCACAGGCGTTCCTGTGGGTTGTATGAGCAATGCCACCACGGTGACGGTAGCCAAGGAAACAGGCCAAGCGACACAAACGCTGTTGGCTCAGAACTTGGCCAAGATGATTTCTCGCTTGCCCCCCGCATCATTTGCGAAGGCGGTCTGGATTGTCAACAACGATGTGTTGCCAGCGCTGTTCACCCTCACCTTGGGCAACTACCCGATCTACCTGCCCATGGGCTTGAATGTCGGCGGTATCCAAGTTTCCCCCTATGGCACCTTGCTGGGCCGTCCGGTGTTTGTCTCGCAACACGCGAACAGTTTCTCCGGCGCAGGCGATGTGTTGTTGGCTGACTTGTCCTACTACCAGACCATCACCAAAGCGGGTGGTTTGCAAACGGCCACGTCCATGCATCTGTACTTCGATGCTGATCTGACGGCTTTCCGTACAACCTTCCGCATGGACGGTCAATCCAAGATCGCGGCACCCATTTCGCCTGCCAAGGGCAGTGCAACGATGTCGCCCTTTGTTCAATTGGGCGCACGTTGATCGTGCCCACTTCTTAAAGGAGAAATTTAATGCTTCCCAATGCAAAAGGCAGCGAACTGATTTCAGTTCTGGCCACCATCGATCCCGCCAGTCAAGCGGCGGGCACTGTCACTACCGGCTGGATTTCAGCTGGCAACCACCACAACTTGCTGGCTTTGATTCAAAGCGGTGTCCTTGGCACGGGTGCCACGCTGGATGCGAAGCTCCAGCAAGCTACCGACGCCTCAGGCACTGGGGCTAAGGATGTGGCTGGTAAAGCCATCACCCAGATCGTCAAGCCCACGGGTGACAGCAAGCAAGCCTTGATCAACTTGCGCCCCGAAGAGCTGGATGTGAACAACGGGTTCAGCTATGTTCGTCTCTCTGTCACTGTGGCTGTCGCAGCCAGTCTGACTTCAGCGCAGTTGCTTGGGTTTAATCCCCGATTCGCACCTGGCGAAGCAAGCAATCAAGCTGCTGTGATTCAGGTGATTTAAATGCCACTGCAGCTCGTCACCCAGCCCATAGAGGAGCCGGTGTCCTTGTTGGAAGCCAAACTCCATCTGCGGGTGGATTTTGACGAGGATGACATGCTGATCGCATCGCTCATCACTGCAGCCCGTCAAGCAGCCGAAACTCTGACCGGCAGGCAGTTCACCACTGCCCGCTGGAAGCAAGTCCTCGACTGCTTTCCCGGACCGTCTCTGATGGGCGTACCCGCAGCTTTCAGCTTGCCAGGGCACGCCATTTTGTTGTTCAAGACGCCGGTGCAGTCTGTCGTCTCGATCAACTACCTGGACATGGGATCTGCGCTGCAGGTCATGCCTGCCGCCACCTACACGGTGGACACCGCCTGTGAGCCAGCACGCGTCACCCCCGTGTTTGGTCAGATCTGGCCGATCTGCTTACCGCAGATTGGTGCGGTATCGGTGACCTTTGACGCTGGATACGGTAGTGCCGCTAAGGTACCTGAGGGAATTAAGAGCTGGATCAAGATGCGTGTGGGAAGCCTTTACGCCCACCGCGAAGAGATTGCAGTTCTAAGTCGCGGCCGTGTGGAAGCGCTTTCATTCATTGATGGTTTGCTTGACCCCTACAAGGTCGCTTTCGTATGAGGTCGATCCCATGAGTTCATTACGAGCGGGTCAGCTAAACCGGCGCATTACCTTGCAGCGACAAAGCAATGTGCAAGACAGCTATGGCGGTCCGGTCCGAACTTGGCTGAACGTGGCCACCATTTGGGCCGACATACAGCCCTTGACGGGGCGTGAGCTGGAAAGTGCACAGCGCATCGCCAGCGAAATTTCCCACCAAATCACGGTGCGGTATCAGGCAAGTCTGACCGATACCCGGGTGGTATCTGGATACCGCGCACTTTACAAAGCTCGGATCTTCAACATCCACGCGGCGTTGAATGAGGACGAGAGCAATGTTCTGGTCACGCTGCTGGCGTCAGAGGGGCTGGATTGAATGGCTAAGTTTGAGAGCGTTCAGATTGAGGGCCTTGATGCTTTGGCCAAGGCTTTGAAAGAGTTGCCTGACCGCGTGGCCAAGAACGGCTTGCGAGCAGCGGTCTATGCCGGAGCCAAGCTGATCCGGGATGAAGCCAAGTTGCAAGCTCCTGTTGCAACGGGCGATCTGGGACCCAACCAGCCACCGCCTGGCACTTTGAAGCGCTCGGTGATTTTGAAACAAATCCCTGAGTTGTCGAACAAAAACAAGCAAACCTTCTTTGTCACCGTCCGGCATGGCAAGAAGTACCGCACGCAAGGCAGACGAGGCAACCTCTCGCAAGACGCCTGGTACTGGCGCTTTGTGGAATTCGGGACCGCAAAGATGTCGGCGCGCCCGTTTCTGCGGCCTGGTTTTGATATGAAGAAAAACGATGCGCTAACGGCCATCAAGACCCGGCTTGCTGAGCGCATCGAGCAAGCCGCACGTGAATTAAAAAAGTAGATCAAAAAATGATTCAGCAAAACCTTTTCGCGGCCCTCGCAGGTGTGGCCGGGGGAAGGGTGTTTCCGAACGTTGCACCCAACAACGTCTCAAAGCCCTACGTGGTCTATTCCCGGGTATCCAGCGCACCCGAGAACACCCTGGCCGATGGCGCACCCGTTGAAAACACCCGCCTGCAGGTGGACTGCTTTGACACCACCTACGCCGCCTCAGTTGCATTAGCAGAGACGGTCAAAGCCGCCATGAAAAGCAGCGCCATCACCCACGTCTTGCTTCTTGAACAGGACCAATTCGAACCCGAGGCATTGTTGCACCGGGTGATTTTGGATTTTTCAGTCTGGAATTAATTAACTGGCCATAACTTTTAGGAGAACTCTATGCCAAGCACCGCCATTTCAGCGCAAGGCTCCACGGTGAGTATCGGCACGACCACCGGGTCGGCGCTTACCATCACCGCCGTCTCACTCACCAATCCTTGCCGGGTCACGCTCTCAGCAGTGACCGCATTGATCAAGGGTGATGTGATCACTATTGCTGGCGTCGTTGGCACCACGCAGCTCAACGGCAACAGCTTTGTTGTTCAGTACATCGAGCCTACGACCAAGATCGTGACTCTGGCTGGACTGGATGCGACAGGATTTACGACTTATACCAGCGGAGGCTCGGCAACTCCTGTGCAGTGGACCAAGATTGCCAACGTCAAAAGTTATAGCGGCTTTGATGGCTCAGCCTCAGAGATTGAGCGAACCAACTTTGACTCAACAGCCAAGGAATTCATCCTTGGTCTCTTTGATCCGGGTGCGTTTGCAATAGAGGTGGATCAAGACAACAGCGATGCTGGCCAATTAGCTCTCATGACTTCCCTGGTGACAGGTGTAGCTAAAAATTTCAAGTTACTTTTGCCTAATGGCAACACTGCGACCTTCACTGCTTATGTGAAAAAGTTCAACAGCCAGGGCGCTGTTGATCAAGCGATCCGGCGTTCAGCTGAACTGCGTATATCTGGCTCAATTACTTGGGCTTAATTTCTTAAAGGACTCCCATGACATTACTTTCCAAAACTTCAATACTGTGTGCTGACGATCTTCAGACTGAGGATGTCCCTGTCCCTGAATGGTTTGGCTCTGTGCGAGTTCGTAGCCTAAACGGTCGCGAGCGAGATGCTTTTGAGGCCAGCATGGTACGAGGCGAGGGTAAGAATCGCAAGGTTGATCTCACCAATATGCGCGCGCGCTTGGTCGGTCTGACTGTGATTGATGAAAGTGGCCAACGGCTATTTACCGACGACGAAGTGGATTTACTCGGTGCCAAATCAGGGGCGGCGCTGGACCGGGTGTTTGCCGTTGCACAAAAACTCAATGGTCTTTCTAGCACTGATGTGGATGAACTCACAAAAAACTCCAGCGGCGTCCCGAGCGCCGTTTCTACTTCCGACTCTGCCTTGCCCTTGGATTCAAACACCCTGACCATCTCCTCGCAAACCTGAGTTCGCAGCAGGTTGCGGAGTGGATGGCATTTGCTGGTCTGGAAGGCTTGCCAGACATGCGAGCGGACTTTGGCTTCGGTCAGGTCTGCGCCACGCTGGCCAATGTCCACCGCCGCGAAGGTCAGGATGCGTACCAGGCCGATCACTTCATGCCGGGACTGCGTACTTCAGAACCTGCCGCCACCAATGATGCCGATGCCCCAGCAGATGCAGAGGTTCATAGCCGATTGATCTCAGCCCTCTTGGGCAAAAAGGAATAACTCTCCCATGGCAACCCTCGCCAGTCTTGTGGTCAGCCTCGAGGCCAACGTCGCACGCTTTGAATCCGACCTGAACAAGGCCGAGTTCATGGCCAAAAAAGCCATGGACACCATCGGCAACGTATCGGAAACCGCCATGAAGGCGGTCAAGGGCGCGGTGATGGCCATGGCTGCGGCATACACCTTTGATGCTTTTGCCGATGGCATTAAGGGGGCGATTGAGTCTGCGGGTGAGCTCGACCAGATGGCGAAGAAGACCGGAGCAACTGTGGAAGCCCTCTCAGGCTTGAAGTCAGCAGCCAAACTCTCGGGAACTAGTTTGGAAGAGGTCGGTGGCGGGCTGCAAAAGCTCTCCAAAGCCATGTTCGAGGTGGCAGGTGGAAGCCAAAAACAGTCCGACTTGTTCAAATCGCTCGGCGTTGAGGTCACCGATTCTTCTGGCAAGTTGCGCGACTCGGGTGAAGTCATGCTGGATCTGGCCAAAAAGCTCGACTCCATGGACAGCAGCACCCAGGCGGTGGCCACAGCCCAAATGTTGCTTGGTAAACGCGGCGCAGAGCTGCTGCCGTTCATGCAAGACCTGGCTGAGATCGGTGAACTCAACGCCAAGGTCACGTCCGAGATGGCCGCCGAAGCAGACCTGTACGAGAAGAACCTCGTGCGTTTGGAGGGCAGGAAGAAGTCGCTCTACAACACCATTGCCTCGGCGTTGCTTCCGGTGATGCGTGATTTCACCGATGCCTTGCTGGCTTCAGGCAGCATGACCGAGCGGCTCAACGACACGGCCAAGCAACTCAAGCAAGACAACGTGATTGAGACTTGGGCGCGTGAAGGCTTGCGCGCAGTCGCTGCCTTTATCGATATCTTTGACGCTTGCGTGCGTATTGTTCGCATTGCCGGTAACGCCATTGTAGCCACCGGTGCGGACATCGTTTCGGTCCTGGCCTTCATGGACGGCATTGGTGCAGAGATGATCAGTGAGAAGTCGCTTGATCCGGTCAAGCGCCGCTTTGCAACGCTGACCTCAGACCTCAAGAGCCACGCCGAGTCCTTCAACGAGGACATGGTCAAGATTTGGACCGCGCCGCTGTTCTTGACCAAACTCGACGAGCAGTTTGCCCAGCGTGATGCGGGTCTGAAAAAACCCGTCGAGTCAGCCAAGCGCTCGTTTTCCATACCTGACCAGCGACCCGACAAAACCAGCCCATTCGATTCGTACCTGGACTCGCTCAATGTCGAGGCCATCAAAGACAAACTGGGTAAGTACGAAGCCATGATCGAAAAAGGCCGCCTGCTGGCGGTCAAAGAAGGCCGTCTGGGTGATATGGCCAAGGTGACTGCCACTGTCTCAAGTATCCAGTCGATTGATGAGGGCAAACGCATTGATGCCTTTGCCCACAGCCTGGATGTGGCCAACCAGCAGTACGAATTCCAAAATACGCTCATTGGTCTGAACGCCCGCGATCAGGCTCTGGCCACAGAAGGTCGCAAGAACTTCCTGGCTGTTGAACAACAAATCTGGGATGCAGAAAAGAACGGCTCCAAGTTGTCTTCAGAGGCGCAGCAGAGATTGCGCACCGAGGCGACCAAGTCCACGGCCACTTTGGTGCAGGCGGTGAATGATCGATTTGATGCGCAGCAGAAGTTCGATGAAACAAAGCGCATCAATGCCTTTACGCATAGCCTTGAGCAGGCCAACGAGCAGTACATCTTCCAGACCGACCTGATTGGAATGAACGCACAGGCACAGGAAATTGCCAACGTCAAGCGCAAGAACTTCCTTGCGGTCGAGCAGCAGATCTGGGATGCCGAGCAAAGCGGCACCAAACTGACTGCCGACACCCAGCAGCGCCTGCGTGATGAGGCTGTCAAGTCCACGGCTGTCATTATCAAAGCGATTGAAGCCCGTTGGGAGGCTGAGCGCTCGTGGGAGACGGGCGTCACCAAGGCACTCAACAACTACATCGACACCGTCACCAACGCTGCTGCTCAGTCCGAGCGGCTCTTCACTAATGCGTTCAAGGGTATGGAGGACGCTCTGGTGAGCTTTGTGCAGACTGGCAAGCTCGACTTCAAAAGCCTGGCCAATTCCATCATCGCGGATCTGATTCGCATCCAGATTCAAAACAGCATCATGAAACCACTGGCGCAAGCGACCAGCGGCATGTCGCTCTCGGGGATGTTCAGTAGCGCGGGAAACTTTCTGTCGGGCCTGTTCAAGGCCGACGGCGGTCCGGTCGCCGGTGGCCAGCCTTACATCGTTGGCGAGCAAGGCCCGGAGTGGTTTGTGCCCAATGGCGCAGGAACAATCGTTCCCAACGGGAAGTCGCCAATTACCCCAGGCGGCAGTGACAGCAGCACGGCCACAGCCCAAGCGCCAATCAACATCAATTTCTCGGTTCGTGCCATGGATGCGCGCAGCTTCCAGTCCGCCATGGTGCAAAACAAGGCGGTAGTGGTGGGTATCGTGAACC
>SXGQ01664790.1_pt1 | contig 60256 bp, 45 predicted proteins | sample 3178371 | NCBI WGS metagenome assembly SXGQ01 (sample SAMN11356859, study PRJNA531348) | freshwater metagenome | isolation source: freshwater sample F1-20 | place: China: Fuxian Lake, Yuxi | collected 2017-12-25
ACGGGGGATGTCAGCCGTCCCCCCAGTGTCAGTTTCCAGAGGGGCTGGACCTTTGCCGGGACTTCCTGCCGGGAGGTGCCGCTGCGTTTTTCATCATGGCGGAAGGTGGGCCAGTCGTCATTGCCGTCGAAGTCGGCGATGGCTGCCAGCGGTTCCTGCCATGCCGGGCCTGTTGTCAGCCGTCCCTCTTCGGGGATTTGACCGGGAATCGGTCGTGTGGGTGCGGTGGGTGCAAGAGCGTTGAACCCATACAGCTTGGCTTCTGGATAACAGGCACAGTTGTGGGGCGGAGTATAGGTCAGACCGTTGCAGGGCATGACTCCATACAGGCAGCCGCCGCGAACCCAGTGATGGATATCCCAGTGTTCCTTTTCAAAGTCTACGAATTCGACTCCTGTGCGTGACGGAATCAGAAAGTTGTCGGTGGCTTTGGCGATATAGCAGCGATGGTGAAACCAGTAGGTGTCAACATCCGGGGCGAATTCCTTTTTCACTGCACCGCTGCGTGGATCGCGACCGGTGAAAACGCCGGTGTCTTTGCCGGAGGTCGTCGGGGCGCACCAGACCAGTCCGTCGACGACCATCAGGTCCTGCGGTGACTGATAGCCGGAGTTTGGATGATCTGATTCCCACAGCTGTTTTCCTGAGGCGGAATCGACGCTGATCATTTTTCCGTCCCCGCCGGCGTACAGGACCACATCCTGCCAGACGACCAGTCGGGGACCGAAATTGAACGTGAACTGACGGCGTCGCGTGACAGGTTCACTGGCCCAGACGAGATTTCCGGACTGTGGATCGAGTGCTGTCAGGGATTCTCCGTCGTGGTAGTACACGCGGTGCTGATCGGCGGCGAGGGTGAGGGGTGAGATGCGGGTCTGGCGAGCCCACAGCTGTTTTCCGGTGGCGGCTTCGAAGGCCATGATCACTCGCGGTTCTTCATTCCAGAAGAATTCCTGACCGACTTTTGCCTGATCACCGACGCGCCCGTTGGCGGGTGCATAGCTGTCGCGTTCGCCCGGTCCTTTGCGTGACACTGTGAACAGGATGCCATTGGACAGGATGACTTCTTCGGTGGCAGCTGAGCCCTCGTAGGTGCGGAGCGTTTTTCCGGTGGCGGCATCGAGGGCTTCGAGCGGACCGTCGTTGCTGAGTACGGAATAGACTTCGTGATCGGCCGAGATCAGTCGTCGGGCGAGGTGCGTCGGGCCACTTTTCAGCGGCCAAAGGTGATTCTGCCAGTCGGTGATGTCGCGTTTCCAGAGGATGACACCGTTGAAGGCATCACGGGCAATGAGTTTCCAGCGGGAGGGAAGCTGGATTGAGATGCGGCTGCCTTCATCCATGATGTAGAACATGCGTCCGTTGGTGGACACGAGGGCGCTCATGCTGGCCATGCGGTCATGATGTCTGGACCAGCGCGGGCTGCCGACCCACTGCAGGTGTCGGGGCGAATTAACGACCGTGTCGTGAGCGACGGCATTTCCTGAGGCGTCGTGCAGGTAGTGCGACCATTCATCGATGGATGCGGGCCGTGGTTTTGTGAGCTGCTGCCACTGTCCGTCGGGCTGACGCAGCAGGGCCTGTCCGTTGGGTACAAGCACTCGCAGAATTTCCTCGCGCTGAGCCGTGCTGCCGGTGTCCGCGATCAGCAGATTGACTGAGTTGTCGACGTAGGGCAGCTGTGGCTCAGCGTGCTGAATGACGGACACCTCGCCGTACAGGCCTGCGTTGCGAATGGTGCTGCGTGCCTGTTCGACGAGCGCCGGATCGGCTTCCAGACCATGAACCTGAAACGAGTCGGACTGTCGGAGTGCGAGTGTCAGGCTGCCATTGCCGCAGCCGGAGTGCACGATCAGTCCGCCGCGGACCTGAGTCTGCCGGAGCAGTTGTGCCGCCTGGTCCTGTGGTTCAGGAGTACCGGGATTCTGAGCGCTGGCGGGTGCTGCTGTGATTGTCAGGAGCAGGCAGAGCAGCAGATGGACTGGATGCAGGGACATGCAGAGACTCCTGGAGTCCTGGGTGGGATGAGTCTGAGCCGTTGTGGAAACGGCATTTTTTGCGAGTTTGTAATGTAGCGAAGGACGTTTGGAAGAGCGAGCAGTTGGGCTGTGCGGTGGCGGAATTGCACGAAAACCGGGCGACACGCCCGGACAGGGCTCGACAGCATTCCTTCGGGCCGTGAGAATCCGGCGGGGTGGAGGTTTTGGATGCACCGAATTTCGGGGCGACACTGGATTCCAGGGATATTCAGATGCTGGTGGAAAGTTGTCCGCAGCAGACGCTGCAGCATGTGACTGCCGCCCGGCAGCGAGGACTGCTGACGGGTTGTGTCCCCACGATGGGTGCGCTGCATCAGGGGCATGTCAGTCTGATGCAGCGGGCGCGCAGCGAGTGCGGCTATGTGACGGCCACGATTTTCGTAAATCCCACGCAGTTTGGGCCTCAGGAGGATTTTTCAAAGTATCCCAGAACGCTGCAGTCGGATCTGCAGTTGTGTGAGCAGGCCGGCGTGGATCTGGTGTTTACGCCGCAGACTGATCAGATGTATGCGGCCGACGCGGAAACCGTGGTGCAGGTGGGTCGGCTGACCACGCTGCTTGAGGGGGCTCACAGGCCCGGTCATTTTGACGGAGTAACCACGGTGGTGGCCAAATTGCTGATGATTACTCAGCCGCAGAAGGCCTATTTTGGGCAAAAGGACTATCAGCAGCAGCTGGTGGTTCGGCGCATGGTGCGGGATCTGAACATTCCCGTTGAGATTGTGACATGTCCGATCATACGGGAATCGGATGGTCTGGCGATGAGCAGTCGCAATCGCTATTTGACGGCGGAAGAGCGGCAGACAGCGACAGCGCTGTCGGGGGCATTGCGGCTGGCCGAGCGATTGTGCAGTCAGTCTGGCGCCGTGCCGTCGGTGGTGGAACAGCAGATGCAGCAAATGCTGCTGCAGACACCGGGGCTGGTTCTGCAGTATGCTGTGCTGGCCGATCCGGAGACTTTGCAGCCGCTGCCGGAGCGTGTGCCGAGTGGCACCTCGTGTGTTGCGCTGATTGCAGCCCGTGTCGGCACGACGCGTCTGATCGATAATCTGCTGCTGGTTTTTGGCTGAGCCTTCTGGAAGTCATCATGCGCACGAACCTGCTGAGATTCATGTTTGATTCGGCGTGGCGCTTTGATGCGGCCGGCAACGAGTTGTATGTGGGAGCGGGCTGGCTGATTCTGGTGTGGACATTGGCTGTGTGCGTGTTGTCAGCACAACTCTGGCGGCGCGAGGGAAGCCTGGTGGAAGCCCTGCTGGCAGCCGGATTCTGGCTGGTGGTTCCTGCAGGATTTCTGGGTTTGCTGCTGCTGCAGCCGGATATCGGGATCGTGCGGGACGGGTTCCCGGTGTTTGGCTATGGATTCATGATGTTTGTGGGTTTCTCCACAGCCAGTTGGCTGGCAGCGCGACGCATTCGTTCGATTGGCGTGGATCCGGACATCATCTGGGACATGCTGATGTGGGCTCTGATACCGGGATTGATCGGAGCGCGGGCTTATTTTCTGCTGCGACATGGCAATCCGGCATTTTCAGCGGCGACGGGGCTGCAGAAGGTGATTGCTGCGGTGGCATTGTGGGATGGCGGGATCGTGTTTTACGGCAGCGTGATTGGCGGGATGGCGGGGATCGCGACATTCTGTCGTCTGCGGAAGCTGCCGCTGGTACCGATTCTGGATGTGCTGACGCCCTCACTGCTGGTGGGGGAGGGATTTGGAAGGATTGGCTGTTTTCTGTATGGCTGCTGTTATGGTCGGGCCTGCAGTCTGCCGTGGGCGGTGCAGTTTCCGCCTGACAGCCTGACATTTGGTCAACTGGTGGTGAAGGGGCAGCTGGATCCGCTGGCGCAGGCGACCATGCCTTTGCATCCGGTCCAGCTTTACAGCTCGGCTGCGGCTTTTGTGCTGGCCGGTATTCTGGCGTGGTATTTTCGCAGACGTCCGTATGACGGTGCGGTGATGAGTCTGGCGGCGATTTTGTATCCGATTTCCCGTTATGGTCTGGAATCTCTGCGGGCGGATGTGGCTCCTTTCACTCTGGGGCTGAAGGACGCTGAAATTTTCAGTCTGCTGCTGGTGGCAGTCGGAATTGGCGGGATGTATTATTTTTCACGTCATCGACGGCTGACCGGCTCGCGGAAAGCGGAGGGAATGCCGACCGGCTGACTGGTGGTGGCTGGCAGTTGCGGGGACGGTTTTCAGCGGACGAGTTTTAGCAGGCGAACTTGCGTGGGCGAGCCATCGGATCAGCAGCTCATTTCTGACGCTCTGCGGGGTACAGCGGATTCTGCAGAGGCGTTTGACCTGCTGGTACTGCGGTATCAGGATCGGCTGGTGCACAGTCTGGAGCACAGTCTGGGTTCTCGTGAGGATGCATTGGATGCAGCTCAGCAGGCCTTTCTGCTGGCGTGGCAGCAGCTGTCAAAATTCCGAGGGGACTCAGGGTTTTATTCGTGGCTGTACCGGATTGCCCGCAATGCCGCGATCAGCAGCGTGCGACGTCGGCGTCCGGCTGGTTCATTGGATCAGCTGACGGAGGCCGGTCTGGCGGAGCCTGTTGATCAGGGAACGGCAGGGACTACCGGAGCAGCCCTGGAACTGGACGAAGAAGTTCAGCGACTGCGGCAGGCGCTGCGCCAGGTGCCTCAGGATTTTCGTGAAGTTCTGGTGCTGAAGGACATTGACGAGATGTCTTATGAGCAGATTTCTGAGCTGCTGGGGATTCCGCTGGGTACGGTGCGCAGCCGTCTGTTTCGGGCTCGTCAGGATCTGCTGGATCGGATGCAGCGACTGGAACGGGATCAGTAGGTCTGCTGCTGCAGGGGCAAGGGGTTCCAGGATGCGAAGTACATGGCCTGCGGTACTGTGGAAGCGGCAAACTGTTCGCTGAGTGATGGTGTGCGAGTGGCAGCTCCCAGTACGACATCGATCAGTCCCGGCATGGCCCGATACTCGAACACTTCGTACTGATCCAGCTGCAGCTGTGCGGCGAGGGCCTTGACGGCGTCTTCCTGATAGCCCAGTTCGTCCACGAGGCCATTGTCGAGAGCCTGCTGAGCGGTGTAAATCTGGCCGGTTGCCAGTTTGCGAATGGCTTCCTGATCCAGTTGTTTCCGACCTGCATCAATGACACCGATGAAGCGGTCGAACGAGTCCTTCAGAATGGCGTCCCAGACCTGTGTTTCCTGAGGAGTCATATCGCGGAAGGGGTTCAGGGTATCCTTCAGTGGGCCGGTGGTCAGTGGCTCCACTTTCACTCCCACGGTTTCCGCCAGTTTTGTGGCGTTGTAGCGCGCGATGATGACACCGATGGAACCGGTCCAGGTTGTGGGTTCAGCGAAGATGCGGGAGGATTCACCGGGTGCGACGGCGATGTAGTAGCCGCCGGAGGCGGCCAGGCGTTTCATGGACACCCAGACCGGTTTTGTGGCTGCCAGCAGTTCAATTTCGTGATGCAGCTGATGGCTGTCTGCCACGAATCCTCCGGGGCTGTCAATCGACAGCAGCACTCCGCGAACCGACTGATCCTTTGCTGCCTTTCGCAGCTGGCGAATCCAGCGTTCGGTAAAGGGTGGGCTGATCATGCCTTCGACGGAGATCACGGCGATGCGTGCGGCGGCACCGCGGGTGCCTTCCAGGAACAGCTCCGGGATGTCCGTGCCGGAGGTCGTCAGGCTGGGTCCCAGCAGCAGCCAGAAGTTCAGCAGCAGTGACAGGGTCAGCAGGATGCGGGCAAGTCGTCCGGAAGGTTTTCCGGAGGCATCGCCGGAAACGACACGGATCGTGATCTGCTGCTGTCCGACGGTCACTGCTTCACCAGCTCGCACCGTTGTTTCACTGCTCATAAGTCTGCCAGGGTTGTACTGAATTCAAGTGCCGGAAGTGGTCAGGGCCGCGGGGGGGAAGTATGGGGCGAGTGAGCGAGCGAGTCAAAGCAGCGGGGTATTGGGGGGCGAGATCAGCGAGAATCGGCATTTCCAGCCACCTGGCCGAAATTCCGCGCCGATTCAGGGGGTTTTGGGGGAATGCGGGGATTCTTTCGGTCGTTCCGGTTTTTCATGTTCCAGTAATCCTGTCTGTCGCAGGGACTGAAAAACCCAAACAAGTGCACCAACCGGCCTTTTCGGAACCGTCGATACAGACGGCAGTGCGTGAGCCTTGATGCGTGGATCGCAGCGTGGCATTGAGGGGCAGAAAAGTTCCGGGAGAGGAAAGTTGTCATGAAGACAGAAAAGTGGGTGAGCCGCACGTTTGTGGTGGCGGCAATGTCGGCCACGGTGGCGGTGCCGATGTCCGGGTCTGCTCAGGGGATGCAGGATTCTGCAGTGTCTCGCAACAGTGGCAAGACTCAGGTGCAGTCCGCTTCGCATGGCACCAGCGTGAACGGGGAACTTCAGAAGCTGTTTCAGCAGAGCGGTCAGGAGATGCCGTCGATGCGGTCTCAGGATCTGCCGAACGCTCAGAACATGCAGACTCAACTGGTGCGGAAGAAGCCGGCTGAGCCTCCGAAGAAGGAGAACGTGTTCAAGAAGTTCTGGGGCAAGGTGACAGGGCGTGGCACTGCTCCTGCGGCTGCTCCGGCTCCGGTTCCTCCGGACTACCTTGAACCGGCTCCGGTACCAGCAACGGCTGGTCCGGCTGGCGGGCTGCGTCGTTCGGCTCCGCTGCCTGCTGCTGCGCCCAAAGCTGTCGCCGCCCGGCCGGCTTTCCCCAGCATTATGAAACCTGCTGCAACTCCGAACGGTGAACCTGCTGCCGTGCCTCCGGTGGCTGGTCACAGCCTGCGACCTCGCACGACGGTATCCGAGCCTGCGACAGCGGGGCCTGCCGGTTTGCCGGGACTGTCCGGTAAGCCTGCGCGGTTCACGCAGCCCGGAGCTGCTCCGGCCTTCATGCCGAAAGCAGAAGCGGCCGCTGCTGCTGCGGCGGCTTCAGCCTCCGCTGCGGCGAAGCAGGTGTCATCGGCGGCCAATGCGACGGTTGATGCGGTCAAAAAACAGTCGGAGTTTCCGGAACTGTTTGGCGGTGCGGAGGCTGATGCAGCTGCAGACCCGCTGGATCTGGATTCGATTGCCGAGGCCATGCAGGAGCAGGAAAACAGCGTGAAGCAGCAGGCGAGTGCGGCTGCTGAGACCATCACAGAGACCGTGCAGCAGAAAGCAGCCACAGTGGATGCTGCGGTGCAGGAAGCAGAGCAGGCTCTGAAGTCAGTGGCTGAGGAAAATCCCTTTACGGGAGTGATTCTGGAGCAGCAGAAAGAGACCCTGCCGGAAGCCATACAGTTTGAGGAAGCGGAAGCAGCGCAGCAGTCCCGCGTGGCACAGCCGCCGGCGTTCGAACCTTCGCTGCCGTCCGATCTGCCGACATTCCCTGCAGCCGCACCGACGACGGAAACCGAGACTGAGTCAGCAGCCGCAGGTGAATCCCAGGCTGCCCCGTCAGAGCAGCTGCGGAGCCTGCCGGATGAGAAGCTGCGGGTGGCGATGGAAAATGATGAGCGACAGAAACAGCTGACTCGCATCCGCGAGCGAGGTGAGCAGACGGGCTTCAAGGGATTCTGTCCGGTTGCCCTGCGTGATCACCGTGAACTGATCGATGCGGATTCCGCGATCACCGCGCAGTTCGGACTGCAGACATATGCGTTTTCTTCTGAACAGGCTCGTTCGCTGTTTGAAGCTGATCCGACTCGATATGCCCCGGCTTCCGGTGGCTGCGATGTGGTGGTACTGGCCAGAGAAGGTGTGGAACGTCCCGGTCGTCTGGACTTTGCACTGTGGTTCCGCGGTCGTCTGTACATGTTTGAAACCCGCGATTCAATGTCCGAGTTCCACGCGTCTCCGAGAACCTTCGCAGTGGAGCAGTGAGCATTGTCGAAGTGCAGTGCACTGAGCAGTATTTGCGACGCTGAACTGAAGCCGGATCCTTTGGATCCGGCTTTTTTTGTTATGAGGTTGTGGGTGGCTGAGCAACGGAGCGCAGAATTCGCGTTTGTCTGCATTCGGGCGGCCGGGTCAGGCCCATGACAGGGCGGGCATCGGCAGAAAATGCCGTCTCAGCATCTTTTTCCAGCGGGTGTTCCTGTCGAAACTTGATTTTCTTGAAAATCGACCACGGTTTTGCCTGGATTCGCTGTGAAGACGTGTTGACACTCGCGACCGATCACAGCTATCAATCGGCCTCTCAAGCCGGACCTGACTCACTGGTCCAGATATCCTTTCCCGTTCTCCTCTCTTCCTCTCCGGACTTGCTCCGGAAAACTTCCTGATACCCCGTTTCACCTCCGTTCAGGGCTTTCTCGGCCTGATGTTCGGGAGTGTTGCTTCAGGAATTTCACGTCTCTCTCCCTCCGTCTCTCCCTCAGCTCTCAGATCGAGGACATCATGAACGAGTTCCCGCACGGTGCTCATCATGAGCCGCATATTCTGCGGTTCCCGCATTCCGCGCCGACTGCCCCTCCGGAACCCCGCACAACTGCCCCGGAACCGGAAGCAGTGAATCGCACAGTTCTGGTTTTTTCGCCCCGTCCGGGAGCCCGCCAGCTGCTTGCTGACGACGTTCGCAAACGAGGCATGCAGGTGTGCGAGACAGACAGTCCCGACGCCATGCTGTTTCATCTGAGCCGGCAGGAATTCTGCTGCTGTATCATCGATGATGCGGATTCGGTGTCACGCATTCAGGAAGTGAATGCCGCCATCCGCGCTCACTCACGAGCATCGCAGGTGCTGTGCATTGTGAGCGAAGATTCCCGCTGGGGACGTGAAACCGTTCCATCGTTCGACTGCGATGTCATCGAACGTCCATACTCAGCATCCCGTTTCGGTGCCGCTCTGCTCAACGCACTGCGTCGCGGAGAACTGGTTCGCGAGAATGAAAAGCTGCGACGCCAGCTGCTGAATCGAAACCTGATGGATCTGGTCGGCAGCACGCCCGCCATGCAGTCACTGCGAGAATCCATTCGGATTGCTGCGGATGACGATCGTACGGTGCTGGTGCGAGGCGAACCGGGCAGCGGAACCACACTGGTTGCTGAGGGCCTGCATCGCTGCAGCCGTCGAGCCGGTCGACCTTTCCTGCGTATCGACTGCAGCCTGCACTCCGTGGAAACGCTCGAACATCAGCTGTTCGGAGACGAAACTGCTGATGGCTTCCCCGGTTACCTGAAGATGGGTGACGGCGGATCCATTCTGCTGGATAATGTTGACACTGTCGCCCTGCCGTTCCAGAAACGTCTGGCACAGTTACTGGAGCAGCGGGCTGCTGCTGTTTTGAATGGAACCACGGATGGTCCCAACATCCGTTTCATCGCTGCTACTCATGGCGACCTGAACAGGCTGGCCATGGAAGGTCGCTTCCGTGATGACCTGCTGCAGCATCTCAGCGGTATCACGCTGCAGTCGCCTCCGTTGCGGGTTCGCACCAATGATATTCCGCTGCTGGTTGAGCACTTCATCAGTCAGATTTCTCTGAAGGAAGGCCGGCCGCCGCGTCAGATCAGTGCCGAAGCCCTGCAGTTGCTGGAATCGCATGCGTGGCCGGGCAACGTGAGAGAGCTGCAGAATGTTGTTGAACGCTGCTGCACTGTCGATGCGGATGAATGCATCAGCCCTGATGACCTGAGACCATGGTTGTCTCATGACGCGATTGAAGATGGTGCTGAGTGTGTGGGCATGACTCTGGCGGAAATGGAACGCAAGCTGATTGAATCAACGTTTGCCCGCTGCAACGGCAATCGTGAAAAGACGGCTCAGATTCTGCAGATTGGTCTGCGAACGCTGTCCGGCAAGCTGCGTGAGTACGGGTATCCTCCGCGAGGCGGCCCGGGATCGAATGTTCGTCGGCCGCAGATCGCTGCATTCAGCAGCGAACGAAAAGCCGCCTGATCAGAGACCCGCGCAGCAAAAACGAATACCACGAATCTCTCCCCTCCTGAAAAGGCTGGCTCTCCCCCCCGGAAGCCAGCCTTTTCTGCTTGCTGCCGAAAGAAATTTACATGTTTGCATACATGACACAGGCTGTTCTGTTGCTGATGGCAGCGGTATATGCTGGTATTGCGACGCTTTGAGGTATCGACTGCGTCGGCGGGAATACTGGTGGCAGGCAGCGTCAGCCGCGAGTCGGCTCCAACGTTAAGGCCATTCAGATCCCTGCCGTCCGGCAGGGACCTCGATGTCATCTCTGAACATGTTTCGGTGGTCGCAGCTGAACAACCCCAATATGCAGTCCTGCGCAGAAACGTGCTGCGTGACTGGATCGTCAAAGTGCAGGCGGACGTGCTGATCGTTCGGGATACCGGTAAAGAGGCGGTTGATCGCCGCCGCCTGCAGGTAAAACAGATGCTGCACGCTCTGAAGTCCGGACTGTGACGTGTGAGCGATTTCAGCCGGGGTCTGAATCCGCATCTGAGAATTCAACTTTTGACAGACCCGACCTGCAGCGTTAGGCTGCGGGTTACGGGTGGGTAGCAGGCTTCGGGTGTTTGCGGTGGAGTCCCGGGAATGAGCAGATCTGGCTGTCTGTGCCATCAGGAACATCGGCAGGCTGCGGTTTGCGCAGGCCACTGGCTGGCTGTCGGGGTGCTGGCGATTGTGTGCTGTCTCGACGGGAGCAGAGCGATGGGACAGGATCGAATCCAGCGTTTGCAGCTGACGTCAGCCGGGTTTCCGGAAGCCGTGATCGTTACAGGCGATACCTGCTGGACGGGGCAGGTACAGCCAGTGGGTGCTTTGGCAGGGACTGCAGCAGAGCAGGCAGTGGCCTGTGTGCGTGAGCTGCAGCGGATCCTGCAGGCACATGGTGGTTCACTGGCTGATGTTGCCAGGCTGCACCTGTACGGCGAATCTGACGAAATCCTTGCTGCGGCTCGGCAGGTACTGCAGTCACAGTGGTCCGCGGATGCTCGTCCGGCGCTCACGCAGGTTATCTCAGAAATTCCAGGCCCTGGACTGCTGACGATGGATGCGATTGCGACGGCGTCGGAGTCCGGGGCTTCGCCGGTGACTTCAGAGTGGTCGCGGCTGCCTGCAGGTCGACAGATTTATGTGGCTGGCCAGGCTGAGCAGTCTGATTCTGTTTATGAGGCGTCCTTGGCCACGCTGCAAAGTCTGCAGAAAACGCTGGAATTTTCTGGTGGGAATTCGGCCGACATCGTGCAGCTGAAGGCTTTTGTCCAGCCGGCTGCAGCAGCCGGTGATGTGCAGCGTGCCGTGCAGAATTTTTTTGGCTCTGATCGTCCGCAGCCTCCGCTGGTGATTGTCGAGTGGAAATCCGGTGCGAAGGTGCCGGTGGAGATTGAGCTGGTGGCAGCCGGCGGGCCGGTGCGTGCTGATCAGCCTTTGATCGCCTGGGTAACGCCGCCGGGCATGACAAAATCGCCGGTTTACAGTCGTGTGTGTGTGGTGCAGACTCGCACGTTGATTCTGACCAGTGGAATCACGGCAGCGGAGGAGCGTCGTGAACAGTCAGCTGCAGCTGCGGCTGCCGAGTCTTCGTCGGTGCTGGAAAGTCTGCGGCGAGTTGTCACTTCCGCCGGCAGTGATTTTCAGCATCTGGTGAAAGCCACGTATTATGTCTCTTCGGATGCAGCCAGCCTCAGCCTGAACACTGTGCGGCCGCGGTATTATGATCCTGAACGTCCGCCGGCAGCATCGAAGGCGGTTGTGTCGGGGACTGGTGCCCCGGCTGCCGAGCTGGCGATGGATCTGATTGCCGTGCCGGCAGAGGATCCTGGTCGCTGAATTGTTTCCGATTTTGTTCCGTTTTGTCTGCGGTGCCGAAAATGCTGCATCTGAAATCCGTATCTCCTGAACGCTGGCTGGGTCAGGTTGCCGCTGCGCTGCCGGAGATTCTGCTGGATCATGCGCATTGCGAGCAGAAGGCGGCATCCACAGCCATGGATCTGATGTTTGACTACGTGCAGTCTGACGAGATTTGCGACTGCATGTCTGAGATTGTGCGTGAGGAGCTGGAGCATTTTGCTCTGGTGCGAGATTTGCTGAAACGTCGCGGAATTCGTTTTCAGGGATTGAAACCTGGAACCTACGGGCGTCGACTGAAGGAGCTTGTGCGTCGTCAGGAGCCACTGCGCGCCGTTGATCGCCTGCTGATTGCCGCATTGATTGAGGCTCGCAGTTGCGAACGTTTTGTGCTGCTGCGGGATCATCTGCAGGATCCGGAGCTGCAGGCATTTTATGGCAGTCTGTTTGAGTCAGAGGCGCGGCATCATGCCACTTATGTGCGGCTGGCGCGTTTGTTTGCGGATGCCGGTTCTGTGGATCGGCGACTGCACGAGCTGGCAGAGCAGGAAGCCGTGATCATCTCCGAGGGGTGTCCTCTGCCCAGGGTTCACAGTTGACCCTGGGCAGCTGGCTGAGGAAACAAATCAGTGACCAGTGCAGAATCTGATCCTGTCGAATCAGACGACCCTTTTACGGTTGTCTACGCTGAGCTGCGGCGGATTGCAGCCGGTTGTCTGGCGGATGAAAACAGAGCGCATACGCTGTCGCCGACCGCGCTGGTGCATGAGGCCTGGCTGCGACTGCAGCGATCCGGTCCCGAGCGATTTGCGGGCATCCGCAGCATGAAGGCGCTGGCGGCGATTGCCATGCGGCAGATACTGATTGAATATGGCCGTCGCAGGCGTCGTCGGCTGCGGCTGCTGCAGAATGATTTCGGCGGTCGCGGAGCTTCTGACACGGTGACGGTCTCCGAGTCATTTGTGGATCTGCTGGACCTGGATGAGGCTCTGATCGCGCTGGCTCCTGAATACCCTGAGCATGCGCGGCTGGTGGAGCTGCGGTATTTTGGCGGACTCAGCCTGCGGGAGTGTGCCGAGGAACTGGGGGTTTGTGAACGCACGGTGGACCGACACTGGCAGTTCGCGCGAGCGTGGCTGAACAGGCGACTGCAGGGCAACAACTGAATGATTACGGTTGCTCTGAGAGGTGCTGACTCACGGCCAGCAGTGGCAGCATTCTCACGGCAAAGACAGACCATGCCTGATACAGCAGCAGGCTGCAGAGCAGGGCGGTCAGTGCCGTGCGTATGACAATCTGTCTGCGGCTGCGGGATTCGGCATGCTCCGGCCGCAGCGGCGCCGCTGCAATCAGGGGTATGGCTGCAAAGCAGCTGCACTGCAGCGGAGTGAGTCGTCCGAAGAACAGGCCGATCAGCAGCAGGCAGCACAGGCTGCCCCAGCAGTACGTCAGTGGCAGCGGTCGATCAGGTTGTGATTTACCGAATCCGTTTCGCAGTGCCAAGGGCAGCATGCTGCCGGCCAGTGGCAGGGCCAGCAGGCCACCCTTCAGATAGCCTCCCAGCATGATTACAACGCCGCTGCAGAGCAGGCAGCAGACGAGGTTCAGGGGCAAGGCTGCGGTAATGGAAGGCCGGCTGGAGATTGTTATCAGCCGTCGCAGGAGCACCGCGCCTGTGAGCGGCAGTGGTGTCAGGCAGGCCAGCAGCAGCCAGCCGGTCGGCGTCAATCCCTGAATGGTTGCCTCGGCGGGCTGAGTCAGCCAGACGGATCGGTACAGGATGACGGGGACAGGAGTCAGCAGCAGGGTGCACTGCAGCAACCGATGAATTCGCGGCGGGAGCATTGTTTCGGCAAAGTCGACCAGCAGCAGCACGGGCAGCAGATACAGAAATCGGTCTGCAGCGGAAACGGGTGGCAGGCCGGGCAGGATCTGCAGGACGAGCAGTCCGCTGACACAGCCGGCCAGCATCAGCAGCGGATGAAGCCGTGGCGCTGCCCCCGGGGCAGCAACCACGGCCGCAGTCAGAAACGCCAGCAGACAGAGCAGGGCGTCCGGCATCGAACTACTTGCTCATGCCTTCGCAGTCAATGATCACAACCGCCTCATCACCAATCGGTCCGATGGCATTTTTGTCAAAGTTGTAATCGCTGCGCTTCAGTCGCAGTTCGGTTGAAAAGCCCACACGGCGCACGCCACGCGACTCGATCTGCCGCCCACCCATCAACTGAATGGTGATTGATCGTGTCGTCCCGTGCATGGTGAAGTCGCCGGTCACCTCATAGCCGCCTTCAATGGCCTTCACCTTCGTGCTGCGAAATTCGATCGTCGGGAACTGCTTCGTGTCGAAATAATCCGGCTGCCGCAGATGCTCGTCGCGAGCCGCATTTGCTGTGTCCACACTGTCGGCCTTGATGGTCAGCTGAAAGCTGGACTTTGCGGGATCCTGTCGATCGATTGAGAATTTGCCGTCCACCTCATTGAAACGGCCATGAATCCAGCTGATGTCGAGATGGCGGGCTTTGAAACTGACGGAAGAATGAACCGCATCATAGACGTACTCTTCAGCGGCACTGGCTGTGACCGGCAGCAGGGCCGCAGCGCAAAGGGCAAGACGGAGCAGTACACGAGAAACAGACATGGCGGGACCTTTCGCGGAAAACAGTCTGTAGGATACAGGACACTGCCCGGATGGTAGAGCCCGACAGGGGCAGGGTAAAGCCCGCGGCCACCGGCGTTGATCAGGCCAGCAGGTCCTGCAGCACATGTCCGTGAACATCTGTCAGTCGGCGATCAATTCCGTCCTGCCGGACAGTCAGTCGCGTATGATCAATGCCCAGCAGATGCAGAACAGTGGCGTGCACGTCGTAAACCTGAGTCGGGTGGCTGCGATCGAGAGGCTTGTAGCCCCATTCGTCAGACGGTCCGTACGTCACTCCGCCACGAATGCCTCCGCCGCACAGCCAGTTTGTGAACACGTAGGGATTGTGATCGCGACCCCGGCTGCCCTGTGTGGAGGGCATCCGGCCGAATTCCGTGGTCCACAGAATGATGGTGTCTTCCAGCAGGCCGCGCTGCCTGAGGTCCTGAATGAGTGCGGCTGTACCGATCGCCATGCCCATGGCCAATGGTCCGTGATCTCGCTGAATGTCTTCGTGGCTGTCCCAGTTCCGTCGTGGAAAGCTGTTGTCATTGCCGCTCCAGATCTGGATGAAGCGAACGCCGCGTTCAACCAGCCTGCGGGCAATCAGGCATTTGCGACCAAAGCAATCGGCTTCTTCGGGAACGTTGATCTCCGCCGGCCATGTGGTACCTGTTTCCGACAGTCCGTACATTTTCAGGGTGGCTGCGGTTTCCTGCGACAGGTCGAAGGCTTCCGGAGCACTGAGCTGCATGCGGGCTGCCAGTTCGTAGGAACGCAGCCGCGATTCCAGTCGCGAATCGCCCGGGTGCCGTTTGTTGTACCGCTGATTCAGCGACTGCAGCAGTCGACGTCCGTCCGTTTCACCGGCTGCAGTGATGAAGTCCGCACTGGCCTGCAGGTCCTCAACAGGGGATTCCCGCTGCGGGAAAATGGTGGTACCCTGATTGCTGGCCGGCAGAAATGCAGAACTCCAGTTACGCGGACCGTTGCTGGCGTATCCGCGATGGTCCGGCAGGACCACAAAAGCCGGCAGATTTTCGTTGAGGCTGCCGAGGGCATAGGTGACCCAGGCTCCCATTCCCGGAAAGCCCGGGCGGTCAAAGCCCGTGGCCTGCAGATAGGTGGCCTGACTGTGGACACCGGTGCGTCCCACCATATTGTGAATGAAGGCCATGTCATCCACACACTGGCCCAGCGGTTCGACGACTTCACTGAGCAGTTTTCCGCAGCGGCCGTGCGGCCGAAACTGAAACGGCGATTTCATCCATGGGCCAAGTCCGTTCTGAAATGCTTCCACGTGTTCGCCAAACTGTGATGGCTGTCCGTGATGTTTTTCCAGTTGTGGTTTGTGGTCCCAAAGGTCCAGATGGCTGGCTGCTCCGCCCATGAACAGTTGAATGACGCGTTTTGCGCGGGCGGGATGATGCAGTTGCGTCAGTGTGGCTCCGCTGCCCGGCTGTGTGTCTGCGGCGGCCTGTTCTTCGGCCAGCAGCACAGCGGCGGCCAGTGCGCCGAATCCCTGCGCTGACTGCAGGCAGCCGCGCCGGGAGACAGGATCAGCAGCAGGGTGAAATGTGGCCATGAGAACTCTCCGTTGGAAGCTGGTGCGACAGTCATCCACCACACCCTTGCCTGTTATACTACCGGCTGCTGTCTGTACCTGACAGAGTTGTCCTGCAAAATCGAGAGCCTGCGAAAAGAAAGATCGGCAATGGGTCGGTGTCCCGAATTCTGGCGCTGCGCTGTTCGCAGTCTGACCCTGCTGACCCTGCTCACGCACCTCAGTCATGCTCGGGGCCAGCAGCCTGCCGGCATACAGATTGTCGATCGGGCGACAGGTCGTGGAATTCCGCTGGCGGAACTGACTACGGTGGACGGAGTCGTGTATCTGACTGACAGTGGCGGACGAGTGGCCTTGAACGAGCCTGAACTGCAGGGACAGACGGTGTTCTTCACGGTGCGTTCTCCTGGCTATGCCGTGGACCGTGATGGTTTTGGCATGGATGGTGTGCGACTGCAACTGCAGTCCGGCAGTCGGCACAGGGTTGAAATGCAGCGCAGCCAGCCGGCACAGCGACTGTATCGCGTGACTGGACGAGACATCTGGCTGGACACTGTCAGGCTGGGAGAAATGCCGGGGATTACGGCTCCGCTCGGAACTGCCTCAGTGGTTGGGCAGGATTCGGTACAGACCGCAGTGTACGGGGGCCGGATGTACTGGTTCTGGGGCGATACCAGCCGCTTGTCATATCCTCTGGGGCTGTTTCGAACGGCGGGGGCTGTCAGTGAGCTGCCGGGGCCGGCCGGTCTGCAGCCGTCAGCGGGAGTGAACCTGGCGTACTTTGTCGGTGCTGACGGGTTTGCCCGCGCGATGGCGGAAGTTCCTGATCCGACGGGAGTGGTGTGGATTCAGGGTGTGAGTGTGGTGCGGGATGCAGCGGGTCAGGAGCGGATGGTGTGCAGTTTTTCAAGGCGGCGGGGGCTGGAGGAGCCGCTGCAGCAGGGTCATCTGCTGTGGAATGATCAGCGTGAGATCTTTGAAGTGCTGCATGAGATTCCGCTGCAGGAACGCTGGCGCCTGCTGCGGGAACATCCGGTGAAGCAGACCATCAGCGGTGTTGAGTATCTGTGTTTTGGGGCACCATTTCCGGTCACGCGGGTCCCTGCGCGTCTGGAATCTTTGTCTGATCCGCAGGCGTGGGAATCGTGGACCTGTGCAGCGGACCAGCTGAGTGGCGAAGGTCAGACGCTGCCGCAGAGGAATGCTGCCGGACAGCTCAGCTGGGGCTGGCGGCGTGCGGGCCCGACGACGCAGCAGGACGAGCAGCGGTGGCTGCGAGCAGGGCTGGTGCAGCCGGAGGAACTCTGTTTTTTGCCGGTGGATGCGGAGCGACCGGATCGGCGGGTACTGCTGCATGCGGGGAGTGTTTACTTCAACAGATATCGTCAGCGCTGGGTGATGATTGGAAATGAGCAGGCGTGGGAAGCGGGGAGTCCATCATTTTTGGGGGAGGTGTACTATTCGGAATCTGAGTCGGCTCAGGGGCCATTTCGGGCTGCCTTGAAAGTGGCGACTCATCCGGGGCAGAGCTTTTACAATCCGTGTCAGCATCCGGAGTTTGACGAAGCAGGCGGGCAGCGAATTTTTTTTGAGGGCACCTACACGAACACATTCACAAAGTCCGTGGCCACGCCACGTTACAACTACAATCAACTTATGTACATGCTGGATTTGCGGGACGATCGAGTGGTTCGCGCGTTTGGCGAACAGGGCGGGCGTTGAACAGTTTTTTGATGGTCGGAATGCGGAAGTGCTTTCGTGGTAATGACTTGCGGACGATGGGCGGGAGGTTTTGCGGAGCAGTGTCTGTTTTGCAATCTGGCGAAAAAACCGTCATTTTTGTGCGTAAAAGCGTGATTTTTCGATGTTTTCCTGCTGGAATAGGTGGGCGCACATCGGCGGAATGGCCTGCGCTGTTGGGTGTGGGCGGGTGTTTTGAGGGGGTTGATCATGGCTGGGGCTGCAAACGGGCCTGATGATTCCGCAGAGAACGAAACTACGGACAGATCCCTGGTGGCTCGTCTGCGTGATGGTGATGAATCTGCGGCCAGCGAGCTGTATCGGCGGTATGCGGGTCGGCTGCACGGCCTGGCAGACCGTCAGATGTCTGCCGGCATTCGCAGAACGCATGAGCCCGATGACATCGTGCAGAGTGCATTTCGCAGTCTTTTTCGGGGTGTTTCGTCAGGTTCGTACGATGCACCCGAAGGCAATTCGCTGTGGAGTCTGCTGGCGGTCATTGCTATTCATAAGGTGCGTCGCAAGGCATCGCGAGACCGCAGTGTAGCGGCAACATCCTTTGTGCAGCCGGACGGTGAACCTTCGTCGTCGCAGGAAATTGCCGGGACGATTTCAGAGCAGCAGTTTGAGTGTTCGCTGAGTGAGGCGATTGAGTTTTTGCAGCCTCAGGAGCGTGAAATTGTGGGGATGAGGGTACAGGGATTTACGGTGGAAGAGATCAGTGCTCGGGTGGATCGCAGTTGTCGCACGGTGGAGCGTACGTTGCAGCGGATCCGTGAAAAGCTGTCGGAGAAGCTGGAGGCGGACTGGCTGGCTGAAGATTCTTCGGGCTGATGTCCTGCGTATTTTGTGGATTTTTCCGGATTTAACGCAGTTGTATCCGAGGTTTCTGCGGCAATCCGGCTGAAATCTGCCAGTTGTGTGGCGGACGGTGCCGGTGGTGCGGGCCTTTGCTGTCGGGTGTCCAGGTGCTCTGACAGCTGATGTACGGCGGTGTCCTGTTTGTCTGCAGTGCATGAAAACCCGCAGGGGAGGGTGTTGTTGGGGATGGCTTCCTGTGGGCGGGCAGCGGATTAGCTTCAGGTGGTGTCAGTATGAGTCTTGAATCCTCAAGAGCCGCAGTGATTGACGAGGCGATCGAGCTGTTTGAACGCAGCTGGCGGGTGGATCATCGCAGTCTGATTGAGGAGATTGTGTCAGAATCGCAGTTGTCCGGAGATCCGGAGCTGCTGGCGGAACTGATACGGGTGGACATTGACCGTCGCTACTCGGTGGGTGCTGAATTGTCGGTGGGGGATTATTTCGAGCGATTCCCGGTGATTCGGCGGTATGAGTCGCATGTGGCGGCGATTTGTTTTGAGGATTTTCGTGAGCGCAGGTCGCGTCGTCGCTCGTGTCCTCCCAGTCGCTGGTCCGGTTTTGCGGGAGTGGAGTCGCAGGACTGGTATCGTGAGCTGCTGTCGCAGACTCAGATGGCTCGCAGCAGTGCGGTGCAGGGCGAGTTTCCTTCTACGGCTTCGTTTGTCAGCGTGCAGGTGGAGCACGTCGGCGGGGAATTTGTCGCGGGCGGAGACGCTGCGGCTGTCGAATCGAAGGCTGAGCGGATTGGCGATTTTGAGCTGATGTCACTGTTGGGTGAGGGGGCATTCAGCAGGGTGTATCTGGCGCGGCAGCTGTCACTGGGCCGGCGTTATGTGGCGGTGAAGGTTGTGGATCGGCCGATGCAGGAGCAGTTTCATCTGGCGCGTCTGCAGCATACGGGAATAGTGCCGCTGTATTCGTGTCACGAGGTGCAGGGGCGCTGGGTTTTGTGCATGCCGTACAGCGGGGCCACCACGGTGGCTCGCTGGCTGCGTGAAGTTCGCGAACCGTTTGAGCGGACGGGTGGCAGCCTGAACGGAGTCGTTCGGCGAGCACAGGAAAAGCTGACGCGGCTGCCTGCGGGCAGTTCGGTCGCTGGAACTGATACGGATTCGCTACTGACAGAGACGCCGGTGGCGGGGGATGTGCTGAAGTCTCTGCGTCGCTGGCATGAGGCGGCTTCAGGGCCTCTGCAGCAACTGGTGAAGATGGATGCCGGCAATTTGGCGCTGTGGATTTTTCGTCGCCTCGCCAGTGCTCTGACACACGCGCACCAGCGTGGCATGGTGCATGGGGACCTGAAACCGGCCAATATTCTGATTCGCAACGACGGCGAGCCTGCGTTGATTGATTTCAACCTGTCGCAGCACACGGAGAATCGGGAGCGAGTCTGGGTGGGGGGGACTCTGCCGTATCTTTCGTGTGAGCAGTTGCGGCAATTGCTGGGGAAGACACCTGGTGCGGCGCGGCCGGAATTTGACGTGCATTCGCTGGGTGTGATTATGTTTGAAATTTTGGAGGGGCGTCTGCCCTTCCGGGCTCCTGCCAGTACAGCTGTGGAGGAGCTTGAGGCGTCAATTGCCAGCCACGCCAGTCCTCCTGTGTTCACCAGTGGGGTTGGCAGTACTGGCCTGCGGACGATTGTGGCGGCCTGTTTGTCACCCGGTGTTGCGCAGATTTATCCGACGGCGGCCGAGTTACTGGCGGACCTGGAGCGGGAAGCGGCCAGTCTGCCTCTGCTGCACGCTTCAGAATCCTTCTGGAAGGGAACGGTTCCGAAGTTTGTGCGACGTTATCCGCGGGCGATTTCCAGTGGAGTTGTCTGCACGATTTCCGCACTGATCATCGGCGGATTGATGATGGGGCTCGTGAGTTCGAGGGAGAAAACCGATCGATTGAGGGCAATTGAGGTGCTGGAAGAGCTGCGCTCTCTTTCCGACTATGCTTTCAGCACCGTGGCCGTACCTGATCTCGCGGTGGATGCGTTTCAATCAGTGACTTCCGAAAGCATAGCTTTGCAGTGCATGAAGGCGCTCGGCGCGGAAACTCCTGATGAAATGCTGGACTCATGGGACTGGATGAGTGGCAAGCTGGATCTGGAGAATCGCCGGGAGGCGGAAGATCGGCTCAGGGCGCTGGGGTTTGTCGTGGAACAACTGGAGCAGAAATCTGCTGATTCCGGTCCATCTTCTGAAAAGGATGTCGTGGACAGTTTTCGCAGGACCGTCAGCAGTCTGGCACCATCCCGGAGTTCGACGACTGTTGGGGGAAGTGGAGAGGTTCCGCGTGAAAAGGCACGGGCTTTGGAGGTTGGCAGCCATGCTCAGATCGTAGCGGCTCTGGAAGGTACTGGGCCGGTGGATCGACTTTTTGCTGCTTCCCTGATGCTGACTCGTGGCCGTCCGGATGCTGCCATGGCCATCCTGGATGCAACTACGGTTCCGGGAGCGTTCTGGAGCGTTTACTGGGTGATTCGCGGTCGCAGCCATTTTGATATGCAGCAGTATCGTGAGGCAATTGCTGCATTTTCATCAGCGCTCAGTTCGTCGGAACAAAGTGTGGCCGCTCGTTACAGTCGGGGACTGGCTCTGATGTACGATGGGCAGCTTTTGAATGCCGAACAGGATTTTTCGAAACTGATCGAGAACAATCCGCAGCTGCCCGAAGCCTGGGCACAGCGTGCGATGGTCCGCCAGTCTCTCAGGAAATATGACGATGCCGTGGCGGATCTGGATGAGGCGATTAAGCTGAGGCCGGATGGCAGTCGACTGCGACTGATGCGTGGGAGGCTGCTGACGACGCTGAAAAAAGAGCAACAGGCCGAGGCAGATTTCAGTTACGCAATGCAGCATCAGCCGACCACGGCGCTGGACTGGATCTCAAGGGCCATTTCGCTGTTCGACCGCAAGCCCGAAGATGGACTCCGGGATCTGCAGCAGGCTGAAAAGCTCTATGGACCGAATCCGTTGATCCTGCAGCCTATGGCCCACGTACTTTCCGAACGGCTGAATCGCCCTGATGAATCCATTCAGGTGCTCGACCGGCTTCTCGGCAGCAGTCCTCGCTATCAGAAGGCACTTTCCGGAAGAGCTGTGCTGCATGCCCGTGCCGGTCGTTGGGACCTGGCTCGGCAGGATGTGGATACACTGCTGGCGATGCCGGAACGTCGGGGCAATGACATCAATTACCAGATTGCCTGCGTCTATGCGTTGATGTCCCAGAAGCACCAGGAGTTGGCCCAGGAAGCGATCAGCTGGCTGGCTCGGGCTGTGGCTGGTGGCTATGGCCGTGACATTATTGACACTGACACGGATCTGCAGCCGATTCGCGGCATGCAGGATTTTCAAATGATTCGCCGCACGGCCCGAATTCTGAGTCAGCAGAAGGACCAAAGATAAGCGGTGGCTCATCTGCCACCTGAAGACAAAACCCTCCCGCTGCTCCCGGACTTTCCGACAAAAAATCTTTTCCGGATTTTCGTGGCGGGCTGCTGCCGCTGCCTGGCCTTCTTGGACAGGTGTCTGAGCGGATTTCCGGATGCCTGCGCACCGCTGAATTTCCAGCAGCCTGCGTTTTATCAGTCTGAACTGAAGGGGCTCGCATGTTTTTCTCACACCGTTCGGGAAAATCTCGCCGCAAAGGATCTGCGGCGTTCAGTGGTGTGGAAGCCCTCGAAATTCGCAGTCTGCTGACCACCTACGGCCTGCCATGGTCAGACCCCAGAAGTCTCAGCATCAGTTTTCCGGGTGACGGGACTCCGATTGGCAGTGAGGCCAACGACATTCGACAGACGCTGGATGCCGTCACTACTCGTACTCGCTGGCAGACAGCCGCCCTGCAGGCCTTCCAGACATGGGCCGAGGTTGCCAATATCAATGTGGGTCTGGTGGCCGATCGCAGCGACGCTTTCGGCACTGCCGGACTGGCGTCAAACGATCCCCGTTTCGGGGAATTTCGCATTGGGGCGTTCAGCCAGCCTGGTGTGCTGGCCAGTGCTGTGCCGTTTCAGCCTGTGGCCGGGACATGGTCTGGTGATGTGCTGCTGAACAGCGATGTCTCGTGGTATCTGGGAAACTCACCCGCTCAGCAGGCTCCCGGGGGTAAAGGTTACGAACTGCGTACCGTGCTGCTGCACGAGGCCGGCAATTCTCTGGGGCTGGAAGATCGGCAGGATGCCGGGTATGTGATGTCAGCTCAGTACACCAGTCCCCGCTGGTCACTGACTGCTGGTGACATCAGTGCCATCCGGGCCATCTACGGAGCTCGGCAGGACATCTGGGAATCAGTGCCGAACGAAAATTCAGCCACAGCCACGCCGATAGTGCTGACGGCGGCCGAAGCGGCAGTCGGTCGTGCTGTACGCAGCGGCAGTCTGAATACAGCAGACGATCGTGATTTTTATTCATTCGTGATGCCTGCCGAAAAAACATCTGCTACTGTGACCGTTTGGGCATCCGGCATCAGTCTGCTGGAGTCGCGACTGAGGGTGCGTAAGGAGCAGGGTGGTGTGCTGGGCAGTGATGCTGTTTCCGGCGTGTTTCAGAATAACGGTCGTGTCCATCTGACTGGGCTGACGCCGGGGGCTACGTACGTCATCTCTGTTGATTCGCTGGAGAATTCCAGCTTCAGAGTCGGTGACTATCGACTGGATCTTGATTATCGCGATCCTGCTCAGCTGACGCCGACGACTTCAGCAAACTATGACTCGGCTGCGTACTCCGGCCGACAGCGACTGCAGAATGCCGACAATGTCGGGTTGCCGCAGTTGTTCAGCACAGGACTGGTGGACTCTGAAGTGGGGCAGAATGATCGACCTGCGACTGCCACGGCCCTGCAGTCAACTCCGGGCTTCATTTCTCAAAGCCGTTACGAGGCCATGGGAGCAATTGCCACTGCGGTGGATCGGGACCTTTACACCATCGTTGCTCCGGCAGGCGCTGTTGGTTCCCTGAACATCACCCTGACTGCTCTAGGGACCGTTCGACCGGATCTGACTGTGGTGGTGATGAATCAGGCCGGCGATCGGATGCCGTCTCAGTTGAAGGTGGGCAGTGATGGTCTGCAGAGCCTTGTGGTGCCCAATGCGGTTCCGGGGCAGACGTATGTGGTGGGTGTCTGGCAGCGGGCGGGGGCAGTGCAGTCGACGGGGAATTACCTGGTGACAGCGGATTTTTCCACCGCTGCGGCTCAGATGACGGTGCTGACTGAAAAGTCATTGGCCATTGGTGCCGTTGATGCAGATCTGCTCAGCTCGAGCAAGTCGCAGCTGTTCCGTTTTGATCTGACGACATTCAGCACGTCTGCGGGCAAAGCGACCCTGATCAGTATTATTGATGTGCGGACCCAGCAACTGGTCCGCACGATTTCTGCCGCTGGCGGTGTCACAGCATCAGCCTTTGTCTGGCTGCCTGTGGGTGACTATCAGGTGGTGGCCAAAGCATATGCTCAGGGGTCAACCGTGACCGGCCCTGTGTCGTATCGCCTGCTGGCTGACGTGGTCAGTGATGATGATGGCCCTGGCTACTCTGATCCTACACTGCCACCACCACCATCGGAACCACCACCATACACATACAACGAGAACCCGGATGGTAGTCCGACCGATCCGACGCTGCCGGGGCCGGAAGATGACCCGTTCTACCAGATTCCGTGGTGGGATATGGTGGAACGGTACTTTGACGATCTGTTTGGTTCCGGCACCTGAGCATTCTGAATCAAAGTATGACAGCGGCAGGCAGCAATTGCCTGCCGCTTTTGTTTTGCCGGGCGTCGGTATCGCAGGTGGGTCCGAGGTCTGTATTTTTGGCCTTGTTGAAACCTCGCATCGCCCGTCTGTTGCATTGCTGCAGCGTTGCAAAATGGCAGCATTGACGGCATCTGGACGGCACGAGTTAACAATTCGTGCGGACCATCGAATACCTCCATCGCGATTTGCGCCGCAAAAAGAAACAGTGTGCGGCTGATGTTGATTTTTACCTGAAAAAACGCGTTGTGCGGGTATTCCCTCGAATTCAGGGCACTGCTTTTGCTCCCTGATTCCGGTGTTCAGTGACGTTGTTGCAATACCGCAACCTTCTGACCCCAGAATCAAAGGGCTCCTCAGTTGAAACTCTCCGCACTTCCCGAAATCGCTGCACTGCTGGCTGCACACGGGCAAAGTTTCGCCGAACAGGCAAATGCTGTCTCTGTCCAGGTGATTGGCGACTACTATGTGTACAGCCGCAATCGATTCAATCGCTGGATGCGACTGCTGGATCATCTGGAAAGCGGTGGCGAAACGACTGCTTCTGCTGATGGTACCAGGGGTGTTCGCATCGAAAGCGGTATTCCCCTGATCAGGGAAGTTTCCGAACAGATCCTCATCAATGAAATGCTGGCCCGTGTCTGGACAATCCTGCTGATTGCTCAGGATCGTCATCGTGGCTGCAGTGACTCTGAAGCACTTGCCACGAATGTGCTGCTTGGGCATCAGGCACTGCGTCGCCGACTGCTGCGGCTCTGTCGCAGCGAAGAACTTGTCGACTCTGAATTCTCGCTCCGCATCGAACATCTCCGCCGGGAAACTGAGGTCTGGACGGATATTCTGTGCTGTCCCTTCATGAAGCGTTATGATCTGTGGTCGTTCGCGTGTGATGACGAGGACGCTCGGGACTACTTCCGCCAGCGTCAGGAACGATGTGCTCTGGATTCCGACAGTGCAGCGTGGGTTGCCATGCTCGGCGGATTGCGGGACAGCTTCAGTGAAGTTGACCAGACCGCTGTTTTGGTGGCTCAGGATGACGTTCGCATTATCCGTCTGATGGCCTCGTGTTTTCCGGCCAGCTGCACAGAAATCAATTGGCTGACGGCTCGGCTGCCACTCGGTGTCTGAGATTTCCGGCAACCGGTCAGACCGGCAGATTTGGATCGGCAACAGTCACCTGCCCGCCAGGGTATTCGGAAAATTCTGCGGTTGCTGCTGACATTGGTGTTCCTGAATCTGCCGATCCCCGGCAGTTCCGCGGAAAGTCCGTTGTTCAAGCGACTTTTTCCGGATAACAAAGTTGCCATGAACGATCCGGGGCGGGGTAGGTTCCGCGTAGGGGCCTCCCGGTGGGCTGCTGTATTTCTGATGTATCGATGACAATAACGGTAGATTCTCTGCGCCGGCGAAGCGTATTGCGAAGGAATCTGAAGGCCATCAATGCCGATGGCTTTTCCTTCAGTATCATGGTCGGGATTGCGGAAACTTACCTGCCTGCCTTCATGCTGGCTCGTGGTTTTGGTGAGCTGGCAGCGGCTCTGATTGCTGCGCTGCCGGTCCTGCTGGGCAGCCTGCTGCAACTGGCGGCCCCGTGGCTGCTGGCTCGGTTGGGCGCTTACCGTCGGTTTGTCGTTACTGTGGCGGCATTGCAGGCAACCAGTGTGCTCGTACTGACAGGTCTGGCGCTTGCCGAAAATGTGCGTCCGTGGATGGTGTTCGTACCGGCAACGCTGTACTGGGCGGCCGGACTGGCGGCCGGCCCGGCGTGGAATCTGTGGGTGGAGCAACTGGTTCCACCGCGGATTCGCGGTGGCTTTTTTGCCTGTCGCAGTCGTTTGTGTCATGCCGGTGTACTGATCGGCCTGATCAGCGGCGGTCTGCTGCTCAGATGGTCCGGCGAAGTCACTTTGCTGGCTTTCGCTGCGATGTTTGCTGTGGGAGCAGTGGGGCGGTTCGTCTCGGCCGCCATGCTGGCCAGGCAAACTGAAGTACTGCTCAGGCCTGAGATTTCCGCGGCTCAGGGAATTCCGGATCAGGATCTCTCAGCACGTGCCGGCCTGCTGCGGCTGCTGCAGCTTGTCAGACGACCGGGGGCTGACGGCAGGCTGGTGCTGTTCTTTGTCGCGGTTCAGACAGCCGTGTATGTCTCCGGCCCATACTTCAACCCCTTCATGCTGAAGGTGCTGAAGCTGTCGTGGGTGGATTATATGAGTCTGCTGTCGCTGGGCTTCATCGGAAAGATGCTGTCGCTGCCATGGGCTGGTCGCTTTGCCGGTCGTGCGGGCGCGGATCGACTGATGTGGGTGGGGACTCTGGGTATCGTTCCGGTCAGCATGCTGTGGTACTTCAGTCAGCAGTTCTGGTACCTCGCCTGCCTGCAGATCTTCAGCGGTCTGGTCTGGGGCTGTTACGAACTGGCGATGCTGCTGCAGTTCTTTCGCCAGATCCCGGCACAGCGACGGGTAGCTCTGCTGACTGCCTACAACGTAGGAAACTCAGCGGCCATGGTTCTGGGGACAATACTTGGAGCGTGCGTGCTGTACGGGATCGGTCGCACAACAGAAGGGTACCTTGCGGTGTTCGTGCTGTCCGGCTGCCTGCGTCTGGCTGCGACGCTGGCGATGCCCGGCCGTCGGACTGCGCTGCGGCAGACCTATTCTGCGGTGCGTTCACTGCAGCGACCTGCCGAAGATCGGTCTGTGCTGGAAAACGCGGCCTGAATCCGCAGAGTTTGTCTGCGGCTGATCACTCCCCCCACAGCTCCAGCGTCCGGTCACCGCGGCGAAAACCGCAGCGTGAGTACAGCTGCACGGCCGGTGCATTTTCCAGATCCACTTCAACCGTCAGCCTGACTGGTCTTCCGTGCGGTGTCAGAATCGCCGCGAATTTTTCAGCCTCCCTGACCAGCCTCGCTCCAATACCCATGCGACGAAACTCAGGTCGGACAGCCAGCCACAGCAACTGCTGACACGCGTTGTCGGCGACGATTTGGGCAGCGGTATCGCCGGCCAGTACGCACAGGCCCGCGTACTGACCATCAGGGGCAGTGGCTGCCAGAATGGTGGCGGACGCCCGCTGCCAGTCCTGCCACTGCTGACGAAACACGGGCGGGGGCAGCCTCGTGAGGTCCGTGGAGTCGGCGGCAGCTGCGGTGATCAGGGATTCCAGGGCCAACAGCCGATCCTGCGGGATTACCGGGGCCTCTGCCTGCAGCTGAAACACGTCCACATTTGCAGTGACGCAGGCATGTCGGATCTGACCCCGTTCAGCCTCCACCGTGTGCTGGAACTGGGCAATCGTCGCCAGTTGCTGCAGGCCGGCGGACGTCAGGCAGCTCCTGAGACGCTGGTCAATGTCCTCTGCCTTTGTCAGCAGCAGCATGCGACCCGCGCTGACCTGCAAAAGAGTCGCTCTGAGACTCTGCAGCAGAAAAGTGATCAGCAGTTCTGCCGGCTCTTCCAGTACCAGCGGAGGTGTCAGCCAGCAGCCGGATTCCGTGTGTGAGACGGCGGTTGTGCAGAGCACTTGAGTTTTGTTGCAGACTGCAGCAAACCATTGTCCCACCGGGGGCGGTCCGGCGAGCAGCTCGGCAGGGAACTGTTGAGATTCCCTCGCCTCCGGCGCTCCCTGCAGAATCCAGTTCAGGGTCCACGAACTCTGCACAGCTATCGCCCCAGTTCCCGCCGCAGCTGTTCCAGCTCGGATTCAACGGATGCGGCAGGGCCCGGTCGCCTGAAGGCCGCCGAAATCTGCTCGTCCACACCCGTGGAGAACCGTTCGGTTTCGCGCTGAGCCTCGGCAAAACGAGCTTCGAGGGCCCGGCGAATTCGCTGCATGTTGTTCCAGTTGCCGGTCGCTGCCTCCAGCTCCGGTCGCAGTCCCGCAACCAGATCCTCCAGCTCGGACTTGCGCTGCAGTGCCAGTCGGGCGGCATCTTCGTTGCCGGCCCCAAGGTGTTCCCTGGCCTCGTCTCGCCATCGGCCCGCCTGAGTCTCGTGGCCGGCAATCTCCTGTTCCAGTCGGTCGCGGCTGACAGAGTACGTGTGGAGGTTGCGGTCACAGGCCTCCAGACCCTCCCGCATCTCAGACAGAATTTCGGACAGTGCCAGCCTGGGATCGGCAGCAGATGCCAGCAGATCACTGATGCGGCAGGTAATGATGTCGGTCAATCGGCTGAAGTAGGGCATAGTTTCACACCAGGCAAATCAGTTATCAGAAACAGGATCGTGGTCAACGGAATCGTCATCGGCAGCATTGCCATATCCGCGGCTGGCGAGCTGCTGTCGCAGTTTTTCCCGTGCCAGCCGCAATCGCCCCTTGACCGCCGGCAGCGTGCAGGCCATTGCGTCTGCGACCTCCGGCAGCGTCAGCGAGTCATAATAGTGGAGAGTAAACGACAGACGCTGTTCTTCAGGCAACAGTTGCAGCAGCTGATTCAAAACCTCGCGAAACTCGTGAGCTTCACTGGTGTCTGTTGGCGCCGGCAGGCTGTCCGGCAACTGCTGAATCAGATCCAGTTCGGATTCGGCCGGCACCGAGCCGCGCAATGCATGCAGCAGCACATCATGACGCAGACGACGGGAATGGTCGGTCAGCAGATTTCGAGCGATGCGGAACAGAAAACCCCGGAATAAGCCTCGCGGAAGATAGTCCCAGCTGTTCCGAAACAGACGCAGCATGGTCTCCTGAACCAGGTCTTCAGACGTCTCGGCGCAGCGAGTGTTGCGGAAGAAAAAATAAAACAGCGGACGCTGCCAGGCAGCAGCGATTTCTGCAAACGCCGACGAGTCCCCGGATTGCAGACGAATCATGCGAGAATCGTCTGCCGAGCATTGAGGGGAAATGGTCGTCAGGTCAGAGCCCATAACAGTCGGATCAGTGTGCCGTGAAAAGGACGCAACGCTGCTGTCGCCAGCAGACAGTTTCTGAAAACCCGCATTGTAGCCGGAACATTCGTCAACTGCACATCCACTGACGTTCCGGGCTGTTTTATGTCTGGGGTACACAAAATTCGGGCGTTTTTCTTTTTTGGGATGCGTGAGTCCGCTCAACTGTTACAACCGGTTTTCGCATCGCCGGAATCTCCTGCGAATCCCTCAAATCTTCTGTCTGATGCTCATTTCAACCGTAGTATAGGAGTGCTGAAATCTTTTGATACAGAACTCATTGGATCAAACTCAAGGTACTTCTGCTGGGTGAAAATTCATGGCGGATCGCGTTGCCAAAGGGCTGAATGTGCTGGCGGACGGGTTGCGACATTACGTCGTTGCTCGCGTGCCCGCACAGGTGCTCAGCAACTCCGCCGCCATCCAGGGCAACGTGCAGGACTGGGATGCTTTGGCCCTGCTGGTCTTCATGTGGGATCACTGGAACGATTTGTTTCGTCATGATCTGTCCTTCGTTGAACGCAGCCTGATCAGTGAACTGCGTGAATACCGCAATCGCTGGGCTCATCAGCAGAAATTCTCTGAAGGTGAGATCTATCGGATCATGGACAACATCGAACGCCTGCTGACAGCGCTGGAAAGTGGCCAGGTGGCTGCGATTCGCCGGCTTCGACTTGAATCGCTCAGACTGCTTTTCAATCAGGAAATCGGCGGTCGGGATTCCGGCGGTTTTCTGTATAAAGCGTGGCCGTGGGTGATGTGCGGCGCCAGTGCCCTGGCGATGGATTCCGCCATTCTGGCTTTTGGCCGGTTCCCGTGGTCGTGGATCATGGCGTTTCTGGTATTCATTGCCATGATGCGAGTAGCGTGGTGGCAGACGATTCGCGAAACTCTGCATCGCCGTGGTCCTCACGAGTGTGGTATCTGCGGCTGTATTATCTACACAGAGCGCTGCCCGTATTGCCAGCCGGCTACTGCTGAGTCTGCGGCTGGGGCAGTTCCGCCGCGACGTGCCAGCGGTTCTCGCTGGGGGACTGCTCCGGAAAAAACAACGGTCCCTGGGCGCTCCTGAGACTGGACGGAAGGCTCGGTCGCACGTAGAAGTGACGACTGTGACCCCGGTCAGATCCTGTACTGCTGCGGCCCCGCAAAGCTTCGCCTCCGAGAATTCCGATGTCTTTTCCCCCCGGTCTGCTCAGGCAGTGTCTGATCCTTGCCGGTCCGACTGCTTCCGGAAAATCGGCTGCTGCACTGCTGCTGGCTGAACGCATCGGAGCTGAAATTGTTTCGCTGGATTCCATGACCGTTTACAAAGGCATGGATATTGGCACGGCCAAGCCCAGTCACGCTGAGCGTCAGCGTGTCGCGCATCATTTGCTGGATATTGCCGACCCGTGGGAAGAGTTTTCGGTGGCGGAATACCTGCGTCTGGTGCAGCAGGCTGCAGACCGCATTCTGATTACGGGGCGTGTTCCGCTGTTTGTCGGCGGGACAGGTCTGTATCTGAGGGCGTTGCTGCGCGGCTTTTCGGCCGGTCCGCAGGCAGACTGGCAACTGCGGCAGCAGTGGCAGCAGGCAGCGGAGCAGAACGGGCCCCGGTGGCTGCATGCGGAGCTGCAACGACGGGATCCTGCGGCGGCCGCGAAACTGCATCCCAACGACATGCGGCGACTGATTCGCGCAATCGAGGTCTTTGAAATCACCGGACGCCCAATTTCGGAAGACCACCATCAGCAGCCTTTGCCACCGGAACAGCAGCCGCGACTGGCTGTATGGCTGCAGCCGGATCGTGACTGGCTGTATCACAGAATTGATCAGCGTGTTCAGCAGATGCTGGCAGACGGCTGGCTGCAGGAAGCTGGCAGGCTGCTGGAGCTGTCTCAGCCCCCGGGACGCACAGCCTCCCAGGCACTCGGATATCGCGAACTGTTTCAGTATCTGCAGGATGGTGGTGATCTGCAGGCTGTGACTGCCGGCATCTGCACGGCTACTCGCCAGTTTGCCAAACGACAGCACACGTGGTTTCGCAGTCTGACAGAATGTCGGCCACTGCCGGTCGGGCCGGGCAGTTCTGCCGAAATCATCGCTCAGCAGTTGCAGGATCTGCTCGCCAGCCGCCCTGGCGAATAACAGCGAGGCTTCTCAGGGTCGGAAAATGCTGCCTGCTGCCGTCGGGCGCTCGGCACCGGACCTGTCAGGCATTGTCCCCGGCGCAGTGGCATCCGCGACGTCCCATTTTTTCCATCACGACCGTAGCTGTTTGTTCGCTGCCACATTCAAGGCTAGCATACGCGGCATGGCAGCCATCGAAGTCAGGAATCTGTGCAGACAGTACCGAGTCTATCGCAAACGCGAAGGCCTGCTGGCCTCCGTGCGCGGTCTGTTCCACCGCGAATATGAAACGGTTCTGGCGGTTCAGGATGTCAGTTTTCGCATCGAGGAAGGTGAAATGGTGGCTTTTCTGGGGCCCAACGGCGCCGGAAAAACAACCACCCTGAAATTGCTCTCCGGCCTTGTCGTGCCAAGTTCGGGGACTGCCACCGTGCTGGGGTATGTGCCGTGGCTCCGGGAAGATCCCTATCGGCGCCGATTTTCGCTGGTCACCGGACAGAAGGAACAGTTGTGGTGGGATCTGCCTGCCCAGGAATCCTTTGCTCTGCACCGTGAGATCTATCGCATCAGCGAAACAGATTACCGTCGTCGTCTGGACGAACTGACGGAGATGCTGGAAGTTCGTCGCCTGATGGCTCGCCCCGTCCGCGAACTGTCGCTCGGGGAACGCATGCGGATGGAGCTGATCGCTGCACTGCTGCATCGGCCGGACGTGCTGTTTCTGGATGAGCCCACAATCGGGCTGGATGTGGTCAGTCAGCGGCGAGTACAGGAGTTTCTGCGCAGGTATCAGCGCGAACAGCAGATCACTGTGCTGCTGACCAGCCATTACATGAAGGACGTGGAAGCTCTGTGCAGCAGAGCCATTGTGATCAATCAGGGACGACTGATTCATGACGGACCGCTGGCGGCAATCATCGATCGATTCAGTCGCCATAAAATCATTGAGCTGCAGTTCGCTGCCAATCAGGTCCCCCAGCAACTGGAACGGTACGGAACCCTGCTGGAAAGTCGCGGACCGCGAGTTCGACTGCAGGTCGAGAGACATCGCGTTTCGGAAAGTCTGGCTGCGATTCTTGCCCAGTCTGAAGTCGAAGATCTCAGCGTGCTGGAGCGACCGCTGGAAGATGTGATTGCCGAGCTGTTTTCCACCGACAGCGGTCATGCCGGAGCCGGCGCATGAACAGGCCTGTCAGGTCAGGCTGGAGTCCGGCTGCAGCCTTGCGGCTGAAGTGGCTGGTGCTGCGTACCGCCATCGAAGAACGTCTCGTCTATCGCGGCGACTTTGCCTTCTCTACGCTGGTTCGATTTTTGCCCATCGTGACTCAGATTTTCCTCTGGAATGCCATCTATCAGAATGATCCCCAGCGGTCGCTGCGAGGCTATAAATTCGGTGATATGGTCTCCTACTACCTGCTGGTCATGCTGGCCCGCGCCTTTTCCAGCATGCCCGGGCTGTCCACGGGAATTGCCGGATCAATAGCCGATGGGTCCGTTCGCAAGTACCTGATTCAGCCGGTCGATATGCTGGATCATCTGTTCTGGCACCGGGTGGCTCACAAGCTGGTATACTATGCTGTGGCCTGCGGGCCGTTCGCATTGGTCTTCTGGCTGTGTCGTGAATGGCTGCCCGGCTGGCCTGCCTGGCCCGTAATGGCCGCCTTCATCGCTTCCCTGCTGATGGGATTCGCCATTGGTTTTCTGATTGAAGCGTGGATCGGGCTGGTGGCCTTCTGGTTTCTGGAAGTCAGTTCACTGATCTTCATCTACATGATGCTCAGCTACTTCCTGTCCGGTCATATGATTCCCCTCGAGTATCTCAGCAGCTGGCTGCCATTTGTGGAGGTTTTGCCGTTCAGATTTCTGGCATACACCCCGGCAGCGATCCTGCTGGGACGCATACCCGCAAGCCAGCTGTCCGGCGAACTGCTGCTGCAACTGGGCTGGATTGTCTTTCTGCTGGCGCTGAATCGCCTGACATTTCGTCTGGGAGTTCGGAGATACAGTTCGTGGGGTGGTTAGTCAGAGGTCTGACGTCGCATATGCTTTCGATGCGATTCTGCTGGCGTTACGGTACTGACTGTTGAAACACAATCCTGAGCGGTTCTGCGGTCGGGGACACACGCAGCATCTGCACCGACAATCGGCCTGCCAGTCCTGTAGTGGAATCGAACCACTGTTCAGCAAGGTTCCTGCAGTTCTGATCCATGTCGATGTCGGCTGCCCGCGAGCAGTGCCGGGACACCACCAGCATGGCCATATCGATTTCAGCATGGTACGTCAGTTGAAAATCGCCCTGACTGTCGGCCATGCAGAGATTCGCCTGCAGTTCGTGCAGGGCTGCCGCCGTCGCCAGCCATGCGGGATCTGTCGAACCGGAATGCAGGGCGCTGCCCGGGAATCTGAGCGGAGTGGGATTCTTCAGTGGCAGCAGAAATACCAGTGCTCCCGCATCAGGCTGTTCCTGTCCGGCGCGAAGATAGCGGACTTGTCCGCTGATGACCTGCGGCGCATCTCCGGGCTGCCTCGCGGCTTGTTCGTCAGCGGCGTCAGCCAGCGGTTTTGGCAGCTCCGCAGCGACGGTTTGAGAGCCTGCTGCGGTGGCGGGCTGCGCCTGCTGACCAGGCGCTGCCGAAAATGGGATCAGTCGCCCCGTCAGAAAACCACTGATGAAGACCACCAGTGACAGGCACGCCAGCAGCATTGGGCCGTGCTTTCCATACCCGACGCGGTGATTGCGCAGGCCGTCGATCAGTACCACCGGGACTGCTGCCGGATCGGTTTGTGCAGAGTCAGACGTTGGCTGGTGACCGGTCGCCTGTGTGGTATTCAGATCTGACAGTGCCGACAGCGCCTGTTGCAGCCGGAGGTCCGGGACCGGATTGCCTTCGGCTGGACGCAGCGAGCGGCCCGGGACCTTCTGAGTTCTGCCGCAGCGAGGGCAGTCAACGGCCAGACCGGCTTGTGAGTCGGCAATTCCCAGCAGGCTTTTGCAGTAGTTGCAGCGGAATTGAATGGCCATGCTTACGTTCCCCGGTGCAGATCGTCACGTCACAGAGTATAACAATTACTCTGCGAATAACCCAATGCATCACGGTCATCACTCCCGAGTGGCGGCGGTGATTGTCAGAATCGTCTGCGCAGTCGGGCCGGACTGCAGGAGTTTCACGGTGCACTCTGAACTGCTCGATCTGCAGGTCTTTGATCGATTTGGTCTCCAGCCTCGACGGTCCACGCCCGTACCCGGTGGCCTGAGTGAAGCGTATGTCTGGCATGTGGCTGATGTTTCGGGCAGGGACTTCGCACTGAAGGCGTGGCGTCCGGTTTCGTCGGCCCAGCTGCAGCATCGCCGTACGGTACGCCGGTGGATGCGCGACGCGTCCGGCTGTGGCCTCAACTTTGTACCGCGTCCATTGCAGGCCGGCGGGTCTGATCTGTCGGGTGAATCACTGATTCTGCAGCCGGGGCATTATGCCTGGCAGTCTGAAACATGGTGCGCTGGCGCATCTTTAACCGGCCAGCCCTCTCCGATTCAGCGTGCGGCAGCGGCGACCGCGCTGCAACAACTGCATGCGACCGGCCGGGAATTTGCCCTGCGTCACAGCAGCAGTGAACTGAAGCTGAATCAATCGCCGTCTCCGGCGATTCTGCGACGAGCAGTGCTGGTGGATGAGCTGCTGCAGGGGGATTTGCAGCGGTTGCTGGTGCTGGCCCGCAGCCTCGGTGAAGCTGGTACATCAGCCATCTGCTTTCTGCAGCTGCTTCAGAAATGGCTGCCGTGGCTGCAGCAGCGGCTGCAGCCATGGCGCTCCCGTTCCCTGAATCTGCAGCCGGTGCTGCGTGATGTGCGGACTGAGAATCTGCTGTTTCATCAGGGACAGATTTCTGGAATTATCGACTGGGATGCGGCAGATGTCGATCACCCATGTCTGGATGCTGCGCGGCTGCTGCGATCATGGTACTGGGACGACAATCAGGCCCTGACGGATGCTGCTGAACACTGGGCAACTCAGTGGCAGTTGTCCTCAGACTCGCGGCAGTTGCTTTCAGTATTCGATGCAGCGGCAGTGCTGCTGAATCCTGTCATCTGGCTCAGGCGACTGGCTGACGATCCCGCCGTGTTCAGCAGGCTTCCGGGTGCCTGGGATCGATTTGAGCATCTGGTGAAGTCAGCCGAGCTTTGGCAGTCAGTGTTCCCGCGACGCTGACCGGGCGGCGCGTGCAGCTCGATCGATCTTCGCTGCAGCTCGGCGGGTCACGAGGCTGCGCCAGAAAAACAAGGCCAGCAATGCGGGTTTCGGAAACAGCATGCGCGACCAAATCCCGCGCCAGCCGGTATGATGCTCAAATTCAATGTGCTCATGCACTTCACTGGTGTTCGCATCAATCGCCGTAAAGCGATGCGTGTGCTCCCAACGCTTCATCGGCCCGGCCACCTGAACGTCGGTAAAGCCCGCGCGACTGACATTTTTGTGTTCGGCTCGCCAGTGTACCGGGACAGGTCCCATCCACATGGTGAAGTCTCCGATGGAACCTTCGGCCAGCGGATCAAACCGATGTACCTGCAGCAGCATCAGCGGCGGTGACAGCGATTTCAGAATTCCTGTCTGGAAATGAAAATCCGCCACGGCATCAACCGTGGCGGGAACCTGAAATCGGTAGTCGAAGACTGGCACGGCAATTCTCGGCACGGACATTTCTGCAGTCGGCACTCACGCTGTCCTGTTGTAGACCGATTTGCCGGGCAGGCGAGCGACAGTCTTCAGAAGGGTTCCACCAGTGATACCGTGGCTGCCGTCGTGGGGGCGCCGCCGGGCATGGAGCTGAAGGCCGGATCCGGTACGGGCGAAGCTGTGGCCGGTGCCGGCTGCGGTGTCCCCGGGGTCATGGGCATCGTCACGGTACCAGGCAGCATGGTTCCGGCATCACCATTCATGATGATCTGGCCGTTCTGAGGCATCATGGCGGATGCATTGGTCGGGGCCGGTCCGGAGGTCACGACCCACGGCGTCGGCGACGGCTGCCACCCGGATCCGGAACCCTGCGGGAACGGCAGCATGGCACTGCGCGAACCCGGCGGACCGGCAGCAGGTCCGAACTGGCCTGCTCCGTTCGGCATGCCAAAGGCCATCTGCTGACGCGGGATTTCACCAGGGTGCATACCGCGACCCATCGCCGTGGCGCCCATTGCTGTCGAGGCTCCTGCTGACTGAGAAGCGTTGGCCAGTCGTGCATGAATGTCGGGCTGGTTCCAGTCTGACCGCAGCGACTGCTGATACATCGTGACGGCCATTTCCGGCTGACCGATGTCCTGATAATGCTGACCCAGATGAGCGAGTGCAGTGGAATTGCCGGGGTTGATCTGCAGAGCTTTCTGCAGGGCCTGTCCACTTTCCTGATGATTACCCAGTTCCCGCTGCAGCCACGCCAGCTCAATCTGTGGCTCCGGGTTGTACGGCTGCGAGCTGGCCCACGTGCTCAGCATGGCGGTAGCTTCCTGACCGCGATTCTGTGCCACCATCAGCTCCGCCAGACCATGATAGGCCGGCTGGTGCGAGGGCTGCACGGTCAGAGCCTGGCGGTACAGCTGCTCGGCACCCATGGCGTCGCCCGCCGTCATGCGGACTCGAGCCAGATTGGCCATGTAGTCCGGATTGTCAGGATCACTGGCCAAAGCTCTTTGGAACTGTTCACCGGCAGCCATGTAGTTGCCGCGCTCGAAATAGCTCATGCCGCTCGAATTGGCCATGTTGCCACCCATCGAGGAACAGCCGGCAAGCAGGGCGGACACTGTCAGCAGTGAAAGTCCGCGAATGATCTGCGGCAGCGGAAGACTGACCATAACTGTGGGTCCTGAGAAACAGCAGATGAGAGACAGGAGAGAAAGGAGAGAACTTGAGGAGAGATGCGAAACATATTGCGAATTCCCGAAAGTCAGCAACGGCGATTCCCCGGAATTCGTCGGCGATGATCCCTGCAGCAGCCGTCACACCGGCAAAAACTGCCGATCCAGGCTGCTGCCTGCATCGCCAGAGGCAGAATCCGCCGTTTCAGTTCGCGGATTTGGGGCGTGCACTCGCCCGCAGATCGGTTTTCTGCGTTTGGCCTCAAGTTTGCGCAAGCCACTGAGCTGTTTTGAGTGGGAGCAATGGGAGGTCTGGGAGATCTGAGTTGACTGTGGGCTCTTCGCTGATTTTGGCGGTGTTTGCGATGCTGCCGGGTGGCACAGGACGTCTGCACCCGTATTGTGCGGCGGTCGATACAAACCACATGCGACTCACAGACGGACAATCCGCGGAATTTGAGCAGCAGTGCCTGACGGTGCTGAGCTGCTATCACTCGCGTGAGGCCGCGGTGAAGGTGGCTGATCCGGAGTACTCTGGCTGGGTCGATCGGATCATGGAGGCTGGCGAAATGGATCGTGCGGCCCTCACGGCTGTGCACGGTCACCTGATCGCTCTGGGCCTGATCCGCATTGAATTCTCCGGTCGCGCCCGCGGACTGCAGTACCAGGTGAGCCCTGCCGGACGAGACGCCGTGGCACGTGGCAGCCTGCAGGCCCCGGAAGACAACCGCGGCTCTGAGGTTGCGGACCGTGATGTTGCGGCAGCTGCCTGATCAGGTTGCAGTGGATACGCCGGTTCTGCTGACGGCTCTGCAGTCTTTGCTGGAAACGATTGTGCGGGCAGTGTGAATTGCGGTGTGTCTTCGCGAAGACAACGAACGATATCAGCATTACTCCGTGGGCTGCTGCGCGCAGATTTTGGGCAGATCCACGGCTGTTGCGACTTGTAGACATCCTGAGGACCGGCCATGGTGACCATCGCGGACGGATCGAGTTCCGGCAGTACGGATCTGATCCGACTGAAAACGGATCTGCATCGGCAGATCATTGATCTGGTGGATTTCAGCAAGGCGGAAGCCCTGACTGAAGCCGAGCTGCGTGCGCAGTTGAAGGCGCTGGCGGAATATCTCTGTTCGCGACAGCCCATTGCATTGTCCGAGCAGCAGCGGGAAAAGCTGGTGCTGGATCTGATGGACGAAATCTACGGATTCGGCCCCATTGAGTCGCTGATGGTCGATCCCACAGTGTCGGATATTCTGATCAACGGACCGGGGCGAGTGCTGGTCGAGCGTCGCGGGGTGCTGGAAGAGACAAACGTGCGGTTTGCCGATTCTGCGCACCTGATGCAGTTCATTCATCGGCTGGTGGGTCGAGCCGGTCGTCGAATTGACGAATCCAGCCCGATGGTCGACGCGCGACTGCCCGACGGCTCCCGATTCAACGCGGTCATCCCCCCGCTGGCACTGGGTGGCCCGACAGTCTCAATTCGACGGTTCGGCAATCGCCGTATCCAGATGGAAGACCTGGTGCAGTTCGGCACGATGGCACCCGCGATGGCCGACTTTTTGGTGCTGGCTGTGCAGGGACGCATGAACGTGATTGTCAGCGGTGGTACCGGTGCCGGCAAAACGACACTGCTGAACTGTATGAGCCGATACATCTCCGACTCCCAGCGCGTCGTGACCATTGAGGAAACGGCCGAACTCAATCTGCAGCAGCGTGACGTTGTGGCACTGGAAACCCGACTTCCCAACCTGGAAGGTCGTGGTGCGGTGACTCAGCGGGACCTGCTGCGAAATGCACTGCGAATGCGACCTGACCGGATCATCGTCGGCGAAGCGCGAGGTGCGGAAGTACTGGAAATGCTGCAGGCCATGAACACGGGGCACGACGGTTCCATGAGTACCGTGCACGCCAATGATGCCCGGGAAACACTGGACCGACTGGAACTGATGATCGCGCTGGCTGGTGTGGAACTGCCGTCCCGAATCGCGCGGCAGTATATCTGCAACGCGGTTGATATCGTGATTCATGTGACGCGTCTGCACACCGGGGAACGTCGCGTGACCCGCGTATCTGAGGTGTCCGGTCTGAAGGACGGTGAGTGGCGGATGGATGACATCTTCGTCTATCGACTCAGCGGTGAAATGCGGGGCGGACGACCGGCGGGTGCCTTCTTTGCCACCGGCTATCAGCCCGTGGCACTGCGACGACTGGCCCTCGCCGGGACCAACGTGGAACAGTACCGGCCGCTGTTTGAGCCTCGAGAACTGACGGCACCGAAAGCCTGATGCGGCTGCTCGGAAGTTATACGAAGGACGCCCCATGATTGCTCCAAATCCCGAACTGCGTTCGATTCCGCGGGACGTCGCGTTCGCCGGACTGCTGAAGGAAGAGATCGGCTTCAGCGAGGGAACCGGTGGCACAGCGGACGCCGTGAACGGCTGGTTTGATTCCCTGATGCTGCAGTCCGGCATCCAGACGGCCCCTTCCGTCTGGCTGGGACTTTGCGTTCTCAGCGGGATTGCCAGCGGTGGACTGTTCTTTGTGCTGACTGATCGGTTGGTGATGAGTTCCGTCACCGCCGCACTCGGACTGCTGCTGCCAATCGTCTACGCACTGGTGCTCAGGTCACGCAGGCAGGCACAGATCATGCAGCAACTGCCGCTGATGTCTGAGGAAATGGCCCGCTTTGCACGTACCGGTCGAAACGTCGAACATGCGTTCATGACGCTGGCCGCGGATACTCCCAGTCCCCTCGGAAATGAACTGCGAGTCAGTGCTCGCAGAATCGAAATGGGAATGGACGTGGGCTCTGCCTGTCGGGACCTGGTGTCGCGGACCGGAGTGACAACGCTCACAATGTTCACGGCAGCGCTGTCTGTCAATCAGGAAACCGGAGGGGATCTGATTCAGGTTCTGGAACGCCTTTCGACAGCCATCCGTGACAGGCTGCACTTCGTGGCGCGTCAGCGGGCTGCCACGATTTCCAGTCGACTTGGGTCGGTGATGATGATCACGGTGCCCATTATTGTCATCGGATTTTATGTCGCCCGGGACCCCCAGTATCTGGATAAGCTGTTCGCATCGGGCTGGGGCCGATCGTCCTTCTGGACTGCTGTCGCACTGCAGGTGGTGGGCAGCCTGATAGTGTTTCGTATTCTGAGCCGCACGTCCCGTTTCTGATGATCTGCTGGAGATGCTGCTGTGGATTCTGATCAGGGAAAAGGGCGGCAGACGACGTGGGGAAATCGTCGACTGTTTCATGAATTTCGCAGCATCGTGGCCGAAGAGCGACTTTCCATTCGCAATCCGGAGCCGGAAGAGCTGCCGATCGAGGAAGTTGATTACCTGTTCGGAGCCGCCACACCCGCACTGGCTCAGATGCTGCCTGAATCCGAATCCCGTCGGCTGACGCAGCGGAAAAACCTGACCGCTGCCGGTTATCAGTCCCGCGCGGCATGGCAGAATCTCAGTGCACTGCGTTTCATCATGGCCTTCTCATCACTGAGCCTGCTGGGCCTGTTGCTGATTATTGCCCCACCGGAAGCTGAGCCGATAGTTGTCGGTGGTCTGGTGATCGTCCCGCTGCTGATGTGGGCTCTGCCACCGCTGGTCGTGGCATCGCGAGCCAGTGAGCGTGTTCGTGATATCGAGATGGGTCTGCCAGACGTCCTTGACATGCTGAATATGTGTGTCAGCCAGGGGCTGACAGTCATGCAGTCGCTCCGACGAATCTCTCGCGAAGTCAATGATGTGCATCCGTCACTGGGCGTCGAGCTGGGGATCGTGACAAGGCAGGCGGAAGTCAGTGACCTGTCTCATGCCCTGAAAGCTTTTGCCGCCAGAATTGAATCTCCGGAAGTAACCAGTTTCACCTCGCTGCTGGTGCAGTCCGACGTCACCGGGACAGCACTGTCGCGCGCCCTGACGGAGTACAGCGACAGTATCCGCGCGACACTGAAGGAACGCGCTGACACTCGAGCCAACTCGGCATCGTTCCAGTTGCTGTTTCCCGTGTCTCTGCTGCTGATGCCCGCAGTGTTTCTGTTCCTGCTTGGACCCGCCATCGTACAGATCTCAGAATTCTACGGCAGCCAGTCCAATCCGGTTGACCAGTCGCGACAGCAGTCTCTGCAGAGCCTGAATCGGCAAACCCCCAACGCCGGTAATGCCGCTGCGAATCAGTAACTTCGTTGAGGCGTGCCACTTGAGTGTTGCATTTCGGCAACATTCTGCAGCAGCTCCTGATCAGCGTCCCTCACAACGCCTGTCCAGATCCTCAAACATGTCTGAGCCCTCCCACGCGCACGTCGCCAGCGCTCAGGCTCGCTCTGACGTCACAGGATGGCCATGTTTGGGCCTCCTGAGCACGCGTGGTTACCGCATCAGCTTCGCGCAACCTGCTGCTGCCGCTTCACGCACACCATTTGCATTACAGCAAACAGACCGCTGCTGCTCAGCGAATGTTGCTTTTCTGCAACATGTCAGCCACCCGGCAGGCTTTGGTCTGTCACGGGCGCAAGCCGCCCAGGAAGTTCGGTGGTGTGATTATGGAAACTTCAAAGACCGGGGCAGAGCACCGTTGTGATGGACGGCAGTCCATGGCTGTGGTGCTTGAAAACGCAGAAAAACGCTTTGGACAGCGTACCGCAGTGGCCGGTATCAGCCTCAGTATCCCCGCTGGTTCATTGTGCGGATTCATCGGCCCCAACGGATCCGGCAAGACCACGACCCTGCGAATGATCCTGCGGATCGTCAGACCTGATCGCGGTAAAGTGGTGGTGCTGGGAGCCGACAGTGGCGAGTGTGCCGATCATCGCGTCGGTTACCTGCCTGAAGAACGCGGGCTGTACCGCCGCATGAAGGTTCGTGAACTGCTCAGGTACTACGCGGCTCTCAAGGACGTTCGCAATCCGGATCCTGAAATCACCCGCTGGCTCCGCAGGCTGCAGGCTGACGGCTGGGATCAGCGACGCATTGACGGACTGTCCAAAGGAATGTGTCAGAAGATTCAGTTCATCGCCGCCGTCATCGCTCGCCCTCGTCTGCTGATTCTTGATGAACCCTTCAGCGGGCTGGATCCGGTGAATCTGGAACTGCTGAGAGGTGCCATCGAGGAACTGCAGCAGCAGGGGACCACCATCATCCTCTCAACTCACGAAATGGAAACTGCCCAGCGGATGTGTGAACGGGTTGTGATGATCTATCGTGGTCGTAAAGTGCTGGACGGACCAGTGCAGCAGATTCTTGCCCAGTCCGGCAGCGGGGAATTGCGAGTTCGCACGGTGGGGGGCCGGCCCCTGCCAACTCTGCCGCCGGCAGTCGCTGCAGTCCGCCAGCAGGGGCAGTATCTGCAGCTGCTGCCGTCCGGTTCGCTCACAGCCGCGGAAGTTCTGCGGCAGCTGACGGCGGTAGTCGACCTCGAACATTTCGAAATTGTGCGACCATCGCTGCACGAGATCTTTCTGCGGCTGGTCGGCGATGACACCGCTGCTCTGCCAGCCCCGGTCATTGCAGAATCGGGTGGCCGGCAGGGCATTCGCCAGGGCACACTGATCGCCGCAGCATGGCAGTCAGTTCGCAGCGTCTTCAAGCCACTGATCAACACCGGCAACTAAGTTCTTACAACGATGAATCCCGCGGTTTGACATATGCGAAAAACTTTGGTGATAGCATGGCGTGAGTATCGCGCTATGGTCGGAACTCGCGCTTTCCTCATCGGTATGGCCGTGATGCCGCTGCTGATGCTGGGAACCCTCTGTGTTCCGGCTGTGTTGTCGGGCCTGCAGCAGCCTGCAGTCCGGCGAATTGCGGTGATCGATCAGACCGGTGTGCTGCTGCAACCCCTGCAGCAGGCCGCAGAACAGCGGAATCAGCAACTGTCGGAGGGACAACCGGAACTCAGCCAGTCCGGACACCACGACATGCTGGCAGTGCTGGGTATGCAGGATCGTCACCTGTATGAGTTTGAAGAGCTGCCGGCTGACGATTTTGATGATTCCGACAGGCTGCTGCTGTCCGAGCGAATTCGCTCAGGTACGCTGCATGCGTTTCTGGAGATACCTGGTTCTGTACTGCGGTCTGCCGGGCCGGTTGCCGGCACCGATGGTGCTGCCGAGTCGCTGATGTGGGTCTCGGAGGATGCCGCACTGTCGGACACCAGGCGGTGGTGCGAGCAACTGGTGGATGGGCTGCTGCTGCAGCACAGACTGGCTGACAGTCTGCCGCCCGCCCTGTTGCCAGCCGTCATCAGTCAGTTGTCAGCACCCACGGGAATCGGCCCGGTCGGTCTGTACTACCGAGACGAAAACGGGCGGATTCAGCGAGGTACCCGGCAGACATCGCTGACAGCACTGGCCCTGCCGATCGGTGTGATGGCCATGATGTTCATGGCAATCCTGCTGTCCGTTCAGCCGATGCTGGAAAGTGTGCTCGAGGAAAAGACGCTGCGAATCTCAGAAGTGTTGCTGGGATCGGTCAGTGCCACGCAGCTGATGACGGGCAAACTGGTCGGGAACGCTGCTGGTGCCATGACCATCTTCGGGCTGTATGCCAGCGCGGCGGCAGTGGCGGTCTGGATGCAGGGTGCCGCCGACAGTATTCCCTGGTCCCTGCTGCCGTGGCTGCTGATGTTTCAGCTGCTGGCCGTACTGCTGTTCAGTTCTGTATTCATGTCGGTGGCAGCCTGCGTCAGTCAGATGCGGGAAGCACAGTGCCTGCTGATGCCGGTCTGGCTGGTTCTGACGCTGCCTCTGCTGCTGTGGTTCACAGTCATTCGGGAACCCAACGGGACGCTGGCCACAGTGGCCAGCTTTCTGCCCCCCGCCACACCACTGCTGATGGCCGTGCGAATGTGCTCAGGAGCCGTAATCCCGCTGTGGCAGTCTGTGCTGAGCCTGCTGCTGCTGCTGGCGGGTACAGGATTTGGAATTATGACCGCCAGCCGCCTGTATCGTGCGGGAATCCTGCGGCAGGGACAGGCGCCGGGGTTTTCAGAATTGCTGCTGCTGGCATGGCGCGGAGAAGCCGGGGGGTGAATCGGTCAGTGGCATCAGGTAATGCTCTGACGCAGTCGTCGGCGGGCTGCAGTGCGTCGCACCAGCTCATCCCCCAGTACGCCCAGCAGAATCACGGCTCCAATGATCGTGTACTCCAGCGACTGCGGAATTCGCAGCAGCATAATCATATTGTTCAGCACCTGCATCACGGCAGTTCCGATCACCACTCCGGGAACTGATCCTTCTCCGCCGCGCAGACTGCAGCCCCCGAGCACGGCTGCGGCAATCGCATACAGTTCAAACGAGTTGCCGAAACTGGATGGAGAAATGGAGCTGTACTCCAGAGAAAACAGCATGCCTCCCACTGCTGCCATCACGGCACAGATCACATAAGCCATCACTGTCACTCGACCGGTATTGATACCGCTGAAGCGAGCCGCCTCTTCATTGCGGCCAAGTGCCAGCAGATAACGTCCCCAGACAGTGCGAGTCAGCACGATGGTGGCCACAATTGCAAGACCGGTCATCAGAAAGAACGGGATCGGAATCCCGAACAGGATCCGATCACCCTTCAGCAGCAGACCGACTCGCCCGGATGCCACCGGCCCCAGCACACTTTGCAATTCACCGAATCCCGCCGGATTGTCGTTGGTCAGCCAGCGCGAGGCACCACGATAAATCAGCAGACCGCAGAGTGTGACCACAAACGGCTGCAGTCTCAGTCGGGTTATCAGCAGGCCGTGAATCAGCCCCAGACCGGAGGCTGTTCCCAGCACAATCAGGATCGCCAGCGGTATGGAACATCGCTGAGTCCGGCGGAGCACCACCGCGAAGGATTCGGAGTGATATCTTGGTCCGGGATCCCTGGCCAGAGTCAGCAGCAACTGATCACCGCGGGTCTGCACCGCCGTGATTTTTTGTCCGGTGACACCACCATCCCGACGATACAGCTGCAACTGGTCGCTGGTTGCGGCTGAGGTTGCAGGCAGGGTCGCAGTCAGAGTGTCGGTGGCAAATGCCTGCAGCGGCAGAATTCTGACAAGTCGGCCGTCGCGTTCATCCCGCGCCAGCGGTTCACGCACCACAATTCGCCCGTCAGTCGCCGATTCCACCGTCAGAACCAATCCCGAACCCACTCCACCCGTAAAACGAACCGTATCTCCGGCACTGAGCGACTGCACGCTGCCATCCACCACAATCGTGCGGTCCGCTGCCGTCATTTGCACCACCGACAACGGCTGTTCCGGCTGATAATCCACCTTCAGCAGAATCGACAGCAGCACTCCGCACAGACACACCATCGAACCAATCGAAAGATCAATGCCGCTGGTGATGATCACAAACGCCACACCGATGCCCAGAATCCCGTACAGGGCGGTACGGCTGAGCAGATTCATGATGTTGTCCAGTGCCAAAAACTGCGACTGGCCTGGATTCCACCACGGATCCGCGGTGGCCATTGTGAGGCAGACGCACAGCGCCGCCAGCACCGAGAAAATGCCGAGGATCTTGCCCTTCATGGAACAGCCTGTTCTGCAAAAAATCCGGTCGCCAGTTTCATGATGGCCTGCTCGGAAAGCTGGTCACGCTGCAACTGCCCCGTCACTCTGCCTTCGTGCATCACCAGCACTCGATCACTCATTCCCAGTATCTCTTCCAGCTCACTGCTGACGAACAGGACCGCCAGACCCTGCTGCGCCAGCTCATCCATCAGTTGATAGATTTCCTGTTTTGCTCCCACGTCAATGCCGCGAGTCGGCTCGTCCAGCAGCAGCACGTTCGGGCGCAGGGCCAGCCACTTGCCCAGCACCACCTTCTGCTGATTGCCTCCCGACAGATTGCCCACTCGCGCCTGATCGTTCGGCATCCTGACCCGCAGTCGACTGCACATTTCCTGCGACTGCGCCTGCTCAGTGGAAAAACTGAGAAAGCCGGCTTTCGAATGGCGGTGTGCCGAGGCCAGTCCGATGTTCTGGCGGATCGCCATGTCCAGCACAATTCCCTGCTGCTTGCGATCCTCAGGCACCAGCGCGATTCCGGCTGCAATCGCATCCTGAGGTGAACGCAGCTGCAGAGTCTGACCGGCAGCGACGATGGAGCCGGCGAGCGGAGCGTCGATGCCAAAAAGTGTGCGGAGCAGTTCCGTGCGACCGGCTCCCACCAGCCCCGCAATTCCCACAACCTCCCCGGCACGGAGACTGAAGCTGACCGCGTGCGCGGGCCACGCCGTCGTGCGGACCCCCTGAACTTCCAGGACTGTGCGACCCGGCTGACAGGGCTGCCGGGAAAAAATCCGCGACACATCCCGCCCTACCATCAGACGCACAAGATTGTCATGCGTGATCTGCCCCCGCTCCAGCTCGCCCGCGTTGGCGCCGTCACGCAGCACCACCGCCCGATCCGACAGATCCTGCACCTCCGCCAGCCTGTGCGATATGTACACAATGCTGACGCCCTGCTGCCGCAGATCCCGAATCACCTGGAACAGCCGCGCGGACTCGGCACCGGACAGACTGGATGTCGGCTCATCCATGATCAGCACTCGCGCATTGATCGACATCGCCTTGGCGATTTCCACCATCTGCTGCTGACCCACAGTCAGCTCACGCACCAGAGTTTCAGGTGTGAAATTCAGCCCGATCCGACGCAGCAGCTCAAGCGAACGGCGCCGAATTTCCTGCTCATCGATCAGTCCCAGCCGCCGCGGTTCCCGACCCAGAAACAGGTTGGCGCCGATGTCCAGATTGTCGGCCAGATTCAGTTCCTGGTGGATCAGCGCGATGCCGTGCTGCATGGCGTCCGCCACCCGGGTAAACTGCTGCGGACGACCGTCCACCAGCAGCGTCCCGGAATCCTGAGCCTGTACGCCGGCAAGGATCTTCATCAGAGTACTTTTGCCGGCGCCGTTCTCACCGACAACCGAAAGGACCTCGCCCGGGAACACCTGCAGGCTGACTTTCTTCAGCGCACGCACTCCCGGGAAGGACTTTTCAATCTCCTGAACTTCCAGACGCGGAACAGCTGCAACTGCTGAAACCATGACGACTACTGGCCCTTCAGACGCTTCAGCTCTTCCCAGTATGTGTCCACGTTCTCGGCCGTGATGGACCGCGGAGCAATATCGATGTAGCGGGACGGCGGAATCACCTGCTGATTGCCGCTGAGAATCTCCTTCAGGACCTTCACCGACTGATACCCGTATTCGTAGGGGTTCTGCACCACCGTCCCGGCACATTCACCGTCGCGAATGGCCTGCAGCGTCACGTCGTTTTCATCAAAACCGGCCAGCGCGATCTGCTTCAGCCGTTCGGCCTTTTTGAGTGCCTGATAGCAGGCTGGCGGGTTGTATTCGAACAATCCGGCCATGCCCTTGAGGTCAGGGTACTTCACCAGTGCGTCTTCAGCCTTCTGCAGCGCCACCTCCGGTTTGCCCTGATCGGTCAGAGTGGCCACGATGGTGTACTTGTCACCTTTCAGCTCTTCTTCGACCGGATCGAAGCTGCCCGGATTGTCCTTGTAAAACTGAATCGTGCGGTCGCGTCCCATCAGCACATCAATGACACCCTGTCGACGATAGCGGCTGTTGTCCTGTTCCAGTCGTCCAATGCAGATCAGGATCTGGCCCCCGTCCGGGACCGCGCGTTTCAGAATCTCACCGCAGGCCCGGCCGGCGGCATAGTTGTCCATGCCGATATACACCAGTCGCTCTGAGGCCGGAGCATCGGAATCGTGAGTGATCAGGGGCATTTTCTCAGCGAGGCTGTTCAGCCATTCAATCTGATTATCGGCATCCAGCGGACTGATGGCTATGGCCTGAATGCCACCGGCGATGGCATCTTCAACCTTCTGCTTCTGCACCACAGCGGTGGCTTCCGGAGGCATGATGACCTGCACATCCATGTCGAATTCCTTCGCCGCCGTGATGCAGCCGGCTTCTGAAATCTTCCAGAAGTCGGCCATCTGGTGGGTGACAAAGGCCACGGACATCTTCCTGCCAGTCACGGGGGTTTCCGCTGCAGGTGAGAGGTCCGGTGCTGGTACGACGGTGGTGGGGGCGCCCGGTGCGTCCGCACTGCCGGAAGTCTGGGAGGTCTGTGAGTCCTGAACCTGGCAGCCGACGAAGGCCAGTGCCAGCAGCAGCAAGCCGCGTTTCATGGTCTGGTGATCCTGTGGTGGGAATGAAGGAGCGCCGAAGGGCCCGAAAAGCTCCACGATAGAGCCCGGGGGGGCCGGGGTCAAATCCGAGCGGGGGATTGCTGCCGTGAAAGTCTGAACAGAGACCGAATTCAGCGGATTCGCACCCGAATCCGCCTCGCCGGCCCCGATCCGGTTGAATTGGCGGGGCACTCTGGTACAGTTCAGGGCTGAGAACAGACTGTCTGTACAGGTGACTGTCGTGGTGGTCTGTCAGGATTTCGGACAGGTCATCGGTCCCACCCGAAATCTGCAGGTACTGCCTGTTCCGGCGCACGGCTCCGGACAGGTTCCTCAGAAGAATCTCCAGGTCAGGCTCAGAGACGATTCCGCGAAGTGTTCCGGATTGTTTCTGGCTTAACAGTTTCGACAGGTCTGGTTGCTGCATCTGGCTGCTGCGTTGGGTTGCTCATGCTGTATCTGATTCCCATAGTGCTGTTGTTTCTGGCTGTGCGGCTGCGGCATCTGCTGCTGTCGCTGCCGGCTGCCGCAGCAGGCGTGCGAGCGGATCACGGCAGGTGTGCGCGGACGTGGCCCGGTTCGGCGACCTGTATTCCGACGCTGTCCACCTTCGTTTGTTCATGCTTTCGTTCCGCTGTGGCGGTGCGTCTGCAGGAAACCGGGTTGGCGCCGGCCGGGGCAGCGGCGGAATTGTCGACGGTTCCATAAGATTCAGCAGGTTCAGTGCAGCAGATTGTCGTCCGTACCCGGACAGGGCAGGACCGTTCACAATAGAGGGACGGTGCCATGAGTGAATTGATTGTCGGTCTGGTGGCCGCTGCCGGTGGCGTGGCTGCCGGTCTGTTTGCCGAGCGGGCCATCAAAGGCCGTGCTTACAAAACTCGTGATGACATCATCGAAGCGGCACGTCGCGAAGCCGAAACTGTGCATCGCGACCAGGAGCTGCAGCTCAAGGAAGAGTTGCTGAAACGCCGCGAATCGCTCGAAGCCAAGCTCGAGGAAAGCCATACAAAACTGCGTGATCGCGAGCGGGAGCTGGATCGTCGCTCGGCACAGATGGATGAGCAGCAGGATGCTTTCCGCAAGAAGGAAAAGATGCTGCAGACCACTCAGCAGAAGCTGGCCGATCGTACTCGCAGCATCGATGCCCGGGACGCCGAACTGAATCGCATGATCCGCGAAGAACAGGATCAGCTGTATCGCATCAGTGAGCTGTCGAAGGAGCAGGCAACGGAACAGCTGCTGAAGCGACTGGATCGGGAACTGGCCGATCAGACCGGTGCTTTGATCATGAAGCACGAAACCGAACTGCGGAACGAATGTGAACGGCGGGCTCGCGAAATCATCGGCATGGCCGTTCAGCGATATGCCTCCGCTCACACCTCCGAAACGACAGTCTCCACCGTCGACATCCCGAATGATGATGTCAAGGGACGCATCATTGGTCGCGAGGGACGCAACATTCGGGCCTTTGAGAAGGCCACGGGCGTCGATGTGATTGTGGATGACACGCCGGGTGTGGTGATCGTGTCAGCCTTCGACAATGTGCGTCGCGAAATCGGCAAGCGCACGCTGGTCAAGCTGATTCAGGATGGTCGCATTCATCCGTCGCGGATCGAGGAGATTGTGGCTGAGACCACGAAGGAGATGGACGAGCATATTCGCAGGCTGGGCTTGCAGGCCAGTGAGGAAGCCGGCATTCGGGGCCTGCATCCGAAGATTCTGGATCTGATGGGTCGGCTGCATTTCCGCGTCAGTTACAGCCAGAATGTGCGGCAGCATTCCATTGAAGTGGCTCATCTGACCGGTCTGATGGCTGAGCAACTGGGGCTGGACGGCAATCTGGCTCGCCGCTGCGGCTTCCTGCACGACATCGGCAAGGCGGCTGACCACGAAATGGAAGGCGGGCATCCTGCAGTCGGGGCTGAGCTGCTGAAGCGATACGGTGAAGGTGCTGAAGTGGTGCACGCTGCGGCCGGCCATCACGATGACATTCGCCCTGAATTCATCTACACGGTACTGGTCGCTGCGGCTGATGCGGTATCCGCCGCACGTCCCGGAGCACGCCGCGAAACACTCGAGAAATACGTACGTCGACTGGAGGAACTGGAAGCGCTTGTGTGCGGGTTCCCGGGTGTTGAGCAGGCGTTTGCCGTGCAGGCCGGTCGTGAGGTGCGAGTGATCGTGGATTCGGCGCGAGTCAATGACCGGCAGGCGGCAAGAATGAGTCGGGATATTGCCACAGCGATTGAGCAGACCCTGACATATCCGGGCGAAATCAAGGTGACTGTCCTGCGGGAGACTCGCAACGTGGAATTTGCGAGGTAGTGGGTGATGCAGCCTCAGGTCGTGTGGCCGAGGCTCAGGTTCCGTGGTTAACAGTCAGATGGGACAGGCGTGAGCAGCGGGTCAAAAAAACAGTCTGATCTTTTTTCTTCGCCGGCGGATGCAGCAGACGACGAGATTCTGCGGGATCTGCTGGGCTACCTGAATTTCTCGGATGGCACTCCGGGCAACCGATTTCGCGCCTGCATCAACCAGCTGTTTCTCAGTCAGCGCGGCGGCAGAGATCCGCAGCAGCTGAAGTCGCTGCTGCTGGGCCGGCTGCAGACTCTGCAAAGTTCCGGCGCAGCAGCCTTCGCTGTGACGGATCAGGCTGAACTGATCATCCGGCAGACACTCAGCGAAGTGCTGCCCGCCTATCGTGCCTGGCACTGTGATCTGCTGGCTCACTGCACAGACGAGGATTTCTTCAGTCCGCTGCTGCTGGCCCGGATGTTCGAGACGACTCTGGCGGTGCGGGCCGAGCGTTCCGGAATGGCTCCGACCGACGCCGCGCGGGAAGCCGTTCGCAGACTGAATCATTTTCTCGGCTATCGACCTGTGGCGGTACTGGAAAATGGTCGCCGGGCGCAGCCTTACGACCATGAACGATTCTGTGTGCTGCCGCTGTACATGGTGGATGTGGGAGTCGCGTCGGGGCGGTATCACGGACTGATCAGCGCAGCCATTCAGTTTATGCAGGGGTTGCCGGAAGAGCTGCTGGCGGGCACGCACTTTTCCTTCGCAAGGCTCAGCGAACTGTCACTGGATGTGCGCGCTCACGACCACACGCATCCGGTCACCAAACGGACGAATTACATTTTCGGGGAGTGGGATCCGGACGAGATCGACACGAAGGGGTATTACCGTCGCTTTGTGGTGCGGCGTCTGATCCTCGATGCTCTGCTGTCATGGATCTCAAAGGGCAAGGGACGTCTGGGAGCGGAAGATCCTGAGCGTCTGTATGACGCGGCGGCCGTGCTGACGGGCACCATCCTGATGGGCTCGTCGATCAGCGGATCCGGTCCGCAGACCTGGGACTCCTCAGTGTCGCTGACGTCGCTGCTGCCGATGGTGGCGCGGCAGCGGGACTGCTTTTACAGCGAGCTGCTGGAACAGGCGGAAGGTGAACGTCGAAAACGGCTCCGCCGACTTGCCACCTCGACTCGCCAGCCTTTCGGGCATGTGCGGCACCAGTTAAACCTGTATCTGGCGAAATATGGTGCGGATCAGGTGCAGCATCGGCATCTGTCATGGGTGTTCGCGCGGATGGGTTATGAGCAGGCCAGTCGTGAAGAGGCGTCGGTGATTCCCAGCCTGGCGGCGCGATTTGAGTCCGAGATTTCTGCTCGACTGGTGACCATTCCGCGGCATCTGCGCGCCGGGAAGCCGGAGGAAGCAGCGCGGCTGATGGATGAATCGCTCGAACTGCTGGAGCGGGCGATTCACTGTGGCGGGTTTGTGGATCCGTGGAACATCCTTGGGTTTCAGGGGTTGTTTCCGCTGTTCTCTGCACGCGAAGATTCCATACCGGACACTCGCGTCGATTCTCTGCTGGAACTGATGGGACTGCTGTTTGATACCTGCGCGCTGATCATGAGTGAGGCGGCGGCTTCCGGAAAGATGGCTGTGCATGAACATGTTCTGACGCGGTTCAGGCTGCTGGCGGAACAGTGGGACAGATATGCAACCACCACGGTCAATGATCTGACGAAGGTGGAGGGTCAGCGGTCGGTGGACAGTGCCATCCAGGTGGCTCGAGCACTGGCTCGGTGGCGAGAAGCGGGCGAGGCGGCCGGGGACATTTCGTTCTGGCGACAGCATGTCGAGGAATTCGCATCGCCCTCCAGTTTTGCTCAGGTCGTCACTTCACTGCTGGATCGTCATGATCATGTGGCGGCCATGGGGCTGCTCATGCAGTGGCTCAGTCGGGCAGATTCCGTGCCGCTGGAGAGCGGGCCGCATTCCATACACAGGCTGCTGCATCGATTGCTGGATTGTGTGTGTCAGCACGGACCCCCGGAACTGCGCTGGATCGGACTGCGACGACTGTTTGCCTTCATGGAGGCGAATGCGGGAGAATTCTGGGAGGTTCCGCGTCTGAACGCCTATGTGGAACAGCAGCGAAAGACCGGGCGTCGCGGCAAGCCCGGCGACGAACTGGATCTCGAGCATCTGTTCGACGGTAATGACGAAGAACAGGACACTCTGGCAGCAGCCTGGGATGAAGTGACCTACCGTGATTCCACCGACGACGGGAATGTCGGGGACACGATGGATTCATCCATCACAGCTCCGGGCACTACAGAATTCGAGATTCTGTATCGGCAGATTGAGCCTCGACTGAAGTTTCTGCACACCGTGGGATCGCTTTGGAGTATTGCGGCGGTCTGGGTGTCGCGACAGCAGGCCCAGGTGTCTCAGGAGCACGCCGAGATGATGCGCGACTGGCTGGTCGCCATTCGCGGCCGGCTGCAGGGACTGGGAGAACTGGTCAGCGAAGTTCGCGACTATGAAATCTCGGTTCTGAGCAGTGGTCTTGAGGGAAATCTGGAGTATGACATACAGCTGCAGTGTCGGTTCCTGCTGATGCAGAACGCGCTGTCCACGACTGTGGAATTCCTGATGGCTGAGCGGCTGATTGAGGCCGTGGTGGGAAGTCCCGGAAAAAACAGTGACACGGAAACTCTGGATCAGCTGGTTTCGGCCATCTTCACTGCAGTGTTTTCCCGTCGCTCTGACGAGGTGCGGAAGCTGTTTCCGGCGTTCTGCCGGGAACTGGGACGGCGTCCGCTGCTGTATGTGCCATTTGAGAATGGCGGACAGCCGGCAGCCATTCTGAAGGCGCGGACCCTGCAGGCGATTCTGCGAGTCCTGCTGGGACAACTGCCTCGCCTGGGGCTGCTGACCGAGACCTTTGTGTTGCTGCAGACTGCGTTGAAAATGGAACGCAATGCGCGACCGTCCGGCCAGGCTGTGACAGAATTTGACAGACTGTTTCGGCTGGGACTGCAGCATTCCACGGAGGCCCTGCTGAAGTCATTCGAAAACCTGCAGGGTGAGAAGAGGCTGGAGATTGTCGAGCCGCGGCTTCGCAGTCTGACCGAATTGTATGCCGCACTGTGGGTCCGCCACAGCGGCTCCATGCGACTGTCAGTCGTAGAGGATCTGCAGGATCGGGACTTTGACGTGGTTGTGCAGGACTTCATCAAGTTGTATGGTGACGAACTGTTTCACACACGAATGCTGACGCTGGGGAACATTCGAGCCATTCTGCATCACGGAGTCTCGGTGCTGTTTGCCGAACTGGAAGAAATGGCCAGCACTCAGCCCATCATGCTGCTTGACCATATGGATTCCGGCATGGTTGATAAGGATGATGCCGAAGAGGTGACGGAGTTTGTGCTGGAATGTCTGGTCGACAACTTCGATCGATTCATGGAGTACAATACGACGACGACCTACAGCGACTATGGCAGCCGTCTGTACTGTCTGCTGGACTTTCTTAAACTGGAGGCGGTGTACGACCGGTTTGAATGGAACCATATTCCGTGGCAGCTGGTGCACGAAGTGCTGGTGAGAAAATCGGACGAAGGTGTTGCTGCGGCTCTGAAGGACGCGATCAAGCTCAAAACGGCGTCACAGGCGAGGGAGCTTGTGAGTCAGTTGTCCGGGCTGGAAAAGTCATATGGAGTGAAGCTGCCGGCACTGCATGATCACATTAATGAGCAGATCGTGGGGGTGCTTGAGCAGAATGCGATAGCTGCGATGGTGTCGCGAGCGTGTCCGGCCGATTCGGGTGTGAATTCCGAACTGGCCGAAGCCACATTTCAAAAGTTGCGAATCCGCATAGCAAACTACATGAAAACTCGCAGCGGTTCCGGAATTGAGCCGCCGGAGTGGATGCAGCGGCTGGTTTCTGAACTGGATCAGATTCAGAACCGACAACCGGGCAATCTGAGCACGACGCTGTCGGAAGGCGAGTATGAGCAGTTGTCGATGAAGGAACTGGATTCACAACTGACAAAGCTGCGGCGGCTGAACAAATAACGCATGATGAATTGATCCTCATCCGTCACGTCAGCCACCAGAATGCTCAGCAGGGCCATGCCTCAAGCGAAGCCGCGAAGGTGCGAAGCTGAGTGCTCCAAACTGACAACTGACAACTGAATGCTCGCCTCGCCCCTTTCAGGGGCGAGGGGTGCCATGTGGCGGTGTCTCGGTGATCTCGTGCTAAAGCCCGAGCTGCATTGGCATGTGACTTATTCATGTCCAGCCGCCGATCTCATTCGTGTTCATTCGTGGTTCCGAACACGGAAATCCAGGTGCCCTTCACCCCTCACCCCCGGCCCCTATCCCCTTCCAGGGGCGAGGGGTGCCATGTGGCGGTGTCTCGGTGATCTCGTGCTAAAGCCCGAGCTGCATTGGCATGCGACTTATTCATGTCCAGCCGCCGATCTCATTCGTGCCCATTCGTGTTCATTCGTGGTTCAAACACCGCCTCCATTCGTGGTTCAATACCGCCTCCATCCGTGGCGGAACGCCCCCCCCTCATTCCTGGTTCTCCAGCCACCGGATCACCGCAGCCGCGGTTGCCGGGTTCGTGGCCAGTGGCACATTGTGCACATCACAGACTCGCATCAGGGCCGAGACATCGGGCTCGTGAGGCTGAGCGGTCAATGGATCACGGAAAAACAAAACCGCCGTCATCCGACCCTCCGCAACTCGACCTCCGATGATCAGGTCACCACCGCTGGGACCATGCGCGACTCGCTCCACCCGCAGACCTAGTTGCTCCTGCAGCATACGCCCCGTGTTGCCGGTGGCCACCAGAGTCTGCTCGCGGAAAAATGACAGTCGCTCGGACACAAACTGGTGCATCGTGGTCTTCAAAGCATCGTGGGCGATCAGAGCAATCATGGGAGACTTTCATCGCAGAAGTGCAGGCAAAATTTCGATCCCGATGCTCTGTATCATAGGAAATTCGAACAGGACCGTAACTGGCCATGCCGGAACTCCTCGCGTGTCCAGGGGCAAAATCTGCCAACAGGCTCCACGTGACAACCAGTCAGCCGATGACAGGATCGTCTGAGGCAGTGGCCTCCCCTTGGGGTAGTAATTTACCACATAGGGGCATGCTCCGCCGCCAGGTGGTCCCGCAGAAACGTTCAAGTGCAACCGATACAACCAACACGGAGTGCCGTTGAAATTCGTTTTCCTCAGTTCCATTGGCCTTCCAGCAGTTGTCGGCCGATGTAAAACGTAAACGCCGCCTGACGTACACCTGTGTGTCGCACATCTGCTTGTCGTACCTCACTCGTCAGTTCCATGCTGCTGCCCTCTAACAATCTGAATGCATTCAGTGCCGGGGCGGTCGTCGCTGTGCTGCTGGCCTGCGCCGGGTGTGTTTCAAACACCACGCTCACGTCACCCGTCGAAGGCCTGGTAACCGTCAACGGCGAACCCGCCGCCGGTGTCAGCATCGTTTTTCATGCACAGCAGGAACAGCCGGAAATCTATTCGCGGCCCAGTGCGAAAAGTGGATCTGATGGTCGCTTTCGTTTGACTTCAGTTTCCTCGGGTGATGGTGCAATGCCCGGACGGTATCTCATCACGCTGACTTGCCGAGTACCACCAGCCGAATCTGCGGGGGGTCTGCTGGGTGGTGGTGTCCCCGATTCCGTTCCTGCTGATCAGTTCCAGGGTCGCTACGCAAATCCTCAGACCTCAGGGTTCAGTTTTGAAGTCCGTGACACCCACAACGTCGTACCGCCGATCGATCTGAAACTGCCGTAACAGTCTGCCATCAATCCCATGCCTGCCAACCTGAACAAACGCAATCACCGGGGTTTCACCCTGATTGAACTGCTGGTCGTCATTGCGATCACAGCAGTTCTTGTGGCTCTGCTGGCACCCGCCGTTCAGCAGGCTCGTGAGGCTGCGCGTCGCACACAGTGCCGCAACAATCTGAAGCAGATCGGTCTGGCCCTGCACAATTATCACGACACCCAGTCCTGCTTCCCGCCCTGCGGCATCTTCCTGGCCACTACTCCGGATCAGGCATGGCACTCGCTGTTCACCGTCATTCTGCCGCATCTGGATCAGCAGACTCTGTACAGCCAGTTCCGCATTGATCTGCAGATTGGGTTCAATCTGCCGGCCCCTGTGTCGCCGTTGAACATTCGTGCGGCCACCTTCGAAGTGCCTGTGTATCTCTGTCCGTCCGCTGTCGGCGGGCGTGCTGACTATGGTGCGGCCGGACTGCTGCCAGTTCCTGCAGGTCTGCTGGTCCTCGGTCGCACAGACTACTCTGCCGTGAACGGCATTGACCCCGGCTTCGCAGATCTCGTCGGACCGGGAAAGCCCAGTGGTCGAACCGGCCTGCTGCAGTTCAACGCGGCACGCCGCATTCGTGACTGTTCCGATGGCACGTCCTCAACCGCCGTCATCTGGGAAGATGCCGCCCGACCACAGCGCTGGGAACTGGGCCGCCGAATCCCGGCACAATTCAGCAGCGGTGCCGCATGGGCCGACATGCAAAGCACATTCTTCATCAATGGCTCAGATGTCGACGGCAGTGGCGGACGCTGCGTGATCAACTGTTCCAACGACAATGCCGTGTACTCGTTCCATACCGGCGGAGCTCAGTTGCTGCTGGCAGACGGCTCAGTACAGTTCGTCTCCGACCGCATCAGTCACTGCATTACTGCTGCACTGGTCAGCTGTGCCGGCGGTGAACCATTCAGTTCGCCCTTCTGATCAGTTATTCGTAAACCAGGAACTGCTGCCGACGTTCCACAAACTTTGCCAGGTCGTCGGCCCACAATCGCTGAATCTCAGCGCGGTCGCGACCCGCCAGTACCGCATCCCGCACCCGCACACTGCTCAACAGCCGATTCAGATTCTTTGTCTGCCACTCCGCCGGATACAACGCCTGCAGACTGCACATCAACTGGATGCCGATCGCCAAAGGATCCACGGTCTGCCGATCCGTAATAATCAACTGCACCCCACCACACACCTCGTTCGGGTATTTGGCGGACAGCGGAGTAAATCGGACGGGCACAAATCGAATTCCCGATAACCCCGCCCCGTTCAGATGCTCCGCCAGCACACGTTCCTTAATCCACGGAGCCCCCACGATTTCAAAAGGCGTATCCGTGCCGCGGCCTACCGACACATTCGTCATCTCCACCAGCCCCACCCCGGGATACAACAGCGCCTGATTCAGTGTTCTCATGTTGGGAGACGGATTTGTCCACGTCAGCCCCGTCTCGTCATACATCTGCTCACGCCGCCAGCCCTCCACACGAATCACCTGCAGATCCACCCCAATGTTCTTTTCAGCGCGAAACATGCGAGCCAGTTCACCAGCAGTCATTCCATGTCGCACCGGGATTGTGTGATAACCCACAAATGACTGTTCACCGTCATCCAGGATCGGCCCGTCCACCGCCATGCCACCCACCGGATTTACTCGATCCAGCACCACAAACCGCAACCCGTGATCGGCTGCCGCCTGCATCGCATTTCCCATCGTCGACAGATACGTGTAAAACCGACAGCCTATGTCCTGAATGTCGAATACCAGAGTATCCAGGTCCTGCAGACTTTCTTTGGTGGGCGTGCGAGTCTCACCGTACAGACTGAAGACCTTCAGACCCGTGGTTGAATCCTGCTGATCACCGATCTTCGGAATATCCAGACGCCCCTCCAAACCATGCTCAGGACTGAATAACGCCTTCAGCTGCACACCCTTCGCCTCGTGCAGCAGCCGCACCGTGCTGACCCCGTCCCGATTCAGGCCGGTCTGGTTTGTAATCAATCCCACTTTGCGTCCCTGCAGCGCTGCAAAACTGTCCCGCTGCAGCACATCGATGCCGTTCAGCACTGCCGCCCCCGATGTCACCGGCAGACTGCGTCGCGCACTTGCAGCAATCGTGCCGATCCGACCAATCAGCGGATTTACCAGCCCCTTGCCATCCGGATGCACCCGATTGCTCAGAAAGATAACAAACACATCGGCCTGCGGATCAATCCAGATGCCCGTACCCGTGAAACCACCATGTCCGAAGGCCGCTGATGTCATCAGATCGCCGCGATTCGACGAATAGCCAGTGCGAGCATCCCAGCCGAGTGCTCGACGACCACGAGGCACCTCGACGGCCGTTGTCATCAGCGTCCACGTTTCCGGCTGCAGGACCTGCACAGTTCCCAGTTGCCCGCCATTCAGCATCATCACCGCATAACGCGACAAATCGTCAGCCGTCGAAAACAATCCCGCATGACCGGCAATGCCCTGCAGAGCGTAAGCGCGAGGATCATGCACCTCGCCCTGCATCCACCGCTCCTCACGCTGCTCCGTCACGGCCGCTCGAGCCCGCAGGTCCGGACCTGGCAGATACCCGGTTTCCGTCATTCCCAGCGGCTGAAAAATCGACTCCCGCGAAAACTCATGCACACTCTTACCGCTCACCAGCTGCACAATCCGGCCCAGCACCAAAAATCCCACATCACTGTAGATAAACTGCTCGCCCGGAGCCCCCACGGGTTTCAAGGCCGCAATCTTCGCCATGGATTCCTCAGGAGTCCCCGCGTAGTCGCTGATCGAATTGTCGGCAATCAGGCCGGCCGTATGAGTCAGCAGGTGACGGATCAGAATCCGATCCTTGCCCTGCTGAGCAAATTCGGGCCAGTAGGTGGACGCCGGAGCCTCCAGCTGGATTTTACCCTGCTGCACCAGCAGCATCACACTGGTGGCAGTCGCAATCGGTTTAGTCAGCGACGCCAGATCAAACACCGTGGACAGTTCCATCGGCTGCTGCTGCGGTACCGTCTGGCGGAACCCCCACGCACCCCGAAACACCACACCCGCGCGACAACCCACCACCACCACACAGCCCGGCATCTTCGACTGCGACAAACCCTCCTGCACAACCTCCTCAATCACCTGCAGTCTGACTGCATCAAACCCGGCGGACTGCGGGGCAATCACCGGGATGGCCGGCGGGACCTGCACCTGAGCCACAGAGAGCGCGGGCAGCAGCACAGAGAAACAGAACAGAACCACGGGACAAAGACGCATGACACAACATCCTGCAGGGAACAGCGGACCGAGATCACGGTGACCGGATAGTATCCCATCCCGCTGCAGCGGACCAGTCGCGGGCTGTCGGAACCAGGGCCGAGCGGTGGTTTTTCGCCACGGATGAGGGGTGCTTTTTGCCACGGATGAACACGGATTTTCACGGATGAAACGCAGGGGGCCGGCGTTCTCTCCTTTCGACTTTCTCTGATCTCCTTTCTATGGCAAGGATGCCATGCCCCCTCACCCCCGACCCCTCTCCCCCGTTCCGGGGGCGAGGGGAGGAATTTGTGTTCGGGCATGGCACCCCTGGCAGCGCGCAAAACATCCAGGGATCAGAACGGGCCGAAGTCTGCAGCTTCCGCGGCGCCGGTGGCCTCGGTTGCACCTGCCCCGGTTTTTCCGGAAACTGTTCCACAGCTCGGATCCGACTCCCGTAATTCACACCTCATTCAAGAATCCTCGCTATGACACTCCGCCGAAATTTCGCACGGCTCCTGCTGGTCTCCCCC
>SXGQ01714292.1_pt1 | contig 60087 bp, 43 predicted proteins | sample 3178371 | NCBI WGS metagenome assembly SXGQ01 (sample SAMN11356859, study PRJNA531348) | freshwater metagenome | isolation source: freshwater sample F1-20 | place: China: Fuxian Lake, Yuxi | collected 2017-12-25
AGTAACCTGAATTCCCCCTCGATCATTTCGACATCTCGCGCCACGGGCAGGCACGTTCGCTGAAGATTTGAGCGGATTTACACTCTGAAAAAATCTATTAGCGCCACTTTGCTTCGCGTTGAAATCGCGTCTCCTCCGCCACATTCTTCCCTAATTTCCGGACCAGAAATTAGCCCCTTCACGTCTCGCGACGTCCGCCACAGGCTACGAGGGTGCGTAGTTGACCGCAGGTCTCCAGGCCCGCCCCGTTCGTGATCCACGCGGCGCCGACGCTCGGAAGCTCGACGCACACCCGCTCGATCTCGGCGGATGAGCTCACAAAAAAAGCCGTCGAAAGGGCGTCGGAAAGAGCTGCCGTCGGCGCCAAGGCCCAGGTGCGATTAGCTCTCACTGCAATCGTTCGCGTCCGTGGGTCCGCGATATGAGCCCCTTGCACCGCGAGGCCGGAGCCGCTCAGCGCACATCGCGTCAAATCAAGCGTGCAATAAGACGCTTCTTCGCCGAGTCCGATGCGCCAGCCCTCGCCATCAAGGGGAGCCCCGGTCGTAAGGACACTGCTGCCGCCCGCGCTCAAGCACGCACTCGCGATCGACCATTCATCGAGGATGCGGTCAAGCTGGTCGAGCGCGTAGCCTTTGCCAATCGCCCCCAAATCCAGCTGGAGACGCGGCACGCGCGAAGTTAAAGTATGGGCGGCGGGATCGAGCGTAAACGGCACGGGGTCCAGCGGGACATCCGGTCCGTAGTCGGAGGCATACGCGGCATCGAAGGCCCGGCCCGTGACCAAGGAAACTTCGGCGGCCAGCAGCAAACACTGGAGAGCGTCATCGCCGATCGAAATCGTTTCGCCACATTTCATCCGGTTGGCCCGGGCGATGTCACTGGATTCGACGTAGAGACTGAGCTCGTTCTCCAAGCGATCGAGTTCGCGGAAAGCTGCAGTGGTGGCCTGGCGAGCATAGTCGCGCAGCTGGTCGGCGATCACGATAGTGAAAGTCGTGGCCATCGCCTCGTGGGTGAAGGGGTGACGCATCATCGACGAAGTAGGCGGCGGAGCCGGAACATCGCCAACATTGGCCGGAGCCAGAGCTGGCGGAAGCCATACTTTGCTTCGCCCCGGGTGCGGGGGTGATGCCGAACGCGAAACTCACCGACCTTAAATCCGGCCGCCAGCACCACTGCGGGGATAAAGGACTGCAGCAACTCGAACGGGAAAAGCGCCGCAACAACCTCCCTGCGCATCACCCGGAGCTGGCAGCCGCTGTCGTGGAAATGGTCGCCGAGAAGGCGACCGCGGACGAGGTTAGCCAAACGAGACATGCCCAAACGGAGAAACGAGTCGTGGCGGTTGTGGCGCCAACCGCAGGCAAGATCGAGCCGCTCCGTTTCCAAGTGTTCCAAGAGAGCGGGCAAATCGCGCGGATCATTTTGACCGTCACCATCCATGGTGAAAATGAATTCGCCCCGCGCGGCCCGCAGGCCATCGAGCAGGGCCGCAGCCTGCCCGCAGTTTTGGGGTTTGTTCAAGACGCGGCATTGAGGCCACCGGGCGATACACAACTCGATCTCGTCGGCCGTCGCATCCGTGCTGCCGTCGTTGACGAGGATCGCTTCCCAATCGCCGCGCATCATCTCCAAAACCACGGCCGCGCTGGCGATCAAGGGCAGGATGTTTCCCGCTTCGTTAAAAAACGGGACCACGAGCGAATAGCGCGGGGACGGGTTCATGGGCTTTCCTCGATGAAAACTGTGCAAATGAAGCCCGGACGCAACCCGAGGAAAGACTCTCTATATCGTCCCCTCAGGCGCGAACGCACAGCGTCTGTATTCGCGGCCGAGGCGAGGATCATCGCGGCATCGCAATCATCCGGCGGAAGCGACCAATAGCCGACCCGGTCAAGCCCACGGAAATACCAAGGGAGAGGCCAATACTCTTCGCTGATGACCCGGATCGCACCTCGCGGCGAATTGGCCACGGCCGACTCGGCGAGCCCCCGGACCTTGCGAACATCGGGCGAGCTATGGACGTAAGCGTAAGGATTTCGGGCGTCGGCCGGTCGGAGAAAAACCGCGAGGTTGGTGTGGCGCCACTGGGAGAAAATCACGAAAGCCGCCAACACGATGGCGACGCGACGAAATGGAATCGCGGCGAGTGCACCGGCGGCCAGCACGGCGAGACCGGGTATCAGGTGAATGACGTGCCACGGGGTTTTGTAAGGAGTCACCGAAAGCGCGATCCCCACCACGGTCGTGTAGATCAGCGCGCCCCGCAGGAAAGGGTGCGAGTGCCGCAGCGCGACGAGCGCCCCGCCGAGCGCGAAGCCCGCGAAGAGGAGTTGTTGCCAAAGCAGTCCGCCCGAGCGTTGCCAGCCGAAGAGCGATAGAAAGTAAAACCAAGGCTTCTCGTGGCCCGAGCCTTCGGTCACCCGCCCCGAAGCAGGTGCATACGTCGAAAGCGCGTCGGAGAGACCGCCAAAATGAGTGCCGAACGATGAATAAAAAAGCGCCGCGCTTAGAAAAAAGGCTCCGAGAAAGACGGCGAAATCCCGTTTTGGCCGTGTCGCTTGGAATGAATTTGTTCGAACGACCCAGAGTGCGATTAAAGCCGCGAAAATGAACAGCGGCGCACTCGCCTTGGTCGCCTGCATCAGACCGGCCCCGACGCCGGCAACGAGCGCCCAGCGCCAGTTCCCGGAGCGCCACCAGCGCTGGGTGCAGACAATGGTGGCAAGAAAGAACGCCAGCAGTGACGACTCCTGAATGAAGTAGCGGCTGTAATAAACCGACGCCGGAGCGATGGCCAAGAACGCCGCCGCCGTAATCGCCGCCCTTCGACCGGAAGCCGCAGCGAAAAAATACAGCAACAGCACGCTTACTGTGCCGCTCAGCGCAGGCACCAACCGAACCGTGGTTTCCGAAAGAGCCTCGAGATTCCGTTCGCCCCGGAGCCAAGCGATCGGCAGAGCGGCGTAATACAGCGTGGGACCGTGGTGATCGGCAGGATCGAATTCGTAATGGCCGCGCTCGAGCAGGGCGCCCACTTTCACCGCTTGATTGGCCTCATCGGCGTGCATCGGGCGCACGTCGAGATCGTGGGTGCGTAGCCACAGGGCGGTGACTGCGACCAACGCGATGGGCAGCCAGCGACGCACGTTAGCAAGCATGAAGGATATGAAAGCGGGTAGAAACCCAGACACAAGAAAGGGCGGACCGCGGTCCGCCCTTTCGCCTTAAAAAATTTCCGCAGGCGTTACTTCACCAGCGCCCCGTGAACTTCGACCTCGCAGTAATGATTGAGCTCATCCGAGGTGTTTCCGTTGCTGTAAAGACGGACATAGCGTCCCGCAGCCCCTTTGGCATCCAGCAGACGTCCTTCAAAGTTTTCGATGTAGGCTTGGTCTTTGCCTTTTCCGAGCTTCGAAGAGTTGTCGTCATCGTTATTGTAGATCGTGGTCACTCCGGTCTTGAAGTCCTTGTCGTCCGAAACCTGAACCACGACGTCGTGATAGACGCGGGCTTGGGAGTGGAAGTGCCAGATGGCGATAGCGGCCACCTTGGCCTTCGCTCCGAGGTCGATTTGGACCCACTGGGGCGTCGGCCCGAGCTCGACGTAGGTGCCGTCAGTGCCCGACTTATCACCGTCTGTGATGTACGAAAGTTCGCCGATCACCGGCAGAGAGTCGCTGCTGGTGACAGCTTTGCCCTTGGAGAGATTTGTCGTGCCCGCCGGAACCATGAGATCGGGACGTTTTCCGGCTCGCGGGGCTTCCAGATTGGGCAAAGAAATCGGACGGGGGGTGCCGGCAAAGAGCGGTTTGGGCAATTCCAACTGCAGTGGAACCGGGGCTTGCGCTTGGGCGCCAGCGGTAAGCACCGACACGGCGAGAACGAGGGAGAGCTTTTTAAGGATCATAGGTGGATTGAGAATGACAGGGTGAATAATTAAGCCACGAAGTCTTCGGGCTTAAACATGAGAGTCTTTTGAGCGGCGATCGCTTCATTAATTTTCAACACGGTGACCGCAGTGGCGAAGGCCGACTCGCCCGGACAGGAGAGCGGAGTGCCCTTGCGAACCGCATCCACGAAATTCTCGAGGTGAGGTTGATGAATGGCTTTGTCCAAAGTCACGGGGATGTCCCAAGCTGAAAGAGCCGCTGTTTCACGAACATCAACTCCGGCCGATTTAGAAGGACCACCCAGTTTCTTGACTCCGACTTTCTCCCAAGGTTTCACCGCGGCGGGGGCGCCTTCACCCGAAGTGGGGCTGGCCACGATCCCTTTCGCCACCCATTGATCCCACTCTGGCGCGCGAGCTTCACGGTAAAGTTTGGTGTATTTTGGGTTCTCAGAAAGTTTGAGTGCCCCCTCGTCGCCCATGAAATATTCATGGTAACCACCTCCGGCACTGGTTGTGGTCAGAACCTGATACGAGGCTCGGACCATCCCGTCTTTGGTCGGAAACTCGAAAATAGCGATGGCGTTGTCGAACCACTCGTGGGTTTTGTAATAATCGGTCCCGCCACTGGCCATACAAGAACTGGGGTTGGAGCCGAGCATCCAATTATACATGTCGATCTGGTGGGCACCAAGGTCGGACATCGGTCCACCTGCATAACGCTTAAACCACCGCCAATTGCGGAACTCGTGCATGTTGGCGTAGCCATATTTGCCAAGTTTAGCCTCAACGATAGCTTGGTTGGCGGGATAGCCGTAGTCATCGCTCACCGCGCGGTGCCACTGACCGGAAATGTTGGTGACCCGGCCCAGCAAGCGGTCGCCATTGAGGATCCGATCACGCGCGTGCTGATAACGCGGATTACTGCGACGTTGGTGGCCGAGTTGGAGCAGTTTTTTGGTTTCCCGGGCCGTGACCACCATCGAGCGAGCGCCTTCGACCGTGTTGGACATCAACTTCTCGCAATAAACGTGTTTTCCCGCCCGCAGAGCAGCATTCGTATGCTCCGCATGCATGAAGTCAGGAGTCGCAATGATGACCGCATCAATGTCTGAAACCGATGAAAGCATCTCCCGATAATCCTCAAACGGCCGGGCTTCATGCCCAAATTTCTTCAAGAGGCGCTCCGTCCGAGTGAGGTTGTACGGCCAGATGTCGCAGACGGCCTTGAAACGCACTCCAGGGATGGGCAGGGCTGCGTTGGTGAGGATTCGGCCCTGTTCGCCACAACCGATCAGAGCGACATTCAGCTGATCGGCCTTGGCGGCACCGGCCGCACCGCGCGCCACGTAGGGCGCCGCAGCCAGAAAAGCACCGAGCTTCGCTCCGGTGCTGATAAAATCACGACGCGAAACAGGGGAGGAATTAACGTCAGACATAGCGGAGGATGGTAAAAGGGCGGGTTGCAATTAATCGCGGGTCACCGCGAAACGGTTGTATCGAACAAGTAGCAAGGCTCCGACGGTCAGGACGACGTGCATTCCAAGCCAAGCGACGCCTTCCGCTTCTTGCACGACCATCAAGCCAAAAGAAAGGGCGACGTAGAGCAGTCCGTGCGCAACAAGGGTGAGACGTGTTTTGATTCCGAGCAGCAAGGTTAGTCCAAACACGAGCAGAAGATAACCGATACTGAACGCAAAGAGCTTGGTCGACCAAAGGGGTAAGAAGGACGCGCCCGAGATGCCGGTCGCCATCCGCCCCATATTTTCGTAATAAGCGGCAAAGGAGTACGAACCTTTGCTTTCAAATTTTTCCAAACCGGCGAAAAGTGCGCGTAGGCCTAACCAAAGGCGCAAGATGAGAAAAGCGTAGCCGTATTCGGTGCGTGGGGAGGACGATTGTTCGTTCATGAGAGGTAAGTGAAAAGTAACTTGAGCACGGTTGAGTCGGAAAAAAGATTTGGCAAGTCGCGGTGGTTCGATGCCGAAAGAAAGGCCAAAAATCGAAGATGCGGAATCAAAACAATAGATCGGCCCCTTGGGTAAATCCGCTAATTACTCCGAATAACTGGCGGAGAGGGAGGGCTTCGAACCCCCGGTTCCCTTTCGAGAACACCTGATTTCGAGTCAGGCGCGTTAGACCACTCTGCCACCTCTCCGGCGCAAGAATTCGAAAACGTAGGTCGTGACGCTGAAAACGGAAGCCGAAAATACGCCCCTTGCCCGACTATATATTTTCGTCCTGCTGCGCCTCCAACTTTGGCCGATTGGCCGGTAGGTGATAAGGCAAAACCAGGTAATAATTCATCAACCACCAACTTCGTGATGACCGGTAAAACAGCGCGGGAAAAAGAATAGATCCGACGCCAGCCAACACGATGGCCGCCGTCAGCCCGATCACGTCGAAATAAGCGAGCAGCATGACCGGGACCAAAAACACCACTAGGGTCACTCCGTAATTCAACGACATAGATCCAAGGAAAAACCCCTCATCGTTCGCCCGCTCGATTTTCAAACCGCAGTCAGGACAATCTTTGTTCACTTCAAAGAGTTTTCCGGCCTTAAAAAGCGTGCGTCCGCCGCAGTTGGGGCAGCAGTTGGTGAGACCTCGGACGACAATCTGGGAGCGGGAGACTTGCATGCGATTATCACTGCTTCGATTTGCCCAAGTTGCAATCGCCCACATGGCGCCGAGCACAGGCGGTCACGCTAGCGTCGACCGATTCGGTCCTGATCGGCCAAAAAAAAGCCGCTCCCGGCAGGGAGCGGCTCATATAAAAACGCAGCGAACTCAGGCGCCGAGCTGATAACGCGTAAAACGCCGCACAACGATGTTCTCTCCCGTCTTGGCGATTTGGGCGGTCAAGAGCTCCTTGATGGATTTGTCGTTTTGTTTTACGAACGGCTGATCGAGCAGGCAAATGGTCGAATAAAAATTTTCCAGTTTTCCCTCAACGATTTTTTGCACCACAGCCGGCGGTTTGCCGGCAACCGCCGCGCTTGCGATCTCACGCTCCTTGGCCAAGTCAGCCTCAGGAACCTGATCTCGCGAAACGTAAAGCGGATTTGCCGCAGCGATCTGCAAACACAAATCTCGCACGAACGACTTGAAGTCGTCGTTCCGGGCCACGAAGTCTGTTTCGCAATTGATCTCGATCAATACACCGACTTTTCCACCGAGGTGGATATAACTCTCGATCAGACCCTCCTTAGTTGTGCGCGAAGACAACTTGTCTAATTTACTACCGAGCTTCTTGCGAAGAATCGTCGTCGCGTCCGCGACACTGCCATTGGCTTCGGTGAGGGCTTTCTTGCAATCAAGGAGACCGGCGCCGGTGGCGCCGCGGAGCTCATTGACCATTTGGGCTGTGATGATGGTGCTCATTTCTGAAAGTTTTGAATGCTGAAAATTATTCGGCTTTCACGGCGGCCTTTTTCACCCGGACGACCTTCTTGGCCACGGTCGGCTCGGCCTCGCCTTCGACGGCAGCCGCAATCCCCGGAGGCAACTCGATCTTCGCGAGATCGATTTGGTCTGCGGTGATCGCCGCCGCTTGGGCCGCCGCCTGAGCGGCTGCACCGCGATCGGCGCGGCGGGAGTCACGCTGGGCCAAACCGCTCTGGATCGCGGCGATTACGGCGTCCACGATGATCCGAATGGACTTAACCGCATCGTCGTTACCGGGGATCGGGTGCGAAACCGTGGCAGGATCGGAATTCGTGTCGACCAAGCCGATGCAGGGGATACCGGCGCGTTCAGCTTCCGCGACCGCGATCGCCTCATGATTCACATCGATGACGAACATCGAATTTGGCAGGCCGGGCATATCAACGATGCCGCTGAAATTTTTCTGCATGCGGACCATCTCGCGTTTAATCGCCGACTCTTCCTTGCGGGAGAACTTGGACAATTCGCCGCTGGTTTCCATCGCTTGGTATTTCTTAAACTTTGCGATGGATTTTTTAACCGTCTCGTAATTCGTCAGCGTCCCACCAAGCCAGCGATCGACGCAAAAAGGCATGTTGGTCGCAGCGGCTGCCTCACGAATGATTTCCTTCGCTTGGCGCTTGGTGCCCACCAGGAGCACGTTACCGCCATTGGCCACGGTGTTTTCCAAGAACGCGACCGCTGTTTCGAGGGCCGCGTGGGTTTTAGCTAAGTCGATGATGCTGATGCCTTGACGATGATCGAAAACGAAAGGCTTCGAACGCGGATTCCAGCGTTTGGTTTGGTGTCCGAAGTGGACGCCAGCGTCTAGGAGGTCTTTTGGTGTGATGCTAATGCTCATATGATCTATGTATCTACGTTACACAGGTCGACCGATGGGCCGCCTTGCGATCGTTGGATGGTTATTGGATTGTTTTTCGAACAGGTTGTGAACTGACAGAACGTCAAAAACAGCGAACCCAGTTTGCTCTGGCAAGTGCGAATTATTCGATGACTCGCCCGCATCGACAAAATCTTGAACGCTGCCGAAAAGCCGGGATCAAGCAGGTCACCTCGCCCGATTTTGGTTTCATCTTCGTGGGCTGACACGGTGCATTTCTTCCCAGGAAGCATAGGCTGATGTAATGATAGATTGGTCCGATTGCGCGGTCACTCCCGTTCGCTCCGTCGTCCTGCACCCATCTTTCCGGCTGCAAGCCAGCGAATTTATCCTATCGCCGATTACGTTTGTAGCCGCAGCCGTGCAGTAATCTGGAATAGTTCTAATTATTGTTTGCACCTTAGAATCATTCCAATTCGTTGTGCCCTCCTCAAAAAAATGTCTACCCACGCCAACAACGCCCTCCACCCCACCGGGCTCGCGCAAAAACTCGCGGACAGCGGTCTGCGCACCACTCCGCAACGTGAACTGGTTTATGACGTTCTGCTCACTAAGCGCGACCACCCCACCGCCGATGAGGTCTTTGCCCGCGTAAAGCCCGAACTCCCCGGTATCTCGCTCGCGACCGTCTACAACTGCCTCGAAACCCTCGTGCAGTGCGATCTCGTTCGAGCGGTCAATTTTGAACGGGGTCCAACCAGATATTGCCCGAATTTGCGTCCGCACGCCCATTTCCACGACGAAGCAACCGGCCAAACCCACGACATCGACCTGCCTCCCGTTCTGTTTGCCAAGCTGAAAGCCGAACTTCCGGCCGGCTTCGACGCCAACGCCGTTGAGATCACTTTTCGCGGGAAGGCCAAGACCTCCTTAAACTGATTTCCCTCCCTGTTTTTCCACCTCCTTCGTCCCCTATCCTCCCCTTTCCATGAGCCAACTCGAAATCAAAGACCTCCATGTTTCCATCGGTGAAAAACCAATCGTTAAGGGCCTGACCCTCACGATTCACAGTGGCGAAGTTCACGCCATCATGGGGCCCAACGGTACCGGCAAGTCCACGCTCTCCAAAGCCATCGCCGGGCATCCCGACTACACCATCACATCCGGCGAGGTTCTCCTCGACGGTGCCTCAATCCTCGGCCAGGAAGCCGACGAACGCGCCCGCGCCGGCATCTTTCTAGCCTTCCAATACCCGAGCGAAATTCCCGGCGTCTCCATCGCCAATTTCCTCCGCGCCGCGCAGCAAGCCCGGATGGCCGAGGGAGAAGAACTCGACGCCTCGGCTTACTACAAACGCCTCTACTCAAAAATGGACCTGCTCAAGATCGACCGGAAGTTCACCTCCCGCTCGGTCAACGACGGCTTCTCCGGCGGTGAAAAAAAACGCTGCGAGATTCTGCAAATGGCCATGCTTGAACCAAAATTCGCGCTGATGGACGAGACCGATTCCGGTCTCGATATCGACGCCCTCCGCATCGTCGCTGATGGCGTAAACACGATGCGCGGCCCCAACCTCGGCGTTCTCCTCATCACCCACTACCAACGTCTCCTCGACTACATCGTCCCCGACCACGTCCACGTCATGTATGACGGCCGCATCGTGAAATCCGGCGATAAATCGCTCGCCTTGGAACTCGAAGCCAAGGGCTACGATTGGATCAAAAAAGAACTTGCGGCCTCCGCCGCCTAAGCACCGCACCTTTTCAAGCCTTCCGTCCATGAGCTCACTTTCCGACACCACCACCCTTTCTCCGCCCGTCCCCGACGAAGCGACGACCGTCGACAATCCCGCCGTGGGCATCGATCAAACCGCCGGCAATTTTTCTTACAAAGTCGACTATGCCTTCGACGCGGGCACAGGCCTAAGCGAAGACACGATCCGCTACATCAGCTCGGTCAAAAAGGAAGCACCATGGATCCTCGAGTTTCGCCTCGCGGCCCTGAAAAAGTTCCTCGCGATGCCCATGCCGACCCATTGGGCCACCAAAGACCTCGAGAACATCGATTTTCAAAAAATTCGCTACTATCTCTCGCAGGGCCAAAAGCCTAAACGCACTTGGGATGAGGTTCCCGACGACATCAAAAAGACGTTTGAGCGCCTCGGTATTCCCGAGCAGGAGCGGAAGTTCCTCGCTGGCGTCGAGGCCCAATTCGACAGCGAGGCCGCTTACTCCAACATCAAGGATATCGTCGCCAAGCAGGGCGTGATTTTCGTCAACTCCACCGAGGGCCTCCGCGAGCACCCCGAGCTGTTTAAGAAATTCTTCGGCAAAGTCATCCCCACCGGTGACAACAAATTCTCCGCACTGAACAGCGCCGTGTTCTCCGGCGGCTCCTTCATTTACGTGCCCAAAGGCGTGAAAGTCGCCCAGCCCCTCCAAGCGTATTTCCGCATCAACGCCGAAAACTTCGGCCAGTTCGAGCGCACCCTGATCATCGCCGACGAGGGCGCCGAGGTGACTTACATGGAAGGTTGCACGGCGCCAAAGTTCTCCACCTCGACGCTGCACAGCGCCGTCGTCGAACTCGTCGCCCTCAAGGGCGCCAAGATCCAATATATCACCGTCCAAAATTGGGCCAACAACGTCTTCAATCTCGTCACCAAGCGCGGCGTCGCCCACGAGGACGCCGAGATCAAGTGGATCGACTGCAACATCGGCAGCCGGCTCACCATGAAATATCCCGGCGTGGTCCTCAAGGGTGAGCGGGCCCGCGGCGAAGTCATCTCCATCGCCCTCGCCAACGACGGCCAACATCAGGACACCGGCGCGAAAATGATCCACGCCGCCAACAACACGACGTCAAACATCATCGCCAAATCCATCTCCGTCGGCCAAGGCCGCAGCACCTATCGCGGTGTCGTCCACATTCCCAAGCACCTCAAGGGCTGCAAAAACAACACCGAGTGTGACGCCCTCCTGATCAACACCAACAGCCGCACCGACACGTATCCGGCCATCACCGTGCGCGGCGACAAAAACTCCACGCAGCACGAGGCCTCGGTTTCCAAAGTCTCGGAAGACATGATTTTCTACATGCAGCAACGCGGCCTCACCGAAGCGCAGGCGATGAGCCTCGCCGTGAACGGCTTCATCAACGATCTCGCCCGCCAGTTTCCCATGGAATACAGCGTCGAACTCAAACGCCTCATCGACCTCGAAATGGAAGGCTCGGTGGGCTGAAGTCCGCCGAATTTTCGATTCCAGACCGGCAATTTTCGATCCAGCGAAAATCCGGTCCAATCGAATTTTGAGAATCCAAAATCGAAAATCCTGTCATGTCCGCACCCACGCTCTCCGCTCCCGCCGCCCTTGTCGGCTCATTCACCCCCGACGTTTTCGCCGCCCACCTCGCGTCGCTCCCGCCCTCCCTCCCCGGTTGGTGGGTCGCGCGCAAGCGCGCCGCTTACGCCCGCTTCGCCTCGCTCCCGATGCCGACCCGCACCGACGAGATGTGGCGCTTCAGCAGCATCGGCACCCTCACGCTTGACGGCTTCACGCTCGACGCCGCCGCCTCCGTCCCTCTCCTGCCCATCGGTATCCCAAAAGCTGCGCAGCTGGTCTTTGCCAACGGGCGGCTCGTTTCCCGCGAACTCCTCTCAAGCGATCTCGTCGCCCGCGGCGTGATCGTCGATACCCTGCAAAACGCCCTCGTGCACCACGACGCCCTCGTGCGCGAACACTTGCTCGCCCAACCGCCAAAACTCGGCTCGCCGAAGTTCGCCGCGCTCCACGAAGCTTTCCTCGCCGATGGCGCTTTCATTTATGTCCCCCGCGATGTGCAGGTTGCTCTGCCCATCGGCGTTTTCTCCCACGCGATCGGAGCCACCTCTGCCGTTTTCCCGCACACCCTTGTGGTTCTCGCTGAAAACGCCCGGGCTACCGTGATCGAATATTTCGGCTCCGACGCCGACACGTCCGCCCAATTCGCCGCCGGCGCCAACGATCTCTACGCCGGACAAGGCGCTCAGCTCACCTACATCGGCAAACAGGACTGGAGCCACCGCGCTCTCTCCATCCAGTCAAACTCCACGGTGGTCCGACGCGACGCTCGCGTGCAGTCGCTCAATCTCCACCTCGGTGCCCGTCAAGCCCGACACGAATCCCTCTCCCGACTCGCCGCCCCCGGTGCGTTCTCGGAGATGCTGGCCCTCACCGTCGCCGAGGCCGGCCAGGAGTTCGACCAACGCACGCTCCAAATTCACGAGGCCCCGAACACCAAGTCCGACCTGCTTTACAAGAACGCGCTTCGCGGCACGGCAAAGACCATTTTCTCCGGCCTCATCGTCGTCGATCCTGACGCCCAAAAAACCGACGCCTACCAATCGAACCGCAACCTCATGCTGAGCGACGAAGCCGAAGCCTGCTCGCTTCCCGGCCTCGAAATTCAAGCCAACGATGTCCGCTGCACCCACGGTGCGACCTCATCGCGCATCGACCCCGAGCAAGAGTTCTATCTGCAGTCCCGCGGTATCGCCAAAGAACAGGCCGACGAACTTCTCACCTTCGGATTCTTTGAGGAGGTTCTCGCGCGACTGATCGACCACGACCTCCATGAGGCCCTCCGACTCCTGATCCAAACCAAATTCAAAAAGTAATCGGCAAGGATGGCGCCATGAGCCATCCCCCACCTCAGCCGGCCTTCCTATGAACACCGACCGCACCCTTTCCCGCGAGATCGTCGCCACCCAAATTCCCAGCGGCGACAAACACACGCTCGCGGCCGGCACCAAGCTCTTCATCCATCAAACCCTCGGTGGTAGCTACACCGTGCAGACCGATTTCGGCCTCTTTCGCCTCGACGGCAAAGACGCCGATGCCATCGGGGAGAAAGCCGTCGACCACTCCGTCCAAGCCGCGACCCTCGACGGCGGCGCTCCCGACCCCGCTGCGATCTGGGAACAATTGAAGCGGGTCTACGACCCGGAAATCCCCGTCAACATCGTGTATCTCGGCCTCGTTTACTCGATGGATGTCGAGCAAACTCCCGACGTCACTCCGCCCGCCTACCGCGTCAACGTGGCCATGACCCTGACCGCCCCCGGCTGCGGGATGGGGCCCGCCATCGCCGAAGACGCCAAAACCAAAATTCTTCTCGTCCCCGGTGTAACTGCCGCCGATGTCCGCATCACTTGGGAGCCCGCATGGAACCAGTCCATGATCAGCGAAGAAGGCAAAATGAAGCTCGGGTTGATCTGAGCCACGCGCGCCTGCCCTCACGCCAGCAGCGTGCGGGCCAAGAGCTGATTAATTTCGGCTAGCGCCACAAAGACCGAAACCGGTGGCGCGCCCCGCTGCGGAGTCTATTCCCATCTCCGCAGCGGCCAGAGTAACAGCAGCACAACCGCCGCGATGGCAAGCTGCCCCAGCTCGACGCCAAGGTTGAAACTGAACAACGGGAGCGCGAGTCCACTCCCATTTGCCCCGACCCCGATTTCGCGCAGCACGCTCGCAAAGCCGAAACCATGAATCAGCCCGAACCCAAACGTCAGCGCACCGCGCCCGCGCGCCTCCGCGCCGCGCCGCAACAAATTTTCCACGCCCACGTAGAGGATCGACGCTGCGATCAACGGCTCCGTGATGCGCGCGGGAAAATTCACCCAATCCAGCGTCGCCAGTGCGAGCGTGAGCGACTGCCCAAGCGTGAAACACGAAATCACTCGCGCGCTCGCGCGGAACCCCGCGTACCCCGCCAACAGCGCGAGCAGAAACAACCGATGCTCATAACCCGTCCCGATGTGCTCTACGCCAAGCCTCGTAAACGGAGCGATCACTGGATCCTTACTCAGTCCTGCCGCGACCAGCGAAGCCGACCGCAGCTATTGAAATAAAAGTTCAGCCGATAAAAACACCTCAGTCCAGATCCAGCCACTCATACCAACACGACGAACCTCTTTTCGACCCTCCACAAAATTCTGCGAGGGCTTCGCCACGTTTTCCGGCGACTGAGTCAAAGCTAAGTGATTCCACCCGTGCGCGCCCCACGCAGAATTTCTACAAAACGAGCCAGTTCCTCTTCCGTCGTATATAAATTGGGCGTCACGCGGATACCGCGAAACTCCTTGTGAACAACCGGCCGCACCAATGTGCGGTGACGTTCCCAGAGCCAACCGGCCAACTTCGCCGGCGCCAATCCTGCGAAATCAATCGTCACCAACGCCGCAGAAAAATCGGCCGAGCGCGGCGTATGCACCGTAACGGTCGGGTCATCAAGAAACGCAGCCAGCCAGCGATCGCGGAGCCAACGGAGCCGAGCCAGCTTCCGCTCCGCCCCAATCGCCAACCAAAAATCCAGCGCGGGGCGAATTCCCAGATAAGGAGCGGCTGCCACGCTGCCGATACTTTCAAATTTCCGGATATTTTCGCGCAGTTCGAGCGGCGCAGGATAAAGCGGCCAGATTTCTCCGATGCGTTCCCGCCGCACATATAGAAACCCCGTGCCGTGCGGCGCACCCAGCCATTTATGCAACGACGTCGCGTAGATATCGCAATCCAACGAATCGCGCGTGCACGGCAACTGGGCAAAGCCGTGCGCGCCGTCTACAACCACGAGCACGCCGCGCGCACGCGCCATGCGCACGACCTCACGCACCGGCAACACTTGGCCGGTGAGATTGATGATGTGACTCATCAAAATGACCCGCGTGCGCGGTGTGATGGCGGCGGCGAAGCGGTCGACAATTTCATCGGTGCTTTCCACGGGCACCGGCAGCGTGATCGAGCGCAGGACGATACCCTCGCGCTCGCTGCGTTGGAGTAACGTATTTTGAAACCGCCAGTAATCCTGCGTCGTGGTCACCACCTCATCGCCCGAGCGCAAGGCAAGACCGAGCAGCACCGTTTCGATGCCCTCGGTGGTGTTGCGAGTCAGCGCGAGTTCCTCGCGCTCGCAGCCAAAGGCGCTCGCGAGACGCATCCGCACCTCGTCCAACTGCGGCATGAGCACCCGATTAAGGGTGTAGGCGGGTGCCTCATGCCCTTGCCGCCAAGCCTCGATAAAGGCGTGATTCACCAGCGCCGGGGAGGGCTGGATTCCCCCGTTCTCAAAATTGAGAATCGAGCGATCCACCGCCCAAGACGCCTGCACGTCGCGCCAAAAGCCCTCGTCCGCCGCCAAGACTGCCGCTTCGCCTGCGCGCAGCGGCAACGTGGCCTGAACGCGGGCTCCGGCGGCACGCGCCGCCGCAAAACCCGCTACATCGGGAGCGACCGCAACCGACGCCGCAGCTTGCGCCGTGGGCAAAAGCCAAGCCGGAGCGACGACGCCAGCCGCCGCCAGTTGCGTGAGGAAGCCGCGTCGCGAGTGCGGGATCATGGTTGAAATCAATACGCGGCGTTGACCCGCAGGTACCAACGACCGCCATCGGCGTCGTAGGGCGAATTGCGAGAATAGAGCAAACCGTTGGCGGCGTTAAACGTCGCCTTGTCCGGATAGCGATTAAACACGTTCTCCACGCCAGCCGTGGCACTGATCCGGCGGGTGAATTTCCACGACGTGGAAAAATCAGCGAGGATTTGCCGGCCGAAATCCTGCACGATCGTCGAATTGGATTGGGCGTCGGTCCACTCGCCGAAATAGCGCACGCGGGCCATTAAGCCCAAACGATTACGCGTATAATTCAGCGTGACGTTGCCCGCATTCTGCGGGATGCGATTCTCCAGATTGATGCGCGCATCTCTGGAAATCACGCGAGCATCGTAACGGGTGACGCGGGTGGCGTTGTAATTATATGCCGCCGTGAGCGCCACCGTCTCTTGCTTGGAGAGCGTCCAACGCTTCGAGGCCACGAGATCGAGACCCTCCGTGCGGGTATCAAACGCATTGGTGAGAAAACTCAGAGAGTTGAGATTTTTGGCATCCGTCACCCCCGAGGCGACCAACTGGTCGCGCTGGGCCGCCGTGAGCGTGAAACCTTGGGAGAGGCTGAGGCGGTCTTGCACCGCGATCCGGTAACAATCAACCGAGACCGTGAAATCGGAGCCGGGCGTGAAAACCAAACCGAGACTTATGTTATCAGAATTTTCCGGCTTGAGTGCTTTCGCGCCGAAAAACACGGCCACAGGATTACTCACACTGACTTGGCCCGAAGTGAAGAGCGTGGAGGTGCCCGGCAATAACCCTTGGCTGGTGCGCGTGTAATAGGACAGCCCGGGCGTCGGCGCGTGAAAGCCGGTGCTCACCGCACCTCGCACCGCCAAATTCGACAGCGCCTGAAAACGCGACGAAAATTTCCCGTTGGTCGTGGCCCCGAAATCGGAATAATTCTCGGTGCGACCTGCGATCGCGAAACTCAAGCGCTCAAGCGGCTGCACGTCGAAATCGACATACGCGGCGTTACTGTCGCGGTCGGCATCGACGATCTGCGATGGGCTCCAGCCCGGAAATCCGTTCGCCCCAACGGCGAGATCGGCAAACGGTCCAACGTCCCACGAATAACGATCACCCCCGCGAATTTTAAAATGCTCGCGGCGGTTTTCCGCGCCAAAAGCGATGTTGATGGGTTTCGTAAAAAATCCGCTGTTCCAGTTGTAGACAAAATCCGCGTTCAGGTTGCGCTCATCCTGTTTTAAACCGCCGACATCAAACTCCGTCGGAGACTCCGGACCGAACGAAGCGTTTACGGAATTGGTCAGCTTATAATCGATGCGATTACGACCCGTCGCGGCACTAAAATCATAGTTCAGACCCATCGCCGTGCTCCCCTTCACGCCGCCTACGACATGGTAATCCTCATCGCTCGACGCAAAATACGGGGCAAAACCACCAGGGAAACGTTCCACCAAGGAATAATTGGGATAACGCGACGTCGGCGCATTTTGATAAATCGAGCGCCTAAACGCAGCGTTGGTGTCAGGATTGCGCCAATTGAAATCATCCAGTCCGTCACCCGACCCGAAGATCATAAAACCGTAAGCCTTGATCGAAGTCGTCACAGGCAACGCTCCGTTCAGCATCAGGCGCTGGGATTCGCGTTCGGGCTGGCCCCAACGTTGGACCGGCTTACGCACGGCGGCCGCGCGCTCGGGACGAGCTGCGATGTAAGCCAAAGCATCGGCGCGCTGAACCGAGCGCGAGGTACGATCAGCCTTTAGGTATTCCAAAGCGACGTTGAGAAACCCGCCGGCCGGTAATTTGAAACCCGCATCGAAGCCGACCTGGCGGTTGAATCCGTCGCCGCCGAAATATTGGCTCACTTGGCCAAACCCTTCGTAACCGATGCGATCTTTGAGCACGAGGTTGATCACGCCGGCAATGGCATCAGAGCCATATTGCGCCGAGGCGCCATCCCGCAATACCTCCACCCGCTGCAACCCGAAGGCCGGAATCTGACCCAAATCAGCGGCTTGCGAAAAACCACCGGTAATCAAAGCGGAGCGATGCTGCCGTTTGCCGTTGATCAAAACCAAGGTGTGATCTGGCGAGAGGCCGCGCAAGCGCGCCGGACGCACAAACGCCGCACCTTCACCGATCGTGAGGCGCTGCACATTAAAAGACGGCACGGCTTGGACGAGCTTGTCAGTGAGTTCCGCTGAGACCGAGGATTGCAACGTCTCCGGACTCACCACATCGACCGGCACCATGGATTCCACCACGGTGCGATCTAGGCGCCGCGTCCCCGTCACGGTAAGCGCCTCGAGCTTCAGGGGCTCCAAGGCCGCGATCTGCGCCGCCGCAGCACTTTGACCGTACCCTGACGGGATCAACGACAGAGCCAGCACGGTGCTCAACGCGCAGCAAACAAGGCGTGGTAGAGGAAATAAACAGTTCATAGATTTTGATGGTCGAAACAAAGACCGCCGCTATCTGGCTCAGGTCTCCCCGCCCACAAAGCCTTAATGACTCGCGTAACGCTAATATGACATCCGCGCTGAAATCGGCATGAAACTGTGACAGGAAAGGAGTAATCCGATCACGAACCCCACCCCCACCCCCGCCCCGCGCCCCGCCAGGAACGGAAGCCTATGCCTCTAGGCCGAACACCGCGCGCGAGTAATTCTCCGCGCTGAAAGGTTGCAGGTCTTCCTTTTGTTCGCCGAGACCGACGAAGTAGATCGGCAGCTTCAGTTCGCGCCAGATGCCCACGATCGCGCCACCGCGCGACGTGCCGTCGAGCTTCGTGATGACCAGCCCGGTGAGACCAAAACTCTTGTGAAAAACCTTGGCCTGTTCGATCGAGTTGCTCCCGAGCGAGCCATCCACCACGAGCCATGATTCATGCGGCGCCGTCGGATCCTGTTTCTGCAACACGCGCTTAATCTTCGCCAACTCCTCCATCAGATTGCTCTTGGTGTGCAACCGGCCGGCCGTGTCCACGATGAGGTAGTCGCGCCCGCGGCTCTTGGCCGCCTGCAACGCGTCGAATGCCACCGCCGCCGAATCCGCGCCCGTGTGGCTGGCCACGATTTCAAGATCGAGCCGTTGGGCCCACGTCTTGAGTTGCTCCACCGCCGCCGCCCGAAACGTGTCGCACGCCGCCACCACCACCGACTTGCCTTCTTGTTTCAACTTCCACGCCAACTTGGCCGTCGTGGTCGTCTTGCCCGAGCCATTGACCCCGATGAGCACGATCACCGTCGGCGCGCTGGCCGCGGACTTGATGACGCCCTCGCTGCCGCCCAAGACCCGTTTCAGAACCGCCGCACCGAGGGCCGCAGCCTGCTGACCCGCGAGCGCCGCGTCCTTTTTGTAGGCCGCTTTGATCTCGCCGAGAATCTCATCCGTGGTCGCAACCCCAAAGTCCGCCGTGTAGAGGGCCTCCTCGAGCTCGCCCAGCGAAGCCGCATCGATCCGCCGCCCGCCAAAAAGCCCGCGGGTCTTCTCACCGATCGAGGCAAACGTCTTGGCGAAGCCTTCTTTGAATTTCTTAAAAAGTCCGAACATGGAATTTGAAACTGGTGGGTCACCTGGAGCGGTAGCGAGGCCCTTTCATTTTACGGCGGCGAGAGCCGGAGTTACCCGCGCCCCTCTACCCGCTCCTTTCCGCTTACGCCGTTTCCACTTTCCGGGAATCGCGGCCGACTTGGCCTTTGTAGCGGTCCAAGATTCCGTTGATGAAACGCTTCGAATCGAGATTGGAGAACTGCTTTGAAAGATCGATTGCCTCGTTGATCGACACCACCGGAGGGATATCCTTGCGGTGCTTCATTTCGTAGATCGCCAACCGCAAAATCCCCAAGTCGATCTTTGCGATCCGGTCGAAATCCCAATTCTGGGCCAGCCCTTTGATGATACCGTCAATCTCAGCTTGGTTCAGGATGATGCCCTGAATAAGTTCCTCGGCATAGGCATAGTGCGCCCTCGGTTGCTCCATATTTTCAAAGAAAACAATGAGATCTTCCGCGAGGTTCCTGGGCTCGTTGATGCTCCAGGCATAGATGTATTGTAGGGCGGCGACACGACTGTCGCGGCGTTGGGTAAAAAGGGCTTTGCTCATCGGGAAAATTTTGACTGCAACTCGGCCATCGCCAGCGCCGCGCGGGCAAATTCAGCCCCGCGATTGATTGCCCCCAAGCACCGCGCCTCGGCTTGAGGCCGCGTGTTGGCCACAATCACGCCGTTGATCACGGGCAAGCGCACCGCGAGACTCAACTGCTGCAACGCCTGCGAGACGCTGTTGCCGACCATCTCGTGATGATTGGTATCGCCACCGATCAGCACCCCGAGCGCGATCACACAATTATGCCGACCTGAAACCGCCAAAAGCTGCGCCGCGTAAGGCACCTCGTGCGACCCCGGCACCCGCAGCAGCTCGATCCGCTCGGGCTTCACTCCACTGGCAGCCAGCGTTGTTTTCAAGCTGGCCAACAAGCCCTCCACCAACTCGGCATTGAAACACGCCGCCACCACCCCAAAGGAAAAAGGGGCACCATCAACCGGACCAAGCGCAGGCGCATCGAGACTCATGGAAGAGTCAGACAACGGCCCGCCCATCCGCTTCGCAACCTGAATTCCAAGCCCGTTCGGATTCACCCGCGCGACGCTCCGCGGCCACAAACCAACTCCTCGCCGCGCCTGCGATCCGGCAGTTTTTGCGTTGAACCCTTCGCTCGGATGACGCGCATTCCTTCCCATGCTCGACGAGGCCGCCCAGCCCTCCGGTTGCGAAGTGCTCATCTTCGAGGACGACGCCGTCTTGCGGCGCCGCCTCGCCGCACGCCGTTTCGATTATGCGCTCGCGGACCTACACTCCACTCGCCCGGCAGTGAGGCGTGCTCTTCCGCGACGTCGGGTAACATTCTCCGTTTAGCAATTTGTCCGATTCCCCGCCGCCCTAGCATCTTACTCGCATTCACCTTCTCCAAGTCTGATCGTAATTCACCCCGTTCACCCAATGAAACACTCCCGTTCCCCCGTCCGACCGCTTGGTGCCCTCGTCTTCATCGCCCTGCCCCTGATCGTTCTCGTCGCCGCGCCTACTACGCCGACGACCGATAGCCCTCCGGCTACCGCCGCCTACACCAATCAGCCGCAGAGCGTTCCTTACGACCCTCCGACTGTTCCTCACCAGCCGTATTACGAGCGCTCGGGCTCCTTCCCGTCCTCTTTTCAAAATGACTTCCGTTACTCGGCCCCCATTTGGCGCTCGGTATTTTTCTTCCCGCCTGTCCCGCCTCAACTCGGCGGACCGCTGGTGCTTTTTAGAAACTACCAATTGGGCCAACCCGAGAGCGTGCTGCCACAACTGAAATCCCACGTCGGCGAGCCGTTCTATGCTCCCCTGAGCGCGCACCTGCACCGGGAGGACCTCTCCAAAAAGCGTCTCCAACGTCTCGACGCCTACACCGCGTCCCGCACCGCCCTCCTCGCCGAGCTTCGTGCGCAACTTGTCGCCACCCGCGACGCCGCTCCGAGCACCCGACGCCAGACGTTAACGGCTTTTGCCGCCCAACAAACTCCCCGCCTCATCGCGCACGAAGCCGAGGCCGAGGCCATCCGGGAGAATCTCGTCAACGGCAGCTTTTTCCACGCCGGCGCGGACTGGAACGACAACCGCACTTGGGCGCTTGGCGACGACCTCCGCTACGAATCACGGGCCGATGAGTTCAAAGTCTTCCGCGCTTCGGCGTTCTTCACCGCCGGTCTCTCACCCGCCCAACGCCGGTTGCTCCGTGAATTGGCCATCGAACTCGACGATCCGCTTGGCGATCCCACCGCCTCGGTCGATCTTGATGCGCCCCGGCCCGTCGTCTTCTTCTCCCCCGAGACGGCCCGTTTCGAGCGTCCCGCCAATCTCTCACCGGAAATCGCGGCCCGTATCGACGCTTACCGCGACGCCAAATCGGCGCTTAAAGCCGAGCTCCGCGCGGTGATCTATCGCCAGGACCGCGCCTACTTCGGGTTCACGCGGACCAACGCCCTCCGCGCGCTCGCCGCGAAACAAGCTCCCGCCCTCGCCGACCTGGAAACGCAGGCGGAAGAAATCCGCGTGCTCCTCGCCCCGCTTCCCCGCCCCTCACGCCCGACCACCCCCGCAGTTCCCGCCGAACTGAACCGGCGCATCGGCGTGTATCTCCGGGAAAAACAAGATCTCCAACGCACGCTCATCGACAGACTCGCCGCCATCAAAAGCGACTTCCCCACCCACCGCGTCGAATTCATCCGCCAAGGCGGCGGCTACGCCATCGAGATCATCACCAACCGCCGTGCGAGCCGTGGCGAGATCGCCAAGGTCGAAGCGCTCAAGACCCAGCTCGTTACCTTCAACGCCGAGCAAACACGGCGCCTCGCCGCCCTCGCGTCCGAGAAGGACCGCATCCAAAGCGACCTCACCGCCGCCGTGAAAGCCCGCCTCGGTCCCGCCGATCAGTCCCTCGATCTCGATCTGCTGCTCAAGAGTTTGGCCGATCAATTCTCCCGCCAAGAAGCCTGGCAGCGCTATCGCGATTACGACACCGCGCTCTTCGAACCCGGCCTCAGCCCGGAGCAACGCCGACTCCTCTTCGCCGACGCCGTCGTGCAGCTTGACCTCCCGTTACCTCGCGGCTCGCGCGAGCCCTGATCGTTTCCGCGCCGCATCGCTCCGGCAAGAACCCCCGCTTCGCTTGGGTTGCGGTTGCCACCGGCCGCCTAGACTAGGCGCGGGGGAAATGGGCAACCCAGAGATAATCTAAACGCCTGCGGCGCTGCCGCCCAACTATCGACGCGAAGCCGGGAACCTTTTTTCTCAGAATTGTGAAATTTTTGAAGCGCCCCACGAGCGATTTGCGGTCGAGGTCCCCGCGAGCGCTTACCCCGAGAGCAAGCTCTATCTCACTATCCCACCCCGATGATCCGCCCACCCAAAACGGAACGAATACGAAAAGAATTCGCCCCTAACCGCGGTCACATCGGGGCACCCGCGCCAGCGTCACTTCGGTCGAAGACGACGTCAGGGTTTTGCCGGAGACGCCGAAACCGCTTTGGCTGCCGCCTCTGATTTGACCTTGATCGCGTGGGCTTCGGCTGAGCGCAACAAGCGAAGCACATTTCCGCTCCACATTTTTTCGCAATCGGCCTCGGTGTAGCCCTCGGCCAGAAGGCGCGCGGTGATTTTGTGGGAGCTGGCAATGTCTTCCATTCCAATTACCCCGCCGCCGCCGTCCCAATCGGGGCCGAAGCCGACGTGGTCGGGTCCAACCAACTTGATCGTGTGCAGCGCGTGTTTCATGAAGTCATCGAACGTCGCCGAAAGTACGGGAAATTTCTCTTCGATGGCACGGCGTTCCTGCGCCATCGCCTTCATCTGTTCGCTGCTGAGTGCGCTACGACCGCCAAACTTGGCAAAGAGCGCGCTCATGGCCTTGTTCCGCTCGAGATTGGGCGGAGTCGGGATAAGATAGGCGCTCAGTGAATTCATCTGAATCACGCCACCGGCGGCGGCCAGTTTTTTGATGCGCTCGTCGTCAATGTTACGCGGGTGATCATAGACAGCCTTCGCACCCGAGTGGGAAAGGATGATCGGGGTAGCAGAGAGGGCAAGGAGTTGATCGAAGACCTCGTCGGAACCGTGGGACTGGTCGAGGACCATCCCGAGCCGATTGCACTCGGCAACGAACTCTTTGCCCAAGGGACTAAGCCCGTTCCATTGCTTGCCGGTAGTATCGGTGGCGGAGTCGCCGAGGTCGTTGTTTGAAAAGTGCACCGGGCTGATCATTCGCACGCCGAGGTCAAAAAAAGTTTGAAGCAGGGTGAGATCGCGGCCGATCGGATAGGCGTTCTCCATGGAGAGATAGACGATGCGTTTGCCCGAAGCCGCAATCGGAGCGGCTTCGTCAGCTTTGGTCGCGAGAGTAAAATGAGCCGGATTGGCGGCTACCATTTTGTGGATTCTCAGCGCGATCTGGATCGCGGTATCCCGGGCCGCGGCGTGACCCGCGGGAGTGCGCGGCCCTTGGGGCGTGTAGATCACCCAAAAACCACCATCGAGTCCGCCTTCGATCATGCGGGGAACATCAACTTGGCTGAAATCTTCCCTCACGTCGTGGCGCTCAAGGATGTTCCAACCCGGGCGCCGCAGATTGGCCGGCGTATCGAGGTGGGTATCGAGCGTGAGCAAACGCTCATGAATCACGCGGGCGGCCTCGGCCCCGAAGGTCGGGACCACGGGATGAGCAAATAGGAAAAGAACGGGCAGCAAACGACGGTAATTCATGGTGGATTGAATAAAAAGGGACGGCACCGGGTAGCGCCGACCAAAACTCTAAACAGATGGCGGCCTGAGAATGAAGCCGAGACCGTTAGTGGGAACGTGCGGTCAGGACCGGGTCGGAAGACCGTCGCGACCGCCGTGGCGACGGAAATTGTGCATGGGTGCGGTTTGTAGTGACTAGACCCGCCCGCTTTAGCGTCGCTCGTGCCCCGGTTCTGTTACCGAGCAGTTGGGAAAATCCCTTGTCGCGCTCGCGGATTTGTCGCTCTCTGCCAGTTTACCCACCCATGAGTTCTCCTATCGTCGAAAACGTCGTCATCATCGGCACCGGATGCGCCGGCCTTACTGCGGCCATCTACACTGGCCGTGCCAGCCTCAGCCCGCTCGTGCTCGAGGGCCCACTCCCCGGCGGTCAACTCACGACGACCAGCGAAGTCGAAAACTTCCCCGGTTTCCCCCACGGCGTCGATGGTTTCCAGCTCACCCAAAACATGCGCGAGCAAGCCACGCGCTTTGGCACCCGTTTCGAACAAGCGCTCGTCGACCGGGTCGATTTCACCACGATGCCGCGCAAACTTTTCTGCGGCGACCGCGTGATTCTCGCCAAAACGGTCATCATCGCGACCGGGGCATCCCCTCGCCTCACGGGAATTCCGGGTGAAAAAGAACTCTACGGCGGCAGAGGCGTAACCACCTGCGCGACGTGCGACGGGGCCTTTTATCGCAAGATGGAAGTCGCGGTCCTCGGCGGCGGTGACAGTGCCGCCGAAGAAGCCCTTTTCCTCACCCGGTTTGCCAGCAAAGTTTACCTCGTCCACCGGCGCGACAGTCTCCGCGCCTCGAAGATCATGGCTGATCGCGCGACCTCCCACGAGAAGATCCAAATGGTCTGGGACACCGTTCCGGTCGAGGTCCTCGGCGTGCCGGAGGGCGCGGTCAGCGGCCTGAAGGTCAAAAATGTTAAGACCGGCGTCGAGTCGGTGCTCCCCGTCAAAGGCGTCTTCGTTGCCATCGGCCATATCCCCAACACCGGCCCATTCACTCCGCCACTGGAAGTGGACGAGGGCGGGTATTTCAAGGCCGCTGCCGGCTCCCAAGTGCAGACCAACGTCCCGGGCATTTACGTCGCGGGCGACTGCTCCGACCACGTCTATCGCCAAGCCATCACCGCCGCCGGCATGGGCTGCGCGGCCGCCATCGAAGCCGAGCGCTGGCTCGCCGAGCACCACGGTTGAGCGGGCGCGGCTTGCATGGAACTCGCCACGCTTTGGGCTGAGCTCGGAATCCCGCCTGACTACGCCGCCTTTCGCAACCTCACCCTTCAAGTCGAAGCCGGCGCGGGGGAATTGGTTTCGGTTGCACCCGATGGGAATTTGCCGCCAATCCTTTTGACCATGCCGGCAGCCGCAGCGTGGGCATCAATGCACCGCGCTGCTTCGGGCGCCGGCATTACGTTAATCCCCGTTTCCGGCTTCCGCAGCGTGGCCCGACAGGGCGAAATCATCCGCGAGAAACTTGCCCGCGGTCTAAACCTGCCCGACATTCTTCGCCTCGTCGCCGCTCCAGGCTACAGCGAGCATCATACCGGACGAGCCATCGACATCACCGCCCCCGACGATCCGCCGCTCGAAGAAGGTTTCGCCCAGACCTCGGCGTTCAAATGGCTCCAAACTCATGCTCGCGATTTTGGATTCACTCTTTCGTTTCCGCCGGGAAACCCTCACGGGATTGCCTATGAACCTTGGCACTGGCTTTGGCAGCCCGGACCGGCATCAGGCAATCCGACTTGATTCAGCCAAAAAACCGCAGAAGGAGAAACCGCTGATTTCCGCTAATCGACGCTAATGAAAGAGTTTTTGATAGAATCCAACTCGACCGGTGTGAGGTTGCCCGTCTTTATCCGGGTTAACTCGGGTGCATCCGTGGTTTATAAATTTGGAGGGTTGGGCCGCGGCGGACTCAAGGTTGAATCGCAGAACGTCCATCCGCGGGTAGCTTCGAAGCCTTTGCCCTCGGCGATGATCTGCGGGTTGCCCACTCACGCGAACCGCGTAGCGACCTCGCGGCGGGATTGAGCGCTTCGAAGAGAAGCGGGATCACACCCATGGCCAGAGAGCGCAGCTGTTGAATGTCGGTGACGATCTTGTTGGTTCAATTGATCGCAGTTCGTCTTTCAAGTGCCCGCGCCTCGCGCACGAGGCGCCGCAGCCGCCAACGTTGCCAGCCGCCCACGATGTAGCCCGCACACTTGGGGCTCCCGCAACGACACGGATGCAGCCGCCATTCCTTCAGTGCGAAACCGTAGTCAAAGGTCAGTTCCTCCCCCGGCGGAATCTCCCGCCGGGCGATGATCCAGATTCGTCCCCGGATCGTCTCCGCCCGACAATTCGGCGCGCACGAATGGTTGATCAACCGCGCGACATTCCTCCGCGTCCGCCCGTCGAGATCGTGCCGCGCATTCAATTCGAAAATATAGACGCAGTTATCCCCGCCGCGCCGCCCCCGCGCCAATCTGAGTTTCTCCCGCCGATCCGCTTCGGCCTTCGTAATGCGTTCACCCGTGTATTCGACCACGCGCGTGCCGGCGGGAATCAAGATCCGCGCCCTCACCCCACGGCCGTGAATTGATGAAGCCCCGTGACTGATCCAGCGGGACGGCGCGGCCCGAAGCGGTTTGTTGATGGCGCGTTTCGTTTTCAGCCGGACAACGCAGCTCACCCCCGCCCGACAATCAACGCTCAACTCGCCGCCTGCTCTTCGTCTCCGAATTCTCCGTGTCTTCCGTGTGTTCTGTGGGCCAATCGCCCGTCTCGCCCCGTTTCAAAAACGCCACGCCACGATCCGGCTTTGCTTTTGACCCTGAGCCATCGGCACCACGCGCCGCTCCGTCACCCGCGCCTGCTCCAACGCCCGCTCAATCAGCGGCAAATGTTCGCCTTTCGAAAGCAGCGTCGTGAACCACCCGCACACCCCCGGACTCACGACGCTCTCCGCGATCATGCGACGGATGAAATCAACTTCGCCGCCCAGGCACCAAAGCTCGGTATTTTTCCCGCCGAAATTCAAAATCACCGCCGTCTCACGCCCGCCGTTCAAGTTTCGCACCTTGCGCCTCGCACCGGCCATCGCGGCTTCCGACGAGGCATGAAACGGTGGATTACAGATCGAAGCCGCAAACTTCTCCCCCGGCTCCACCACGCCCCGAAACACCGCGAGCGACGACCGTTGCCGCCGAAACTCCACGCGCCCCGCCAACGCCGCGTTACCTGCCACGATCTTCTTGCCGTGTTCCAACGCGACCGGGTCGGTGTCCGTCCCCACAAAACTCCAGCCGTAATCATGACCGCCAATGATCGGGTAGACACAGTTCGCGCCGATCCCGACATCAAGAATCCTGACCTCCCGACCCCGCGGGATCTTCGCCTCAATCCCGTCGCTCAACAAATCCGCCAAGTGATGCACATAGTCCGCCCGACCGGGAATCGGCGGACACAGATAACCCGCCGGCACGTCCCAAAGGTCGATCCCATAGTCGGCCTTGAGCAGCGCCTGATTGAGCGCCTTGACCGCCGCCGGATCGGCAAAGTTGATCGAAACCGTCCCGTGCGCATTCAAACCCACGAAGGGCGCCAATGCGGGGGAGACGTCCGCCAAGCGCTCGAAGTCATAGCCGGTCCGATGACGGTTGCGCGGGTGGAGCCCCGGTTTGATCGAAGGTGTGGGGAACGTGCTGATCCCGGAAAGGAAACAGAACCGCGCAGCTTGGAAACCTGATTCTCAAACCCGAGCTCCCACCTCAAAATTCTGTTTTTTGGCTCTCGCCGCGCGGCCCGTGCCTCCGTAACGACAATGCCTTTCGGCTTCTTCCTCCCCTTCCGCCCCTATGCTACCCTTCGCGCTCTCCATCTTCACGGGAGCTTTTCTATTGTTCCAAGTTCAACCGCTGATCGGGAAATTCATCCTCCCGTGGTTTGGCGGCAGCCCGGGCGTATGGACGACCTGTCTGCTTTTTTTCCAAACGCTGCTGCTCGGCGGCTACGCTTACGCCCATTTCTCTTCGACCTACCTCAAGCCGCGCAATCAGGCCGTGCTTCATCTGGCGCTCTTGCTCCTGTCGCTGGTGTTCCTGCCGATCACGCCGGCCGACAGTTGGAAAACTCAAATCGCCGGCGAGCCCACGTGGCACATTCTTCTCCTGTTGGTCGCGACCATCGGCCTGCCCTACTTCGTCTTGTCGGCGACCGGCCCATTGATGCAGCAATGGTTCGGCACCACCCATCCCGGCGCTTCGCCTTATCGGCTGTACGCGCTGTCCAACATCGGCTCGCTCCTCGCGCTGCTGAGTTATCCGATTTTTTTCGAGGTCCGGTTTTCCCGGCATGAACAGGCCGGGCTATGGTCTATCGGCCTGAGCGCATTTGTCCTCTTGTGCGGCTGGTGCGCGTGGCGAGTGTGGCGCCATCTGCCGGCCCCCGCAACCGCACGCACCGCCGACGCAGCGCCTGAAGCGGCAACTCCTTGGATTCACCGTCTCTTCTGGGTCGCCTTGCCCGCCATCGCCTCCGTCCTCCTCCTCGCGACCACCAACAAGCTCTGCCAAGAGGTCGCCGTCATTCCCTTCCTCTGGGTGCTCCCGCTCGCACTTTACCTGCTGTCCTTCGTGCTCTGCTTCGACCACGCGCGCTGGTATCACCGCGGCACCTTTGCGACGTTGCTCGTGCTCAGTCTCGCCGCCGTCTGCCTCATGCTTGAGGCCGGCACCGAGGCGCCGATGAAACTTCAAATCGCCGGCTACAACTTAGCACTCTTCGTTGCCTGCATGGTGTGTCACGGCGAACTCTACCAACTCAAACCGCCGCCCCGTCGGCTCACCGGGTATTTTCTCTTTATCTCCGCCGGCGGCGCCCTGGGCGGCCTGCTCGTCGCGATCGTCGCGCCCGCGCTGCTGCAGGAGTTTCACGAGTTCGAAATCGGCCTCGTCGCGCTCGCCGTGGCGTTTGTCGCGCTGTGTTTCGTCCGCCGCAGCCAGGCCTTGGCGCTCGGTGCCATCATCGGCGCCTTGGCCGCCACCTTTGCGATTCCGGGCCTGTTGGCCTCCTTCGACGGCGGCCTTGGTTTCTGGACTGAATTCGTGCTCTTTTTCCAAGTTCAAAAATGGACGGTTATCTTCGGAATCATCGGCGTGCTGTGTTGCTCGTTTGACTTCACTATCGGCCGCTTCGCCAAGGAGTGGCGCTGGCCGCTCGGTCTTCCGGCCGTCCTGCTCGCGGGCATCTTGAGCCACGTGCTTTTTCAACATGCCACTCGCGCCGAAACGGCCACGGTGCTGGCCGCTTCGCGTAATTTCTACGGCACGCTCAAGGTCTACGATCACTCCGTCGACGAGCCCGATCAACACTACCGGCTGCTCATGCACGGCGCGACCACCCACGGCCTGCAGTTCACCGCTCCCGACCGCGCCATGCAGCCCTCCACCTACTACGGTCCGACCAGCGGCGTAGGCCTGGCCGTCAAGCACCTCGACCGCCCCGCCGGCATGAAAGTCGGAGTCGTCGGTCTCGGTACCGGGACCATCGCCGCTTACGGCCGCGCCGGGGACACTTACCGCTTTTACGAAATCAACCCCGCCGTCGAGCGTCTCGCCCGCGCCCCGTTCACTTACCTCGCCCAAACCCCGGCCAAGGTTGACGTCATCATGGGCGATGCCCGCCTCGAGCTGGAGCATGAGCTCGACCGCAAGGAGCCGCAAAACTTCGATCTCCTCGCCCTCGACGCCTTCAGCAGCGACGCCATCCCCGTCCACCTCCTCACCGCCGAGGCGCTCGCCCTCTACCTGCGCCACCTCAAGCCCGATGGCGTCATCGCGATCCACATTTCCAACCGTTACCTCGACCTCCAGCCGGTCGTCGAGCGCCTCGCCGCCCACCATGGCCTCGCTGTCGCCTGCATCTCCGACGATCCGGTCGACGACTGGTGGCAATACTCCACCACCTGGATGTTGCTCACCAAAAACCTACCGTTCCTCGCCCAGTCCGAAATCATGGGCGTCACCGAGTCGCCCAAACCCGCCGCAAAGACGGCTCCGCTCTGGACCGACGATCAAGCGAACCTTTACAGCATCCTAAAGTAGGCTCGGGGCGCGTCGGCACTCGCCCGTTCGTTAGCGTTTGAAACCGAAAGAGCCTCGGCTCCCCGATCGTATTTTGAGCCGCGAGCTGACTTGTACGCCGGGCTTGCCGAGGGCGGCCGTTCCCACCAAAGCACTCGTCACCCGTGAAATCAGAGTTCCCCTCCGAAGCTTTCCCGTCCGCCGATCACCGTTGGTTCAACGACCATGTTCTACCGCACGAACCCCTGCTGCGCGCGTGGTTGCGCAGCCGGTTCCCGCGTAACGTAGACCTCGACGATCTCGTCCAAGAAGCCTTCGCCCGTGTCCTGCGCGCCCGCGCCAACGGGGCGGCGATGCGCTCTCCGAAAGCGTTTTTTTTCGCCACGGCCCGCAACCTCGCCCTCGACATTCTACGCCATCGCCAAGTTTCCGGCCAAGATACCTTAGTGCCTTTCGATTCGTTGAACGTCCTAGATGACAGTGAGAGCATTCCCGAAACCGTCGACCGCACCGAAAAACTCGAACGCTTGACCTTGGCCATCCAGTCCCTGCCCGAACGCTGCCGAGAGGTCATGACCTTGCGCAAAGTCTACGGACTGCCCCAAAAGGAGATCGCGGCGCGCCTCGGCATTTCCGAGTGCACGGTCTCCGCGCAGCTCACCATTGGCGTGCGCAAGTGCACGGAATCATTCGCCCGCGACCGCCGCGAAGAGGGTCTCCTGTGAACATCCCGACGCCCGATGAACAAGCCGCCGACTGGCTCGTCCGGCGCGACCGCGGTCTTACGCCGGCAGAGCAAGACGACTATCTCCAGTGGCTGGCGGCCGACCCGCGCCACGGTGACGCCCTCGCCCGCCAACAGGCGACGTGGCGCGAACTCGATCTCCTCTCCGACTGGCGGCCGGAGCACGCGCGGGAGCCGAACCCAGCGCTCCTCGCCCCGCCGCGCCGCGCCGCACGCCGCCCTTTCCGCTGGCTTGTCCCCGTCGCGCTCGCCTCCGCCGCGGCCGTCGTGGCCGGCTTCTTTTTCCAACGCGACGCCCGGCATCATTCACAGGCGGCAGCGGATTTAATCGCCGTCGCCATCGGCTACGAAAAACGGTTCCTCGACGATGGTTCCCTGCTCGAACTCAACCGGGGCGCCTCCGTCGTCGTCGAATACACCGCCGCCGAGCGCCGCGTGCGCCTCTTGACCGGCGAGGCGCACTTCACCGTCGCGAAGAATCCCTCCCGCCCGTTCATCGTCAGCGCCGCCGGCGTCGAGACGCGGGCCATCGGCACCGCCTTCAATGTGCGGCTCGCTGCCGGGTCCGTGGAAGTCCTCGTCACCGAAGGCCGCGTGCAAGTCGCGCCATCCTTACCGACCCCGGCGCCCCTGCCCATGTTGGGGGTCGGCGAAAAACTCTCAGTTCCGCTGGAGAACGATCCGAACCTCAACTTGTCTCCCGCGGCGCTGGTGCCGGTGGCCGTCGGGGCCGAGGAGATCGCCCGCGCTCTCGCTTGGCAGCCCCGCCTGCTTCAGTTTTCGTCCGCGCCCTTGGCGGAAGTCGTAGCCGAGTTCAACCGGCACAACACCCTCCAACTCGCCCTGGCCGACCCGGCGTTGGCCGCCTTCCCCGTGACCGCGTCCTTTCGCTCCGACAATGCCGAAGGGTTCGTGCGACTCCTTCAAGTCACCGCGGGTGTGCGGGCCGAACGGCGCGGCGACACAATTTCGCTCCGGCTCGCAAATTCTCGTTAGTGCCTCGCAGGACATGGGCCGTCTTGCTTAGACCACGACCCCGCTTATGCCCCACCCCACCCGCTTCGCGCGTTGGCTCTCGGCCACCGTCTTGATCTTGTCGCTCAACGTTAGCTCTTATGGTGCGAGCCCGGCACCACAGCGCTTTGATATTCCGGCGGGGGATGCGGCCACCGCGCTTCGCCTCGCGGCACAACAGGCCGGCCGCGAGATCATGTTTCCGGCCGCCATCGTGCAAGGCGTTCGCGTCGCCGCCGTCCGCGGCGAATTCACGGTCGAAGAAGCCCTCACCCGCATGCTCGCCGGCACCGATCTGCGGCTCGTGAGCGACGCCGGTTCCTCCGCCCTCGCCGTCGGCCGTGCTGCTCCCGCCGCGCCGCAACGCAACCCCGCGCCGTTGCGCTCGCCCCCCACAACCGCACCCGACAATGAGTTGGTCACCCTCTCTCCGTTCGAGATCAGCGCAAATTCCGATATCGGATACCAAGCCCGCGAAACCGTCGCCGGTGGTCGTCTCCGCACCGAGCTCAAGGACGTCTCCGCGCAAGTGGACGTGATGACGCCGGAATTCCTCTCCGACCTTGGCATCAACTCGCTCGAAGACTCACTCCGATTCTCGCTCAACATCGACAGCCAATCTGATTGGTATGACCCCTCCGGCGATGGCAACACGCTGGGAGGAAATCCGTTCAACCCCTCGGCCGGCAACCGCGCCCGCGGTCTCGCTCGCGCCAGCACCTCCGTCGGCTTTTTCGAAACTTCGATCCCAATCGATAACTACATCACCGAGCGTCTCACGTTCGTCGGCGGGCCCAACGCCATCTTGTTCGGTAATGGCTTGGCCGGTGGTTCGGTCGACACTTCGCTGCTCCGGGCCAATACTTTCGGCGGTAATAACAAGGTCTCGCTTCAAGTCGACAGCGACGACGGCTACCGCGCTACCCTCGATTACAACCACGTCCTCATCAAGCGGCGCCTTGCCTTTCGCCTGGCGACGATGACCCAGGATCTTAGTGCCGGTCGCAAACCGTCGTATGATCGTTCCGACCGCTACTTCGGCACCATCACTTACGAGCCGATGCTGAAAGTCCGCTCGCGGGCGTATTTCGAACACGGTGAGCTCAAGAAGTCCCCGGTGCGTTCAACGCTCGTCCAAGACAAGGTCACGCCCTATCTCGACCGAATTCTCACTCCGGACCAGAAGGCGCGTTATCTCGCCACTTACGATCCCACCCTGATCAAAGCTTTCGATAACTCGGCGATCAATTCCTTCAATATCGGCACCAATAACAACGCCGTCCTGCCCGCCCTGAGAGCGCAGGGATTTGCTCCCGCCGTCGCGACCACCCCGAACACGGATATCCTCTCTCGCTTCACCAATTCAAGCCCGGTGCTGATTCTTGGGGGCGTTGAAAGGACCCCAATCCCGATCACTTCGTGGAACAACACCGGGGTCATGCTGAACGGCCCCGGACCTTTCAACGGCGAGAACAGCGACTGGTCCTTCACCGACGGCTCGATCTACCCGACGCAGGTAAACCTCGTCGGCAACGGTCTGCGGAATCGCACCCGCAGCCAGCTTTATGGCGCGGTCATCGAAGTTAACCCGGTAGGAAACCTGTTTCTCGAATTCGCCGCGAATCGCGAATTTGTTAACTACACCTTCCGGGAAGTGCTCGGATCCGGCGCCACCGAACTGGCCATCGATACCAATCGCTATTTGCCCGCCCAGTGGGGCTTAACGGAGACTGCACCCGCCCGTGTCCTCAATCCGAACTTCGGTCGTTACTACGTGCAGAGTTCGGTCGCAGGCGGCGACAACCAACAGGAACGGGCCGATGATCGGATCACCGCGACCTACTCCCTCGACTTTACCAAAAACAAGGGCTGGAGCCGCTGGCTGGGCGCTCACCGGTTGCTCGGCCTCTGGACCTCGCAGATGAGCCAGCGCTTCGAGCAGGTCCGCAATGGTGCCTCGGCGGCAAACGTCATCAGCGACAACGATTTTACGGTCAGCATCGCTAACAACCTCGCCACCCCCCTGGCTCCCGCCCTCCGCGCTATCACCGGTGTGGGCAATCGCCAACTTCAAGTGCGCAACTATCTGGGCAGCCCGACCGCGGGGGTCGGCGGCACGCCCTACGTCGATATGAACGTCGACGTTTGGAATTGGGGCACCATGGGCGTCGATGCCAAAGGCAAACCTGTTTTGGTCGCTGGCGACGATCTGCCGGGCGGGGGCAGTTCCTATGCAATCTCTAACGGGCGCAAGGAGACCATCGGTAAAATGCTCTCGATTCAGAGCTCGTTCCTAAACAACCGCGTCATTCTTAGTTACGGCCATCGCGTTGATACCAACACCTACACGAGCTGGCTGAACTCGAACCTCCAGCCGCGCTACGACGTCAACACGGGCGGCTTCTACTTTCCGGTCGCGGGTTCGCCCAACAACGCCGCCTACGCCAACGCCCCTTTCATGCGCTGGCAGGATTTTAAAAAGCTCGGCCTCGCGCGGACGCAAAATCTCGCCAGCCGTCAAAACGAGAAACCCAAGTCGATTCTCAAGGGCATCGTGGTGCACCCCCTGAGCTGGTTCTCCGTCTTCTACAACGAATCCAACTCCGCCTACGCCGCCGAGTTCAGCCGCTTCAACCACGACGGCTCGCCCATGACGATCGACGACGGCACCGGTCGAGATTACGGCTTCTCCGTCTCCAACCCGACCGGGAAGATCTCTCTGCGCGTGAATTGGTTTGATAGCACGCGCAAAGGCGGGAACTCGGTCTTTCAAGGTCAAACTCCCAATGGCAATCGATCGCCGCGGGACACGATCTACTACATCGAGAAGACCTTCCTGAATCTCAACCCGGCCTTTGCTATCGCCGGCAACCAATACGCCTACTACCTCCAAAGCGTCCAAGACGCCCCGCTGCCATCCAACGTCAACGCCACCACCAACTTTGTCGGCAACAACTTCCCGGTCGCACCCAACCGCGAAACTTCGGCCGTCCAAGCCGATCGCCGAGCCGAGGGCGTCGAGGTCACCCTCACCGCCAATCCGCTACGTGGCTTGTCCCTCTCGCTTCGGGGCGCGAAAAACACCACCCGCGATTCAAACGCCGCGTTGCCTTGGTTTGAGTATGCGAATGCCCGCTGGAAGGACTGGGAATCCATCGCCGATCAGCCGATCGGCAACATCCCGGATATGCCCCAAACGATCCGGCAGTATATGCAGAGCATTATTCTGCCGTCGCTGAGCTATATCAAGTTATCCGACGGCCTGCCCAACCCTCAGGAGCGCACCTACAAGGTTAACTTCACCGCCCGTTATAGCATGCAACGGGGTCTGCTCAAGGGCCTCTTCTTCGGGAGCAACTACGGCTGGCGCAGCAAGAGCATCCTCGCCTACGCCAGTCGTCCCGTGGCGGCTAATGAAGTCTTCCGGCAATTTGCCGGCGTCGGCGCCGGCGGTTACGACGTGCCTGACTTCGGCAACCCAATCTACGGCCGGCCCCTCACCTCGGTCGACGGCTTCCTCGGCTACAAGCGGAAGATTCTGAAAGGGAAGCATGATTGGACCCTGCAGCTAAACGTGCGCAATCTCTTCGACGACGATGAACTCCTAGAGCAACGCGCCTATGGTCGCAAACAAAGCGACGGCAGCACCCGCTTTTGGATCACCAACTACAACGTGCCGGATCCCCGCCGCTTCACCTTCACCAATACAATTACCTTCTGAGCCTAACGACCAACAACTCAGCCTCAAATCTCCATCCGCCTTTGAAACACCTCGCACTGTTCCAAGGGTAGGAGCCCGCTCGCGGGCGATTTCAGCAAACCACGGCGAGTCAGTGCCGAATCGCCCGCAAGCGGGATCACGCCCGCGGACCCAAAAGCCGCATCTTGAATTCGTCTAGAAATTAACTCCAACCCCAAATGAAACCCCTATACACATACCCCTCCCGCCCCTATCTCGCGGCCATTTTTGGTTACCTCGCCCTCGGCATCGGCACCTCCGCCCAAACCGTCACTCCGCCGCAAAGGATTGAAACCTCAGCCGAGGCCCGACGCGACCAGGAGGTCGTCATCCTCACCCCGTTTCAAGTCGGCGCCGACGACAATACCGGCTGGGCTCCCTCCGAAACGCTGGCCGGCACACGCTTCAAAACGAAACTCTCCGATTTGGCGTCCCAGATCGATGTCTTCACCCTCGATTTCATGGAGGAGTTTGGCTTCACGAGCATTGAATCCGCCTCCATTTACTCGCTCAACATCGAGAATAGCACCGAGTTTGTGAACAACGTGGAATCCAAGGGAGGCGGTGAAGGCGACCTGCGGGTGCGCGGCATCGGCCAAGCGCGCAGGACCCGGGAGTTCTTCGCGAGCAACTCCCGCTCGGACAACTACAACCTGGAACGCGTCACGCTCGCGTCCGGGCCGAATCCCATGATGTTCGGCATCGGCGCTCCGACCGGGGCGATCGATTCAAGTTTGGCGCGGCCGATCATGAACCGAAACACCCGGCAATTGAAGACGCAGTTCGACAGCTTCGGCGGCATTCGCGGCGAGCTGCACCTCAACCAAACTCTGGTCCAAAACAAATTGGCCTTCCGCGGCGCCCTTCTCGCCGACAACAAGAAATTTTACCCGCGCCCCTCCATCGACCGGGAGCGCCGGGGCTACGCCGCGCTGGTCTACAAACCGTTCAAGAAGACCCAACTCAGCGTTCACTATGAAAACGTGACCGGACACGCCCGAACGCCCTCGAGGGTTCCTCCGTTGGACCGGGTTCGCGTCTGGGACCAAGCCGGGAACCTGGGTTCCGCCCTCGGCAACCGCCCGATCTTTTCCAACAATCTCGCGTGGCAAACCGGGCGACCGGCCGCCGGCGGACTGCCCGCGATCGCCGCGAAGGCGAACCCGGACGACCGGGTCTTTAGCATCTCGGGCGACGGCGCCATCAGCGTGGTCGGCGGCAACAATCCCGCCGGCGTCCGCCCGTTTGGTTCATTTTACTCGCTCGGTGTCCAAAACATCGCCGACAACGGGCGATGGCCGGGAATCGTCGATCCGGTCAATGCCGGCACCACGCGCGGCGTTTCCTTGCTGAATGACGATTACTATCCCCGCGACGCCAGCTACCATTACTACACCGATTTCGGCGACCGCGACGCGTCGATCGTGAATCTGTTTTTCAACCAGGAGATTCTTAAAGATCTCCATTTCGAAGCCGGCTACCAGCGCGAGGAAAACAAAAATTTCGGCGCGAGCTACATGGCCGGCGGCAACGGCGGTCTTAACCTGAACGTCGATCCCAACCGATTCCTCGCCGACGGCGTCACGCCCAATCCCTATGCCGGCAAACTCTACTTCGACGGACTCGCCGGGTTCGACCACGGTTGGTTCAAAGGCGACGAATGGCGCGCCGCGCTCTCGTATGAGCTCGATTTCAAGGAGCGCTCCAAAAACCGGTTCATCCGCATGTTGGGCCGGCATCGCATCGCCGGCATCGTCTCCGCCATCGAATCGAAGAACCTTAATCAGGAATACCGCTACAACATCCAGCCTAAGATCGAAAACGGCCGGATGCGCGACCCGGTCTTCAGCGGAGTAAACTACAACATTGCGCCCGACGGACGCCGGGGGCTAGGGCCGTTGGGCAGCGGTTACACGGCCGCTTCCAACAACCGCGTGGTCAACTTCCGTTCCTATGTCGGCCAAGACTTGGGTTTTGTGCCCCGCGTCGACGGCTACCAGATCGGAGAAGCTTGGAACATCACCGACAACAACCGCGAGGTCTGGACCGTCGATCCGAGGAATGCGGGCACCGGCACCAATGGCGAACGCCTCATCACGGGGCGAAATACGGGCGGCACTCACACCGAATTCGGCACCAAACTGTTCTCCTACCAAGGTTACCTGCTCGAAGACCGCGTGGTGCTGACCTACGGGCGGCGCGAGGATTCGAACAACACGGCGCGGTCTGCCGCTCCGGCGGTCTTGTGGCGAAATCCCGAAACCGGGCAAATCGTCTCGGCCGCCTCCGCCGGCTATCAGGCCCACATCGATCACTACGGTTTCGACAAGATGGATCCTGCGACCGAAGCCGTCGGAACCACCACGCTGAAGGGCATCGTGGTCCATCCGTTCCGCGACTGGCGTTGGAAGCTTCCCCTGGGAGCCGACCTCTCGTTCATGTTCACGGAGTCGAACACCTTTGCGCCAAACACCACGGCCCGAAATCCCGACGGCAGCTTCATGGCGAGCGAACGGGGCGAAGGCACCGACCAAGGCTTCCGTCTCGGCCTCTTCGACGGTCGCTTCAATCTCCGGTATAACGAGTATGACGTTTCATCGTCGCCGACGCGTCTCGGCGCGCTCTTCGCCGGCATCCGCGGGGCGATGCGGGGTGTCATGAAGGACATCACCCGCGCGTTGGTGGCAAACGAGGCGGATTTCCGATCGAAATTCCCCGCCTGGCCGCTGCAAGGCCAAGGCGATCCCAAATTCGCCTACCCGTTTGCGGCGGTAAATAACGGCGGATTCGAAACGATGAATTTCTTCAATTACCTCGATCCATACGCGGTGACCGCCGACACCGCCGCCAAAGGTCGGGAGATCACGATGCAGTGGAAGCCGACCAGAAACCTGGATCTCCGCCTCACCTGGAATCAACAAGAAGTCGTCCAAACCAAAATCGCTACCCAGTGGATTCAATTCGCCAAAGAGTTTGAGCAGATCATGGACAAGACTTTCTTCACCGAAGGTTATGTGCCCGGAGACACGGAAGCCATTTACCGCAATCCCTCGGGCTTCGACATGGACGGGGACGGCGTCATCCGCCAATACACTTGGAACGCGATTCCGATCGGAACCGGCGCCGGTCAGACCGTGCCACAAAACATCGGCGCCGCCAACACCCCGTGGGGTCGGAACGACGACCTCTTTGCAGGCGGGTGGACCGGTCAGACAATGAAGGAGAACTGGATCTCCAACGTGCGCAACGGCAACTCCGGCATCCCCGTGTTGGAAGCCTACAACGGGCGCCCGAACGAATTCACCCGCGACAATCGCGCCAACCTCAACGCCATGTATCGCTTCAGCGAGGGCGCCCTGAAGGGCTTGCGCGTCGGTGCCGGTTACCGGTGGCGGGCACCCGCGGCCATCGGCTTCGGCGTGAAACGCATCAACGGCGTGGCGGTGCCGGACGTGGATATCATCCAAAGAGGAAAAGCGGAAACCGCCGTCGACTTGTCCTTTGGTTACGCGGGCAAATCAAAATGGCTGGGAAATCGGAGATACAGTCTGGCGTTGAACGTCCGGAACGCGTTCCCGCAGGACCTCTATGACACCCGAAATCGCGACTTCTTTAACGGGAATTCGCTCACCACGGTCCGCATGATCCCGCGTCAGTTTATCGTTTCTTACGAAATCGACCTCTAGGCGAAATTTGCTGTAACGCCGAATTCCCAAACGCCGAAGGTAGGAGCCCGCTGGCGGGCGATTCGGAACCTCGCCTGCCGGCGCACGCTGAATCGCCCGCCAGCGGACTCCTACCCCAACCCGCCAAGGTCTCATTTAAACTCGATCCAACACCAACTCACCGATGAACGAACCCATCAACCGCCGCACCGCCCTCAAACTGATTGCCGCCGCCACCGTGGTCGGCGCGGCCTCCGGGCTCAGATCGAACGCCGCGAACAACCCTTCGCCCGGCCCCGAAGCGCGCGATCCTTGGCGGCGATCGCACGACCGCGTTTTCCTCGGCGGTGCGTTCTGGGCCAACCCCATGGAGGATTGGCGAATCGCCGATGGCGGCGCGGAGTGCCAGAGCCTGGGTGGAAATCGCAGCATTCATTCGCTGACGCATCAGATCACGAGCCCGACGAAGGGCTTCTCGATGTCGGTGCAATTCTCGCAACTCGAAGTGCAGGGCAACGACGCCGGCGCCGGCTTCCGCGTCGGCGTGCGGAGCGAGCTCAACGAGTATCGCAGCAACTGTTTCGTCGCCCGCGGCATCAACGCCGGTGTCGTCGACGGCCAATTGCGGCTCGGATCGAAATCGGCGCCTTTACCGCCCGGTACCAGCCAAAAGAAAATCGATCTCATCCTCAACGGCGTCGCCAGCGGGACCGAAGTCGCGTTGACGCTCGAAGCCCGCGAGCCCGACACCGGCGCGAGTCTCGCCAAGCTCTCCCACGTCACCCCCGCCGGCAGCCTGCTGGGCAACGTTGCCCTCGTGAGCAACTACGGCCCGGATGAGACGCAAAACGCGGCCAAGAAAGCGGTCAAAGACACGAATCAGGGCCGGTCGCGTTACCGGTTCACCGATTGGAAACTAACCGGCGATGCCTTCACCGTTTCGGACGGCCAACGCTTTGGTCCGCTCCTGTGGTCCATGTATTCACTGAGTGATTCGCGAACGCCGGAAGGCTGGGTCATGAAGGTCAGTGCGCTCACCGGTCCCATGGGGCGCGACGACAGCCAAGTCGTGGAACTGCACGTGCAGCGCAACGGCGCGTGGCAATCGCTGGGCGAGGCAAAACTCGATCCCGACGCCTGGGTCGCCACGTTCCGCATTCCAAATTGGGACGAGAAAGCCGCCGTGCCCTACAAACTCGTCTATCGCGAAAAGCACCGCGACGGCACCGTGACGCCGGATGAATGGACCGGCACGATCTTGGCCAATCCCTCCGGCCGACCGCTCCGCCTGGCGGCGATGACCTGCCAGAACGACTACGGATTTCCCTACGAACCCGTCGCCCGCAATGTCGCGAAGTTGAAGCCCGATCTGGTGTTCTTTTCCGGCGACCAAATCTACGAGAGCCACGGCGGCTTCGGCATCATCCGTGAGCCGGCGGCACCGGCGATTCTCAATTACCTGAGAAAATTCTACCAGTTCGGCTGGGCCTTTCGCGACGTGATGCGCCACGCACCCACGATTTGCATCCCCGACGATCACGACGTTTTCCAAGGCAACATCTGGGGCGAGGGCGGTGCCCCGATGTTTCGTTCCGCGGAAGATCCCGGCGCGTCGTCGAAAGGCGGCTACGTCGAGCCGGCCCGCATGGTGAACGCCGTGCATCGCACCAACGTCTCGCACCATCCGGACCCGTTTGACCCGACCCCGAGCAAACAGGACATCAGCGTTTATTTCGGAGACATGGTTTATGGCGGCGTGAGTTTCGCTATCCTCGCCGACCGTCAGTGGAAGAGCGGGCCCGAGCGCGTAAAGACCGGCGGTCCCCGGGCCGATCATGTGACCGATCCTGATTTCGACACCCGCACCCTCGACCAACCGGGCTTGGTTCTGCTCGGCGAACGGCAGGAAGCGTTCTTGAAAAAATGGGCGCAGGACTGGCGCGGGCACTCGCTCAAGGCCGTGCTCAGCCAGACGGTGTTCGCCGCCGTCGCCACGCACCACGGTCGCCTGGATGGATTTCTCAAGGGCGACCTCGACTCCGGCGCCTGGCCGCAAACCCCACGCAACCGCGCGATCGACATCATGCGCCCCGCAATGGCCCTGCACATCAACGGCGACCAGCACCTCGCGTCGCTCGTGCAATACGGCGTCGCGGAGCAGCGCGACAGCATGTGGTCCTTCTGCACGCCCGCGATCGCCGCCGGCTATCCCCGTTGGTGGCGTCCGGACGATATGGGTATGCCGCACACGAAACGCCCGCAGCACGGCCTCGCCAACACCGGCGAGTTCTTGGACGGATTCGGCAACAAGGTTTACGTCTACGCCGTCGGCAATCCCGAGGTCGGCAAAGCTCCGAACCGCTACGACCGCGCCCACGAGAAAGGCAGCGGCTTCGGCTTCATCACTTTCGACCCGGTGAAGAAAACCTACACCGTCGAATCGTTTCGTTTCCTCATCGATCCCACCGACGGGAAACCTTCGAACCAGTTTCCCGGTTGGCCCGTGACCCTCCACCAATCCGAAAATCGCGGTGAAAACCGCCTCCAATAACCATGCATCGCCGCACCTTCCTCCGCACCGGCTCAACCCTCACCGCCGCCTCGTTGTTGATGCCCAGCACCTCGCTGTTTGCCGCCACGCAGCCGAAGTTTTCCCTCAACTACGCGCCGCACCCGGGCACCTTCAAAAGCAAGGGGGGCGAAGCCTACCTCGACCAAGTGCGCTTCGCCGCCGACCAAGGCTTCACCGCGTGGGAGGACAACGGCATCAAGAGACAGACCCCCGAAATGCAGGAGAAAATCGGCGCCGAGCTGGCCCGCCTTGGCATGACCATGGGCGTGTTTGTCGCCTACGGTAGCTTTGATCGACCCACGTTTGTCCGAAAGGACAAGGCCACGTGGGATGAAGTCACCCGGACCGTCAGCGATTCGGTCGCCGTCGCCAAACGGATCGGGGCGACTTGGATGACCGTGGTGCCCGGGTCGGTCGACCAGCAGCACAAGGACGATCCGAAGTGGAACCAATTCGGCGGTCCGCGTCTCGCCGAGGGCTATCAATTTGCCAACGCCATCGAGCTCTTGCGCCGGCTGAGTGCGGTCTTGGAGCCGCATAAACTGGTCATGGTGTTGGAGCCGCTCAACTGGCACGCCAACCACGGCGGCACGTTCCTCACCCGCAGCGATCAGGCGTATGCGATCTGCAAGGCCGTCAACAGTCCGTCCTGCAAGATCCTGTTCGACCTCTACCACCAGCAAATCACCGAGGGTAACCTCATCCCCAACCTTGATGCCTGCTGGGACGAGATCGCCTACCTGCAATCGGGCGACAATCCTGGCCGCAAAGAGCCAGGTACCGGCGAAATCAATTACCGCAACGTCTTCCAGCACGTTTACAAAAAAGGCTTCAAAGGCGTCATCGGCATGGAGCACGGCAACGCCAAACCGGGAGCCGAAGGCGAACAAGCCGTGATTGATGCCTACCGCGCGGCCGACGCTTTTGCCCGTTAGCTCACCCGCTCTTTTCGAAACCCGCCTGGCGAACTCTCCCATGGCCGTGCGTTATTTTGAGAAACTGGCGAAGATCGAAATCAAGCGCGCCGCGTCTGGCTGAGCATCGACGCTGATCGCGACGAAGTCCTCATTCCATCAACCTCCCCCAAAATCATGTCCCTCACCCGACGTTCCCTCCTCAAATCCCTGCCGTTGTTGGCGTGGACGGGGCGCGCCGCTTTCGCGGCACAATCGGGATCACGGGCGGTGTTTCTTGGCCAAGGCACTCTTTGCGGCGAGGTCACCGATTCGTCGGCATTGCTCCAAACTCGCCTGACCTCGGCGACCCAATTGGACGCCGACGGAGATCTGCCGGGCGCATCGGGAGTTGCCGGTTTTGAATGGAGCCCGCACGAGGATTTTCGGGCCGCGCGTCGCACGCCTCTGCTCCCGGCGGTTGATCAGCGCGACTTCATCGTGCGGGCCGAGTTAACCGGCCTCCAACCCAACACGACCTACCACTACCGCGCCGTTTATGGTCACACCGAGACGACCACGGCGGTGGGACTAAGCGGCTCATTCAAGACGCTGCCGGGACGCAAGGTGGATACACCGGCGCGCTTCATCGTCGGCAGTTGCATGAACTACAATAAATTCATGCACGGCCGGCTGGGCAAAGCCGGCGGGCCGCTGACCGCCACCGAGACGGACAAACGCCTCGGTTTCCCGGCATTCGAAGCGATGCTGACGTTGCGCCCCGACTTCTTCGTCGGCACGGGCGATATCGTCTATTACGACAACCCCATGCGCGTGGCGAAAACGGTCCCGCAATTGCGCAAATGCTGGCACGAGCAATTCCGGTTCGCCCGCATGATCGAGTTCTTCCGCAGCGTCCCGACCTATTGGTCGAAGGATGATCACGACTTCCGCTTCAACGAGTCGGACAACACCACGGATGATCTGCCCCTGCCGAGAACCGGCATCGACCTGTTTCGGGAGCAACTGCCGATCATGGCCATCGACAGCGACAAGCCCACCTATCGGACCCATCGCGTCAGTCGCAAACTGCAGATTTGGCTCACCGAAAACCGCGATTACCGCTCGCCGAATGAAATGGCCGACGGCCCGCAGAAATCGATCTGGGGCGCGGAGCAACGCGAGTGGTTGAAGGCGACGCTCAAGGCGAGCGATGCGACGTGGAAGATCCTGATTTCGCCGCCCCCGATGGTGGGCCCGGACGATCTGCAGAAGATCGACAATCACGCCGATCTCCGCGGCTTCCGCCACGAGGCCGATGCGTTTTTCGCGTGGCTGCGGGAGAATCAGATCGGCTCTTTGACCATCGTGTGCGGTGACCGTCATTGGCAGTATCACAGCGTCCATCCCACGGGCGTCGAAGAATTCGGCTGCGGCGCGCTCAACGATGAAAACGCCCGACTCGGCATCGCGCCCGGCGCGAAAAATGGCTCCGATCCGCAGGGATTGATCAAGCAGCCCTACACTTCGCCCACGCCCAACGGCGGTTTCTTGCAGATCACCGCTGGCGAAAATCTCCTGATCGAGCATTTTGATTCCCGCGGGAAACGCCTGCACGTCGCCCGGCGCTAACGTCCCCCGAACCCTCATTTTTCAACCACGCACCATGAATTCCGACCTCACCACGTTTGCTCCCAGCCGCCGTCACTTCCTGCGAGCCACCGGCATCACCCTCGCCCTTCCGCTGCTGGAATCACTCGGCGGGCGCGTCTTCGCCCAAAACTCAGCCGTCGGCGCCCTGCCCGGCAAAGCGGCCGGCACCTCACGGCCGAAGCGCATGGTGTGCGTCGGCAACATGCTCGGGTTTCACCCGCCGACGTTTTTTCCCACCCAGACCGGCCGCAACTACGAGCTCCCCACCGTTCTGGAATCGATCAAGCCGCTTCAGCCCGAGGTCTCCGTTTTCTCCGGCCTCGATCATGGTGTGAAAGGCGGGCACTTCGCCATCAGCTCTTTCTTGAGCGGCGTGCGGACGGCCGACGCCAAAGGGATGCCTGAGGGCAATCTCACCCTTGACCAACGCGCAGCAGAGACGATGGGCGGCGCCACGCGGTTCCCCTCGCTTGCATTGGGTTCGGAGAGCGGGCTGCACGGCGGTTGCCTCATGTCGTGGACGCGCAGCGGCACGCGGGTGCCGCCCATCAGCACGCCGCGGGAACTCTTCCGAAAACTGTTTGTTTCCGACGGTGCCGCGCAGATCGCGAGCTCGACGGACCGCCTCAATCTCAAGGGCTCGATCCTCGACGCCGTGCAAGGCGACGCAAAATCCCTCGAACGTCACCTCGGCCAGCGCGACAAGGAAAAGCTCGAAGAGTATTTTACGTCGGTCCGCGACGTGGAGAAGCAGATCGAGCTGCGCCGCCAATGGGCGCACATCCCGAAGCCCGATCCAAAAATGAAGGAGCCCAACAACAAGGGCTTCGTCTCCGACCTCCCGCTCATGTATGATCTGATCGCGCTCGCCCTGCAGACGGACTCGACGCGCATCGCGACGTTTGAAATCGGAGGGGACTTTGAGGCCAATGCCTTCGGGTTGAACGGCGGCTACCATGCGTTCTCCCACCACGGGCAGCGTCCCGACGCGATCGCCGCTCTCGTCAAGATGGAGCGTTACCAAGTCGAACAGTTCGCCCGCTTCCTCACCAAACTCAGGAGCACCGAGGACGGGCCCGGCAGCCTCTTGGATCATTCGATGGTTCTGTTCGGCAGCGGCATGGGCAACGCCAACTCCCATACCAACGGAAATCTCCCGATCATTTTTGCCGGCGGCGGCTTCAAGCACGGCGAGCACAAGGCCTATCCGGAAAAGGGCCTCGGCCGGCAGCCGCTGTGCAATCTCTACCTGTCCATGCTTCAGCGCTTCGGCCTCGAGGTGAACAAATTTGGCACCAGCACCGGCACCCTCTCCGGCCTCACGTGAGCGTTTTCGGACCTGCTGTTTTCCGCCCACGCACCATGCTTCGCAGCCCATTGCTCCTCGCCGCCGGTTTGCTCGCGTTGGCGGCCACTCCGGTATCAGCCGCGCCCAACAACGCGGTCGTCAAAAACTTCCTCTCCACCTACTGCATCGAATGCCACGGGCCCGAAAAACAGAAAGGTGATCGGCGCTTCGACGAGTTGCTCCTCCCGGCGGCCAACGAGGACACCCTGATCGACCTGAAGGACATGATGGATCAGCTCCATCTCGGCGACATGCCGCCGGAAAAGGCCAAGCAGCCCAGCCTCGCGGAGCAGAAGGTGTTCCTGGATCAAGTCATCCTCGAACTCGCCCGGGGACGCGAGAACTTGGCCGGCACCGGCGGGAGCACGGTCCTGCGCCGCCTGAACCGCCGCGAATACCTCAACACCGTGGGCGATCTTTTCGGGCTCAACATGGCCGCTTTTGATCCAACAACGAACTTTCCCCGCGATCAAAGCGAGGAGCACATGGACAATCTCGGCGACGTGCTGCAGACCTCCGGCTATCTGCTGGACCAGTATCTCGAAGCGGCGGACCTTGTAGTCGAAAAAGCCTTCGCCGTGCAAAAAAAGCCCGAAGAACAATCGTGGCACTTCCACGAAAACTTTAAAACCCAGCAGGAGATGAGTCGCCCGCACAGCCGCCTAAACAACGCGTTCATCGGTCTCTACGAGTGCATGGACACCCCGCACCACGAGGGCGGTTTCGGCTTCATCAGTGAATTTCAGCAAGGCGTGCCGGTTGACGGAATTTACGAGATCCGCGTGCTCGCTCAGGCCATGAACCGGGTGCATCAGTATGATCCGAAAATCTTTGGCACCGACTCGCGCGAACCCCTCCGCCTCGGGCTCGTCCCGGGCGACGCGAAGGCCGGTCCGCTTTATCATCCCCAGCCGCTCCAACCCATGCTGGCCGAAGTGGCGCTGGCCGACGGCGACCCGGCGTGGCACACGATGCGGGTCTGGCTGGATGCCGGGCATACTCCCCGCTTCGTTTTTCCAAACGGGTCAAAAAGTGCCCGCAACTCGTGGGTCAAGATCGTCGAATACCATAAAGACAAATGGCCCGCCGACGCCAAACGAGAGGGCAAGAACGGCCTCGGTATCGTCGAAAATCGCATCATTAGCGTCGTCGAAGGAAAGGTGCCCCACATCCGCATCCATGAGGTAAAGATCCGCGGCCCTTTGGCTGACTCAAAGTCAACTTCCCCGGTGCAGGCGGTCTATGGCGAGACCGCGCTTGCGCCCGAGGCCATGCGCCAAGTCCTCCACTCCTTCGCCGACCGCGCCTATCGCCGGCCGGCTACAAAAGACGAAGTGGACCGCCTGATGCGTGTCGCGGGACAACGCATCACTGCCGGCCGTTCTCCGCAGGAGGGCCTCAAGGATGCGCTCAAGGCCGCGCTCAGCTCGCCCTCCTTCCTTTATTTGTCGCAAGACACGGTCGCTCCCCAAGGCGACGGGAAGGCCCGGCCGCGCCTCACCGACCACGCACTCGCCTCGCGGCTCTCCTATTTTCTGTGGTCCGCCCCGCCGGATGCCGAGCTGCTCCGACTCGCGGCCAGCGGCGAGTTGACCAAGCCCGATGTCCTCACTGCGCAGACGCGCCGCCTGTTGGCCAGCCCTCGGTCCGACGCGTTTGTGTCGGGCTTCCTGGACAGTTGGCTGCACCTCCGCAGCCTCGGCTCGACGCCGCCGGACCGTCGGGATTTCGAGCGTTACTACTCCAAGGGTCTTGAGCCCGCCTTCAAAACTGAGACTCGGCTCTTCTTTCGCGACCTGATCGAGCGCGACGCCCCGATCCGAAACTTCCTCGATTGCGACTATGGATTCATCAACCAGCCGCTCGCCTCCCACTACGGTCTCGGCGATCTCGGTGATCCTGCCCGCGCGCACGAGTTCCGCAAAGTCTCCTTCCCCGACTCCCGGCGCGGCGGACTCCTCGGCATGGGTGCCGTCCTCACCGTCACCGCCAACGGCATCGAGACCTCACCGGTCGTGCGCGGCGTCTTCGTCTTGGAGAACATTCTCGGCACTCCGCCCCCGCCTCCGCCCGACGATGTGCCCGCGATCGATCCCGACGTGCGCGGGGCCAAGTCCATCCGCGAACTCGTCAGCAAGCATCGCGAGTCGCCGAACTGCTACAGTTGTCACCAGAAGATTGATCCCCTCGGCTTCGCCTTGGAGAACTTTGATCCCATCGGCGGCTGGCGGACGAGCTACGGCAAAACCCCGATCGACTCCGCCGGGGAATTGCCCAGCGGAGAAAAATTTTCGGACATTGCCGGCCTCAAGAAAATCCTCGTGAAGCGCCAGGATCTCTTCGCCCACATGCTTACCGATCGTCTGCTCACCTATGCCTGCGGTCGGCGCATCGGCGCCCTCGACCAAGTCGTCGTTGAAAAGATCGTCGCCGATCTGCCCGGCCGACAGCACGGCCTGCGTTCGTTGATCGAAGCGGTCGTGACCAGTGAACTTTTCGTGGGCCTCTGACTCTTTGACCGGCGAAAAATCGAACCGATTCACCCGAACTGATCTCCGCGACGAACATCCACGACGCGCCCCATTCCACCCATAATTGCCGCCACTTCCTTTATGATTCCCGCAGCCTATCTTCGTCGTCTCGCGCCGCTTTTCTTCGCCGCGCTGGCCATGACGCCCATCGTGAATGCCGCCGTTCAGCCGCCGGCGGGTAAGCCCAATATCGTTCTCATTTTCACCGACGATCAGGGCTACGGCGATTTGGGCAGCTTTGGCTCGACGACCATTCGCACGCCCCACCTTGACCGCCTCGCCCGCGAGGGCCGCAAGTTCACCAGCTTCATGTCCGCCTCCTCCGTGTGCACGCCGTCGCGCGCCGCGTTGCTCACCGGCAGTTATCCCAAGCGCGTGGGCCTGCACAAAGGCGTGCTCTTTCCGGTCTCGACCACGGGTTTGAACCCCGCCGAGCACACCATCGCCGATCACCTGAAGCAGCAGGGCTACGCCACCGCGGCATTCGGCAAGTGGCATCTCGGACACCACCCCGAGGTGTTGCCGACCGCGAACGGCTTCGATGCCTATTTTGGCATTCCCTACTCGAACGACATGAACCACCCGGACAACCAAGGGAAACCCAAGAGCGGACCGGCCGGAATGGACGAACTCTGGCTCGAACCGGCCTCGACCCTCACCAAATGGAAAACGCCGCTGATGGAGAACGAGCGAATCGTCGAAGTCCCCGTCGATCAGCGCACCATCACCCGCCGCTGCACGGACCGCGCCATCGATTTCATCGAGAAAAACCAAAAGCGCCCCTTCTTCGTTTATCTGCCCTACTCGATGCCGCACATCCCGTTGTATGTGCCGGACGATGTCCGCGACCCCGATCCGACGCGCGCCTACATCAACACTATTGAGCACCTCGACACCGAGGTCGGTCGCATCTTCGACCGGCTGCGCGACCTCAACCTCGCCGCCAACACCTATGTGATCTTCACCACCGACAACGGCCCGTGGCTGACGTTCAAACACCACGGCGGTTCGGCCGGCCCGCTCCGCGATGGCAAGATGAGCACCTTTGAGGGCGGCCAACGCGTGCCTTGCATCATGTGGGCGCCGGGCCGGATTCCGGCCAATTCGGTGTGTGAATCGCTGGCGTCCACCATCGACCTGCTCCCCACCATCGCCGCCCTCACCGGCACGCCGCTTCCCGCCAACCGGCCCATCGACGGTCTGGATATCTCCGGCCTGCTCACCGGCACCGTCAAATCCGTGCGCAACGATTTCCTCTACTACTCCCGCGACGGCACGCTCGAAGGACTCCGCGAAGGCGACTGGAAGTTCCTCGAGCCACGGCCCGCCGCCGCCAACAAAGCCAAGGCTGCGCCCAAACCCGAGGTGATGCTTTTCAACCTGGCGAGCGACCTCGGCGAGACCCGCAATCTCGCCGCAGAGAAACCGGAACTGGTCGAACGCCTCCGCCGCCGGATGGTCGAGCTCGACGCTGCCATCGGGACCGAAGCCCGACCCGTCTGGAAGAAGTCCGGTTCATAAGAACGTCGTTCCCGTTCCCATCACGCGACTTCGAGCCTCTTGCCCATGCCGAGGCGTCCCCACCCGTCACGCTCCGTTTTGCCCGCAGCAATCCGGCCTCCAATGAAATCAATTTGAAATCGTCGTGTTGGCGCGCTCCGCCTGCTTCTCCCGCCTTGGGTCGTAGCCGAGCCGGCAACACCAAACGCGCTTTGGATCACAGGGATTCAACCCCCTTCGTCCGGGATGATCTACAGGCGCAACTCTCCACCAAACTCCCCTCTCCTCAACCCGCCCAACGTCAAAATCTAGATCTCCCCCCATGACCCTATCCCGAAACTTTTCCGCTCTCCTCGCGACCGCGTTCGCCGTCGTTGGCCTCTCCTCTATCCCACTTCACGCCGCTGAAAAAGCGCGCCCTCCCTACAACGTGTTGTTCATCGCCGTCGACGACCTCAACGACTGGGTCGGTGCCTTTGGCGGTGCTCCGCAGAAGAAATCGGCCACGCCTAACCTCGATCGCTTCGCCAAGAACGGTTCCGTCGTGTTCCAGCAGGCCAATTGCGCCGGGCCGGTCTGCGGTCCGTCGCGCGCGGCTTTGCTCTCGGGCTTCATGCCGCACCGGAGCGGAGTTTACGGCAACAGCCACAACATGCGCGGATCGGAATTGGTGAAAACCCACCTGACGCTGCCGGAGTATTTTTCGAAACACGGTTACCACACCCTTTCGAATGGAAAGATTTTCCATAAACATCCCGCGGACGAGGGGCATTGGGCTTTCGACCAATGGGACGATTCCGCCGGCGGAAGCGGTTCTCGGCCGGACCCAGAGCGCATCACTTCGCGCCGCCAGAATCTGCTCAACGGAAAACCCATTCCCCGGCCTGAGGTAAAGCGCGAGGGCCTAAAAGCGGGCGATGCGGATGGCACGGAATTCAGTTGGGGCCCCACAAAGGGACCGAAAGAGGATTCCAAAGATTGGAAGGCCGCCGAATGGGCGGCCGCCGCATTGGCCAAACCGGCGGAGAAGCCGTTTTTCATGGCGCTCGGCATCTCCAAGCCGCACCTGCCCTTTTACGTGCCGCAGGAGTATTTCGACCGCCACCCCTTGGAATCGATCACGCTGCCGGAATTTCGCCTCGACGACCTGAGCGATATCGTCGACGGAAAAGGCCGCACGACGGAAAAGCCGTCATCGGATTTCCAATGGGTGCAGCAGGATCCCCGACTGCACAAAGGTGCCGTGCAGGCCTATCTGGCGGCGACGAGCTACGCCGATGATTGCATCGGGCACGTCTTGGCCGCGCTGGAGCGGAGCCCGAACCGCGACAACACGATCGTCGTCATCTGGGGCGACCACGGCTGGCACCTCGGTGAGAAATTGCGCTTCCGCAAAGCGACGCTCTGGGCGGAATCAACGCGCCTGCCGTTGATCATCCGGATGCCCGGGATGACGTCGCAACAGGACTGCCCGCGCGTGGTGAATTTGATCGATCTCTACCCCACCCTGATCGCGGCCTGCGGCTTGACCGCCAAGCCGGAGATCGACGGACGCAGCCTCACACCGTTGTTGCGCGATCCGCAGCTCGCGTGGCCGCATGTATCCCTCACGGTGATGGGCCGGGATAACGCCGCCGTGCGCGACGAGCGCTGGTATTTCATCCGCTACAAAGACGGCACCGAGGAATTCTACGACATGCTCCGCGATCCGATGCAATGGACCAACCTTGCGACCTCGAAAGATCCGGAAGTCCAAACGCAAATGAAACGGCTCGCCGCATCGTTTCCCGCCACGTTCGCACCCGAAGTGCCCCAAAACCAAGGCGGCCGCGCCGAGAAACAAGAACTCGCCGGCAAACCGGATCCGACGATCCGACCCGCCCGCCTCGCCGCCCGGTTGAAGTGACTTCCCGAAAGGCGCACAAACCCATCGCAGCAATTCAACGCTGCGGTTTTCACTCGAATGCCGAACCAATTACCGATTGCACGTGCGCCTCAAGCGCCCGGTCCTCGTCGGAATAATCTGAGTGGAAACCGGCGCATGCTGTAGTTCGGTCATCTGGTCACACGTTGCTAAAACGCTCTTTTTTGGGACGCGCCAGATCGCCTCAGGCTCGCAAGCTCGTCACGCAATCGAGACTGGAAGATTACTCACCGCCCCTGCGCCATTGGATGTAGTATTTCCTTCGCTTGCGGTCAGTTCCCAGAGGGATCGGGCTCCGCTGTCGGCAAGCCATACGAAAAGTTCGAAGCGCATCTCAGCTAGGTGTCCCGATGTGCGCCCGACGATAGGCCAGCGGCGTCATGCCGGTTCGTTGCCTGAACTGACCGGCAAAACTGCTCGCATCCACAAAGCCGCAGCGCTGGGCAATCTCGGACGCGGTCAATCTGGTTTCCTCCAGCAGGCGCGCCGCGGTGAGCACACGGGTCTTGATCAGGAACTCCTGCGGGGTGGTGCCGAACGCGGAATGGAAACGCCGCTGGAGCTGGCGGAGTGATTCACCGCACGCCTCCGCGACGTCAGCTATGACCAGCGGCCGCGCAAAATCGCGCCGGATCATTTCGACGGCCCGCGATACCGTCTGAAACAAAGGAAGGCGCTTTTCGTGGTCTTCGGCGCGGCGCAATACACCCATGACGCCGACTCGGCGGCCGCGTGCGTCGATCATAGGTAGCTTGGTTACAACAAACCAATCGGGCAGGCCCTGTGGATCAAACCAGAGTTCGAGCCGTTCAATCATCTGCGCCCGGCCGGAGAGCAATCGCTGGTCATCCTTCACGTAGTGTTCCGCCATTTGGCGGGGATTGATGTCAAAATCGGTCAAGCCGAGCATTTCTCGCTCTTGACGCATCTTGTAGCGATCAAGAATCCCGCGACTAGCCAACATTGTACGCCCCCGACTATCCTTGGCGAAGAAACACACGCCTGGGAGGTGTTCAAACAGCGGTTGCAACGGAGATACAGCCCCGAGTGAGTCGAACCAATTCCGTCGCTCTTTTTCCAAGTCCTCTAGTTCGCTGCGCGAGCGTTTTGGCAGCCGGAGGCGCGGATGAATGATTGTCGTTTTTCGCATAGGACTTGTCGTAGGAAATTGCGCCCCCGCCTGATAATATCAAGCGATGAAGTCGGCCACCCCAGCCCCTGATAAAGACGACTGTTATCTCGCGATCGAGATTGGCGGGACGAAGCTGCAGATCGTTGCGGGCACCGCAGACGGGCGCTTTTTTGACCGTCGCCGATTCGATGTATCGGCGGCTTCCGGGGCCGAAGGAATTCGGGCGGAACTGTCGGCCACACTCCCGGCACTCATCGAAAAGCACCAACCTCGCGCCATCGGCGTCGGCTATGGTGGTCCGGTCAACTGGCGCACGGGTCGCATCATAAAGTCGTATCATGTCTCGGGCTGGCATGCCTTCCCCCTTGGGGAGTGGCTGGCAGACCTATCGAAGTTGCCGGTGTTCGTGGAGAACGATGCGAACGTCGCCGCACTCGGGGAGGCGCTGATTGGCGCGGGTCGAGGCTGCAATCCGGTATTCTATGTCACCGTCGGTAGCGGCGTGGGCGGTGGGTTGGTGTGCGACGGGCGCATCTTTCATGGGTTCACTCCCGGCGAGGCCGAGATCGGGCACCTGTGGCTGGACGCCGCGGGCCAGACGCCGGAAGACTGTTGTTCCGGCTGGAGCCTCGACCGGCGTGTGCGCGAAGCGATTGCGGCGGAACCACAGAGCGCTCTTGCCCAGCGTGTCGCCGCCGCACCCGGCCACGAGGCGCGCCACCTCGGCCCGGCGCTGGCGGCCGGCGATGCCCTCGCCGCGCGCATTCTCGATGAAGCGGCGCAAAAGCTCGCACTCGCCTTGTCGCATGCCACGCACCTCTTTCACCCGGAGGTAATCGTGATCGGCGGCGGCGTATCGCTCATCGGCGAACCATTTCGCGCCCTCGTCGCGCGGCACCTGCGTCATTTTGTGATGGATGCGTTTCAACCCGGACCGCGGGTGGCACTCGCCTCCCTGCGCGAGGACACCGTGCCGGCCGGTGCCCTGGCTTATGCAGCGCAGCGCCTCCACGCCTCCGGCGAGCCCAACCCTCAATCTACCATGCAAACCTGGCTCCAATCCTATATCGCCGCCCAACATAAGGCGCTCGACTCCGTTTCGCTCGATGACGTCAGCCGACTGACGGAAGCAGTCCGCGCGGCTTGGCTGCGCGACGCGCAGATCTTCGCCATCGGCAACGGCGGCAGCGCGGCCAACGCCTCCCACTTTGCCACCGATCTGGGCAAGGGTTCCTCGGACAAGCTGCCGCAACGCTTCCGCGTGCTCTCGCTCACCGACAACGTCGCCTGGCTCACGGCCCTGGGGAACGATTACAGCTACGACGACGCTTTCGTCCGCCAGCTCCAGAACTACGCGCGCAGCGGCGATGTTCTGCTGGCCGCCAGCGTCAGCGGCAACTCACCCAATCTCGTCAAAGCCTTCGAGTGGGCCAATGAGCACGGCCTCGAAACCGCCGTCATCGTCGGCGCGAAGCGCGGGCGCCTCGCTGAAATCGCACGCCAGACGATCGTCATCGACGACACGCACTACGGCCGGGTGGAAGACGTGCAAATGCACATCCTCCACATGCTCTGTTACGCCTTCATGGAAGTACCCGAGTTGGCGCGCGCCTGAGATTTACCAGCCAAAAAACCTCCGCCGATGAACCGCCGCCAATTTCTCCAATCCACTGCCGCCGCTGCACTCGCCTCCAGCGCCCTCGCGCTGAGGCTGGCCGGCGCCGCAGCCGATACTCCGCGCTACCGGCTCACGATGGGCCAGTGGACTTTTCACCGTGCCTTCCGCGGCGAACCCGGTTTCACGAAACGCGATACCCTCGAATTTCCCTCCATGTCGGGAGAACTCGGCTTCGAGGGGGTGGACTATAGCGGCCTCCTGCTTGGCGAGCATCACAAGAACCCGGGTTCCCTCGCCGAGTTGAATCGCCGCGCGGCCGACGCCGGCGTGCAGAATGTGCTCATCTTGGTCGACCTCTACGATCCACTCGGAGCACCGACTGAGGCCGGACGCCGCAAGTCCGCCGAGAAGTTCCGCCCGTGGCTGGAGGCCGCCGCCACCCTCCGTTGCAGCGGCATCCGGGTTAACGCCCGCAGTGATCTCAAGCTCCCGGTCGACGAACAAACGCGCCTAGTGGCCGACGGCGTGGCCCGACTGGTCGAGTTGAGCGGAGCGCTGAATCTGGACGTGCTGATCGAGAACCATGGCGAGGGGAACTACTGCGACGGCACATGGATCGCCTCGATCGTAAAGCAGGTTGGAAATTCCCGCTGCGGCACCTTGCCTGATTTCGGCAATTTCCAAAAGAACCGCGCGAGCGCCGAGTTTCATGATCGTTACGCAGGAGTGGCGGCGATGCTGCCCTACGCCAAATGCGTCTGCGCCAAGGCGCATGATTTCGATGCCAACGGCGACGAGTGCTACACCGACTACGCCCGGATGCTTCGCCTTGTGAATGACTCCGGCTACCGGGGATGGATCGAAGTTGAATACGAAGGCCCGGGTGGCTCACCCCGCACCCCGCCGCCCGCCCGCCCCGCCGTTCCGGCACTCGGTGAACGCGAAGGGGCGCTCGCGACCAAACGTTTGCTGCAAAAACACCTCGGCGCGGCCCTGCGCACGAGGTCCTAAAATAGCCTCTCTCAATCCTGCTATGAACACTCCTTCCTCTGTTTCTCGCCGCGAATTCCTTCAACTCACCGCCTCGGCTGCGGCCATGCTCGGCCTCGCCGGTTGCGCCGGCGTCACCGTCACTTCAGCGCCGAAGGTTCGCCCGCCGCGCCCAATTCAACCCGGCGCCAAGCTCCGCATCGCCGGCATGGGTTTCAACAATAAGGGATTCGCTGACATTCGATCCTTTCCCGACGAAGAAATCGTCGCGTTGTGCGATATCGATTGGGGTTTGCAGAAGGTGCAGGAGACCTTTGCGGCGTTTCCTCGCGCCAAACGCTACAAGGATTTCCGGAAGATGCTGCTCGAGATGAGCGACCAGATCGACGCACTCGTCATCAGCACGCCGGACCACATGCACTTCCTGCCAGCCTACATGGCGGTTGCGATGGGCATTCACGTCTATGTCCAGAAACCGCTGGTGCGCACGGTCTGGGAGGCTCGTGAACTGCGCCGCCTTGCCGAGCAGAATCCCAAAGTCTGCACCCAGATGGGCAACCAAGGCCACCAAATGGAAGGCATCCGGTTGGTGAAGGAGTGGATCGACGCCGACGTGATCGGGCCCATCCGCGAGGTCCACATCTGGACCAACCGTCCGATCTGGCCGCAGGGCTGGACGGACCGTCCCGCCCCGCAACCAATTCCCGACGGATTGGATTGGGAACTGTTTCTCGGACATGCTCCCGAGCGGCCCTACAACATCGCCTATCATCCACACGACTGGCGCGGTTGGTCCGAGTTTGGCGCCGGTGCGCTGGGCGACATGGGCTGCCACACGATGGACGCCGCGTTCTACGCCTTGAATCTCGGCGACCCGATCAGCATCCAAGCCGAGTCTCCCCAAGCGGTGGTCGAGAGCTTTCCCGCGTGGTCAGCCATTACCTATGAATTTCCGGCCCGCGGGAAAATGCCGCCGGTGAAAGTCACGTGGTCCGACGGTGGCAAACAGCCGCCGCGGCCCAAGGACCTCGACGCCGGGCGTGCGCTCACGAAGAGCGGCCAGTATTACGTCGGCGAGCGGGGCACGATTTTCGATGGTCAGGATTACTGCAACAGCCCGCGCATCATCCCGGAAGCGAGAATGCGGGAGCTTCAACCCAGTCTCCCGCCCAAAACCCTCCGGCGACCAGATCCCCTGGGCAACCCCTACCTCGCCTGGACCCAGGCCATCCGCAAGGGCGAGCCCGAGTGGGCTGGTTCGCATTTCGCCTACTCGACGCGGCTGACGGAATTCGTGGTCTTGGGGAATTTTGCGCTCCGCGCGCCGGGCAAGAAAATCCTGTGGGACGGAGCCCGGATGGCCGTCACTAATCTGCCCGAGTTGAACCAGTTTCTTAAGCCGACGTTCCGCCCGGGTTGGGCGCCCCTCGAATTGGAGAAAGTGCAACGCAACGGCACGGAGGACCTGAGCGTGCCCGCCCAACTCCGCGATGGTTCACCCGGCTATATGAAAAAGAACCAAAAGAAATAACCGAAAGCTCCACACCGTACGAAAGCCACCACCCCAAAGTTAAAATACCCCCAAGCCCTAAATCCCAATGAAACTCCAACTCCGTTCTAACCATTTAACGTGCGCTACCGCTTTGTTAGCCGCGGCGATCGCCATGCCCGCCGTCGGACAGGTCGCGCCCAGCGCATCTCCGGCGAAAAACGAAACGGCCATCGTCCTAAACCCGTTCGAAATTGTGGCCGAAAACGATTCCTACGACGCGACCAACACTATGGGCGTCACGGGAACCAATCGGGAAATCCGCCGCCTTCCGCTGAGCATGGATGCCTATACTCGCACCTTCATCGATGAGATTGGGGCCACCGATGTGACGTCCGTCATGTTGATGGCGCCTAATATTGAGTTCCGCAGCGACTCCGGACCCGGCTCCGCCCCCAACGGCGTAGATCAATTTCGGATTCGCGGTCTCTTCAGCAAGGAAGAGCGACGCCGCAACGGCTTCCTCCACATCGCCCGCACCGACCTCTTCAGCACCGAGCGGGTAGAAATCCTGCGCGGCGCACAGTCGCTGCTCTACGGGCAGGGTATCTCGGCGGGAACGGTCAACACCGTCACAAAACGGGCTCGCCCCGGAAATTTCTTGGAGGGACGGATCATTACGGACAGCGACGGCACTTTCCGCTATCAAATCGATACCAATGCTTCTAAGGGAGCCTTGAGTGCCCGCGTCGCCGCCACCGCCGGCGACCAGCGCTATTGGCAGGATAACCTGCGCGACACCTCGAAGGGCATCTACTTCGACCTTGCCTACAAGCTCTCGGAAAAATTTACCGCCCGGGCCAATTTTGAGAATTTCTCCGAGAACAACCGCAACCGCTCCGACACCAGCTTCTTCCTGCGCGACAACTCGCTGAAGGATTCACGCAACGGCCAACGCACGGACCTCCTGCTGTTCCGCGGCGAGGCGAATGGTATTGTGGTAGATAACGGTCCTCTGACTTGGAATAACTACCGCTCGCTGTTTGGCTCCGGCCGGATCCGCCTATCGGACGCAAAGACTTTTACGCTGTCCCTCGAGGGAAACATCACCCGCAAATGGGCAGTCCGCGCCGCATTCAACCGCCAGGATATTCCCCTCCTGAATTCAACGATGTCGAGTAACGATTTGATTGCACCCACCGACAGCCGCGCTGTCGGTAATCAGTGGACCCTGCGCATGAATCCGACGCGCTTCAGCAACAAATTCTACACCCGGACAGGGCAGCTGAATTCCGTCTACGAATTTGATTTCCCCTCGTGGGCGAAGAACCAATTCGTGACCGGTGCCGAATACAGGTTCAAAGGTCAGCGTTTCGCGCAGCAACGCCAATATGCGGTGGGGCCAGACGGCCAGTTCACCGTCGACCCCACTTGGAATCCCTCGATTACAACCCGGATCAATCTCATCCCGCGGCCGGACTTCTACTTCCCCATCCAATCAGGCTACAACAATAGCGACCTCGCGGCGCCGGGGTATGCGTGGCGCGACCGGATGGCGCCTGGTTTGGTGCCGCCGACCGCTCTCAATCCCCTCGGCTTTGCCGGCGACAATCCCCTAACCATACGTGAAGAGGACCAGCGAGCAGCCTACGCCAACCTGCTCAGCACATGGTTCGACGGCAAGGTGGAGTTGATGGCGGGAACACGCTGGGACAAGATCAAGATCGACGACCGGACAACCCTCCTGCGTCTCACCGATACCATCATCAACACCTGGATCGTTGGAGGAGTTTATAATTTTAATCCGGCGTTTGGCGTCTACGCCAACACGGCGAAGTCGCTCGCGGGCCAGGGCGGCTTCAGTCCCACACCGGCGAACGAGTATCTTCCGCCCGGCATCGGCCGCGCCCGGGAGGCCGGCCTGAAGCTGGACTTGTGGAACCGGCGCGTGTCCGGATCTCTCGCCTACTACGAAAATGAAGCTGGCAGCGAGGCCGTGAACATTCCGCTGCCTGAGCGCAATGTAGTGGATGCCCCGGGCATCAACGGCCGAAATGGTGGCAACTTCCTACCGATTTATGTGAAATCGAAGGGCCTCGAGGCTTCGCTCTCCTTCCGCCTAACGCCAAATTGGCGAATGCAACTGAACGCCGGTACGAACAACGGCCGCATCATCGGTGACCGCGAGCTTCCCATTTATTACAACGACCAATTCTACTCGGACGGCACCACCGTTCGCATCTCGTCGAATTCCGGTCCGGCGCTGATGGTTCCGACAAACCCGGCTGATCCCCGGGGCGCTCAAGTGCCTCTCACTCTCACGATGCTCAGGGATCCAGGTAGTCCCTATTTTGCCAGACTCGACCCGACCAGCGGCCAAATCACCAACGCCTCGACTCTCGGGTTGACGACCACAGGCGTGGGCACCGGTGCGACCGGGCTGCCGATTAGCCGCCACCAACTCGGCTTCGTCTCGCCCACGAACGGGACCTACAAGGTATTTCAAGGCGGCGATGACACGACGCCGAATTCGCAGCGATCGGCCAGCATCAATACCAACTACGCCCTGACGACGACCGCCTTCCGCGGGCTCTCCTTCGGTGGCACTGCGCAGTGGCGGGGCAACTTGCGGCAGGGCTACATCACGGTCGCCAACGTCCGCCGGCTTTACCTTTACCCGGATAGCACGCGCATCGACCTGCGGCTGGCCTACGAGCGGAAATTCAAACGGCTCCGGTGGACGACTCAATTGATGGTTCAAAATGTCTTTGGTGACCAAAACTTCCTGCAAGAAACCACCGTTACCGGCGCGGCGAACGATATCGAAATCCGCGATATTCCCCGGACGTTCGTTTGGACGAATACGTTCCGGTTTTGAGTCGGCCCACCTAGGCGAACGAATACCTCATGCGATCTTCCCGTCATTTCCTCTTGGGCATCGTCGCGTCGCTTGTCACCGCCTCCGCGAATGCCACCCCGCCGCCCGATGTGGTGTTCATCGCGATCGACGATCTTCGCCCTTGGGTTGGTGCGATGGGCTTCGCGGCGGCCAAGACTCCCAACTTGGACCGTCTGGCTGCCCGCGCGGTGACCTTCGCAAACGCCTATGCGATGTCGCCTTGGTGCCAGCCGTCCCGCACTGCGCTGCTGACGGGATTGCGCCCCTCTAGGACGGGCGTTTACACCCACTGGGATAAGGGCTGGCGGAATTCGCCGGTGTTGCGCGAGTGGGTGACATTACCGCAATACTTCCGGAATCACGGCTATGCGGTGATCGGCGCAGGCAAGATTTTCCATCACGCCAGTGAGGATCAG
>SXGQ01271965.1_pt1 | contig 60046 bp, 98 predicted proteins | sample 3178371 | NCBI WGS metagenome assembly SXGQ01 (sample SAMN11356859, study PRJNA531348) | freshwater metagenome | isolation source: freshwater sample F1-20 | place: China: Fuxian Lake, Yuxi | collected 2017-12-25
AAATCAATGACTTACAAAACCCTTACAAATCGTGGTTTTGGGCCTAAAAACCCTGAAAAAATCCTGGGATTTTCAGGCTAATGTATGCTGGTAAACTATTATAGGATAATAAATAACAGGCCCAAAAGATTTGGGTAACAACTTTGTCGCTTAGAGTGGCAAAGACATAGACATATTGGCTGATGTTTATTCAGCAAAGATGTTACAAACTTGAAGGAGCCAAATCATGGCTGGAAAACTCGTAGTTTTAAAATCAACTCGCCCCAACACCAATGTTCCATTTTACACAATGACAGCAGAACAGAAAGTAGAAATCCGTTCAGACGGACCAATGGCCGTTGTTGGTGAAAGAATTTATGCCAACGGCTTGAAGCGTGTTCGCACACTTTTCTTTGCTCGTGCCGCACATTTTGCCGACTGGGAAGCATCAGCATTAGTTGCCGCTCGCAATGCCGATCGTGCCGCTTACAATACCGCAAATGGTATTGTTGAACACAAGCACGTGGTAAACATGCCAGGCTATAATTTAGACGCCTAATTTTTGTGCTAGGCAAAAGGAAACCCGGGCTTGACCCGGGTTTTTCATTTATATGTCAAAGATATTTTTAACGACCATAGCCTCTACGATATGCCTCTTGTTCACGCTGGCGTTGTTCTTCAGCCATACGCTGTCTTACTCCGCGCTCACAGGCATGGCGTTCAGTCCCCGGAGGAAATGGCAAACATTGTTCAAATGTTGATGCATGGTCTCGATATACCACTGGTGCCGGAGGTCTAGCACGATTTCGATCTATGTCATCGCCCACAGCAGATCCAACTGCGGCACCTACTGCGGCACCTACGCCAGTGGCAATAACACGGCCTGTTCCTCCACCAATGGTGCTACCTAGAACACCACCAGCAACACCGCCAACTACTGCGCCAGTGTCGCGATTTGTAGCACAGCCTGTGAGCAAAATTGCTAGGGCGGCTACTGCAATGATTCCGGATTTCTTCATGATCATCTCCTTTTGATATTTACCTACGCATTCTACTGATATCTCGAGCCTGCTCTTCGTTGATCACAGGCACAGCATTGCTCTTATGCATAGTGGCAATGCCTTTGATAAGGGTTCCTGTGTAACGATGAGGTTCCTTTTTCAAACATGGCCCCAAGTTTTCAGGAGCCAGGCTAGGGAAATGTTCAGTCTCTCTGTGATAAGGTTTAGCACTGGCATCAGTGGGCAAAACAACAAAGGGTTGATTCTTAGTTTTTTTACTAGGATCAATGTTGTGCCGCTTTAAAAGTTTAGACCATTCTTCCTGTCCGCGAAGATACTGGGCCTTGTGTTCGGCACTACGAAATTTCACTTGTTTGCGACGCCGGGTGCTGGTAGTTGACAGCCACGGCCCAACTAGGTGCATGCTCATGATTAGGCGAATCGTGCGATAATAAGAATGGTGAAGATAAAAACGGTTAATAGAGCCAATGAAGCACTTGGACCGTTGTTGATGAGCCAAAGTTTAAGTTGATCTAACCAATGCATGTTGAATCTCCAGGTTGACATGATGCTTGTAGTTTAGCACCATTGTCAATGTTTGTCAACGGATAAAATATTCGTCTAGTGGTCCACAAGCGTTTTCTTGCATTTTGGCCCAATTACTGCGTTTGGCACACTCTTTTCGGACCATAACACGCCCAGTGAGTTGGACAGTGGCCCAACGATGGTTCTTGTCCATTGGAAAAATTACAACACCAACAATGGCGTCGTCTCTATCACTGCCAGGCATATCGTCATAGATATTGTCATGGTTAAGATAGGCAGGTTCAATCTTGTTGCCTGCCAAACGCACACTCATATGTTCGCGGTCTTCGTGGTTGGGGTTACCGTCAGCCCATTCAAATTGATCTACGTTTGTCATAGCACTATGTAGCGGTCAAAAGAAAAGGAGTGAGACCAAAGGTCACCACTCCTTCCCATCCCGTTAAACGGAATTAGGCTGACTTGATCTTGGCTACAAGATCAGCAAGTTCAGGATACTTGGCGTAAACACCAGCAGTAGCGGCCTTGAACTTGGCCTTTTCTTCTTCGCTCATACGAACAACAGCGATACCGTCTTCTTCGCAACGTGCCTGTGTAACGGCAACATCAGCGATTGACAATTCGCGCTCGTAGCGAGCGGCAGCAACAGCGGCCTTAGCAACAACTTCTTGCATTTCTGCAGGAAGGCTTGCATACAGGTCTTGACCAATCAAGATTGATGTCAAGAACAGGCTGTGCTCTGTGTGGTTAACAAACTTGGAAACTTCGTTTTGACCAAGTGCATACACACGTGGGTATGTTGACTCACCAACTGTAACGTCGGCCTTTTCAAGACCATCTGTGAGTTCTTCTAGTTCCATAGGAACAACATCAGCACCAACAGCGGCAAATGTATCAATTGCTACTGGTGAGAATGATGTGCGAACTTTCATACCACGGATATCTTCAATCTTGGCAACGGCTTCGTTACCTGGGATAATACGGAAACCGCCTGAGTATGTAAAGGCAAGACCTTTAACACCGGCTTTTTCTGTGAGACCTGAAAGAAGTTGCTGACCTACTGGGCCTTCAAACACGCGGCTTGCGTGGTCGTGGCTTTCAAACAGGAATGGGAAATCCAATGCACGGAAGTCGTGATCGTATTGACCCAAAGTCACTGTGTAAGTCTGGCTCATTTCAATTTTACCAGCATTCAACAGATCAACAAGTTCGTGTTTGGTAACAACGATACCGTCATTGTATTTTGCTGAGTATTCGCTAAGTGTCATGACTTCGATGTCAAAGGCACCTGGTGCCAACTTTGCTACTTCGGCCTTGAAGACCTCTGCGGCGCGAACGAAAAGTTCGATTGGTTCGTGGGCAAGAACCCAACGGATTTTGGTAGACATGTCTAATAATCTCCATAAACATCAGCCAACTCTATGTTGGTGATTTGGTAGTAAACATAGCCCGCTTTGAGCCATGTTTCCTTGAAGATATTTAGTGTATCAATAAAAAAGGCCACACTTTAGAGCAAAACGGTAGCGAATCGCTTGCCCAGGGCAGTGGCCGCCCAACGCCAGTAGGGTCATAACAACCACGGTCCTAAGGCGTGTTTCTACGATTATTTAAAATATTTCGTGCTTCTTCAACTTTTTTATCGGCTCTGATACGGCCACTGACACTACCTTTGTGTCCTAGCGCCATGTCCCAATGTGTTACTGTTTCTAACTGTTGATCGCTGGCGCCCACAAACCAGTAAGCACCCACACTAAATCCGCCAGCGGCATTGATTTTGACTGCTTCTTCATTGATGGCTGTGGCGGCCTTTGTTGCTTCTTGTTCAATCATACCTCGGTTATTACGCCATCTGATGGTCCAGGAGTCAGGATTGTAGCCTAGAATTTCGTAACCCCATTTTGCTGGATCTTTGTCAAATACACTGACCCCAGATCCATTTTTATCATGAGTGAGTCCAAGTCCATTAAAAGTCCAAACATCTAACAGTTTATCTCGTTTAAATCGTTCTACCCAAGCATAGGCATCTTCCACAGTATCACCAGGTAGACCAACTATCATTCCTGTGTGCAACAGCACACGACTATTTGCTTTGAAATCGGCCAATGCGTCAAACACACGTTCTATGTCCATTCCTTTGCCAATAGCACGTCTTGCTCCAGGATTTAAACTTTCAAGGCCAATGGTGCCACCACGAATACCCAACTGACGCAGTTTAGGAATCATCTCAGGTTTGGTAGCAATAAGTTCCGCTCTAATGTAACCACAGAATTCAAACTGCGGCAACTTTGCAAGATCAATAGCACGTTCTAGACGCTCTAACTTTTCCATGCTGTCATTGAAAGTATCGTCCATGATCTGATATCTTGTTGTGCCAAACAGTTCATAGTTCCTACGCAACTCTTTGGCTATACTTTCAGGACTGCGGATGTATTCATAAGACTTTTTGCCAAGAAAAGGATGACTACAAAAACTACAGGTAAAAATACAACCTCTACTGACTTCTAGACTGATTGGCTGATAAGGTTTAAAGTCATCACTTTTTTCAAACACAGTTTCTAGATTATCCATGTTCACAACACGATAATGATCATTGCAGTCAATGATGTGACAACCGTCGCTGTCAACTGTGAATTTTAAATCAGTGGTTTTGCCTTGTAGGTAGTGCAACAGTTCCACAAAGCCAATGTCAGCAAAGCCAGTCAGCCACCAACGAGTGTATTTTTTAAGTTCTTTAGATCCCTGGACCAGTGACATCTTGGTGCCACCGATTACCACTTGTATCCAAGGCCAGCGGCGATGAAACTCACAGAAAAACACATCACCAAACCAAGCATTTAAGTTTGGATCTTTCATGCCTTGATTGGATGAGAACCAAACATTACTAATGCCAAGAACCAAAGTATCTTCGGTGATGACACTTTCACAAATGGTCAACAATTTGTCGGAGTTGAGTGCCCAAGCAAAGTCAATGATATGACAGTTATAACCTGCTTCTCTGCAAGCGGTTCTAAGACGATAAGGCCCTAACGGTCGACCTTGAGCATCTTTGAGTATTCCACCAAGAACAATTGCATGAGTTGTCATTTAACTTAGTTATCGACACTTGGCAGTGACAACTAGTCGTATGTTTCTAGACTTGCGAAAAGGGATTTCTTGGACGATCGTAGCCATCGTCTTCGGGATACACCAAATACTGATTGGGATTATCGCTTGGGCATTGGTGATTCGCCAGTGAGCCCTGTTCTTGCAAACCAAAGGCGGAACCATTCGTCTGTGCCTGGTTTGATGTTGTGTTTTCGCATGTATTCTGCACGTTCTGTTCCGCCATGTGTTAAAGGACTGTTAGCACCATCGGCATCTTCTTGGATGCCGGCCAGTTTTTTGAGTCTTGCAAGGTCAACTGTTTCTAAGTCTGTTGTTTTCATATCACTGCTTTGGCCAGATTAAACAACATCTCTAAACATACTTCTGTTCTTGTTCGTGTCTGTGCTTCACTGATGCTGGCATCATTTTGCACTTGACGGCGATAGTCTTCAATGAGTTCTTTGAGTTCATCGAATGTCATTTGGTCAGATTCAAATGCTTCTACCAATTCACGAAGTCGATTACCCCATTCAGGATGTTCTGAACGTAGTGCATTGATTTGTAACATCAACTGTTGACGATTCACTGTGGCCATGGATTATTTCCTTTTTGCTTGAACTACTCGTTGAGCCTGTTCGCTCATGGACTTGACATTTGTTGCTTTATTTTCACAGTAGAGTTTGCTCATCTTGTCTTGAGATCTTTTATAAAACTCGTCTGTGGCATCGTTGATATTTTTTACAACAGTGATTACTGGTGAATTATCGTCAGGCAATGTGCGTGAATAGGCCAACAGTTCAGTGGAAGTTCTGTGCAATTGACCAATGACTGTGACCTGTTGTTCTTTGGCAGTTTTAGGATCACACACCTGCAATGCATCTATACTTTGAACTGTTACCTTGGAGACCAACGCGGCTTCATTGGCATCCCATCGGCTCATGTAAAAATTAGCAATTTTATCTTTGGCAAAATAAACAGCGGCACAGCCATTGAGCATGACTGCCATGCTGACTATACCAACAAGTTTAAGTAGGCTGGTTTGTTTCATCTTGTAGTGCCGAATGATGTTCTAAGTTATCTGCTACAGCGCCAAGATAGTCTGCGGCCTTAGTAAGGTATGATTGCACCCATCCTTCTAGACCTTGTTGTTCGTTGATTTGAGCCAACAACTCATAGATGCGTATGGCTTTTTGTGCAGATGAATACACTTGTTGACGTGCCATTTCAACTTCGTGATCTAACTCACTGGCTTCGCCGACCACTCGTTGACCTGTAGCCGACGCATTGTTGTTGACAAGACCTGCCAGTTTGCAAATGCGACTGACATCAATCTTTTCTTCAACATTGACACTGGCAAGGCCTTCTTTTAGTTGTTTATTGTTGCTCATTTCTTTGTATGCTTCCCGCCACAAATTGGGCAACCTTCATTGTCTACCATTACCATTTTCTACAACTCCAATATCGCGCCTTCCATCTGGGACCAGGATTGGCACAGTTATGTCTAGCACGAAAACTCTTGCGACGTGCAGGATTTGATTTTTTGATACGCATGTTGGGATCACCAAAGTTGACTTTGACTACTTTGCCTGCTTTGTTTTTCACATACACTTTGAATTTTTTTACATCCCCTTGTATTGGTCTGCCCAAAGGAACTTCACGGCCTTGATAGGTAGACTCTGTGATTTGTGTTTGTCTATCTTTAGGTGCCTCAGTGGGAAAGAAATCAGCAATCTCTTGGTAACCAGATTCTGAGAATTCATAGATATATCCATCATCGGTTTCACCAACGATTAAACCCTCAACTACAGTTTCAGGATTGGTTTCAAATTCAACTATATCGCCAATACCAGGTTGGCTTAGATCTGTGATTTTCATAGGGCTATTTAGTTCTAGCCCTATGATAGTTTAAAGGTATTGCTTGGTGATTACTTTTTTGGCGCCTTCATAGTCACCCATTCTGCTCATTGCCGCGGCTGTTCTTGCGGCATGAATAGAATTGGTCCAATCAACCAAAAAATTCCAAATTTTACTCATCATTTTTAAAATCTCCTGTTTTGCAAAGTATAAAAGGTGGCTGATTAGAGCCACCTTTCCTGATTGTGCAGACTTTAAATTAGTCCTTGAGACCTGGAACCTTAATGCCCATGGTCTTGTATGCGGCCACTGTTTGTTCACGAACAGAGTTAAAAATCTCAGTGGTAGCATCAATCAATTTCTTGTTGAAATCGATGGCGGCAGTGGCAACTGTAGTAGTATATTCACGAGCCAACTTTTGGTTTTCTTCGAAAGATTTGGTAAAATCGTATGACATGTTACTTCTCCTTTAAGCAAGTAATTAAAATCTCTGACCCTTCATAGGCATCAGCAACACATTAAGTGTAACAGTATATATGTTGCATTGCAACATGGTTTTCACCCGTTTTAATTTAAAATGGATAAACTGCATTAACATCAATGACAACACTAAATATACCTGAACAAGTTGGAACAGGATGTTCTGGCTACTAGGCAAGGACCAAATTAACATGCCATCCCTATCCGTTACTATTCGCAAAGAAAACGTTAACCCCACTACTGACGCATTCCAACCCACGGCAGAACAACGTGCCCATGTTGTAAACACTTATATCAACACTGGCAAGTTGGTGGAAGAAAAATCAATCGCAGGACCTGAACTTGGACAAAAAACAGCAATGGTATTGACTCTGAAATTCTCAAACTCTGAAGCCATGCAAGAATACATGGCTGATCCACAAATTCAAACAATTAAGACTCAAGCAGATGCATTTTACGCCACTCAAAGTTTGGCCGCAGAACGTTCTGTTTTTTTTAACTAAAAATAGTTTATTCATTTAAAAGCAAGGTAATTTTTACCTTGCTTTTATTTTGGCCGCAAATTCAAATTTTTCATTTGTGTTCAACATTCATCAAAAGATATAAATAAACATATGAAATACTATGTTTATCAACTAATAGATCCAACTTCACAGCTACCATTTTATATCGGAAAAGGCAGCGGCGATAGGGCTTGGTCCCATAACGAATTCAAAGACGGCAACGAAAATCCTTACAAAGATCGATATATCAAAAAGCTTCACGATCAAAACCTAGAGCCTGTGATAGACATTGTGAAATATTTTGACAACGAAACCGATGCGTATGATTTTGAAGAATCGCTTACTGAATCTATAGGACTAGAAAATTTAACTAACTTAGTTATAGGAGCTAGACCTCCTAGCAAGAAAGGGTGGCATCCTTCTGCCAAAACTCTTGAAAAACGAAGCAGAGGATTAAAAGGAATTCCTAGAACCAAAGAATGGTGCCAAAATCTTTCTCTAGCAAAACAAGGAGAAAAAAACCCAATGTATGGAAAAAAGAATCCTTGTTCAGAAGAAAGAAAAATAGCTATCATTAAAGAAAAAAATCGAGCAAACTATGAGTTGTATAAACAGGCAATTTTACTAATTAGATCCGGAGAACCAGTTGATAGTGTTAGCAAAAAATTAGGTATAGGCCGAGGAGTTTGCTTTCGACTCAAAAACGGAACTCACGGGATTTTCCAAGCCTTTCCAGAACTCATACAGACTAAAACTAGCTAGATTTTTTCCTTTAGCTTCAACCATAACATCGGCCCATTGCCAATGTTCGTATGCCCACTCGTTGAGAGCACGATTCCACATAAAATCGCTGTGTGCTCGAAGCTTTGCTTTTTTATGCCCATTTTCTAGCAATGTTTGAAGATCGGGACGAACGTTAGTTGAGTGTCCCACTAGCACATCTTCTCGGCTTGCTGAATAGTGAATCACAGGACGAACACCTCGCCAGCTATCAATAACCCGTTTAATGCGATCATCATTTGCTTGAATATATTCGCCGGAATGAATATGATGATGATGAATGTCCAATACCAGGGCACAATGGTCAACCAGTTCTAGGCTGGCATCAATGCCCCAGGTCATTTCATCGTTTTCAATAGTGATACAGTTTCTTGCTTCAGGTGATAGCCGTGAAAGTATGGCCTTGATACCGACTGGACCACGACGTCCTGATATATGCACGTTAATCTTAAAGTCTTGGAAAGTCTTGCCATAGCCCATCCAGCGGGCCATGTCTGCATGATATTCAAACTCCAGGATACTGCGTTCTACAATTTCGTCGTTCTCTGACGCCAACACACAGAACTGTCCAGGGTGGAAACTAAGTCTTACTCCCAACTCTCGAGCACGGGCACCCACAGGAGCAAAGATCTTTTCTAGGTGTTGTTGGATGTCTGCTTGTTGCCACCAGTCAATCCAGTTGGGCTCAGTGTAGCCCTGTAGCATTTCACTGCCTAGTCGAACCATACGCAAGTGCTCGGGCAATGAACCAACTCGTTCCACCATGTTCAGCGCGGCTTGTGCATTGTGATTCATGATATCCCATTGACGCTGTTTGGCTTCGTCCTTGTGCTCACGGAGCCAACGCATGGTAGTGCTACGACCGTTTAGGTCTCGGCTTTGTGATGTAGGTTTACGACCAGCACACTCTTCCGGCGTATCAATCCATTTACAAGCAAAGCCAATTCGTCCTGTCATACATTACCCATTAAATGATACATGAAAATTTCTTCTCTAGGAATCACATAAACATTCCAACCTTCTCGCCTATAACTTTTATAAGCAGGAATTGATCCACCAGTGGCTCTAACAGCAATAAGAGCCTTGCGACCAAGGTCCCCAGTTTTAATAGCAGGCACAATGGTTATCGTTGTTTCATTTAATTTTAACACCTTAAATGGAAAAGGTCTATTATTTTGGACAGCCAGCACATAGTCACCTTGATTGATTGGGCGACACATCATGTCTATGTGGTGTTCATTGGGCTCAACACTGACTGGATTTTTGATAACAGTTTTCTTTTTGGGCTTCTTTTTTGCTATTGCAAATGGTCCTGATCCAAGGAAGTTGCCATGTGGTGCCCATTGATTAAACGGTAAGGCCCTGGCTTTTTTGACGTCTTGGGTGCTGGGAAATTGAGAAAGTTTAGCAGTCATTATACTCCTTAAAAAAGGCCGCTGTGCAAGGTTCTAACGGAAACTATCAAACAGCAAACAAAAAACAGTAACCAGCAAATATGTGCTTTACCGCCTAGACTCATCAAATATCAATACAATGGTTGTGTCTAGGTTAGGAGGCTCTGGTGGAATCAGTTTTTCAAGACTGGATCCTGTAAGTTTGGATGACTTGGTCATCAAGCGTTTCTGTCAGCACCTTGGACTGAGCGCGGCCAACTTCTCAGTCAAGTCCCAGTTCAATTAGCACAGAGGCTATTTGCTCAGGAACTTCAAACTCGTTGCGGACGTTGATGGTAACCATCTCGTCCTTGATCTTACGACGGCGTCGACGCACATTGTCTAGTTCGCCATTGGCGCCTTCAATGATGGCCTTGGGCAAAACATTGACAGAGATTTCGTATTCACGATTGCCACCGTAGATAGAAACTTTTTCGTCCTTGTTTTCTCGACGTGCGGCAATTTCTCGCTGTAGCACATCAAGTTCTGGTCGAGCGTCTGCTTCGACTAGAGTTGTAATTCGCTGTTCCATGGCCGCCAACATGGCATCTTCTGCCAGGTAATCAACAATACCAAACTCGGCATTCTTCCTGGCCACAGTGGCACGGAAGTATCGATTGGCTTCCATGAGACGGCTGACACGTTGAGCAGTGGCAATAACCTTAGACGACTGTTCGTCTAGCCGAGCCTGAATATTTTCTTCAAACAAGCTCATACGCATTTTATTGTCTTCTTGGCCAATGCGTTTGATTTCGTCCTGGATGATTTGCTGGACCACAGCGGCCTTGCGTAGATTGATTTGCATAGAGATATCCTTATAGAGAAGTGTTTGAAACTATGTTGCTATTATATGTGAAAAGTCACTGTTGGTCTACGGCTTTTTTAGCCTTTTTGCCTGGAACGGTAAAACTACCTTGAGCCTGTGCTACCAATGGGCCAGAAAACTTTGGCACAGAGTAAACACGAGCATCCAACAAAATATTTGAGTCAGTGCCTGTCAAGTGCCGGACTTCTGCAAAGAGCCAACGCTCGACTCTGGCAGGTCTCACAAACTGTAGATTTAGCGTAATGGTCCAACCAAATCCGCCGTCAGTGAGTCTCCAACACATACTGCCCATACAATGGTCAACAAATATAGCAATGACTCCACCATGCACAAATCCTGCAGAGTTTCTATGATCTCTGCGGGGATAAAAAGCATAGTGGGAAACAGAACGATCCTCTGTGAAGCGATACCAAATCTCAAAGTCGCGTTGTATAGCATCGTCCCAGCCTTCGCGTAGGACGTAGCCTTGTTCTTTTAATTGATCTCTCATGACGTTATCTAGTCATGATTGTCAGCGTATGTTAGCCTTTAAGCAGTCTACGGATTTGTTCTTGAACAGATTCAAACACTTCAGACTCTGAAGCATCGTCAGCAACGTCTACTTCCTGGTCCGGCAAACTGGCTTCAAGTTCCCAGATAACGTCACCTGGCATCCATTCATCCAAGTCTGCGCTTAGGCTGTCGCCGCGGTAGGCACCGTCTTCGGCATTGACTAGATAGTCATTGAGACTGAACAAGTAACAGGTAAACATGCGGTCATAGCCGTCAAGATAACCGTCGTGCATGATCACTTGATCGTCATCAATGTAGTCGCCAATGTGATCCTCTAAGATCTCAGTCAGCAACTCAAATTCTTCGTCTGACAGTTCTCTGCTTACGCATACTCTTAAATTGCACAGTGGTTCGTAAATCTGTTCCATGATAGCATCTCTTTAAGATGTGATACCACCCCGTTGTGGGTTGGTGAAAGGCATTTTTAAATATCTGTTGTTGCCGCCTTGCAAGTATGTAGTGCTAGTATAAAGATAACTGCTACCTTCTTGCAAAACGTTTTTCATTGAATGGTCTATGACAAATTGCATGGCTTCTGCAGGAGTCATAGTGGGCCGGGCTTGTAGCACACAAGCCAACAGACCTGTGACCTGCGGACATGCCATGCTGGTTCCGTCAATCTTTCCAATTCTATAAGCACTATTTCTAGGATCATTGAGACTGCCATAATTGTTACTCAAGGCACTCATGATTCTAACACCCGGAGCATAGACATCCACCCTAGGACCTGTTTCGCTGAAAGCCGCCTTGCGTTCTGCGGTAAAGTTATCTACGGCACCAACGTTGATCATTGAACTGGCACGAGTTGGGCTAGAACCTCTATGATAATAAATGTTTTCACTGTAGGCACGATAATAGTTGTCGTAATCAATCCCACCCATGATATCTGCCTTGTGATAATAGTTTCCTGCGGCACCTATCATAATGACACCTGCCGAGGACGCATTGTTCACAGATACATCAAGATAGTTTACCACACGAGGATGCAGTGAATTGATCTGTCCGTAGGCATTACTTCTAGAAGTAATATCGTATATGTCTCCACGCCACACAGTATATGTCATACCAGAGTAACTGCTACGATACCCCCAACTGTTGGTGCAGATAGTTGGTCGTGTATTGCCGGCAGCAATTTTTTGCAAATGTAATGCACGAACCAAGTCAAAGGCAATGTCTGAATTGATAGTTCCTAGGGTAGCACCATTGGTGATTCTTGCACCACCAAAAATTCTAATGCTGAAAATTGCGGCACCAGGAGCCCAACCACAAGTATTGCCCGCGGCAATGCCGGCACAATGACTACCGTGTCCGTCAGCATCGCCTAAATATCCGCCAATACTGGCCGCACTAGGTGTGCCCGGAACACCAAGGCTTGCCCAGTCAAAATCTACTACACGACTACCGCCAGTGCCGTCAGCATTGACAGCAAATTCAGGATGGCCTGGTTCAACTCCAGAATCCATAACAACAACATCAACTCCTGTGCCATCTAAATTATAGGTATAATCCCCGTTGACACCGGTTGAACTGATAAAAGGATCGCTGTTGTTTATGCATCGAAGTAGCCCCCAATTTTTCATTGTAGCCAATGTTGCGTTACTTTTGTCGTAGAGTGCTGTTCTAGTTCCAATGAACTCTTTTTTTACATCATCCTGTAGATCTGCTTGCAGTTCCACAGTATCGATTCTCGAGTCCTGGCGAATTAGTTCTGCTTCCTCATCAGTGAGATTGAAGTGAGCACACCATTCATTGAATGGACGCTCGTTGACCACCTCTACTTCTCTGGTGGGAATAAAATTATCGCCAAGCCCGTCTTGGGTCAATTCGTTCCAGAGTCCAGTATCCCAGACTGCTGGATCTTTAACAGTTATGATATATTCTCTTTCCATGTTCTAGTTCCTTTATTGACCAGATATAGAAAAATCATCACACGGTGCCCAGGTCACCGTTGGCCATGTCTTTCCATGCTGATCCGTTATACCATACAGGCCTTGCGCTACCAATTGTGGGGTTTGAGCAAACAGCAATTGCACCAAATGGAACTCCTACTAATGCTTGAAGTTGTGCTAGAGTGTATGTTGGAATCTTTGGCAATGAAGAAAATGTAATCCAACCGTCGGCTTGCAAGTTAATGTCGTTGTTGCTGATAATGTTTACTGCACCAGTGCCTGTGAAGTTTAGGTCACGAACATTGACAGTGGTAGCAGTGACGCTGGTAAATGTAGGATCTGAGCCATCTGCTAAATCATTGATGCTGGCGGCACCAATTCTTGCATCTGCACGACTGTTGGTGAAATATAACCTAGATCCTTCTTCTAAATGCGTAGTTGTTTTTAGTAAAAATCTAGTGTCAAAATGATAGTCGGCGGCACCAACGGTAAAGTATTGGTTTGTTGCTCCTTCAGGCAAATCGTCTGAGGTTTTACTGCCAAATACTCCATTAACCAATGTTTCCACTGTGGTAGCAAAACCAGCATCATTATTGATGGCATCTGCTAGTTCCTTGAGCGTGTCTAAGTATCCAGGAGCACCGCCCACTATGGAAGTGATAGCATTACTGACTCTAGTGTTTACTTGGTCAATGCTGGCAAACCCGGTGGCCACCAAGTATTCTTTAAAATTACCAAATGTGATCTTTTTGCTGGCAGTGCCATTGACCACAGGAATGATATCGCCATCGGCAATATCTATGTCATCTGCCATTGGCAGTTGAGAAAATTTAATTTTTGCAATTGTCATTATGCACTAACCCTTGTTAAGGTCACATAAATTGTGAAATTTGCTGAAGTGGTGCTCGTGCATTCAACACTAAACGTAGTTCCGTTGGATGTGACAGCAATATCGCCATCAAAATCTTCTTGGAATGTATCTGTAATTCTAGTTGTTGCAGTTCCAGAAACAGTTCCGCGGATATGACGTGCAACTGTTCCTGTGGCATTTTTGGCCAGCAATTTGATATCATAAAATTCTACACCAGCAACAGCAATCTCGTTGCTGGCACGATCAGTAGCCATCACTGGAGCACCATTGACACTGGCAGTCAGCACAAACTGTCTAACTTCCGCACCTGTGCCAGCACCCAATTGAAATTCTGTTGATGTTGTGCCGGTGCTATTATTAAACTGTCGACTCATAGATAGGTTACCTCTACACGAACGCTACCTGTGGTAGCATTTGCTGGCACTTTTAATGTCACTGCTTCAATTAGTGATGTAATGTAATCTGTTTCAACACTATATGCACCTACGCTGGCACCACCATTTTGTTCATAGTTCCATAAACCAGTGGCACCAACTTCAACTTCAAAGTTAGGTGGCGTTGTTAGGTCCGACAAAACCACAACAGAAATTTTTAGCAGTCTACGCCCAGCGGTAATAGCACCAATTTGAATGTCACCAGAGTTGGGGAATGTATGGACTGCTTCAATGGTTTTGGCATCTGTTGATTCACTGCGCTGGTTTTGAAATCTAGTCCAAACACTACCATCCCATAGGAATAGTGCCCACTCACCATTGGCATCGTCGATGACGTAGGCTTGATCACCAACCAATGGATAAAGGGCATCACGTGCGGCAATATCTGCTACTACAGTGGTTTGACTTGAACGCAGACCTTGTTCAATGTTTAGACCCAGTGCATATCTACCGTTCTGTCCAGACATGACGCCTGCATCAGCAAAGAATGTTCCTTGAAAATCTCTAATGGTCAATGGACCACCGTCTTCACGCAACAATCTAAGTGCAAATGTTGAAGTGTTGGCAGGAGTTGATGCAGGCAAACTTGAAAGAGAAGCGGTCCCGGCAAAAGCACTGCCATTGGCATCGTTAATGGTGTTCACAATGGTAATGGCTCCACCAACGTTGTTACGCAATTTGATTTCACTGCCGTTGACCACACTGGCAACAACATCTGGCACACCAGCGGCATTTATATCTGCAATCATGTCATTGGCGTCGGCTACTGTAGGATCACCATAGGCTGCGGCACCTGATGTAGTGGTTGTAAAGTTTACATTGATACCATTGATTTCTGCACTAAATGGAACGTAGCCTGCAACAATACCATAGGCACTACCTTGTCCAGCAGGATTAGATTGTGTTTCAGTTGCGGCTCCAACTTTAACTGCTGTAACGTCATGATTAGAAGTTTCAGCATTGATTTGTGTTACTGCATGATTGACATTGTATTGTCCAGCGCCGCTTGATAATGTTACTTGAACTCTATTGATTTCAACAATGTCGCCATCAGTGCCAATGGGATCAATACCGGCGCCTGTGGTTGATGTTGCAACCGCATCAGCAATCTTCATAAACACAGGTCTTGAACTAGCAGAATCTGTAGTCAAATCACCTGTGCCGTTGACGCTAGGATATAGATAGTCTCCTACTGTGCCAGGAAGTCCTGGCACAAAGTCAATGATACCATTGGCAGGTTTCAAAACAAACTGATTGGGTCCAGGACCTGCAAACACCACTGTTCCAATAAACTTGTTGACGTTGTCAGTGTCACTGAGAACAAATTCTTCATTCTCAATACAAATAGCATCGCCTTGCTCAAAACCATGATTGGTTTTTTCCAACAAATAATTTGTAAGTGGATTCATGTATTGGAATCTACTCATTACGTTGGTAAAGAAATCTGCGGCTGCTTCTCCAGGAACAGGATCCAACATTGGAAAACCCAGTTCGTTAATTTGGAAGAAGATTACTGTGCCAGGAGTTCCAAACAAGCCAAAGCCTGTGGGATCTCTAAATGTATTGTAGCGTAGTCTATCTTCAACAACAGCAGTGAACGTATTGTTGTCCTTTTGACTAATGCTCATGATCTGGCAAACTTTACCATCCTGAGCACCTGCTACAAAATCACCTACTTCAATGTCTTGTGCATCAAAACTAAAAGGAGTTCTTGTAAGGTTGCTACCGTGGCCGCGGCTGTTGACAGTAAATGACACTTCCCAACGATAGTATTGAGGATTGGTGCCCCCAGACCAATAAGGATCATCAGCACCGTTGGCATAAGGCCAAAGTGAACCTGGAGCAAACGAGTCGGCCGTGCCTGACAATACCTTTGCAGGTTTGTTTAGGCCTACGAAACTGGTCTTCCAAGCATTTATTGACATCCTACGCCCTTTTAATCACTGCTGAGTAAGAATTGAACCACTGCATGTGTTGTTTGTCCTACTGCGGCACTAGCACCAGTTAAGGCTTTGGTCAAACTCAGTGTCATTGTATTTGTTGCAGAATCAAAACTGGAAAATGCTGTTGGGCTACCGCTGGTTCCACCACCTGCAATAGTTCTTGTGGTAAAGTCACTGGCCAAAGCACGTGAAACAAACACGTTGCTGGCTCGTTGATAACCATAAACCATGGTGCTGAGTGGAGGGCATGTGCTACCAGTAAATGTAAATGTCACTGTAGCAGTTGTTGATGTTGCTGTGGCAATCACAGCGGAAATACCACCACTCAACACACTTACACTTGATAGGTTACCGGACGCATCGTATTCAACTTGAGCACTGGCACGGAATACACCTGAAGACGAAGATCCACCGCCGCCACCACTACTGATTGTAGTAGGTGCCCAAGCACTACCGTTCCAAGCCAATGCTTGCCCAGTTGTGGGAGTAGAGTTGGTAACATCAGCCAGTTGGCTTAGATTACTTTGTCCCAGGCGTGTATCAAATCTTGTGTTGGTATAGAACAAGTTCGAACTGCCTTCTGTGATTTGATCTGCGTTGGCACTGAGTGTGATTGTTCCTGTTGAACTGTTGTATGAAATACCTGTGCCAGCAACCAACGCATTTCTTGCCAATGTGTTGCTGAAATACTTGTTGGTTGTGCCTTCATTTAAATTGTCTGTGGTCTTTGTTGCTAGGCGTGTATCAAATCTTGAGTTTGTGTAATAAAGATTGCTTGTGCCTTCAGTGACATCATCAGTGCTGAGAACCACTGCACCGGTTTTGGTGTTGACACTTGTAACTGCACCAGAACCACTGCCAGTGTCCGCCGGTGTCCAAGCACTACCAGTCCAAGTCAAGACTTGACCATTAGTGGGTGCTGTTGTTGATGTGTCAACGTCTGCCAAAGCATTGATGCTGGCGGCACCAATTCTTGCATCTGCGCGACCATCTGCACGAGTATTTGTAAAGTATTGATTACTGCCTTCTGTGATGTAACTGGTGCTGGCACGATATTTGATAACACCAGTTGAATCATCATAACTGATCAAACTTGAAATGCTGGAGTCAGCAGTTGAACTCAATGCAGATCTTGCACGAGCCTGTGTAAAGTATTGGTTAGTGCCCTCGTTGACGTCTGAGGTAGTTACACCACTGAGTGCAGTGGTAATGCTGACGTTGCCAGTGCCATCAAAACTGGTTAGACCAGTGACTTTACCTGCCAGGCTGATTGTTCTAGCAGTGGTAAGTCTGTTGGCCCTGTTTGATAAATCAACTTCAAAATTGTAGGGAGATTGAGTTGTTGGACTCAACCCATAAATTTGAACGCTTCCTGCTAAACCATTGACAGTCAGAGACTCGCCTGGAGATCCTTGAATACCTTGAATACCTTGGTCGCCCTTGTCACCTTTAATACCTTGTGCGCCTGTTGAACCCTGTGGGCCAACAACATAGCCAGCGTTGATTACAACACCATCACTTAAAGTGATTTGTAAATTGCCACCGCTGTCAACAGTGACACCGCTGTCAGCAATGCTACGACCTGCTGGACCTTGCACACCCTGTGGACCCTGTGGACCCACTGAACTGCCTGCTTGGATGCTAGTGCCATCGTCAAGTGTGAGAATTAAATTGCCTGTGCCGTCAATGACAGCAGTGACCACGCTTACACCCTGTGGACCTGTAGGTCCTGTAGGACCTGCAACGCCCTGTGGACCCTGTGGACCCACTGAACTGCCTGCATTGACTGTGTTACCATCAGTGAGAGTAATCACCAGTTGACCACTGCCATTCACTACGGCTCCAGCAACACCAACTCCGGTAGAACCTGTGCTACCTTGTGGACCTTGAGGGCCTGTGTTACCGGTATCACCTTTGGGACCAATAACGGTGCCTGCATTTACGGTTGAACCGTCTTGCTTGGTCAATACCAATTGACCAATGCTGTCAACAGTGGCTGAACTGATGCCAGACACATTGCCTGCATCAACTACTGTGCCATTGTTGAGTGTTACCAACAATCTACCAGTGACGCTGACTGTGGCTGATGTGATGCTGGAACCATTTGCACCAGCAGGGCCTGTAGCACCAGCAGGGCCTTGTAGACCAGTGGCACCTGTGTTATTAGCGGGCACCCAAGCACTACCATTCCAGGACAACACTTGTCCTGTTGCTACGCCAGCGGTGCTGACGTCTACTAGATCATCCAAATATGAACTTGGGGTTGGAAGCGAACTTAAACCCTGGGCAACTTTAGTGTCCACATAGGATTTGGTAGCGGCTTCCAGTGCATTAGCAGGGTTACCAGCCAATGTCAATGTGCCAGTCATTGTGCCGCCAGAAATATTCAACTTGCCGGTTAATGTTGTGGTAATAGTTGATGCAAAGTTGGCATCACCGCCCAGTGCGGCCTGTAGTTCGTTGAGAGTGTCAAGGATGGCAGGAGCACCATTGATCAAGTTTGTTACTTGACCATTCACATAAGTTTGTGTGGCATAGCCGTTGCTGGTCAAATATGTGCCAACATCACTAAGGCTGATACCGCCACCGGATCCACCGCCAACTGCGGTAATGACACCATTGCTGTTAATGGTGATTGTTGTGCCATCTACTTTTACACCACCTAGCACCGAAGTTGATGCTGTTGGTAGTGTATATGGGCTACTGCCGCCAGCAATGGTTACATTGGCTGTGCCGTTGTCAACTGTTACAGTTGCTCCGCTGACAAAGTTAATGCTGGTAAAGTTTCCACGATTGCTGGTATTTTCATATACTGAGATGGAATCAAGACCGCCAGTGATGGTGGCCACGTTATCGCTGACACTTACGTTGGGTCCAACGAAATTCAGGGTAGTTGCTGAACCACGTGCTGTGTTATTTTCTTTAACAATTACGCTCGAGCCCAAACCGCCACCATTGGTAGCACCAGCCAAACTTAGAACAAGTTTGCCTGTGGAATCGTCATAGGTGGCTTGAAGGCCAATGTTGATATCGTTGCCTACTTCAATTTGATCAGCAACAATGTCTTGAACATCTTCTTCAGTAAGGCCACCGCCACTTCCTGTGCCACCCTGTAGTTGTCCTCCTGAAGATGCGTTAATCGCCATGTTATTATTTCTCCTGTTATAAACTTAGAACTACTCGTTCACAGTTTCCTAAAGCTGTCACGGGCAAACCTAAATGGCTTCTTTGAATTCGTGCCCGTAAATAAACAAAGTTTCCCACTACGTTGAATGATTCAACACGAGTTGCTCCAACGCTATCGTCAAAGTCATAATAACTTAGGTTAGATAGGTCAATGGGAAACCAGTCAGCCTCTGTGGGATTATCGCTCACAGAAGCCTCAATAAAAACTCGTCCGCGAAAGTTTTTTACATAAAATCCTACAGTTTGCATGCCGTCAGCAAAACCATAATAGCCGTCAGCACGAGTGGCTGAGCCAGTTTGATCTAGACTACCGTTGCCAACCAGCATGTTGGTATTTCTCATGCTCATGGTTTATTCCTTGATAGTTTCAACAACAATTGATTCGCCAGCCAGTTCTTGTGCAACCTGTTCCAAAGCCGCAATTAGGTCGGCGTTAGCAATGCCTGCACTAGCGTTTTCATTGTCTTTGACAATTTTGCTGAACTTGATGATGACGATATCTTCGACAATTTTAGCCATTAAAAAACCTCCACGACTATTTAGCGGAGGTTGGGTTTATTGGACCAGTGTTAAGTCAGGGTTTTCGTTGTCGCTCAAATCTATCAACCCAGTCACCTACCTGTAGTTTTAGCATTATGGCGTCTTCGTTTTCTAGCAAATAAAGATAAAAAGATTGGCCACAGGCGTAAGGAACTTTGCTTTGAATCTTGTCAGATAACAGGGTTTTTAATACGCCGCCAGCATGCCAATTTTCAGAGTCTATCTGTTTGACAGCATAGCGCATCTGCTCTAGCCCGCGCATTTTAAACTCTTGATTGTAGAGTATGCGAGCACGAATAGGATACTTTTTATACCAGGGGTCAGGACGTATCACATCATGAACATGATTTTCCATCAAAGTCAAAGCCTGCTCGGACTCAGGTGACCAAATTTCTAGAACATAAATGTTCCAGGCATCCACCAATATGTCCACTTGTTCTTGTGTTTTCAAGAAAACACTGATGCGGCCTTCCCGACGAAGCCCTGCTTCAGGAAAATTCTTTTTAAACCATCGCCTAAACTGCGAATACCATGCATAGGTTTCGTCATCAGCGGCTTTGGTAAAGCGATGCTTCCACGGCAGTTTACGCTCGTCACCTTCCTTGCCCAGGATTATCTTGTAGGGCCATTGCTTCCAGTAAAGGCGCTGTGAAATCTTCTTTTTCATGCAATTACCAATTTGTCATTGACGACATCTACGGTGTGACTGGTTTTACCATCACGAATAATACGCTTGGCAATGCCTAAACGAATTTCTTCGTTGATGAGACGTTTCATAGGTCTAGCACCCATAGTATCACTGAATCCATTTTCTGCAATGTATTCCAGCACAGAGTCTGTGTAGACAATGTTTTGGTTTTGTTCAGCCAATTGCTCGCGGATATGACGCATAAACTTTTCAGCAATGCGTTTGACCACACTACGATCCAGTCTGTTAAACGTGATCACTGCATCAAGCCTGTTACGGAACTCAGGAGCAAAGAAACGTTTAACAGCATCGTCGCTGGCACTTTCATTGAATCCGCCACTAAAACCAATCACTTGCTTTTCAGAATCCACAGCACCAAGGTTAGAAGTCATGATAACAAAGGCATTTCTTGCACTGGCCTGCTTGTTGTCTGAGCCTGTGACAATACCATTGTCCATTAAACCCAGCAATACTTGAATAACATCTGGGTGTGCTTTTTCAACTTCGTCAAACAACAGCACACAGTTAGGCACACGCTCTAGTTCATTGATCAGTTTACCTGAACCGGCTTTGCCTTCGCCGTAGCCAACGTAGCCCGGAGGACTACCAATCAATGAAGCAATCTTATGTGATTCACGATATTCACTCATATCAAAGCGAACCACTTCCATGCCCAAGCCCTGTGCCAATTGTTGTGCCAGTTCTGTTTTACCAGTTCCAGTTGGTCCAACAAACAGGAAGTTGGCCATGGGTCTATTGATTTCCTTGAGGCCTGACTTGGCAATATAGACCATGTTCATTAGTCGTTCAATGGCATCTTCTTGACCAAACACGTTGGTTCTCATGCGGCTTTCAAGTTCTGTAACAGCCACATCTTTTTGCTCGCCCAACTGTTCAATAGGAATACGAGTTAGGTCTGAAATTTCTCTGCGAATGTTTTCCTTGCTGAGTGCAAGGTTTTCGACTGTGGTAGTAATCACACGCATGTGAGCCATTGCTGAGTCTAGGATGTCAATGGCTTTGTCGGGCAATTTCTTGTCCAGCATATACTTCATAGCCAAGTCAATGGCCAAGTCAATGGTTTCTTCGGGCACAGCAATGTTGTGGAACTTGCTATAAACTGGCATCACTTGACGTAGCATACTACGAGTTTCTTCCACAGTGGGTTCATTGATGTCGATCTTGGTAAAGCGGCGCAGTAGCGCACGATCCTTTTCAAAGTTCTCACGGAACTCTTCGTAGGTTGTGCTACCAATACAGCGCAGTTTACCTTTTTCAAGACTTGGCTTGAGCATGTTTGCTACATCCATGCTACCCTGACCACCGGCACCTGCACCCATGATCATATGAATTTCGTCAATGAACAGGATGGCATCATCTCGTTCTTCCAGTGCTTCAAGAACATGTTGCATACGTTCTTCAAAATCGCCTCGATAGCGTGTGCCTGCTAACAGTTTACCCATATCTAAACTGTAAACAGTTTTATTTTTCAACACATCTGGCACTTCATTCTTGCTGATGGCCACTGCCAAGCCTTCAACAATGGCAGTTTTACCTACACCAGGTTCACCAACCATGATGGCATTGTTTTTCTTCTTACGGGTCAGTGTTTGTGCGAGACGGAACACTTCTTTCTCGCGACCAATCAACGGATCAATAAGGCGCTTTTCTGCACTCTTAATAAGATTGGTAGTATACCTGTTCAATACCTTTTCGCCGTCGCGCTTTTTAGCAGTCTTGCTTTCTTTACTGCGACCATCTTTGATTTTGGTCACATAAGCAATCAGTGTGTCCTTGCTGACTCCGTTTTTTGCCAGGAAGAAGTTGGCATAGGCATTTTTCTCACTGGTGATTGAAATTAGCAGATCCAATGGCTCCATGTGCCCGCGACCAGTAAAGATTGCCTGTGTGTAAGCACGATTGAAACAGCGTTCTAGAGTTGCAGTTTTACGTGGCTTGGCAATGCCCTCAACACGAATTTCTTCTTGCTCGCGCAACCAAACATCAATTTCTTCTTTGAGCGAACGAACATCAACTTGTAGGTCACTTAAGATATCAGCGATATCATCTTCATCCAGCATCACACGAAGTATGTGTTCTAGCGTGACATATTCATGTTCTCTGTTTAGAGCCTCTTGAAATGCACGGGCCACTACTTCATTGATTTTAGAGTTATTGTCTTGTTCGCTCATACCTGTTGTTTTACCTTTTTTTGAATCTTACGCATCTGCTTTTGTTGGCGCTCGCGAGCCATTTTTAAACTCAGGTTCGACGTGCGCTCGACAAATAAACTGCCTTCCAAATGATCTAGTTCATGTAGATAGCATCTTGCCAACAGCCCTTCAAACCTTTGTTCAACCCAGGTGCCGTCTAATGTTTGATAACGGGCCTGCACCCACTCGGGCCTGCTGATATTTAACCACAGTCCAGGGAAGGATAAACAACCTTCTTTGGCGCAAACTGCTGGGCCAAGCCCAGCAACTTCAGGATTTATACACACATAATGCGGTCCTTCCTGACTGCCCATGATAAACATTCTTTGAACAATGCCCACCTGTGGTGCCGCCAGGCCAATTCCGGCGTTGCTCCACATGATTAAAAACATGTCATGAACCAAAGTTCTAAGTGCCGTAGGGTCTTCTACCGTTGGCATGGGTGATTTTAGTATTGGATGATTTTCTTGAACTAATTCTAACATTTGATTAGTATAACAAATATATCATAAAAGGTCAATCAATGGTTTCTTCAAATCGTCTTCTGTGAGTTTTGGTATAGATACCTGTAATCGAATATAAGCGTCACCTACCCGAGATTGCCGGAATTTTTGTAACCCTCGTCCTTTGAGCCGTAGGAGAGAACCTGATTGTGATCCTGCCGGCACAGTTACACGGATATCATTGCCATTGATGTCAGTGATGATAACGTCAGCGCCAACCAAGGCTTCTTTTAATGTAATGGCAAAGTTGAGTTCAAGTTCTTGTGTTTTGAAATTTGGTTGCCAGACTTTATGAGGAAGCACTTCTAGTTCACAATACAAATCTCCAGGTGGCATAGCAGAAACCAACTGGCCACCATCACCGGCATGCCTGATTCTTATGCCGTGATAACTGCCAGGAGGAAACTCAATGGTTTTATTTCTAGGCCCTTGCTTTGGCAATAAAAATTGAATGTTACGACTAAAGCCCTTGTGTGCTTCTTCCAATGTGCAACTAACACGCACAGCGACATCAGGATTGCGAACATCACCGGCATGCATATTGTCAAAGTCATGGAAATTGCGGCGCAGGATGTCTTGAAAATCTGGGTTGTTTCCGCCCCAATGGAACTGTCTAGGTTGATCCGCTTGACCTGATGTTATTTGATCATAGGCCACTTGTATTTCTTGGAAACGCTGGGTATCGCCACCTTTGTCAGGATGATACTGACTGGCCAGTTTTCTATAGGCCTTCTTAACTTGGGCTAGTGTGGCACGTCGGTCTACGCCGAGAATCTGATAAGGATCCATTCTTTCATTTTACTACAAATCAAACCAAAAGTCAACTACCAGTGTCTGATCACATTGGCTATAATGAAACAGCAGGTAATGACATGTAACACGATCCAAAATGTTTTTAGGAAAAGTGCTAGACGGGCTTCGCGTAGTGTCAAGACTGGCACATCTGGACGATCCTCATCAGTGTCGCCCATGACATGTCCGGTGGCTCTAGCCCAAATTCGTTCAATACTTCTAATCACTTTACTTGGTCAAATATTTTCTTTTGACTGCGATACCACTCTTGCCAGGCTTTATACTTTTCAGCCAAGACATGGTAAGAACCCATGTTTTCTACCGAAATTTCAATAACTTGGCTGAGTTTAGGATCTTTGGGATCAACAGTTTTTAATGGCTCAACAGGTTCCATCAATGACGGAGGAGCATCAGGAAATATGCGTTTAACTGAAACTGTAGTAGAACAGCCAGCAAGTAAAACAACAAGTGCTAAAGCGCCAATGACATGTTTCATTTCTTTGGCTCCTCAGGGCCGCGAGCGGCACGGTTATATAGATCAATGGCCTGTGTGGGTATTTCACACTTGGCATCAACTTCTTTGGTGATAATTTTTGGAACTTCTTTGACAATAGTTCTTGTTTCGCCTTGAATCACGCGAACACGTTCAACTATCTTGGTTTCTACTCTAACAGTTTCTTTTTTGGCTTCGGCTTCTGCGGCCGCAACCTTGGCTTCCATTTCAGCAACACGAGCCTGCCATACCAGACGCTCGCTTTGCCCGCCTTTGAGCCATACACCCAATACCAACAAAGCAATGCTGACGATCTGCACTGGCAAGCGGTATTGATTTACAAATGGAATAATCTTTAAAAAGAAACCAGCCACGGTGCCAGCAACACCAACAATCAATAAGATGTTGATGATCCATACCATCACTGAATCTGGAATCAGACTAAAAGCCCACATTATCTGCCACATACTAGAATTTATGCCTGTATGTTATGCGACCCTTGCTTAGGTCATAAGGACTCATTTCAATGTCAACTTTATCCCCGGGGATAATTGTGATCTTGTGCATCCTTAGTTTGCCTGCTAGGTGTCCTAGTATTTCTGTTCCGTGTTCTAATTTGACTCGGAAAAATGCATTGGGCAAAGCCTCTGTGACTTCACCCTTGACGGTAAAACTTTCTTCTTTTGCCATAGGGTTTTGGTTTAATACTTGGTTAAATTTTTCATGCGTTGGTAGTAAGCACGGCTCTCAGGTGGTAGACTATAAATTTTAGGATCCTGAATAATTGCATAATTTAAATTAGGCAAAGTAAAATCTCTGCGTAGACCATCCATGGCCGTAAATTTCCACTCTTGCTTTTCTGTTATCATTTCAATGTCACGAACCAAACCAATGATCTTCTGACTCAGGCCTGGAATACGACGCATTTCAATGTAGACATGAAACCTGCCATTTTTATCACTGGCATCCGATACTTCAACGTCATTGACACTTTTGGTTCCCCATTCAATGAATGCACCCAGATCTTCGGCGGCACCATTGTTGATGGCCTTAAAGCATATTACAACAGTTTCGCTGTTGTCGTCAACCTTGGGTTTATGGCGATCAATCTCAATGAGAGGGTCGACGGTATCTTTAAGATCCCCGGGTCTTAGATTTTCACGCAGTAGCAGTTTGTTGTTCATTGCCGGGTATTACTTCCGAAGTTGAGTCTTGTTTTTCAAGACCCTTTTCGCCATCAAGTTCTTCTTGATAGGCAGAGTCAACTGCTTCTAGGTCTATGTCATCGCTGATGTCTTTGATTTCTTCTGCAACATCTAATAGTGTCTTTGGCAAGCGCACATTCACTAACCAAATTTTGTGCTTTTCGGTCTTGGGTAGTCGTTGTCCATTTTCGGTCTCAATAATATCATCGGCACTTTCAACTTTGACAAAAGTTTCTAGAACGTCTTGACCAAACTTGACCTTACAGCCGTGTTTGACCAAACGCATTGCGGCATCAGGGTTGGGCATCAGTTTGTGAGGATACATTAGAGTCAAGTCAACCCAATGACGCTCAACAAACGGGCCCTCAACAATTTCGCCCTTGAACCAATTTTCATAGGCATAGAGATCCAAGCGATCAAAAACACGATCCACTTCAATCAGCGTGTCAATGACATTGGGGCTATTATGCACGTTTTCAAGGTTTTTATATATGTGGTTAATGTGTGGCATAGTGGGATATTTATGAGTTTTTGACCTTAACCCTGGCCATCTTGACCAGCAACCGTAAATAGTTTTGGCTTCGCAAGGGCCGTTGCAAGTTCATCCTAGAGGTTATAGTATAAGGAGCATAATGAAGAACAAGCATCGAAAGGTCTCACAAGGCCGTAAACCAGCATTCCATGGTAATGCGGTAATTGATTTAGACCATTTTAGACAAGAAGCAGTAAACGCACCTAGCAAATATAAGCGAGTAGAGATCATACCTCGAAACCTACGTCAAGAAGACTACCTTGCACATTTAGAAAATCCCCGTAAAGACATGGTATTTGCACTGGGCCCAGCAGGCACCGGTAAAACCTTGTTGGCCACTCTGTGGGCTGTCAAACAGTTAAAATCCGGGGCCGCAGATCGCATTGTAGTCACCCGTCCAGCAGTGAGTGTAGACGAACAGCACGGGTTTTTGCCAGGTGATTTGATGAGTAAGATGGCACCCTGGACAAGACCGGTATTCGACGTATTACGCGAATACTGGAACGCTCGACAGATAGAGGCGATGATCCAAGAAGGCACCATCGAAGTAGCACCCTTGGCATACATGCGCGGCAGAACTTTTACAAGAAGTGTAGTTATTGCTGACGAAATGCAAAATGCCACAACACAACAAATGAAAATGTTGTTGACACGAATTGGTGATGGAAGTAAATTCATTGTCACCGGTGATCTAGAGCAACACGACAGGGGCTACGAAAATAACGGGTTAAAGGATTTCATAGAAAGGATGTTACAACCTACACAGTCTACTAGTAACCGAATTGCATTGACTACGTTTGAACGCTCACATGTTGAGCGTCATCCGGCGGTATCTGAAGTTTTAGAAATCTACCAAGAAGGTTGATTGTTTCGTCCACAGCACCGGCCCTTGCAAGTTATTGGTTGCTGACACTGAAAATCTAATGCACTACCACCAGACAGCATAGTCGCGATACTTTTCTACACTACGTCGGAGTATTTCAGCATATTCCTTGACCTTGAATCTGCAGATAATGAAACCAGTGACACGATCTTGCGATGCATCTTCAGGAATACTTTCCACTCCATGTGTGGCATGTGTAGCAGTCAAGTGAAATGCAAAACGATCCCTTGGATATCTAGCATAGATAACTTCGTCCTGACAAACACTTTCCCAGGAATGTGTTACCACACGTTTAGAAATTTCAGGTTCAGGTCCTGATCCGCCAACAATCAACTCTTCAGAGATGTTTAACAGTCTGCGATTGCTGGGTGTGTTGGCTTTTTGGAAAAAGATCTTGGCGCCGCTTTTGTTAATCAAATAAAATCTAAATCCAAACCAAATGTCGGGGTCTGTGTGCAATCCAACGTCAATACCTGGCTTTTGATTCAAGAAACTAATGGTCATGAATTCTTGAACTGGCAGATTTTTAATGTAGTCTGCTAATTCAGGCAGTTGTTCTCTAAGGCTGTTAAAGTGATGCCAACCAATGTCTGACCGCATGACATGCATCAGGTTCCATGGATACACGCCCTTGCCCGAGTAACTGGCAGTTCGTTGCAGGTTGGGATCATCAAACTTAATGGGACCAATAGCGCCAGCCACTGAACCTGCAATGGTTCCGCGATCATGTTCAATGCAACTCTGAATCCAATTAAAGAACACAGTTTCGTCAATCTCTGGAGGATCAGGATAGTCTAGCGGGCACCAAATCAAATTGCGATATGGTTCTAACTCTGGAGGAAAATTATAATATTGCGAGTTGTCTTTAATGATGGTCATTTAAGATCCGTTCAATTTCAAGCCAATTATTTACTCGCTGAATATTTGAGTTTATGTTCTTGTTGTGCTCTGTGTTCATCAGCAATGGCCTGAGACCATACTTGTGGCCTAACTCGGCATTGCTGGGCTTGTCCTCAATCCAGTAAAGATTAGAGTTCTCAAAGTCCTTTAACTTGATACCCTTGTCGCCATGTAGGGGTAAAACATGCAGTTCGTCAATGACTCCTTGACCAAACACACGGTTGAGGTTACTGCGCCTTAGTCCCCAGGTCCAAGGATGCTGGCCTGCTGTGGTAATGACTATAAATCGCCAACCCTGGCTGTGCAGTCTACACACAACTTCAACGCTGTCGCGCCAGGGTTCTAAGTGTTCAAAGTCATTGCCGCTATTAAAACGTGCAATTAAATTGCTACCTTCTTTTGCGCTGATACCCAACTGCTGGCCAATATCATAGTGGACACGATTTTCAGGTCTGTGTTGATAGCCTTGTCGTTGGACCCAGGTTGCAAACTTTGATTCCCAATCTAAAAGAACTCCATCACAGTCCGTTAATACGATCTTATCCGCCACGTGTTAATCTCTCCAATTCCACAAATGTAGCCGACAAGTTAATCTCAGGATCAGCGGCCATACTGTGGTTAACTAGGCCTTTGCGAATCAGCAGAAGTGCCGAGTCTTGGGTGTCTTCGTCCTTGCCCCAAAAGTCAAGATTGCGATACATGAATCTATAAACATCTTCGTATTCGTCAAGACTAATCTGCTTGATGATCATGTTGCGAGCCTCACGAATGCGACCCTGCCTAAACAGATCAATCATCAAAAGTTTGTAGTCTCCTTCGTTGTCATCTGTTTGCGGCGCTTCTAACTTTCCTGTGACACTACGCATCTGCACAGTATTGATGGCTTTGCGTAGATCTGGATAAGTGGTTTTGACGTATAGTTTAAGTGTTTCACCATCAACATCAACACCTTCTGTCACAAGGATGGTGGCCAGTCTTGCAGTAAATTCGGTTTCGTCTAGACGCTTGAACGAAATAGTCTGTAGTCTGCTGTGTAGCGCAGGAATAATCTTGTTAGGATAGTTGCAGGTTAAAATAAACCTTACAGAGTCGCTGTATTGCTCAATGACTCCACGCAAGATGCCCTGTGCCGGAGGACTAATGTAGTCAGCCTCGTCAAGTAGCACAATCTTAAAAGGACCCATTGCCATAGTGCTACAGAAATTGGTAATCTTATTACGCAACACATCAACACCGTTGTCACGGCTGGCATTGATATGTAGAAATTCTGCTGGATCAATGCCCAGTTCATTGACCAATACCTTGGCCAGTGTAGTCTTACCTGCACCGGCATTGCCTCCCAATAGCAAGTGCGGAATATACTTGTCTTTGATCCAAGTTTCAACCATGTGCTTTTGTTCACGGTCAATCCACACATAGTCGTCGGCGGTCTTTGGCCGAAACTTTTCTACCCAGAGTTCTTTCATGTCAATCCTTATTCAGATGTTATATCTGATTATAAGCGAGAATGCAGAAAAAGTCAATGATGACCTTGAAGTTTTTCAACGAACCGTTCTTGTTTTTTCTCCAACAACCATTCGTTTTCTAAGGAGAAGTCTGGAGCAAGTTTCAATTGCCTTTGGGTTTCCCAAAGGATCTCATAGAGTCGTTGTTTGTTGCCCCAACAGTTGAAACCATCCATCCTTGGGTCTCGAGAGTTCATCCCCAGGCTTTGTATTTCCCAAAGTATGTCTAGTTTATGGTTCAAACCAGTTCCTCGACAATACCTAAAATTTCTGCTCCAAGTAGCAATGCACCGCCTGCTACAATCCAGGGTTGGTTGATGGCATAACCTGCTGTAATAATACAGCCTGCGGCAATAATTCTCAAGCCGCTTTTGATGAGGCTCACATAAAAGTGGCCTCGACTTGTGTCTTTAGGTTGAACTTCCACGTTTGAAAAACCCTTTTATAGCAGTGAACAAGTTATAAAATCGCATTGAATGCGAGTTGATGAAAGGGGGATGATGCTGGCAACGACCCTGTTGCCAATCACAGGCAAAGGAATACTGCTGACCGCAGGTGTCACATTTCATAGTTCCTCTGGAACACCAGTATGAACTGCTAAAATTTCATCGTTGTCCAAGCGAACAACTTTGAGTTTTTGGCCTTCGTCGTCTTCGATTTCCAAGGCTCGTGTCCAGCGACCGTGTGCAACCAACACATAGTCGCCAGGTTTGACCCAATCAATGCCATCGCCAACATACTTGATCAATGCCCAACGTGGCCTGATGCCGTGGTCTTTTCCATTGTCTGCTTTTAAAACAATACCGCCGGCACTTACACGTTCTTCAAGTCCCAGCAACTCAGCCAAAATACGTTTATTAAGTGGTTTGATTTTCATTGTTACTTCTTTATGATTTCAATGGATCCATCGGAATATTCAACTTCAATTCCTGGACCTTCGGGTGTGTCTACTTCTCGTTCTGAAACAATTGTAGCGGAAATTTTTGGTGCCACCTGAGGTGTTGAATCTGGCTCAATTTGACTTTGTTTGACTGGTGCAGTTTCTGCGTCATCCTTGAGACTCACAGTCTTAGAACGTTTGTCATCGATCTTGCTGAGTCCTTTGGAAATTTGTCCAGATTTGACTTTTATGTTGCCTGCTTTGTCAATGATGTCTCCGCGGGCGTTCATTGACACATTACTAAGCGCACGAGTATCACCATTTTTTTCTGCAAAGGCAGTCATGTTGAATTCCTGTCCTCGGAAAGTCTTGTGTCTTATCATTTAATGAACTCCTTAATATCTAGGTTATATTTAAGCGGGTTAATTGAGTGTAGTCCTATCAAATAAAGCAGAAAAGAACTAACTGAACTACCTCGACCTACTCCCCACACAACTTTGTTATCTCGCATGGTCTTGACCATATATATCATGAACCTCAGCATGGTGTCGAGACCGTTTAGTCTAAACAAAGCCAGTTCTTCGGCCACACGCTCGGCTTCTTGGGCAGTGGTGATCCTTGTGGCAAAATACATGTCCAAATCCAAATGTTGATACTCTTCGGGCATGCTCCAATGTTGTAGTGCGTCTTCCACAGACTTTGGCTGGTCCTGAATGTAGAATCTTTTTTCTAGTCCTAGATTCTCACAACCTCGAATATAAGCATCAAGAACATCAGGGTGTGCTGTCAACCCACCTGTGCGCTCTTGATAAAGTAACTCCAAAAGGTCGTCTTCGTTTAACTGTGTCTGCGGCATATCAAACAATACTGTCTTTGAAGGGGTCTGATTCATTTTTGTTTTGTGCATCAAAGGTCTGCTTGTAGCCAATTTCCCAAAGTGCTTGTCTGATTTGATCCATGTGTGTGACCATTTGGTTAACTACATCCATACTTGCGCCTGCGGCGCAGGCCGCTGAATACTTTTTGAAAATCAACTTCTGACGTTCCATCAATTGATCCATATTCATGTCGGCGTAATTTTCCATAATATTATTTTAACTTAATATTGTTGCCGTGTCAAGCGTTAAAACTTGATCCACATCCACATGATGATTTGGCATTGGGATTGGAAATTACAAAACTAGAACCAGTCAATTGCTTTTTAAAATCAATTGTGGCTCCTTCAAGATACTGCATGCTCAATGAATCAACTAGAACACGCACTCCTTCCTTGTCAATTTGCCAATCATCATCATTGACTTCTTCGTCAAAAGTAAACCCGTATTGAAAACCACTGCATCCACCGCCCTGAACAAAAATTCTGAGTGCAGAATTAAAGTCAGGTCCTTCTCCGGCTATGATTTCTTGAATCTGCTGAACTGCGGATTCAGTGATAGTTACTCGATCTTCTAGAGTTTGCATTGCTTAATTCCTTAGTAAAATCATAATGATTTCTTCTTTGCGCTTCCTGGCATTGATGAAGATATTATGGTGTTTGGCATGATTCAACAACTCTACCTTGGTCATGGTTTCTAAATTTTCACGCTTGAATCGTGGACTAACAATCAATGGATTTGACGCCACTGTTGTTTCATCATTGATGATTTGCCCTAACCATGATTTGAGTTTAGTCATTGATATCTCCAACTGCTATTTAACCGCATTGCCGCACAAAGTAAGCCACGGACTGCCAGTCCAACGCAATCGTGCTATCAGCGCATCTTCTTTTTTGGCAAATAACAAAACTGGAATGTTTGAATACACGCTGTCTTTGGTGTTGTGCGTATAGAATCCCCAACCTACCCAATTTTGGCTCATGTCTGTGGCTTCATCAATGATCAGAGCAGGCATGCCTAAAATGCCAGCGTCTTGAAGCGGCCCGTATGTTTCGCTGAGATAAGACTCGTGAAGATCCACCAACCAAACCTTGGTGGATCTATTCCAGTTGTTGGGTATGTATCCTCGACTGTAGTATTGACTTAGGTCACCAAGATTGGTTTCACGCATAGGAATTAAAGTTATCCCTCGTAGATTGCAGAATTACCTGCATGTTCGAACACCTCAGCCGAACGCAGTCTTACACCTTGTCCTACAGGATAACGTGCTTCAAATACTCGACCGTCTGGGTGTGTCCATCCTCGACCTTCTTGATAAGCGGCCAAGATTTCATTCATAGTTTTATAAACTAGTTCGGCAAACATTTCACAGCCCACACCGTCTACAATACGCAGATCAATAATGCCCATGTTTTTAAAGCCGCCTTGAATTCGATTTAGTTCCACAAATGTATTGCGTTCTGGATCATCTTTGCCAATGACCATGGTATGATCAAATTGCCATTCCGACCATTCTTTAAATGCTTTGAGTCCACCAAAGTCCATGACCCAGTTACGGTCATCTAAGGTTTCACTTTCAAACACTAGTTTGATACCAATAGAGTAGCCATGTAGTAAACTGCAATGACTGTGTGTTGAACACCACTGGCGGAAGCAACAACTGAGTCCTCGATCGTTGCCGTAAGTTTTTGTTGATAGATATTTTGCCATCTCTTCTCTCCTTTATGTAAAAGTAGCAAGTTTGACGACATGCAGAATTTATATAGCGGGGTGAATGACGTTAAAAGGCCGCTTAGACAGATACTTATACAGGCATTATCTGTTGTGAAGTTCGTTAATGCCTAACGCGGCAAAACTTCTTTGCACACCTACCACCTGGCTCCAACAATCCCAAAGTGCATGGTGTGCGGCACCTTTGGGTCGTTGCAGTCCTGGCACTAGGCTGTATAGGGTTCGTGCATCTCGGGCTTGCCAATAGTTCCAAGCAACGCCACGCTTGAGTTCACGACTAAAGTGTTCCAATATATTCAAGTCAAAGCCAGTGCCGTTGGCCCAGATAGCATCTAGTCCACCACACCAACGATGGAAATCTGCTAGAACATTGCGGATATCATGCCGATCGTCTTCGGCAAAGGCTTCTTCTCTGACTTCTTCGCTTTGATTGCCCCACCACTCCAGTGTAGCATCATCAATGACATGATCCAATCCTTCAAAACTATCAATGCTGACACGGCGATAAAATGTTTCCATCTTTTCCATAGAAGTGTTGCTGTCATCCTTCCATGGATTAAACCTAATAGCACCAATTGTAAGCATTAGGCTGTTGGGTCTAGTGCCAAGAGTTTCAAGGTCAACCATGACATGGTTACCGGGATTTGATTTGTTAAATGCCTGCTGTGACATCCTTACTCGCCTTCATAATAGGGTTTAACATTTTCCTGCAAGACTGTGCCATCTTCATCGCACAAATCAATTTTAGCAGGGCCAATTATCCTAACGTGATCATCTTCAATTTCCCAATTATGATCTCCGTCATAGAGCCAAGCAGTTCCAGATCGACCATCTTCGTCCTCACGCTCCCAACGAAGCATGGCTTCAATTTCTTCTTTTTCTTCTTTTGAGAACCCGTCGCTGAAGTTTACATAGACCGCACAAAGATCGTCTAGTTCACAACCCCAGCCTGTTTGCGGATTACAATGAATTCCATTACTGCCTAGTTCAAACGACCAGACAGGATCATCTTCCTCTCGCCATCCTTGCCCCCAGCGCCAGGTTTCTGTAACATCAAAACCGCGTATAGTTCCGTCAGGCATGCGTTCAAATACATCTACAAAATATTCAATGCTTTTCTTTTCCAGCGGAATAATGCGGTAAAGTTGTGTCATGTTGCCTTGGGGGTTTCAACTTTGGTTAGACTACAAACGCCATCTTCTTTAACGTCCCACCTTAGAGTATCGCCTTCCTTCCAACCAACTTTTTCTAAGAGGTCGGGAGGAAATTCCAAGATAGCATCGCCTGTTTCAGGATCTTCTTGCACCGTGAGAGTCCATTGATTCATGACAACATTCCTTGGCAAAGAGTTTTGATTTCGTCGTCGGTCATAAAAAACTGATAGGTAGATGTCATGTCTACCTCACCGTCTTTATATTTTGATTCCTGGATAAACTCTATGGCATTTAAATCAGCAGGACTTTGACATTTCCAACTGATAACACGCAGTCTGTATCCTGGTGTTTCTTTTACTGTAAATTGTTTCATTGCGGCTCCTTAATTCTTTGTGCTTTATCAATTATCGTTTTGATCTCTGTTTCAGTGGGAAAGTTTTGCATTAACGTTCTTGCCCGATCACGAATATGAGTAGGAACTCTAGGTGTTACCTGAGGTATCAGCAGATCTTCAATGAAGCGCATGCCTTCAATGATTGCCTGACCCTGATCTTTTTGTTTTTTCATTAAGTTAGTCTTTCATACGTCAACCACAGGAACATCAATCCACGGTGACCATTCTTTTCTGCGAACGTAGTCATGTGTTGTGGGATTGGTGGAACTATAATCAACAACGTCTACCTTTGTTCTATATTGTAGCATATTTTCAAAGTTTTGGACAATGGTGGTGCCATCCAAAACATGATTGGTAGGAACTTTGAGCCAACGGAGTTCTGTGTCGAGAAAGATCATGTCCAAAGGTTCTTGCGTATCTTGATCAGGCGAATCAACATCTCATCGTCTTCTTTGTCATACTGTTCTTCAATCTTTTGACTGAGTTTCAGCGCCTTCATAGTTTCGCGGCGTTCAGCCGGTGTTTCGTCTTCGTCGTTAAACAGACCAATACCACCACCGTCCTTTAGTCTGCGGCGATCGCACACAGCACTCCAGCCACCAGCATCGTGAGGATCAGGACGATTGGGATAAACTTCAGTCCACCATTTATAAAGTGCTAGGATTTCTTGGGCTTTAATAGCCTGATAGGTGGGTTTCCCAATGTTTTTGTCATTTGCTCCAAATTCTTCTTCATTCCAAACCAGGTCACGTTGCCAACTGAGGTTATCCAAACCAGCCTGTGGACAACGCCAGGTCCTCCAACGGAACCACCCGGTGGCCCAGAAGGGGGCATTGTATTTTGCTTTTTCATCTTTTTTACTCCAGGCTATGTGCCACCACGCTAATTCTACTTCGACGTAGTCAACCAACTCATTAAATAAACAAGGTAAAAAACGATTACCAACGTCACACCACTGACCAGGTTTGATGTCTCTGGGATGTGCAGTAAGACTATTAGTGCGAGAAACCCAACGGTTGTTGATGTAGTATTTGATGTCGTAGAGTTTGTCAACAGGCCACCAAATAAAGTTCTGCACGGCATCCAGTGCTTCTTCGGCAATCCAAAAGCGAACTGGGTGCAACTTCTTGCCGTCGCGTTCCCAATCACGCCAGCCGCGTCCAGTCTTGGCGGCACCTTTTTCTATGCCGCGGATCCAGTCAGCAAATTTTGAGCATGACCAATAGTTGTATCTCTGAGCCATTATTCAACCTTATTAAGTGTTATTCCTGCTTGACGCAGAAATGATAATCCGTCTTCGTTTCTGTAATTATGTTGCCAAAAAACCTGTTTTATCCCACTTTGGTAAATGAGTTTCGCACATTCTAAGCAAGGAGCATGAGTCACAAACATCACTGCATCTTCGGCATTTTCAGAACTACGGGCAACCTTGGCAATGGCGTTGGCTTCGGCATGAAGGACTTCGGGTTTGGTTTTTAGCCGGTAACGACCTTGTATCTTGTTGCCGACTGGGTCAATGTATTCACCTTCATATGGCCAGGTGACTAGAATTTCGTCTAGACTAAGGAAATGCTCACCAGCATTACACCATTCTTTGTCTTCGCAGTCATTGTCCCATCCTGATGGCATACCGTTGTAGCCAATGCTGATGATACGGTCATGCTTGACAATGATAGCACCAACCTGCAAGCGTCGTGCTGTGCTGAGTCCCGCATAATTTTCTGCGGTCTTCATATGTGCTTTAATATATTTTGGTTTCATGTTAAATACGAGTATAACAGTTATTCAAGGATTTGTCAATGAAAGTTATCTTAATCCACGGTGCCAACGCATCCAGAGTTTGTTGGAATTGGATTGGTTCCCAACTTGAACATCACGATCGATATGAATGGGAAATGATGTCTGATCCAGAAGAGAACCTAGTAGAAATGGAAAGCAAATTGGATTCCTCATCTCTGATAGTTGGCCATAGTATGGGAGGACTTTATGCCTGGCACTTGGCTCAACGAAATCCCGACAAAGTGATAGGTGCTATTTCTGTTGCCACTCCATGGGGAGGTATCATCCAGGCTGATGTTTGGAAACTGTTTAACTTTTCTACACCTTGGTTGCGTATGGTTTCGAGACTTGAACCTTGGACAATACAATGTAGATTGCTTAATCCGCCTGTGCCTTGGACCAATGTTGTTTGCAGTCGAGGATTTGATCTCTTTGGTGTTGGTTCCAATGACGGCGTGGTTACCGTTCGCAGTCAACAGGAACTGTTTCGTCCGCATACTGAAATTGGTTTGAAATATGCACACAATGAAGTTTTACAGAGCCAAGAATTACTTGACATCATTCTCCAGCGCCAGTCGAATCCTCTTGTAAGTCTTGCACAATAATCTCTTTCTTACCGGATGCCCAACATCAAAGATATTAGCATAGTTCCACCAAGTTGAGTAGGCCAGGTCAGGTTGATCTGGTTCAGGAAGAACAAAGCCTTGACTGTGATCCAACAACTCCGATGCCAGGCTCCAAGAGTAAGCATCAATTTCATCGGGATCTGAATAGTAGTCTAGTTCTTCGTTGTTGGACTTTTTGAGATGTATACGACGACGGTTTTTATGCCTGTGGTATTGGAATTGATGCACTTTTTCGTGCATGATACATTCAGACAAGTCATTGACGAAACGTTGCCAAGAAATACAACCTTCACGATCAAATTCATAGACTTTGTCTTCGGGTCGTGTGTTGATCCAAATACTGATGGGCTGATGTTTTACATAACAGTCAAAGTTGCCTGAAAACACCAAGTGACCCGCATCCAATACTTCACTGGGGTTCCAATGAAATTGTGTTTTATATTTCTTGTTTAGAAAACGACCAAGCCGCCTGGCAAGGACTTGTAGATCCTCAACCGGACGGCCTCGGTCGTAAAGTAAGCGTCGAATGTCTTGTCTCACTCGCCATACTTTACGAAACTGCATTTTAGTCGTCCTTTTTAACTCCCAACAACTGTAGCAGGTTGATAAAGATGTTGATGAAGTCTAGGTAGAGACTCAATGCCCCTAGTGTGCGAGTTTTACCACTGTCACCGCCTTCCGAGTAAGTGTTTTTCAGCATCTGCACATCGTAAGCAGTTAGGCCTACAAAAATCAGCACAGACAACACATTGATGGTAGCGGCCAGGGCAGGCAATGCCAACCAAATGTTGACAAGGCTGGCAATAATGATACCAATCAATCCCACCAGTAGGAATGAACCCATGCTGGTTAGATCTCGTTTGGTAGTATAGCCTAGTATGGCAAAAGTTGCAAACACAGCCGCGGCCAAGAAGAATGCCGAAACAACACTGGTGCCAGTATAGGCCAACAGCAGTGACCCCATGGCAAGACCATTAAGGCCTGCAAAGGCCACAAAGCAAAGAATCAATGCATTGTTGCTGAGGCGCTCTGCACCAAAACTCATGACCAGCACAACAGCCAATGGGCTGAGAATAATCAGCCAAGTCAGGATGCCTCCAGCATACAAGGCCGGAACTGTTGAACCAATATAGGCAGTCACAGCACTCAAGACCAATGCAAAGGTCATGCGTAAAAAGATATCATTGAAGTATGACCTAAGTCCTTGGTCAATACCCGACGATTCCATAACTGTATCATTAAATGACATGTTTATACCTCCGTAGATACTTATTTAACATCAAACAATAACTTCCTTTTGCCGTTGGTGTCGGAAAAGGTTAGTTCCTTTATCTCGAACTGCATCTGCCATAAACTGCGGTGCGCCTTCCCAGATCTTTTGCATTTCTTCATATTCGTAATTCTCAGCAGTATCATAGGCCCAAACTTCAGGCCAGCGTTGCGTATTGGCTTGGGCTCGCAAAACCATCATGTTAACACGTTTGTCTAGATATCCTTTGGGCTTAGATCCTGCCAACACATCCAGCATGGAGTCTTGTTTGATTTCGTCCCACGGTATCAAAGTGTCAACCCCTAAAGTGTCAAATAACACTATCCACTGGCGAGCCATTTAGAAGTCTCCTCTATCATGTCCGTTTAAAATTTTTACTGCACGATCAAGATTTTCAATGCTGGGTTCACACATACGCAATAGAGTCTTGCCTTCGTGGTCGTTGTAGATTGTCAACTGGGGCTTTTCATCATGATCCAACACTACCAACAGTTGAACATGACCGACCTCTGTTAATTTAAGAACTTTGAAAAACATTATTCAATCTCCTCCATAGAATTGTTACCAAGAATAACACCGCGCTTGCCAGGAAACCTAAATTTAAAGTTTTCCACCATCTGTTTAAATGTTTCGCCATGTGCCAAGAACTCGCCGTTCTTGACGCTGTAAGCAAACACACCATCCTGGTTTTGTTCTACTGTCATGATCACAAGTAGCCTTTTAACTTCCTTGTGAATCTCTTCCTGGGATCGTTGCATTTCTTGATAGGCTGACATAATACGCCAGATCAAAAACAATGTTACAGCCCAGTAGAGTAGTTCAACCATGGATTCGCTCTAAAAATATACCAAACATTGACAGTCCAAGGGCCGCAATAAAGTAGCCCGAGAACAAAAGAATAATGACACTGAGCCAAAGGTAAATCATTGATACCTCATTAGGTCTGGTGAAATTTGTTTTATCTCTTGAACATTGTCAATTTTAAAACTGCGCCAAGATTCCTTATCGGTGCACCATACACTGAGCGTGGTAGGATTAGGTGCTTTGGTTTTCTTAGACTCAGTGACTTTTGGGGGAATGTGTCGACTGTCTAGGGTGCAAGGCATGACCCTAACGGTGCCATCAACTTTGACAAAAGTCACTTCACAGATATGACCACGTAGTAGGTCCACAAGTGTGTCACGTCGACGATCTGTGGTCCAGGTAGAATCAAATTTAATAGTTTGGGCCATGACTACTCCTTAATGTGATAGAGTTAGTATAGCATCTTTGACCAAAAAAGTCAAGTGCGATTTTTAACCAGAGCCAATAGGACCTCATATATCATTGAACAAACTCTTTGGTCACGGGCTTGGCCCACTTACGCTTACATTCCAAACTGCCCCAGACAATGATAATATGGTTTCGATCTGCTGATGCAAGGTTAAGCCCCACACGCTGTTTTCCATTTTTATCGCCCCAACGGCTGGCTGTTTTGCTAAGGTCAACCAAACAAACAAATCCATCAACGATTCTACAGTCATCATTGGTGTGAAACTTTTTCAGCAGATGCCAATCAGTTTTATCAAACCCGTTGCCGGTCCAGCCAGCACCTGCACCAAAAGTATTTTTGTCTTCAATGGGCGTGTTGGTTGGCAAGTAGATCAAATCTTGTCCACGGTCTTGCGTGTCCTCTAGCACTGGATTGCCGGCCTGTTGATTGACGACGTCAATCATTAGGTTGTTGATAGGCCAATTAAACTGTTTGCTTTTTTCCACAGAGATTTGATCATTGCGGATAGCACCAAACATTTGTCTAGCAGTCCTGCGCCACACTTGTGTTTCCAGGGCAGGCAACACTTCTTGATTGAATTGTCTAACCACTTCAGGCAAGGCCCGACGTAGCAGTTGTGCTAAGTCGTTCATTGTTATTCATACGCCCTATAGAGCAGTTTAGGATTACGATTTTGACCAAATTCTTTTTTGAGATAATGTGACAACATTTTCTTTTCAATGCAAAATGTTACGCTGATACTGTCATCGTCAATGATGAAACTTACAGGACAATGACGCCAACTGCCGGTTTCTAGGAACTCAAGATAAGCACCTCGGTGCAGTTTGTTTGCAGGATCAAAAATTGTTTTGGGTCTGCCAAAAAGAACCAAGCGGCTTGCTCGCCTATAATGTGTCAAAGTAAGATCTCCTATTAAGAATTTTTCAAGTTAAGTTAAATTATGCAGACTTTCCTGGTATCTGTCAACCTTTCTTGTGGCCAACACGTGGCTTTTTAACAACATAAATTAAAATATATGGAAGTCAACACAAAAATCTTTGAGCCATTTTACGGGATCACGATCCTATATTCCCCTGGCATTGATCGAGTGGTCTGCTTGGACCACTATGATCCTTACTCGGCCGTGGAGTCTGCACAGATACTGAGTTCTAAACTGCCGTTGGTTGTTGGTGTGACTCGTAGTCAAGACATTGATCCTTCACGTTGCTTGGAATTTTCATTGCGTGACAAGGACCTGATGTTTGCTTTCAGTTCAATTTTCTACAGTCGTCAATGGCCCAGTTTCCGCAGACTATCGGGCGGCTTTGAATATCTTGGCTGGCCTGTAGACTACAAAGAGGAACCGGCCCGCGGTTATTTGATTCAACTGAAAGACTATGCTGAGTTTGTGTGCCAATGTGTCAAGGCTGTAAAGATCACTAACTTGATTTTTAATGTGTTGCCTATGCAACAGATTGCTGGTGCATATCTTCAAGCAAACTGGCCAACCTCTGTATCTATTCCCACTGACAACACCGAAGCAGTAAGAGGTGTAGGCCCTAGCATACTACAAATACTCTATGACAAAGACAGCGTGGAATCTGCTGTTGAGGCCATCAATGAACTGTGGAAAACTATTCCTGACGTTGTGTTGTATCGCAATCAGTTCTATCAGTTACTGGGCGTTCAACAACCTGAAGATGTTCGTAGTGTCAGTTTCTCTGGCAAACTTACAGGATTTGCGGTATGAAACCTATTTTTTGTTCAGTGACTTGGAACGGCTACCAGAATAGTTTTTGGCAAACTCTCAGTAAAGATTTGGATCCTGCTGGACAATTTTACATTGACATTGCTCGACGGTTGAATCCCAATAGGTTGATTTCTCGCTGTTCTGCAGAATGGTCAATTCCTTTTGAGCAACAGGTTTGGCCAGATATGGACATGCCTGCCTACGATTCAGCATTCAACAAAACATTTGCCGACATCACTGAACAACGTGCATTGGAAATTAAAAGTCGTATCAACAACAACAACGAACGTTTTGCTGTCATGTATTCAGGTGGCATTGATTCCACTGTGATAATGACAGCATTGCTGAAAAACTTAACGCAACGAGAAAAGAAAAATCTAGTAATTTGTGCCAGTGCGGCCAGTGCTGTAAACAATCCTGTATTTTGGACAAAGTTTATTGTCGGAAAACTCACAGTCATAGATTCTATCAGCACCAAATACGATGACTTGATAGAACAAGGTCTAATACCTATCACTGGTGACACCGGTGACTGTTTGTTTGGCACCACCTTTGCCAGTCACCTATACTACAATTGGCGCAGTTATACAGGAAATCTGTCAAGTCTAAGTGCCAACGAACTGGAAAAGAAAATACAATACTTTACCAATCCAGAAATACACTACAGCAAGTTCAAAGATCTGCTGATTAACTATTTTAAAATTCCAAAAAAGCAAGGCTTTCCTTTCTACCCACTGGAACGACCTAATCCTGCTTTTGCCGAAACACTTTACAATAAACTAGATCTTCATGCTCAAACCAGCCCTGTAGAAATACGCAGTCTACACGATTTCTTTTGGTGGTATATTTTTAACTTGAAGTATGTCAACTGTGCTGTGCGTGGGCATATCTATTACAATGATCGTGTTGGCATCCGACAGGCCAACGAAACCATTGTCAACTGGTATCACACCACAGACTATCAGCAGTGGTCAATGGTCAATAACAACAATGGAACCAAGATTGGAATCACGGCGGCCACTTATAAAAAAGTAGCCAGAGACTATATCTTTGACTTTGATCACAATCCTTGGTATCAACACTTTAAGTTGAAAATTGAAAATGTTGGACTTATGTTCAACAAGCAGGCTGTTGAGCATTTGCCTGTGCCAGAGCGACCTAATGCTAGATTTGGCGTCACTGACGACTACCAACTGCTGAGTATTGATCAACCTGGTGTTCAAGAATACATCCGCAACAGCCTAGTAAATTACAAAATAGATTGGCAATGAAAATATATCCCAGCAATGATGAATTAAACAGCCTAGCAGGCATAGGATTTAATTCTTGGATCAAATATCGATTCAACAGGTCATTTGACAAACCAGAGATTGAAAGCGACTTGGACATATACCTATGTCCAACCTATGCCAGCGAGTTCGTGGACATTGACGTCATTGGCAATCAGATAGCACAAGAACTACATGAAACCTACGGAAATATCTATGTTGGCATAAGCGGCGGCATTGACAGCGAGTGGGTGGCCAAATGCTTCCATAGGCAAGGCATACCGTTTACACCCATTATCTACGAAGCCGACGATTTAAATGCTGTTGACACTTGGTGGGCAAAACGTTGGTGTGAAGAAAACAACATTGTTCCTGTTATCTTCAAAGAATATATTGGACAGTTCACATATGGTATCACATCCATGAGTGCCAAACTCATGCTGAGAACTCCAGGCGGACCTTACATGATGTCTAGAATCAGCAAGTATGTCAAAGATCAAGGTGGAACACTTGTGATTGGAGCAGGTTTTCCCGAGTATTTTCCAGACCCTAATCTAAACTATATGCGTGGTCGATTTAGAGACAACAAACTTGTGCATCCAGATGGATCAGTGAAAAACACCGGATGGCTCATGCATGAATCTGATGTAACTATTGCCAGAATCATTGGGCAAGAACAACCTGCTTGGAATTTTTTAAGTTGGCGGCCTGAGATTGTGTTGAGTTACATCAGTCTCAGAGGGCACAGCACCAGCGAGTTCAACAAAGCCAAGATCTTTGACTGTCTTCCAAGACCCAAAAACATTGGAATACCAGACCAGTATTGGAGATCTAAAATTCCAATCATTGAAAAGTGGACTAGACTGGCCACCAGAATTGGACACAGTGAAGTTGATTACATTGGAACAACTGATCAACTCAAAGCAATTTTATCTCAAGGCAATATCAATGCAGTCTGAAGATATCTCATTCAAATATATTCTCACCGTCCTCAAGCCCACAGAGTTGGCGTTCAAAGTCAATGGACAGTTGATTAGTCAGCATCAACTTGATGTTGGCAGGCAGGAAATTTCAAATCGTGTTACCACTGAGTGGATGCAGAACTACTCGTTTGGTCTTGGCACAGTTGGTGATGTCACTGGTGCCAGTGTCATCATTGACAACATTGAGTTAACTTGGCACGACGATGATAAAATTACTCCATTTTGGAGGACTCGTGCTGACAACGAAGTTTGGGACTATATAGATCCAGATGCAACCAAACGTGCTCAATCTTTTGAAAATCATCCAGCATTGAGGACTGTGAGTTTAGATTATAAAGTTGATGGACGTTTAAATGGATTCATCAACAACTACGGACATTTTCGAGGTGTTGACGGAGTCACAGACTCTTTGGTTGATGATGGTTGGTCACCATATGTGATTGCTCGTCCTGGTGAATTCTTGTTTAAGTTTCAGGCACCAATTGCCCATTGGTTGTTTAGAAGATTATATTTTAGAATCAAACCCAAGGATGATTATCACACCACATCCTAAAGTGTTGCTTCTGTTCTTCAAAGTGCTCAATTGGCGGAGTCCAAGGACTCATCATTTCTGCTTGAGTCCTATCCTGTTTCCAGGCCTGTTCCCATACACGTTCGTTGATTTTCCAGTTTAGTTCACTGTAACGCACATCTCTGTATTTGTAAACAACCACTGAAGTTTCTTTGTTGCTGGTTGGAATACAAACTGTAATAAACCAAGCACCAGGTTGATATTCCATCATTGTATATGGGTATAAGGTAATCCAAGCGGCAGACCATTTGGCCTTCCTGTCTGAGTCTTGCAATGTGGAATTGAATTCATTGTCAACTTCTACTCTGGGCACCAACTGACAGTTGGAATTCTTACCAAATGTCCATTTTAGTTGGCTTACATTGGGCGCAGAAATTTCTTGATACACCCCAGGATGAATCACAGGAATATGTTCCACATCTAAGAATAGATCAATGATGTTACGCCAGTTTGCTCTTACAATATCGATGCGAGTTTCCATTAACTGCAAATGCCCGGTATTGACAAATTCACCCAACTCGTCAATGATGGCATCAATGGGTTCGCTTAGTATAAAGTCAAAGAATCTATGAGATGCTTTTTTTGGCAAAGGATTTGAATTACTGCATTGAGTGTTGCCGGAACTGATGGGCTCTCCAGACAGACGATAACGCCATCCGTGATAGGGACAAACCCTATCTCCTTCGCCGCGGCCGCCAGACAAATAACTGCCTTGGTGCTGGCACACATTGCTGATCAACTCTGCACCAGTTGATTCATTGTTGACCACTGCCCATTCACGCAGTTGTGGATAGACTCGCCATTGATTTAAAGGGACATCTTTTTGGTGACATAAGAACATGGAGATATTTATTTGTTGTGAGACTCGGAGTTTTGGTCAAAATAAAAGGGCCCTGAGGCCCTTTTATTGCACGATTAAATTACTGTTCAATATGAGTCACTGTTTCAGCAATGCCATTGGCTTGATTATAAGCAGTTCTAGCATTGTGCCAGGCGGCAAAGACAGGATCTGCTTCTAGGGTTGTTACAGACCCTGAGTTAACAAAAGTCATGGTGCCTGTTAGAGTAAGTCTGTTTTCACTCACTGACAACGAACGACTTAGAACGCTGGGATTTTCTACTTGATAGGTATCAAGGATATGGGCATCCACAGACGCTTTGTTGCCAACAAAGAAAGGAACATTTACATTTGGTCGAGTGAAGGTTCTTGTTACGACGATCATTTTATATTATCCTTATGCGTTGGGCTGAGGTAGTTGTTCGCCAACTAGTCTGCGCTCAATGTTTACCACAATGCCATTTTGTGCAATGTGAGCATCGCGACTGGCCATTAGGTTGATGTATTCTTGGTCTTCTAAGAAAGACATAAAATATGCACGAGACGCCCAGTTCTCGGTGCGTGTAAAGGTTAGACCGTCTGGTGAAATCGCCTGGCTTGATTCCAACGCCTTTCCTGTATCTCTATAGGTGCTTTCAAAATGCTGTGCAAATGCATTTGACTGTTGGAACCAGGGAGTCATGATATTTGGTCTAGTATAAGTTGCTGTTACGATGAACATTGCAAAATTTCTCCATGGATTGCCTAGTCAAGCAGGTCGGGCTTGCTAGATTTGCTTGTGTCAGGGTTATTTATGTTTTCCTGCTTTTGTTCAGCGATCATTCGCACCAAAGGATGCATCTCTTTTTGAAAAACTTCAGGGCAGGCTGTTGCGGCACGTTCCATGTCCCAAGAACCAGGATAATGCCGTAGAATGCTGTAGGCTTCTTTACGCACCGCAATGGGTATTCTAGGATACTTTTTCCTATCATGCGCTAAGTCTTGCAAAAAGCGTTCTGCCCATTTTACGGCTCGATAGCGTTCGTCAGGTAATGTCATAGGACTCTCTCTACTGTTTGATAAAATTCGTTTTTTCCACATCAGTTGTAGTTGCTGTAGTCAGGGTAATCAAAAAAACGTTCTAGGTAGTTGCTGATATTACCGTAAATGTAGGCTTCCAGTTCTGCTGTGTCTTCTTCTGACAGTTCTACTTCTTGCTCAATATTTTCGTGCAGGCGAACCAACCAACTGTTGATTTGGTCCATATTGATGGCTGTTCTAGAAAACTTCTTGATCATTTGTGTATTTTACAGTATAATGCACTACAGGTCAAGATAAGTATCTGGCAAATAACCCAATTCAACTTTGCAAAGTCAAATGTCAAGTATATGTTACAATTGAACCAATATCCAGCACTATTACTGAACGCCGACTGGCAACCAGTGTCGGTCCATCCGCTGTCGACTATGAATTGGCAAGACGCGATCAAGGCGGTTTTTCAGGAAAAGGTTGGAGTAGTCAAAGAGTATGACTACGAAATTCACAGCGGTCATGCCGCCTGGCGATTGCCTTCTGTGGTTGTGCTCAAAGACTACATCAAACGTGATACTATGCCCACATTCAACAGGTATAACATTTACCTGCGTGATGATTTTACCTGCCAATACTGCGGTGTAAAAAAGCGCACACCGGATCTAACCTTTGACCATGTAGTGCCACGTAGCATGGGCGGTAAAACCATTTGGACCAATGTGGTGGCCGCTTGCTCGCCTTGCAACTTCAAGAAGGCCGCAAAGCCATTGGGCAAGAGCGGATTGAGATTGATGAATGCACCTAGAGAACCCAATGTATGGGAATTGTATATCAGAGGCCGTAAACTGCCGCAGGATCATCTACACGAAACCTGGAGAGATTACCTCTACTGGGATTCAGAGTTGGAGAACTAATACTCACCTGGTGCGTCTATTACGGCCACCGGGTTTATTCCTTGTTCTCTGCTTTGTTGCCATTCCAACTCGGGCATTAGATCCAAAATCAAATGTGTCCTAGATTGACGGCCTGCATTTCTTGCTGAATGACGCACACGATTGTTGAGTTCATACAAGTGGCCAATGGCCATATGAAACTCAACGTTTTCCCACAACTGAACACAGCGTTTGTTTGTGATGATTGGCACATGCAATCTAACACAACGATCATGAAACCATTGCGGATCTCGATGCCACCCTAATTCTACTCCTGGCATAAGAGCGGCTATTTCGCCGCGAATCCATTTGTAGTTTGCAAACTGTGGCTGAGACAAGATCCATTCCAACAGCGGTCTGCAGGCTTGCAGTATGTCACGTTGTTCTTTGGTGTAGTTTTGTTCACGTTTGGCAATTGGAAAAGGGAACTCAATGAGTTTGCCATCAGCCAGTGGTTTTTCAAACCTATCATAGTTGCCGTCAGTCCATGGTGCTTTTTTACAAGCATCAGCAATGGGCTTCAGCAGTTTTTTAGGTATTTCAGATAGAGTGCGATAATTTACATCAATTAGCATTTTGGAACTTAGGTTTCAAACGGATGTCATGATCAACGTTGGCTCGCCACATCATTCTTTCGTCGCCGTCTTTTAATCCCAATTCACCACGACGATGCACAAATGGCCAATTATCGTAAAGAACAATGTCGTTGGGTATCCAGTGATGCTCATAGACACACCCAGGAACCTCGGCCATGGATTCCATGAGTTCTTCCACAATGCCAGTGCCCATGCTGACCTCACCTTCGTGTTTGGTATCTAGAATCCAACTGTCAACAATGCCATGATAGTTTACTCTTGGACTCAATCTACCAGTGATCGGATGCTGTTTCATTGGTGACCAAGGCAATACATCTCGCCCAGGATGGTGCCAATTTTGTTGTATCACTGTGCGCTTTTCCCAACGTTCACGCAACTTGGGATGAATCTCAGGATACGCAACTTCCATATCTAGCCAGTAGGTAAACCCGGCTTTAGGGTTAGGCACAGTCTTCATATAGATACTGCGATGTGGGAGGTTGATGCCACCGTCAATGCGATTGGCAATGTCAGCATGCCAAGGCATTTCGTAGTCTACCAACCGCTTGCTGAGTTTGTTGCTCATTGAAGTGATAAACTTCACTGAGTTATCTTTGGGATCTCTAACTGCATCCCATTTTTCTGTGCTTTTAATGTAGTCCTTGGCTGTCCAAGGTTCTCCCCACAAGGACAAGAAATACCAATACTCGATCTTTGACCAGTTGGGTGCATGGAATACCAACATCTTGCGATCATAAAGCAAATGTCGCAGTTCTTGTAGATCCTGCTCAAACAGATCCTGCATGTCGGTAACTTCAGTGCCCCAGTCAGCATATATGTTTCGTGTTTGCATAGTCGATTATTTACCCAACTTGTTCATCATGAGATCCTCTGCATCTTCTTTTCTGCGGGCTAGATGTGCTTTGACCAGCATAGGAAAGATCAAATTAAATGCGGTGCTCAACAGTTCTTTGCCAGGCTCTCGGAGTTCACTGTATTGAGGGTTTGCCGGGCTTATATAAGAACATCGACCGTCTGACATAATTTGATCAATTGTTCCCATCAGTATTTTTATTGCTTGCTCTTCTGTTGTCATAGATTGTTCCTGTTAGCGTATTAACCAAATACCTGCACTTTGATTGGCATTGGGGCCTGGCGTATTTTTTATCTTGATCCAATGGGGATCCAGTTGGTTACCATCCAACACAACACATTGACCCAATACCACTACCACAGCCCATTCCTGACGATGCAGTCGCCCCTTGTAAGGGAAAGGACCTTGTGTGCCATCATTGAATCTAGGATTCAAGCAGGGTCTTTCTAGTCGTTGTCCAGATTCTGGCCATTGCAACCAACGTTCTGCATCTTTGGGAATTTCTAGGTCAGGTGGCAAACGATCAACTTCGTGCATTTCTCTGCGACCATCTCGGACCCACGTGATCAATTCCTGTGGTTCATATTGTAGTCTTCCAGACCAGTCACGTAGATGTTTGGCATGCCATTCGTTCATCCATGTGTTGACCACAAGTCCCACTGAATCATCACTGCCTACTACAGCCCCAATGATTTTTTGATTTTTCTTGGCTTGCTGTATTTTGCCATTGTGATCCAACGACACAGTCCAGCCAGCACGATCTTCATTGTCAGGGTTACCATCGGCCCATTCAAACATGTCTCCAAGTATTGCTATGGTGTTGTTCATGCAATTAGTTATTCACACAAATATCAACATGTATGGTCAAAAAAAACGCCCGCCGAAGCGAGCGTTGTAAAAGAATCAGGAGTTCATATCACGTCGCGATCTTGACTCGAGTCAAGCGGGTCTCCTGATATCCGTTTTGATCTGTGCTGTGAGTTTTGACTTGTCCCATGACTTCAAACTCACCATCATTGGGCCAATGATCTACGCTTTTACTGCTGGTCCAAAAATACAAGTTTTCACCGTCGGTGGCACGAAGCACAGAACCAAGAAAAGTGCGACCAGCAAACTTGCTCAGGACGGTGATCTTACGACGAATACGTTCATCAATGACACCTTGAAACACACTGGAATAGCCAATCTTGTCCACAGTCTCAGCCACACGTTCGCGGCCTAGATCTCGGCGGTAACGACTGCCCAGGCAGGCCATCAGTGCCATGTCAGTTCTCACACCTACTTCTTGTTTTTGTATCAACTTGAGAATCTTTTGATCAAATTCGTGCTGATTGCCACCCAATGCATCAATCACTAGACCTTGAAAATGCTGGGCCAGGTCCAGGCCGCGAGCACGGTCTTCGTCAGTGACTACTGGCATGCCCACATCAATGTTGTCACGAATTAGGTCGCGATTGGGCCTGTAAAGTATGACATCAGATTGACACGGGCCATGATTGGGATCGGCGTCTGGATGTGGCGCATATTCAACGACCTTGACATAACGTCCGTTATTGATGCGATCAGCCATGGCTACCAATTCCCAGGCCTGCTCAATGGAGATCATGCGCTCTTGGTTGCGAACTCCGTTGGCAGTGACCATACGGTTGTAGGCCTTAAATGGTCGAACATAAGACATGGTTATACCTCATGCAAAGTCTACCGACGACTCAAGTTGCTCTGGCCGACTGTTGACAATAAGACGACAATTGACCACACCTTTGATTGCCGCCACAATGTTTTGCACTTCCTCATCCGTGGCATTTTCCAGGAACAGGGTGCCACTAGCAAAGTAAGCCTGAACTGTGGGCTCGACTTCACTGACTTGATTTAAGACTGTTTTTTCAAAACCCATGACGGTCTCCTTTTAAGCAAATTCGTAAAATTTCACCGAAGGGTCCAACTTCTTCAGTTCTTGTGCCGCGGCTGTCAAAACACGATACTGGGCTTGCACCTGACCATGTGACAGTTCGCCATCGCAGGTGAGATTTTCTGGAGACAGATCGCCGTCGATCATGTCAGCAATGCGTTGATTGTCAACACCAATCACCAAGGGTTTGCCGTTGAAAATGGCGTTCCATGCATTCTTCTTTTCAACGTAGTCTTTAAGTGCTTTCATTTCTGGCTCCTGTTTTGTTTACTATGAATATAGTATAGCAGGGCCAAACCAAATGGTCAACCGTTTTTTGGCCTAAAAAGTGTTGTATTTTTACAACAAATAACCTGTTGTTTTTATGCTACAAATCAGGGTTTCCACAAACGATTAGGTTGACAAATGCCCGAACCTTGTGTTGAAAACCACTGAATTGATTCTGGCCTAGCACGATTGGTCCAACTGAACAAACGATATGAACCTGTGTGACGATCCAAAAACAAAATCACATTGTGACTGGCACGATCGCCGTCAGGAAAATTTCCATCCAGAACATAGTGACTGGGCAAAGCAATGACACCAGAATATCTTTGTGTCAGTTGAGCCTTAGGGTCTTGGATGGCAATGGTGTTGTCTACAGGATCAACAACCAAGTTGAATTTTTCTGCGGTCTTGACAGTTTTCTTTGCTGTTTGACCATTGGCCGCATAATAACTGTTGACAAATATACCCGAGCAAGCAAATGGTTCAGGCATCATGTCTTGTGCCTGGGCTGATGCAGTCAAAGCCATGGCGGCCAGGGTTGATAGTAATATACGCTTCAATGATTTTCTCCTCTCGTTAATACATAGAGCGTTTTGCTGGCTGTGTCAACCACTAAGTATCGCATGTTAGAAAATCATTTTCCATTTTGCAGTCGTGTGGGTCTGGGCCTCAGTGGATTTGGCAACTTGCCGGAGAAACGCAGTTTTGACACCAGCCGTGTGTTAAGTGCTCTTAACATGGGTTATAGATTGTTTGACACAGCAGAAATGTATGGGCAAGGACAATGCGAAGCATTGTTGGGAGATGCTGTGAAAATTTGGAATGGTGCTAGACAAGACATTCAAATTGTCAGCAAAGTGTTGCCTGACAACGCAACATCAAAACAAGCAGTCTTGGATGCTTGCCGCCGCAGTTTAGACAGACTACAAACTGACTACATTGATGTTTACCTACTGCACTGGCGCAAACCTGAAACAGATTTGCCAGGAGTAGTAGATGCATTCTTAGAACTAAAAAGCCAGGGTCAAATTTTGCACTACGGTGTCAGCAATTTCAATCCCGACGGCATCAAGTGGTTTAAAAATCTAGAAGCCGAGCGCGGTGTTGCTGTCAATAATCCTGCAGGTGCTCGTGTGCTACAAACACGCTACTCCATTGTTGACCGCTTGGTTGATAGATACTTGTTGGATTATGCTACTAAAAATTACAACATGACTATCATGGCACACTCGCCATTGGATCTAGGCAAACTGTTTGCACAAGGTGCAGAATTGTCGGCTGTGGCCGAACGTGAAGGTTGCACCGTAGCACAGTTGGCTTTGGCTTGGCAATTGCGTAGAACAAATTTAATTACCATTCCTAGAAGCAAAGATATTGCACATCAAATTGACAACTTGAAAGCCTCACAATTGTCAATGAGCACACAAACTCTCAACGACGTTGACAGGCTATTCCCAATACCAACGCCGGAACAACGTCCATGATAACACCACAGGCATTACCTCCGCTATCTGATGAACAACTAATGCTGTTGATTGCAGAATTTGAAAACAATCAAGAAATGCAGACTCTTCCTGGGCGCAGGTTTGGCCTGGACATTGCTGGTGCTGTTGACATTGTTGAACCCATCATTGATTTGGTATTGGGCACAGGAACTTGGCGTGTGTCCGGGGGCAATTTCTTTGAAACTGAAACAGGCTATCGTGTGCATGCTGATACAGGAAAGGAAGGACCAGAAAAGGTCTGGCAAACATTTGTATTTCCATTGCGGCAAGAACTGCGCGAAGATATACCCGTGCATTTAGACCGCAATAGATTCCTGGTGCTTAATCAAACTTGGTCAGGCCCTGCGGCATTTTTCCTGCATGGCGAAGACACCGAACCCAATGAATATAATGTGGTGATAAGAGATTATTGGAACGAAGGAGTCGGCAACCTTGATGAGCCCGGCACATTAGATGGTGTTTTGTTGACTCATTGCCCGCACCTTAATATAAAAAACCTTTATGGACTAACTGTTGACCAACATTTTACCTGGACACCAGGTGTGCCCATGACATTTCCTAGAAATCGTCTGCATGTCAGTAGTGCATTTCCTAGAAATGGCATTCTACGCAAACTAGGGCTTAGTATTTTTACCAGTAGGATTTAAATGAAAAGAATTGTTGCCATTGAACGTCGTCATCCTGTGCTGTATGTTTACTGGACTCTGACAGACTTTTGTAATTTTCGCTGTAATTACTGCCCGGATAGTTTACACTCAGGAAATTTCAAGGCCGGACGACGACCAGGATACCCCAGTGATGATGAAATTAGACGTTTCTTGGATCGTTTGATCAACCGCCATCGTCAAGACAGATTTCTACAAGTTTGTATTTCAGGTGGAGAACCCACACTACATCCCATGTATGAGGAAATAGTCAATACCCTGCATCCCTACGGCATTGTTGAAACCATAACCAATGGTTCTAGAGCCTACGAATGGTGGACAGGACTTCAACACTTGCCAGATAAAATCACCATGAGTTTGCATGCCGAGTGGACTAAAATTGACCGCGTAAATGAACTGGGTGAATTTCTATTAGATCACAATGTTGAAGTGGCCTACAACATGATGTGCGATCCAGGAAATTGGCATCGTGTGCAAGAAATGTATCAGCAATTGACACCAAGACTGCAGGCCTTGGTCAATGCCAAGATACTCACTGATCATTCTGGTGGTGTCACAGATGGGCAACCATGGGAATATCATCCTGATCAAATTGAATATATTCGTGGTATTCATGCACACGGACAACGACCACAGCGTCGATTTGGCAACGTGCCATTGAATTCACGTGTGATCTACAGCGATGGCACTGATTCAGTGCTGACCAACCCGTTTGATCTAGTCAATACAAAACAACACAGTTTCCGTGGGTGGAGTTGTAGTGCTGGTCATGCTGGTGTCACTGTTAATTTTGATGGGTATGCCTATGCTGGCAACTGTCGTGTGCAACGTCTGGGAAGAATTGATGAGTTTGAACTGCTGTCTAGTCCAGTAACGTGTCCTCGTCAGTGGTGTAAAACAGCCGCTGACATTCCTTTAGACAAACGCTACATTGAGCCAGAATCAGCAACACCCAGTTCTGTAAGTGCCCAGGCACGTTCAACACAGTTATAACACTGACCGCAACGACCTTGCGTTTGCTCTGTGCAACTGTGTGTGATACTCAATAGCCCAAAACAATCCGACTGAACAAACAAGTCCATGGTATGGCGTTTGTCTACCAAAGCAAATGGGCAGGTGCAGGTTATGACTCCAGCATCATTGGTAAAATATATCTGTGCAGGTCTATACGGATATTCCCCAGGCATGGGCACAGGTGGGTGTGCTTGACTGCCGTAGAAGATGTGTTCAATGCCGTGCAGTCTGCGAGCATCACGTTCTCCAGTGAGAGTCTGCTTACTGTGATGAACTGTGGGGTCACCCACTTGTATAGGTGCTGGAATATGTGTGCCCAGTCTGGCATTGACCCACTCTACAATTGCTGTAACATAAAGCCATGCACCATCAGTTCTAGGAACACACATGGGCCTGAGATTATGATGACCACCCTGTTGCTGGTTTTCCAAGGCCAACAAATAAAGTAATATTGCCGAGTCTGCGCCGCCTGACAGCATTACACCAATTTCACGATGTTGCTGAGGTAGTTCAATGCGAATTTCTTTTTTATTGCCGGCCGGGCCTGCTTGAATAATCATTTTAATGCCTATGCTGTAGATTTTCCAATACCCAATTTACATTAGGCACATTAAAGGGCACATTTAAAATCAAATGCCAACTGTCTTGCGCCCAACTAATTGTTCTGTGAGTCATGCGAGTGTTGACATAATAGACACGACCGGGTTCAATGTGCATTTTTCTATCGTCTTGCCACCAGTCATACTGCATGGGTCCAACATTTTTTAAAAATGCCACTAACCTAAAACACGGGCGCGGCATGCCGGGATGATCTCTGTGTGGGACAAAATAGCCGCCAATGCCAGAATTGACAATAAATGTCCTGCCCAATGGATTGAAATTGTCTAGAAAACTTCGAAGACTGACCAATTGTGGACTGGCACGATCACAATCTAGATACAAAGGTGTAGGCACACAAAACTCATGCTCGCGAACTTCGCGTCCTAGAAACTTCATGGCGTCGGGAATAGAAGGCGGAGCACGATGATCCCAGCCAGGAATTGTGGTAAGACTCATGGCTTTTCTGTTGTTGGGACGATCACTCCTGGGCAAATAATCTACCCAGTCTGCGGAATATTTTTCTTGGATGACACTTTCAATGCCCCAGGTGTCTAACTGTATATCCAAGGGCTCAAAATTGCCCAGTTGACTCAGTGCGGCCTCGGCGGCCACATATTCAGGGGTCAAGGTCCTAGTGTTAATTCCTTGTCGGCTACCACTGGGACCTTGACCTTGTATTGTATTATTTGTAGAGTTGAACACTGACATGCAATAATTTATGCATAACTACCGGTCAGTGGAATTCCTTTTTCGGCTAATTTTAATAACTACCGGTCAGTGGAATTCCTTTTTCGGCTAATTTTTCTTTCCAAGCCCAAAACGTTTTGCCATGTGTCATTACGCCTTGTCTTTCCCATTCATATTGATGAACCATTTCGTGTGCCATAACGTCAATGAATCTTTTTGGATTTAGATATGTTTTTTGCAGTCTAATTGCTTTGGTATAATGTGGACCCAAACGATGTCTTCGTTGCCAGCCTTCGCATTCGCCCCAAAAATTCCATTTTTTACGATCTTGAATCATGATTTTTTCTGGAAATTCTAACACGCCATTAAACACAGCGTGATTCAGTGCTTCCCATATTATGCGAGCATGTTTATGGTTAGCAACAAATCGATTAGTTTTGTCAAACTTCTCAGCCTCGCGCACCAATACTGACAATGGCAAGCGTTTAGCAGATTGACGTTTACCCCGGGATCTACGGCTCATTTTACGGGCTCTCGATTTTAGCACAATTTAGCATTATGCTAGGGCTTTACTTAGCGCCGTGCCTGAAAAGGTAAAACACCAGCAATTGGCGCTTTGGTAAAATAGGGTTTTATTGGGCTAGTTCTAGCCCTGGGACGACGTCGCCGTCAATGAGCATGTCTTGCGGGTGTTTGCGACCAAAAAATTCATTTTGGCACCAGGTGTCAGTGCTTTCATCAAAATCCCACCAGCAACTGAAACCCAGCATGATGTGGGTGCGAAGCACAGGTTGGTCAGTGACTTGGGTGGTATAGGCGCGATGCAGTAGTCCTGTGTCCCAAGTGTAGGCATAGCCGGCTTCCAAATGCACAGGTTGTTGTCCTTGTTGCTCTAACACAAAAATTGGATCAGTGACCACAGGAATATTGATGCGTAGGTTTTCAAACATTGACTCGTCGGTGTGCCAACTTACTCCAGCCAACTGCTCTCCGTTGACACGAGTTTGCCCTTGACGACTGCTGGCATCAATGGTTCTGATACTGCTACGCACCATGGTTCTTTTGAAACTGTCAACAAATCGGCCTAGATAACCGTGACGACTGCCAGGAGTGCGGTAGCACATACTGTAGGTGTCATAGTGTGTGTTCTTTTTGCTGTAGGTTTGTGCTTCCTCACCATTGATTCTGCTGAAAGGATTGGCACCCTGATAGCCTTTGGCGCCGGGATTGTGGTTGCCCTGAACTTGTTGGTGAGGATCTACATCAGCGCCGTCCACATGCCTGGGATTGTAGGTCAAGCCCATGCCCAAATAACCAGTGTCATTTTTGGGCTGTCCATCGCCGTCACGACCAATCCTGTATTGGTGTAGGCCGTAGACTGTGCAGGCCTCCAGGGTGTCTGGCACAAGCCTAGCAAAATCCACTTGTGGCATACCAAACTTCAGCAAACTGGCACGTGACTCTCTGGGCATCGATGAGGAATTTAAAAAACTGGCTTTGTTGTCCAATGTGCCCGACACTGGCCTAAACTCTGGTGCAAGATTTAAATTTACATAAATGGTCATAGTAACGGAATTTCGTTTTGATATTTTGTGTAACTGGCTTCCAATGCTTGAAGCCATTCAAAAACCCGGGGGCGGCCTTTGATGGCCATGATAATTTTAGGTTTGGCCAAATCGGCACCATGTAAAAATGCACCATTGTTGAACACAAAGGTATTGGTATCTGCCGGCAGTTTTACATAAGTGCGCTGGTCTTGGGGAATTCTGTCAGCCTTGATACCGTAACTGCCCTTGGTGCGAACATTGATAATGGGTGGATTGAATGCTTCGTCACGTTCGGGCCATTTGCTCATCCAAAATGTAGGACCGTCATTGGTATTCCAGATCATAACACGCAGACTGTCAGGCCAAGGATAAATCACAGCATCAGGATCAATGTGCGGATTTACTTCGTTGATGTTAGACCACAGCACAACCTTTTCCATGCTATACCAAGGCAGGCAATCACGCAAGGCTTGAAACATTCGAGGAAAATGTGCTGACCAATCATCAACCACTGTGTTGCTGTAGTTAAACTTGGTATGATCAATTTCAGGATTTAACCAACAACACAGACCTTTCCAGTATTGTGTTTCGTTGAGTCCGCGAGTGATGTCAGCGTTTTTGGACTTCCACAAGTCCCAAAATAAATTCCAATCGTCAGGCTCAATTTTTGGTATGGCCAAAGGCACATAAGGAACTCGTGACCACTTGGCATCTAATAGACGTATCTCTGGCCAGGCCTGTGGACTGATGTGACTGAGAAAACGCAGGTCAACCGCAGGGTCTATGTCAATTACACGATTGGCCACTCGGGCCATTCTACGCCAATCACGGGTGCCGTTCAACAAAGGCACAGCATCCATCATGTCCAACTGTGTCCAGGTTGTGGGATCTGCAGGACTGCGGCCCGGTGACAGCAATTGCCACTGACCTGTAAAACGCATGGTGTTGGGATTGTATTCTGCCCAGACAGTTTGGGCTGGCGGAACAATATTGGTGCTCATGCACTAATTTATCAATACTGTGGCCGGCGATTGAATCAGGGTGTTGGCTATATCAATCCAGTTGTTGAAGCGTCTGACTCGTAGATCTTGATAATTTCTATTCCAGGGTTGGTCTAGCAAATACGCAGAGTGTCCGGCTTGTGCGGTGTCTTGTGCTGTTTTAATACTGGCGGTGATACACACAGCATCATCAAGGTCTTTCATGTAAGGATAAAAACTATTTTTCTCCGGCATGGAAAACAAATCAGTAAAGACATTGGGAATCAGCAGTTCCAAATTGGCTCGCCTTAGAATTACACGATGTAGTTCATTGCCGCAATGTGCAAGAGCAGTCATTTTATAGCCGTGACGTTTGAGTGCTTGTAGTGCGCGATTGGCGTCTTTGATAGATTTAAGTGCGCCCCATTGCCAACTGTGATTGGCAAATTCTTTGACCCATAAATTGGCCAGTCCGTCATCAATGCCTAGCCAATCACCTAAGCGATCTCGATCTTGTATAGACTGTCCTGTGACTTTTTTCAAGCGATTCATGACCGCTAGCCAATGAACGAATCCGCCCAATACATCTACACAAGTGTCATCAACGTCAACGAAAATGGTGCGCTGATATGTTTCAATTTTGTTTGATTGATCGTCGGCTACAACACCAAGATTAGGCATCAAGTTCCACAGTTACACCCAATGAATGACCATTGGTGCGAGCAATTTGTGTGCTTTCGTGCGCCTTTTGTTCGGCCACTTCAAAACTGTAAACTCCAGCGGTGCCTTTACCGTTCTGATGAACTTGTAGCATGATCTGAACAGCGGCTTCTTGGTTGTGGTGGAAAATTACTTTTAGCAGTTCAATGACAAACTCCATGGGAGTAGAATTGTCATTGAGAATTACCACGCGAAATCTTTCAGGCTCGCGGACACCAATGGTATTTTCTGTTTTTTTGCGGGTTGCAATTGCGGTGTCGGTCATCATTGTGTTTATTCAGTCTCCGAGGATATTTAGCAAGTTACTGGGTAGGTAGTCTGATTGGACTACCTACCCTTATCACAAAGTTATTCCTTAATCAATGGAATCTTACGTGGCTTGAGTTCTTCAGGAACATGTTTTTCTAGGTCAATGACCAGCAGACCGTCCTTGAGACCAGCAGTCTTGACATCAACATGATCGGCCAAAACAAACTGACGAGTAAAACTGCGGGCGGCAATGCCACGATGCAGATATTCGCCACGGTCTTCTTCTTTCTTTTCTCCAGTCACAGTCAAGGTATTTTCCTTTTGTGTAACATCAATTTCAGCATCAATGAAGCCTGCTACAGCAATGGTAATGCGATAATTGGTGTCTCCGGTCTTTTCAAGATTGAAGGGAGGGTAGCCGCCGTTGCCTGTGGTTGAAACCTGCATCAAGCGATCCAGTTCCTCAAACATACGATCAAAGCCTACTCCAATTTTGTGGTAGGGATGAAAGGCCGCATGGCCCATACTTAGATTTGACATAATATAGTCTCCTTTTCAGCGAGTCTAAAATGTGAGCCCATCTTGGGCCTCACGGTGCGTCACCAGCCCTCTTGGCACTGGCTTAACACAATTATACTTATCTATTGGTCAAAATGCAAGATTCCAGACTGCCGTTTAATACAGGCGTTTGCGCTGGTCGTTTTTAGGCGGCCTGAGTCCGGACATTTCTTGTTGTTCAATTTTTTTAAGCCAACGTCTACGAGCCTTGTTTTCTTCTACTACCCTGGTAATGCTGGGTTTGACGTATTCCATACGCTCTTTGACTTCATCAAGAATGCCTGATTCCTGCACCAATTTTTTGAATTTTCTTAAGGCTTTTTCTACATTACCGTCTTTGACAACAACTGTAAGGCCACGTGCTTTTTCGCTTTTCATGCTTTTCATAGGGCCTATTTATTGACTGTATTGGTGTTTCTAAATAATAACACTAGTTTATCGTCAACGGTGGGTGTGACAATGACTTTGGTTAGGCCTTCTGCGACTAGTTCTGGCAGATTGAATTGTAGATCCTGTAGTAGCCCTTCAATGATGTTGCGTAGGCCACGGGCGCCAGTGTTTTTCTTAATTGCTTTGTGGGCTATCCAATGACGTGCTTCTTCTGTAAACTCCAACTCTACTCCATCCATGGCAAAAATCGTTATAAACTCTCGCTCTAGGCTGTCTTCGGGGTCTCTAAGGATTTTTATCATTGATTCTGCTGTCAATGGATCTAGTGCGGCAATCACTGGAACACGGCCCATAAACTCAGGTATCATACCAAACTTGACAAAGTCGTCGGGCTCAACATAATTCAACCAATGGTCATCGGACTCTAGTGTAGATACTACCTGTGCTCCAAATCCAATGCGTGTGCCGCCAGTGACACGTCGCTTGACCTGCTCATCCAAACCAACAAACGCACCACCAAGAATAAACAAGATATTTTTAGTGTCAACAATGTTGGCATCAGTTCCTGGATGTTTACGAC
>SXGQ01040335.1_pt1 | contig 60008 bp, 49 predicted proteins | sample 3178371 | NCBI WGS metagenome assembly SXGQ01 (sample SAMN11356859, study PRJNA531348) | freshwater metagenome | isolation source: freshwater sample F1-20 | place: China: Fuxian Lake, Yuxi | collected 2017-12-25
GGTCGGCGCCAAAGGCGGCTTCGTTGCCCGGCAGTTGCCGAGCGGGCCACGCGATGCCATCCAGGCTGAGGGTGTCGCGGCGTACCGTCAATACATCAACGCCCTGCTGGATCTCACGGACAACATCGTCACCGGGCGTATCGCACCACCGCCGAGTCTGCATCGTCGCGACGGTGACGATCCCTATCTCGTCGTCGCGGCCGACAAAGGTACGGCAACCTTCTCGGATATTGCCAATGCGATTGCGGTCGAGCGCGGCTTTTGGCTCGGCGACGCCTTCGCCTCCGGTGGGTCGGCTGGCTACGACCACAAGAAAATGGGCATCACAGCACGCGGTGCTTGGGAATGCGTCAAGCGACACTTCCGCGAGCAAGGCCGAGACATTCAACACGAGCCCTTCACGGTTGCCGGGATCGGCGATATGTCCGGCGACGTCTTTGGTAACGGCATGCTGCTATCGAAGCAGATCAAACTCGTGGCCGCCTTCAATCATCAACACATTTTCATTGATCCCACCCCTGACACGCGCACAAGCTTCGCCGAGCGAGCGCGCCTGTTCGCGCTGCCGCGCTCCGCATGGACGGACTACAACGCTCGTTTCATTTCCAAGGGCGGTGGCATCTACGAGCGTAGCGCCAAGGCCATTGCACTCAGCGCCGAGGCTCGTGCCCTGCTCGGCATCGACGCCACTGCCGCCACTCCTAACGAGGTTATTCGCGCCATTCTGCGCATGCCGGTTGATCTACTTTGGAACGGCGGTATCGGCACCTACGTCAAAGCGAGTGACGAAGCGCAATCCGCGGCCGGCGATCGCAGTAATGATGCCGTGCGTGTCGATGGCTGCGATTTGCGCGCGAAGGTCGTCGGTGAGGGCGGGAATCTCGGCTGTACCCAACGCGGTCGCGTCGAATACGCCCTGCGTGGTGGACGTATCAACACCGACTTCATAGACAACTCGGCAGGCGTCAACACCTCCGACGTCGAAGTCAACCTGAAGATTTTGACCTCGGCCATCGAATCACGCGGCGGCTTGCGTCGAGCGGAGCGCGATCGGCTGCTCGCGCGCCTGACTGGCGAGGTTGCGAAGCTCGTGCTTCGCAACAACTACTTGCAAAGCCAAGCCCTCTCGACGCTCGAGTTGCAATCGGTCGCGCGTCTGCCGGAATTGCAGAGTCTGATCAAACATCTCGAGCGCAAAGGCGAGTTGGATCGCCAAGTCGAGAATCTGCCGAACGACGAGGCCCTCGCGGCGCGTCGCAAACAAGGACTCGGTCTGACGCGCCCTGAATTGGCCGTCGTGCTCGCCTACTCAAAAATCTCGCTTTATCGTCAATTGATCGACACCAATTTGCCGGACGACAGCTATTTCGCCCGGGAGGTCGAGCGATACTTCCCGTCTGCCGTGACGCAGCGCTTTGGCAAGGACGTTCGCTACCACCAACTCCGACGAGAGATCGTCACCACCGCCGTGACCAATAGTTTGGTCAACCGCATGGGACCGAGCTTCGTGATGCGCGCCTGCGAGGAAACCGGTGCCTCCGCAGCAGACGTCGCTCGCGCCTACAGTATTGCGCGTGAGTTGCTGCAGGCGCGCGACATCTGGAGCAACATAGAAGCGCTCGACAATCGTATCCCGTGCGCAGCGCAATACGAGGCATACGCAGACACCGCGAGATCTTTGCGTCACGCCACCTTGTGGCTGCTGCGACGGCAGCGTGAGTTGGTCGTGGCCGATACCGTGTCCGAGCTTAGCGCAGCCGTCAGCACCTTCGAGCACATCTTCCAACGAAGTCTCAGTGGTGATCTACAGCGCGAGTTCAGATCGGTCGAGCAGCGTTACCTTGATGCAGGTCTGCCTGCAGCGCTCGCCAGTCGACTAGCCAACGGAACCTCGCGCGATGCCGCTTTCGATGTGGCGGAGCTCGCCAAACTGCAGCAGCGCCCAGTCCCTGCGGTAGCGGCCGACTGGTTTGCAATCGGCGAGACACTGCAACTCGATTGGCTGGGGTCCCGAATCGACCGCCTGGCCGTGGACGGGCCATTACAGGCCATCGCGCGCTCCGGGTTACGCGAGGCAGTGCGCAAACTGCACCGCGCGATCGTCACTGCAGTGGCCAAACAGGACTACGTGCGCTGGTCTGCGAGTCGATCAGAGGCGCTGGCACGCTGGGAGCGCACTTTGGCAGACGTATCGGCAGGCGGTTCGAGCGACTTCGCCGCCTTGTCGGTGTGCGTCGACAGTTTGCGCAGCCTCACCGACTGAGCCGTTCCCTTCAACTGTCGCGATTGGCCTTCGTGTGCATCGGCGTGCGAGCCGCTAACCAGGCTGCCGCCACGATACCGATGGCCAACGCCGACAGTTGCCAAGCGTACTCCTCCGGGTGTTCCCAGAACTCAGTGAACCAGTGCCAGCGCCCGCCGAGTTCGACCGCGTTCCAAGCGATGATCGCCGTCGGAATGCCGTAGCGTATCGCGGTCGTCACCCGCCAGAACAACATCAGTCGACGGAATAGATAAACCGCCCAAATGACATTGAAGAAAAATACGGCATAGGTCACAGGATGGCGGTCACCCACGAAATCTTTGTGATATAGAAATAGCAGGAGGAGATAAAAAAACCAGATCACGTAAACCGTCTCGAGTGCCGTGATCGCTGCGAAGTTGCGCTCATGGTGCGGATTGGGTTTGCCAGTCTTCAGTCCCAAGTGGCGCTGACACCAGATGAAAAAATTACACTTGGTTTCTTTGTTGAAGAGAAAATAGACGAGGGTCGATCCGAGTACACCGATCGACGACATCATCACGAGATACTCGGCTTTCGTCGCAATGACGCCGGGCTTGAAAGGATCCATCAAATCGGGAACACCGAGATCCTCACCAGACCAGACGAACGCGAATTCCACCCAACCCGTCCACAAGAAAGTGCCCGCCCAAAAACCGTACCACGTTGCCGACACTTCATTCGGATTGCGCATGCCGATCCACAGCAAGAGTGCTCCCAACGCCCCGAGAGCAAAAGCGGACTCGAACACGTATCCGGGCCCAGGCCAGATCTCTTCCATCATGATCATCACGGTGTGACCGAGTGCCTGCACCACGAAGACGATCAAAAACGCCACCAAGCCGATGTAGGGTGGTCGATGAAGCAGGCTCTTCAAACCGCCATCGCCCGAGGCCGCAGGCTCGAGATTCGCGCTCATGTTGTCTCCCCCGCGATCTGACGTCGCGATGTGATCCCCGTCCGGGCCGAGTCTATGCCTCGCCTGCGGACGAGGACAACAGAGCCCTGTGCTAGCATCTGCGCCCTCAAATTCACCCCAAACTCGCGGGAGCACGGTAAAAATGGCGGGAAAACTGGTCCTCGTCCGTCACGGTCAAAGCGTCTGGAACGTGGAGAATCTGTTCACTGGTTGGACGGATGTGGACCTCTCGGCGCAGGGACGTCTCGAGGCGGCGAACGCCGGCCGCGAAATCCAGCAGGCCGGCATCGAGGTTGAGGTCGCCTTCACCTCGGTTCTGAAGCGTGCGATTCGCACGCTGTGGATCATGCTCGACGAGATGGATCGTATGTGGGTGCCGATCGAAACCCACTGGCGCCTGAACGAACGTCACTACGGTGCCTTGCAAGGCCTCAACAAGGCGCAGACGGTAGCGGAACACGGCGAAGCCCAGGTGAAAATCTGGCGCCGCAGCTACGATATTCCACCGCCCGCCCTATCGGTAGACGACCCGAGACATCCGCGTTTCGATGGTCGCTACGCCGGGATGGATCCTGCCTTGCTGCCCGCGACCGAGTCGCTCAAAGATACTTTGGCGCGTGTGAAACCGCTCTGGGAGAGCGATATCGCGCCGCAACTACGCGCTGGCAAGAACGTCTTGGTGACAGCCCACGGCAACAGCCTGCGTGCGATGGTCAAAATGCTCGATGACGTACCCGAGCAAGACATCGTCGAGTTCAACATTCCGACCGGCGTGCCTTTGCTGTATGACCTCGACGCCGATCTGCAGCCACGGAGTCGCCGCTATCTCGGCGATCAGGCCGCTATCGCAGCTGCCGCCGACGCGGTCCGGCGTCAGACCGAGAAACGTTAAGCCTTGCCCGGCGCCCAACCGTCGTAGCGACCGCCCGACGCTTCGGCTAACTCGCGCAAACGCTGCGAGGCCGCCCGGATCACCGGGACATGCAGATGCATCGCCTTGGCCGCATGAACGCTCACCGGGTGCGCACCACCCTCGGTCGACTCACGCATCTCGATGGAATACCCATCGGCGGCCAACTGACCCGCCACCGCTTCGGCCGCTTCCATCGTGGGCATGGCGATGAAGAAGTCGATCGAGAGAGGCTGGAACGGATCGATCCCGCCGCGACGAAGTCGCTCGATCAGCTTGGCATCCCAATCATCTGCTCGATGCGTCGCCGTTCGACGTACCTGATAGACGATGCGCGCAACCGCGATACTAGCGGCCGCCACGAGAAACAGAACGAACCAATCCACCGCGAGTGCCCGTCACTCGTCCGGCGCAATGGTGACGCGCAAGCCGTCAAGCGCTTCGGTCATGTCGATCTGACACGAGAGACGAGAGCCCGCTTGGTGATGCGCCAACTCTTCGATCAATTCACGCTCGTCCGACATCGGCGCGGGAATCTTCGCGGCCCACGACGGATCGATATAGACATGGCAGGTTGCACAGGAGCACATGCCGCCGCAGATCGCCGAAATGCCATAGTCGAGTTCGCGCAGCGTTTCCATTAATTTAACGCCGGCTCGGGCGGGCACGTCGTGCTCCACACCGTCACGGTCGATGACCTTCAAAGTAGGCATTCGCGCATCCTGTGTTCAACCTGAAACGAAGCTGCCTAGTTTGCCTAGGCGTCGGGCCCGTTTCCAGCAGAATGCACTGCCAGTGCCATCCAGACCCCATCGAGAATACGGCGCGCATCCATCCACCAACCGAGGCGCCGCACCCGCTCGGCATGCCCTAGGCAACCCAGCGCATCGAACACATCCTGCGGCCACCAATCGGGACGCGGCGCCGACGCCCGCTGCGCGCGCTGCCACTCGCTCTGCCATCTCGACGAGGCGAGCAACAAACCCGCCAAGTCCTCAAGAGGATGACCTCTGTGGGCATACTCCCAGTCGATGCAAAGCAGACGTCCATCCGCTTCGCCCAACAGGTTGCCCGAATGCAAATCACCATGCACGAGACACGATCGGCTCGGCAATGCGTCGCTCTCTACTGCATCTGCGCGAAGCGCGCGCCACTGCCTCTGCCACGTCAGCCACGCAGTCGAGTCGACCCGACTGAGTCGATCGAGCAGTTCATCGATGCGACGTGCAAGGTCGAGTCTCGGAACATCCGCCGCGGCTAGGCTTCGTAAGCGATCGAGCAGCGCCACGAGCGCCGATCGCAACGACGAGTCAAGGAGCTCGTCCAAAACGATGGGTATGCCTTCGACTTGCTCTATATCCATCCAGCGCGATACCCAATCCACAGTAATGATCCGTGGGGCGATACCGACTTCGCTGCCCAAGCGATGTGCTGCCAATTCCGCATCCGGGCTCGCACCCAACCAAGCTGCCCGCGCCACACTGCTCCAGTGCCGACGAACGACGCATCGACCCTCGATCTGCCGAAACTCGATCTGGTTGCCGGTGAGCTGGTTACCGGCGAGCGAGTTGCGCCTGGACGCACTCATGTGCGCTGTTGCCACCAACTGCGCAATCCGAAAATCGCGATCACGAAATAAATCGAATACAGCATCGCGACGAACATGAGGCCCTGCGCCGAGTACATGTAAAACGACAAGGCGTCGACCAACAGCCAATAAAGCCAGTTCTCGAGAATCGCTCGGGCGGTCATCCAAGTGGCGAGCAGACTGAGACCCGTGACGAGCACATCCAAGTGCGGCCACGCCGCTGCCGTATGCTGCTGCAACAGCGGCGCACCGAACCAAACCGCAGCGGCGATCACGACCCACGCAACGAGGTGCCGCTGCCAACGCCACATCGTCACGGCGATGACCGTCTCACCCGGTGCGACCTTCGACCAGTGCCAAAAGCCGTACATGGCCATCAACACATAAACAGCCTGCAGCACTGCCTGCAGCGGCAGTGCCGCGCCGGCGGCCAACCACACCAACACGGCCGACGAGGCCGCGCCAAAAACCCAAGCCCAGCGGATCCGCTTAACGGCGAGTACGGCGTACGTAACGCCGCACAGCAGTGCCGCGTGCTCGGCCCAATGGGTGGCGAGAAATTGATCAAGCCAGATCTGCACTCAGTGCACCGTCCAATTCACGTTGAGTCCAACGCGACGCGGATCCGCCAACTGCACATACAACTTATTGGGAAAATCCGGCGGCTCATTACCAAAGAAAAAACCGCGCTGGGCATAATCGTCATCGAGCGCATTGCGAGCCCAGACATCGATCCGCCAACGTGAACTCTCGTAGCCCGCGCGAAGATTAAGCAAACTGTAAGACCGCGATCTCTCATCGTGACTGTCGCTGAAGTAGAACGCAGCAACCCGTTGCAGATCGGCCCTCGCGAACCAACCCTGCTCGTGACGGTATTCGGCACTCAAGGTCGCTTGTCGTGCGGGGGCATGCGCCTGCTCGCGACCGGCGAGATTGCGATCGACCGTGACGTAATCCAAAAAGCGCGTACGCAACACACCGACCGCTGCCGACAGCTGCCAACGCGTCGACAACCGGCGGCTGAAGCTAGCCTCGAGACCCGCATTCTCACCACGCGCGGCGTTGCCCGTGAGGTAGATGAACGACAGCGGATCGCCCGGATCGAGTTGGGCTGAGGTGCTCACCTGCTGATCGGCGCGTCGCATCAGGAACAGATTGGCTTCGAGGCGCCATCGGCGATTTGGATCGAGCGCCTTGTAGCCGAGCTCGATCGAGTTCAACCCCTCTTGCGCAAACTCGCGACGATCGCGCGGGATCACGGCACCGATATTGAAACCTCCGGCTTTGTAGCCGCGCGCGAGCGAAACATAAACACGTTGATGGGTATCGAGTCGATAGCCTAGCGAGAGATTACCACCCCACATGCTCTCGCCCGGCGCGAGGTCCGTGCCGTCGGTGTCGATGTAATCGGCGTCGCGATGCTCGAGACGGGCGCCCACCGTGAGTGTCCAGCGACTCGACAGCGCCCGCTCCAGAGACCCGTAGAGCGCCGCGTGCCGGGCTTGATAGTCGCTTTTCAAGCTTCGATAGACGTCACCGCCGTAGAGATCGAGCTGGTCGTTACGCTCGCGGGTATCGAGACCGTAGAGGCCGACGATCCAGCCGCCCTCGTTCGATGACCAACGCCAGTCCTGACTGAGTGTTTGACGTTCGCGCAAAAAGCGCGAGGTGAAGTCGTAATTCGGATCGAAACCCCAGTCGCCGTCGAACGAATAGAGAATGTCTGCATCGACAAGCGCGGTCACGCTGCGAAACTCGACCGCCCCCTCGCGCAGCAACTGCAGCGACATACCGTAAGAGCGCTGGCGATCACGCCCCGGATCGTCCGAGCGAGTCCGTCGTGAGTTATCGATGGAGAACGCATCGAAGCCATTATCCTGATCCACGGCGAGCAGCGACCAATCTGCCTGCCATCGCGATGAAAAGCGATGCGTGCTGCGCCAACGCAAGCTGTCCTCGGATAACCCGTTGGTGTCATCGCGACCCAAGAATTCGTTGTCGCGCGCGCCATCGGCGCGATAGCGCTGCGCGGCAATTCGCCAAGCGGACTGCTCACCCAATGCGCCGCCCCCAACCAGCGCAAGCGACGCCACACCCGCCTCGCCCCAACTGGCCTCCCAACGCTGCTGCGGCTCTCGGCTGGGTTTTGGGCTACGCACATGCAGCAAGCCCGCCAGCGCGTTCGCACCAAAGGTGGTTCCTTGCGGCCCCCGCAACACTTCGACCTGTTCGAGATCGAGCAACATCGCCGGCATCCCGATGCCAGAGAAATCCATCCCGTCGATCAAAAATCCAACCGAGGGATTCGGAGCCCCTTGCCACTGGTCCGTCTCGCCGATACCGCGCAGCTGAAAGTAACGAGGCCGAGAGCTGCCGGAGGCCCAGTTGAGATTGGGCACCAAAGGCAATACGTCTTGCAGATGCTGCAAACCGGCCTGCTGAAGCGTGCCGCGCTCGAGCACGGTGACACTCGCGGGCAGCTCGAGAGCGGGCGTGGGCCGCAAGGTCGCCGTCACGATGACTTCATCGAGCACGGGGACTGCATCGGGCGTGGGCTCGGCCGCAGCCGCGGTTTGCGCGACTGCCAACCCAAGCAGAACGAACTGGACCGATAAAAAACGCGACAGACGCTCTGGATACACCTGCTCCCTCCGCCGGTACTAACCGGATCAGGTTCAACGGGTTCGCCGCCCCATGCGACGTCTCAGGCCCGAAGGCCACCCCAAGGTAAGTCGCCACTTTGCATGAAAATCAGCCGGTTGCAAGTGCGGGGTGCAGTTGGCGACCGACTTGCCTACAATCGCGGCCCGAGCGTCAGCCAATGGGGCCCTCGCCGGAGGGGAGGCAGATCATGTCGAGAACCGTCAAGGTCTTTCAGGTCGACGCGTTCACGCGGCAACTTTTCACCGGAAACCCCGCGGGCGTGGTGCTCGGTGCCGAAGTATTGAGCGACGAGGAGATGCTCGCCATCGCCCGTGAACTCAACAACGGTGACACTGCTTTCGTGTTGCCGCCCGAGGGCGACGATCACGATTTGCGCGTCCGGTTTTTCACACCGCGAACGGAATCGGCGTTCGTCGGCCACGCCACCATCGCAACGCACTACGTGCTCTCGCGTGATGCGGCGCCACACCCGGGACGAGTGCGTCAAAAGCACAAAGCCGGTCGGGTCGATGTCGAAATCCGCGGCTCCGGCGCTGATCGCCGTATCGCCGTCCGACAGCCGGCACCCCCGTTGGGTCGCGAACTGAATGAGCGTGAGCGACTGGCCGTACTCGATGCCCTCGCACTTTCGAGCGCCGATCTCGATCCGCGTTGTGAAATGCGGATTGTCGGTGGGGCCGGCAATCGACTGCTGATCGGCGTGCGCGGCAGTCAACAATTGAAGCAGATGAAACCGGACTTTGGCCGTTTGACCACGCTCTCGGCCCAGCTCGGAGCGTCGGGGCACTTCGTATTCACGACAGAATCCGGTCAGCCGGACTGTCTCACGCTCTCACGCATGTTTTGTCCGGCGATCGGCATTCCCGAAGATCCGGTCAGCGGTAACGCACACGGTCTGCTCGGTGCCTACCTTTTGCACCACGGGCTGCTCGAACGCAACGGCACCAAGGTCGAGTTCTCAGGTGCTCAAGGTCAATTCCAAAATCGTCCCGGTCGGGTCGACGTCGAGTTGGAGTTCGAGGACGGTCGTCTCGCAGGTGTGTGGATCGTCGGTAGCGCGGCGATGGTCTTCGAAACCACGATCACGCTGTCCTAACCGTTAGCGAGCGACATCCCAAAAAAGCGCATCCACACCGATCCGCAGCCCGGGATCGGCGGACCACTGGCGCTCACGATCGAAACGCACCAACGGTTCGATGCTCAGAAAGAGCCAGCGCCCATGCAGAGGCTTCTTCCAAAAAAATCCCGCCTCATAGAAATCGGCGCCGTCCGTACTACGTCCCCCCGCCTCGAGCCGCAAGCCAGCGGCATCACCAAGATCGCGATTACGAACCTGCGATAACTGACGATCAGGGCTGATCACCGCTTTCGCGTGAGCTGAGACGAATTGGTACGACCACCCGGTCTGCGCCGTCTCGTGCAACCAGCGTACCGACAACGAAGATCGAAGCAGGCGGCCCTCATCCCAACGATCGGCTAGGACGCTGCCGGCTAGCCCAAAGCCCGCATCCGTCTCGGCGAAAACCTTGAGGAAAGGCTCGATACGCCAACTCCCCTGTGAAAATACTCGGCCGGTTCGCAGGGCGATGAAACCGACCGGTGGTGCTGCCAACTCGGCGCCCACTTCGAAATTCAGCAGCCTAAACGGATCGTAGCGCAGACCTGCACGCAGAGCCTCGGGCGCCTGCTCAAGCGTACTTTCGGAGAGCGCATCCGTCGTGATGAATACATCCAAGCTCTGCTCGAGATTTGGAAGATTCAAAGAAATATCGAAGTCGGCTGCCATATCCGCAGCAACAGATCCGTCGCGACGAAGAGCGGTCAGATCCAAGCCGAGCCGGAACGGCGAAACCGGCACCGGCGCAGCCTCCTCCGACGCATCGAGAAAGCGACGATCAAACGAGAGCAACCGCCGCTGCACGCCGAGGAAGAGTCGGTTATGCCAAGTATCGAGACGAGACGGCGCCTCGGTCGGTTCGTCGACCAAGCGTTCGATATCGACACGAGATGGTCGAATTTCGATGATGGCTGGTGTAATTTCGCCCGCAATTAAGCGCGGCGTGAAGCCGCTCAGGAGGAGGCACCCGAGCGCGATGCCTCGGAGCCTAGATGGGTGCCACCTAATCATGCGATCGAGTGTAGCCTCGTTTTTCACCACTCAGGAAACACAACATGGGAAAACAACTCCTGCTGACAGTCGGTCTCTGCGTCGCTTCGACGGCACCGCTTGATGCGGCCACGCCATGGTGCGCAACGAACGAGCAACGCTCCGCCATCCAAACGGCGATGGCGGATCCTGCCAAGCCGGCACCATTCCGGGTCGCCGCGAAACTCTCGTTGCCGGAGGCAACCGTGCAGAGCGCATTGGCGCCGGCGAGCTACGGTATCGACGCGCGTCATTTCCGCAGCATTTGGAGTAGCCTCACCACGTGGGACGAGGCGGTCACCGTCGTCATGAAAGGCGGTCATATCTTTGAAACGCATGGTCGCATCCCGGAGGGAGAGCCATCCAAGCGCAGCCAGTTCTTCAACCTGAAGTCCGTTGCCGAGGGCATGCACGGCCATCTGCGTCCCGATTTGCTGTCGACCATCTACGTGATGGAGCTCGCCATCGGCGACGAAACGCAGCGCGGCGTACTGTTCTACGACAAGCAGGGAGACATTGCCTTTGGGGTGTATCTGCCCGGCGAGGGACACACACCGACGACGGCGACGTTGCAGCAGTTCGCCGCGACGCGCCGCTTGATCGAGCAGCAACCCGCGCTCTGCCGCTAAATCGTCGCGCCGAACTCAGCGCAGCATTTCATCGACGATCGAAGCAACGCCGTAGCGAACGGGATCCGAGGCAGGAAGGCTGAAACGCTGCTCGAGTTCGCCGAGCAAACGGCGCGCCGCCTCCTCCGCTAGCGCCGAAGTATTGATCGCCATGCCGACAAAACGCGCGGCGGGGTTCATCATCCGCGCGCAGCGCAAGTGCAGTTCGAAGCACTCTTCAAGCGACGGAATCGGCCAGTGCGACAAACCGCGGAGATGACGGCGGGTTGGTTCATGGCACATGACCAAGGTATCGGGCGCTGCGCCGTGGAGGAGCCCGAGACTGACTCCCGAATACGAGGGATGAAAGAGCGACCCCTGTCCTTCGATCAAATCCCAATGACGAGGCGAATTGGCAGGACACAACTGCTCGACGGAGCCAGCCACGAAATCCGACACCACCGCGTCGACCGGGACACCGCCGCCCGCGATCATGATGCCGGTCTGCCCGGTTGCCCGAAAATCAGCGGACACGCCACGCTCGCGCAACTCGCGCTCCAAAGCCAAAGTCGTATACATCTTGCCAACCGAGCAGTCGGTGCCCACCGCGAGCAGACGGCGCCCTGTGCGAGGCTGCGCGTTGGCGATCGGATATTGCCCCGGCTCGCGCACTTCGATGATGCGAGCGCTGGATCGCGCAGCCGCCTCGCGAATGGGCTCGATCGTTGCGAGACGGGTGTGCAAACCATTACAAAGGTCGTAACCAAGCTCCAGCGCACGCACGAGCACCGAAACCCAGCTCGCTGCGATCGTGCCGCCGCGATTCGCCACACCAATGAGCAGCGTGCGTGCACCGCGACGACGACCCTCCTCAAGATCGATTTCATCCATCGGCAACCGCGGGATGCAACCCGGCAGACGCAACTGACCGACACACTCCTCGGGTCGCCATTGCCAAACGCCGATGGCGGTCTTGGCCGCAAGATCATCGTGCGCATCGCCAAGGAACAACAAGTATGGCTTGTGAATGATCATCGCAGCGCCTCCAACAACACGAGCGACACGTCGGCAATCCATTTTTGAGCGACGTTATCGGGCGAATAGTCTATCTGTGGCAGACCATCGATCGTAATAGCCATCGCTACGCGGCCATGCGCGGTATAGACGATGCCGACATCACTGCGCAGCGCATCGAGTGAGCCCGACTTGCTCACCACCCGAAGCGGATCGGCCTTACGGCCGATGCCGTCCTTGTATTGCTGGCGCTCGAGCATCTGCAATACAAGTTGCGACGAATGGCGATCGACGAGCTTCCCCTGCTCGAGTAGCTCAAGTAAACGAACCATCTCTCGCGGGGTCGACACACCGATGCCAAAGCGCTGGTTCTCGGGGCGACTCCCCTCGCGCGTCCAACCCTGCGCGGGTTTGAGTTGGTTGCCGTCACCTCGAATCTTGCGCATCACGCGGGTGCGCTCGAGGCCGAGTGACGCCAGGTACTCGTTGACCGGATCACCACCCACACGATCCAGAATGAGGTTGGTGGCCGTGTTATCACTGACGATGATCATCAGCGTCGTGGCATCGCGCAGCGAGATCGACTCGCCGTCGCTGAAGTCGGCCAAGACACCGGATCCCGATACCTTATCTTCGGCCCGAATGGTCAACCGATCAGACCAAGCGTGCCGACCATCGGCGACGAACTTGGCGACCGCGCAGGCGATCGGCAATTTGATGGTACTGGCGGTGCGCACTGGCTCGTCCGCGTTAATCGCCACATCGCGTCCCGAGTCGAGGTTACGCGCATACAGCGAGACCCGCCCATCGATCTGCTGCGACATCTCGCGTAAGCGCGCCTCAAGATCATCGGCGGAAGCCGGTAATGAATGAATACCGATGATCAACAGCAACGCTGTAACGAACGGTCGGACTCTCATGTCGCGCTCCTTTGTCCCGCGTCGTAACGCTTACCGAGAGGCAGTAAGGCAACGCCGAGACATAACCCCAAACCGAGCGGAAACAGCCACGGGAAGGCGACCAGCTTGCCGCTTTCGACCAAACCAAACATCGACGCGTTATCGATCACGAGCACCCCGCTGATCGAGGCTACGACGCCCAGCGCGGGCTGTCGGATGTATCGCTTCGGAATGAACAACGCCATCAGGAACAAACCCAACATCGATCCATACGTGTAGGCCGTCATGGCGAACGCGAGCGGGATGAGTCGCTCGTCGGTTCCGCCGAGTAGGATGGCGAAGCCACCGAGCGCAAGCCCCCAGAGTGCAACGAGCAAACGCGACAGCCACACGGCATCGGCATCAGCGAGGGTTCCACGACGATGCCCCTCATGGAACATCGTGAGACTGGTCTCGGCGAGGGCCGACAAGACGGGACTCGACATGGCAGCCGCAAAGAGCGCCGCGACCATGAAACCGCGCAATCCACTCGGCAACTCGGAGAGTATGAACGCCGGAAAAATCCGATCAGTGTTTTCCGCCACCATGCTCGCGAAAGCCGGGTCGATGACCTCGCGACCGTAAAAACCCCACAGCGATACACCCACCAACAAGAACAGCACGACGACGCCCTCGCCAATATTACTCGCGTAGAGCGCACGACGCGCCTCGGTCACGGATCGACAACACAACATGCGTTGCGTGTTCAGTTGATCGGTACCGTAGGCAGCGAGATTCTGAAACGGCATCGCGAAGACACCGGCCCAGAAGGTAAAGCTCACGAGCGGGTCGATCGAAAAGTCGAAGATGCGCGTTTTTCCAGCGTTGTCCGCTGCACCGAGCAGCGCACTGAACCCACCCGGATACTCCGTCGCGACATATCCGACAGCGATCAAACCACCGGCAATCAACATCAAGAACTGAACAACGTCAGTCCACACGACCGCTCGTACTCCACCGAGCCACGTGCTGATCACAGCCACACCGACACTCAAGCACACACACCAACTGAAACCGAGACCGGTCAATAACTCCAGCACCAGCGAGACCGCAAAGATACGCACGCCTTGACCCAGAATCGCTCCCACGAAGAACAACAGCGCCGACAACTGACCGAAGCGCGAGCCCAGCCGATCGCGTATGTAGTCGTACGGACTGGCATACGAGCCCGCGTACAGCTTGGGCATGATCCAGTGGCCGAATATCCACTTCGAGATAAACCCGGCGACACAGAATTGCAGATAGCGGAAATCGCCGCCGTCAGCAAATACGAGTGCAGGAACACCGATGAAGGTCACGCCGCTGACCGTCGTCGAAATGATCGACGCGGACACCGCGTACCACGGCAAGCTGCGCGAGCCGAGGAAATACTCGTGTACGTTAGATTGACGAGCGCTCAGGCGATGACCGATGAAGGTGACGAGCGCGAAATACGCGGCCACCACCAACCAGTCGAGAGTGCCGAAATACGTCATGCGCGCGGTAATCTGCGGCCCGCGCCTTCACCGGGGTAAACCCGTCCGTTGGCTCCCGGGTAGGCGTAGCCATTGATGAGCACTCGACGCGAATTCTTTGACTCGTTGGACGTGCTGCCATGTACGGCATAAGGACCGAAAAACAGCACTGAACCACGCTCACCGGTGATCGTAACCGCCGCCGACTCGTCGAACTGCGTCGCCGCAGTTGCAGCCTCCATCGGCGTGCCATAGTCGTAGTGCGAGGAAAATATGCGCCCCTCTGCATCGCCGCGGACCGACTCACGAGGAATGAACTTGAGCGGCCCGTTCTTCGCCGTCATGTCGTCGATCAGCATGATCGTCTGAACATACGAACCTCGACCGTTCAAGTCCTGCCAGGTGCCAGGCCCCTTATCGCGGTGCTGGATATCTTGGTGCCAATCAAACGAAACGCCATCACCTGGCATCTTGAAGTGGGCCTGACACAGCAACTGCTCGCAGTGGTCGCTACCCAACAACTGCAGGGCTGGCTCAACCAGTCGACTATCGGCTGACAAATCGAGCAAAGCGGACTCCGCTCCACCAGCCCAAACCACGCGTTTGACCACCACCTCACCCTGCGGCGGCGCATCCAAGACGAAATACGCGCCAGCGTGATTTTGCGTTGTGCGTAATTGCTGTGCGGTGACATACAAGCGCTCGAACGCCTCGCGGGCGCACGCCATCTCGTGCGCAGAAAATAAGGCTGGAATGACCACCCAGCCTTGCTCGAAAAACTCAGCAACCTGTGCCGTCGACCACTTCATCGCGATGAATCCATCGCTTCGTAAAGCAAAAATTCTCGCCGCGACTGTCGCCAGTCGCTCTCCGCCCTGCGCCACGTTTCGACGATGGCATCCACCGATGAGCCCGATCGAAGCTGCCCGACCATTTGACGCCCGAACAAACCTGCGATTCGATCCAGCTCGAATTCACGCGGATACAAACGCTGTAGCGCATGAGCTAGCTCGACACCCAGTCGCACCGGCTTCAAGGCCTCGCGATCGGTTACGACAAAGAACACCCCGTGACACACTTCGCCCGCGAATCGGCTGCTCGACGGCGTGAAGCTGACCGGATAAACACGCAACCCCGCCAGCTGCCTCGAATTGAGCTCTCGCGCAAGTTGAGTCGCATCGATCCACGGTGCACCGATGAGCTGGAACGGAGTATCGGTACCGCGACCCACCGAGACGTTCGCGCCTTCGATCGTGGCAACTCCGGGATAGAGACTCGCCGCGACGAGATTTCGAAGATTCGGCGACGGATTGACCCAAGTCAGAGCGGACTCGTCGAACCAGCTTCGACGGTCCCATCCCTGCACGGGAATGACCGTCAGCGCTGCGCTCGCTCTTTGATTGAAATACCGAGCCAGTTCACCGATCGTCAAACCATGTCGAATCGGCATCGGTTGATACGCCGTGAACGACAACTCGGTCGGATCGAGACTCGGGCCCTCGACACTCACACCATCGATCGGGTTGATTCGATCTAGCACGATCACCGGTAGCTTACGTGCCGCTGCCGCCTCGAGCATGTACGCCATGCTGGTGGCATAGGTATAAAAACGCGCGCCCACGTCCTGCAAGTCGATGACGATGACGTCCAGATTCGCCAACATCGTCTCAGTCGGTCGCCGAGTTTCTCCATAGAGGGAGTGGATGACGAGACCCGTCTTCGGATCGCGCGATGAGGGAACCTTGTCATCGAGCTCTCCCCGAATGCCGTGCTCCGGGCTGAACAGCGCCGCCAAAATCACGCCGTCAGCTCGCGCCAACAAATCGATGGTCGCCAACCCATCGTACGATCGGCCGGTCTGATTGGTCAGCAGCCCGACGCGTTTGCCCTGCAGCGGCGCGAATCCGTTCGCCCTCAACACGTCGATCCCTTGTCGTACCTCACTCGCGCTGACGGAGCGCGTGAGGGGCGCCGCAGCGAACTCAGGCGATGCGTAGCGCTGTCCGCGCCACCGATCCGCCGGCACGGCGGTGGAGAACTCCGCCGCAACAATGTTGGCGACTTTGGATCGCAGGGGCGTCGCGTCACCCTTGCCATCAGGATGCACCCGGTTGGTGAGCAGCACGACATAGGATCGAGTGAGTGGATCGATCCAGATCGACGTGCCGGTGAAACCGGTGTGGCCGAAGGACCCGATCGGATACAAGTCACCGCGATTGGCGGAATAACCGCTGTCGATATCCCAGCCGAGTCCGCGCTGTACCGGCAGCGTTGGCGGCGTTGCCGTCGAGGTCATGCGAGTCACACCGGCGGGCGACAATACTCGCTGACCATCGAGCTCGCCGCCGCGCAGCAACATTCGCGCATATCTCGACAAGTCTTCGGCAGAGCCAAATAAACCCGCGTGTCCGGCGACTCCGCCCATGCGACGAGCGGTCGGGTCGTGCACGATGCCTCGCAGCAGTATTTGATTCGGGCCATCGCATGGCCATCCATAAGCGGTGCAGAACTGGGTTGGCGCGATGTGAGGGTGTTGTGCCTTCATCGGCGTGAATCCAGCCGATCTCATCCGCGTCGGATCGAGGATGCGCTGCTGCACGAACGTCTGCAGCGGTTGGGTGGCAACTCTCGCAACGATGTCACCGAGGATGATATAGCCGATATCGCTGTAGACGAATCGCTCGCCCGGTGCCGAGTGCGGAAGCTCGTCGGCGGCTCGTTCAACCGCTTCGTCGGCCCCCAACCAATCGCTACGCAAATCGAGACTCGGACGCAATCCTGATGTGTGCGTGAGCAGATGACGCAAGGTGATCTGATCTTTACCGTGCCGCGCGAACTCAGGTAGGTATTGGACGACTTTGTCGGAGAGCCGCAGCTTGCCCTCCTCGACGAGGATCATGACCGATGTCGCAGTCGCAATGCCTTTGGTCAGCGACGCCAAGTCGAAGACGGTCTCGAGCGTCATCGGCTCGGGTGTCGGCTGTACGGCGCGAAACCCGTAGGCCTTGCGATAGACCGTTTGATCACCACGCCCGATCCACACCACCGCACCGGGGATCTGCTGCTTCGTGATGGCATCCTCGATCGCCGCATCCACCTTGTCGGTCCAGTCGGATCCCGCTGCGGATACGACTGAGCCAAACATCATGAACACGACCAATGCCAGCACACGTATCGGGCCGCCCTCCAACATCGAATACCCCGCTTGTGGACCCGCTGGACGAAAAAACCCGCCGAAGCGGGTTGTTTCGTCGTTCGTGTACCGATCAGAAATCGACGCGCAACGAGATCTGTACACGCCGCGGCAAGAAGAAGCTGCGGGCTTGACCAAACTGCGGGCTGTAGTCAACTGGATCGATGTTGTATCCCGTCTGACGATCGAACACGTTGAAGAGATCGGCGCGGAACTTCAGGGTAGGCAAAGAAGCCATCTGGAATTCCTGCGTATAGTTCAGATCGAGCTGCCAGTGGCTCGCGCTGCGTCGGCTACCCGCGGGCTCGGCGTAAGAGGATGTCGTGTCGTAAGAGTTGTTGACACGCAGACCGTAGTACGTGCCCGACCACTTCTCCCACGGCTGACCCGACTGAAACACGAAGTATGCGCCGAGGTTGGCTTTCCAATCGGTCGTGTAATGACCGAATACTTTGAGCAAGTGCGGCCGATCGCCCGAGAGCGTTCCGTCCTTATTGTCCCAGGTGAACTTGCCCGGATCGTCGGCATAGAACGACGAGCCGATGAAGGTGTTGGCGTCGTTGACCGTCGTGGTGTTGTCTTGGTCGAAGTTGCCACGGTATCGGCTGCGAACGTAGGACGCATTCAGATAGGTACGCTCACCCACCCACTCGGCCTCGAGGCTCGCCTCGTAGTATTTGGTGTAGGCGCCATCCATCTCGGCAATGACATAGCTCGAACCACCGATCTCGGCTCGAACCGCAGCGAGATTCGGTACGTACAAGCCCAAGGCACGAATGTCGGCCGGCGCTCCCCCGTTCGGTCCGTACACTCGCAAGCGCGCATCGTTCGGTACGTCTTCCCAGAAGTGCGAGCCCTCACGGTAGCGCAGGTGACCGCGCAACGACCACCCAGACTGCAGAGCCTTCGTCGTACCGATCGTGAACTCGTCGATCCGACGCGGCTTCAAACCCTCCGCGAAAAACTTACCGCTCGATGAGCCGCGATACGCTGCTTCGAGGAAGTTGCCGGCGCTGTCGAAGCGCACGTCGACCAAACGACCGAACAAGCTCCGATCCCACGACGCCGCGCGCGCGAGTGACGACGCTTCGGGGTTGTAAGAGGCAAAATTGGCGAAGATCGTGTCGTTACCCTCATAGCGCCATGTCACACCCAGGCGCGGCTGGATCAGATCCTTCCAGTCGACGGTGTACATCTTGTAGCGGTTGCCCGGTGCAAGCTCGTAACCGGAAATCGTGCCCGCCTTCGGGCGCAGACCCTGGCCATAGAGCTCGTCCTGACTGAGGAGCACGCCGAGGTTGTACTCGAAGTCCCCAGCCGTGATGGTGTCGTTGATTTCGAGGTTGTACGACTCGACCTGGGAGTCGATCGACGGCGTCAGTGGATTGCCGGCCGAGTCTGTGGCACCGGCTTGTAACAACGTAGCCTGATAGGCATAGGGTACGTTCCGCGTGCCGAGCGTGGTCGTGTTACTCAGATTGCCGTTGAAGGAGATCGTGCCCCAACCGTTGGCCGACCGCAGCAACTCCTCGGTGATTTTGGAGTACTTAGCGCCGACATGCAGCTTGTGCTGAGTCTCCCCAACTTCGAACTTGTGATCGAAGGCCACTTCGGCCGTATCACGGTAGAAGTTCTGGTCGTTGATTTCGGGGAACACACCCACTCGCCCACCACCGGCTTTGACGCCCGAGGAGTTGGTATAGCCGTATTGATTGATCAAGGTCTGCGCGGCGGCGTTACGCGCAATCTGTGCGGCCGTGGTCGCCGTGATCAGCGTCGGGACGGTGAATCGTCCTTGATTGGTCAGATCGGCGATGTTGAGCCGATCGCCGATCTTGCCCGTAAAGCCGAGCAATACGTCCGGAACCGAGGCGGTCTCGAGCTCGAACTTGCCAGCCTTGAAGCTCAGGGTCGAGTTCTCGCCCATGATCCACGAGCCATCAAGCGTGAGAATGTCTTGATATGAAGCCTCACCCACGCTTTGAGAATCGGGATCGAAGGCGCCGATGCCAAAGCCTCGACCCTCACGATCTGACGTACGCAAACTCAAATTGAACAACAAATTGTCGGTCGGTGCCCAGGTCAGCTTGCCAAAGTATTCGTCGCGCACGCTCTCGTAATCTTTGACCTCGCCGTAAGCGGTCACCGGATTGTCTTTATTGACCTCCGGTCGATAGTACGAAGCGTAAAAGAACAGCGAGTCTTCGATGATCGGCCCGCCGAAGGCGGCGCTCATCCAGGTCTGCTCGAGCTGGTAGCTCGTTGTGCCGCGAATTTTGGCAACCATGCTCTTCGGTTGGGTCTTGTACTCGACCGAGCCTTTGAACTCGTTCGTGCCCGACTTGGAAGTGGTGTTGATGGAGAATCCGCCCGCGCGATTGAAGCCGATGGCTTTGGCACCACCGCGCTCCATGGAGACGTTGGCGACATCGTGCGTCGAGGGATCCGAGGCCAGATTACCGAACAAAGGCAAGGAGACATCAACACCGTCGAAACCGTATTTGTTGTCGACGCCCGAGCCGCCGGCCGAGGGGCCGAGCGTCTTGTTCTCGGAGTACTGCACGCCGGGAATCAGCTTGAGGAGATCGCGATACTCCTGACCAACCGGGAGACGCTCGATATTGTCCGAACCCAACGAGTTCGAGATCGACGCATTGCCTTCACGCGACAAACCGCTCGCGACGATGCGCACGGTTTCGAGAGCCGCATCGCCGCGTGTCGCACCGACCGACACATCGGCCGTGGTCGTTTGATCGAGCAGGACATCGACATCGACTTTTTGTAGCACGCCGCTCGCATTGGCGAACGTCAGCGTGTACCGACCGGGTAGCAGCAACGGCAAGCTGAAGCTGCCATCTTCGCGCACGCTGGCCGTACGCGGTTTCGGCATCACGGCGGAGGTGGCCGTGACGGTGATACCCGAGAGGCTGGTGCCGGCCGCTTCAGCACTGACCTTGCCTCGAATCCCACCGACCTGCTGGGCGATGATCGGCGAACTCAATACGGAACCCGCGATGATCGCGGAAACGACTAGCCGGATACCCTTCATATTCCCTCCCTCGGGGTCTTGTTGTCTCGGGGGCAAACGATGTTGTGATTCAAATACTTTCCGGCGCGGCGCGCAACCCTTCGGTGTTGCGCGCGCGCCACGAGCGCTCGCGAATACGCGTTACGTGACGGCACTCTCCAACATTCGGAGCGTACCGCGTACCGCATCGAGCTCGACCTCTGCACCCACGGGCAGCGTGAACTGCCGGTTGATGTGTCCGAACATCGCGCCCGAGTAGGCTGGGATGCCTAGCGGTTCGATGTGATCACGCAAGACGTCGGGAATCGTCAGCGACCCATAACCTTCGCCGGGTCCGCAATCGGTGCAGTTGCCCCAAACAAATCCGGCCAGTTTATCGAGCACGCCAGCGAGTTTCAGTTGCACTAGCATTCGATCGATGCGGTACGGTGCCTCGTCGATGTCCTCAAGAAAGAGTATGGCCCCGGTGAAATCGGGAACGTAGGAGGAGCCAAGCAGAGCCGTGAGGACCGTGAGATTACCGCCGAGCAGACGACCACGCGCGACACCGGCGCGCAACGTCCGCGTGCGATTTTTGACCGGAGCGAGTAACTCACCCGCCTCCCGCGGATTTTCGAAAGTCGCCGCTTCGCCCTGCCACAGCACCCGTTGCAGCCACTCCACGTTCGTCTGATTCCACTCGCTCGCCCCGTTTGGACCGTGAAACGTGACGAGCCCGGTCTTGGCGTGCAACGCGAGTAGCAAGGCGGTGATGTCGCTGTAGCCGATGAGTGCCTTCGGATTCTTCGCGATCGCATCGAAGTCGAGCAGCGGCAACAGGCGCGCCGAACCCCAACCGCCACGAATGCAATGAATGGCTCTTACCTCAGGATCGCGAAACAGTGTGTTGAGATCGGCCGCACGATCCTCATCGCGACCCGCCAAATAACCGTAACGATCAAATACGTGCTTGCCGAGCTTGCCTTTCAAACCGAGGGCAGCCAGCGATTCGAGCAGGACGTCGACATCGTTTGGATCCCAATTGGCGCTGGCCGGGATCATGAGGCCGATCGTGTCACCGACTTGGATGCGCGGTGGTTTGACGCTGCGCCGGCGGCGTTCGGCGCCCGCAGGCCACGCGCTACCGAGACTCGGCTGCGCCAAGAGCGCACCAAAAGCGGCCGCTGTTGCGGCCGAAATCCACTCCCGCCGATTAGTCATGATGCCCCCCTCTCTGGATCTATCGACCGAGTATACGTGCCACCGGCGCGCGCTTGCGCAAGGCGCTACGAAGGGATGACACTTTGCGCATGAAGACCACTCGCTCCGCCCGGCTCGCCACGAGCGCCGCACTGCTCGCCCTTGCCCACGCTGTCGCGCCCGCTTCGACGGCTGAACCAGACGACTCGCTCAAACGCGCGATCGCGGTGCTCGAGTCGACCATTCTCGTCGATGGTCATAACGATCTTCCCATGGCGATCCGGCAGTACAGCAAAGCGCCGGGCGACGTGGCGGCGTACGACTTGCGACAACCCACCGAGGGCGACACCGACATTGCGCGGCTTCGCGAGGGCAGGCTCGGCGCTCAATTCTGGTCGGTCTACATCCCCGGTGAAGGTCGCGGCCCTTTCGCTCGCCCCCAACTCGAGCAAATCGAGCTCGCCCGTCGCATCATCGAGCGCTACCCGGACACTTTCCAATTTGCCACCAGCGTGGCGGATGTTCGCGCAGCCAAACGCGCGGGGCGTATCGCCTCAATGTTGGGCATGGAGGGTGGCTACGGGATCGAGAATTCTTTGGGCGTGCTGCGCGCTTACTACGAGCTCGGCGTTCGATACATGGCGCTCACGCATAACGCGCACACGGACTGGGCCGACGCAGCCGCGCAGCTACCACCGCGTCACAACGGTCTCACGTCGTTTGGCGAGGAAGTCGTCCGTGAAATGAATCGCCTCGGCATGCTGATCGACCTGTCACATGCGTCTCCGGCCACGATGGCTGCCACACTGCGTATCAGCGAAGCCCCGGTGATTTTTTCGCATTCCTCCGCGCGGGGCGTGTGCGACGTACCACGCAACGTACCCGATGACATCCTGCGCGGGTTACCGCGCAATGGCGGCGTCGTGATGATCACCTTCGTCGCCGGTTTCGTGAACTGCGAAGTGGGACGTATCGTGCAACCGGCCATGGCTGAGCTCGCCTTGCGCGCTCGCGCCGCAGCGACTCCCGAGGAACGCGAGCGGATCATGCGTGAAGGCATGGCCGCCATCAAAACTCCCGTCACGACCATCGGCATGGTGGCCGATCACATCGAGCATGTACGCCGTGTGGCCGGTGTCGACCATGTCGGTATCGGTGGCGACTTTGACGGTAACCCAAATTGGCCAGAGGGGCTCGACGATGTATCGAGCTATCCGCGCCTCTTCGCCGAGCTCATCCGCCGCGGTTGGACAGACGCCGAGCTGCGCAAGCTTGCTGGCGAAAACGTGTTGCGAGCTTGGGAACAAACCGAGCGGGTAGCGATAAGACTACGCGAATCGCGCGGCTTGCAGCAGCGTGATGAGGTCTGAAGACTCCGGCGCGAGCCACAAGCCCTTATGCGCCGCGTAGAGGCGCTGCGTGTCGAATTCGCTTACGGCGCCTTCGCGCCGCGATCGCGGGATACCTTGCGCAATCTCATCGTAGTAGCGCAGGTCGCGCAACCGATACCAAGTTGCGAACAACGCGCCACCGTCAGGGTCTGCCCACGGCTTCGGTACAAGCCGCTCGCCGGTTGTACCGACACCGGTTGCAGACCAGACCGGCTCCGCTTGCAACGGGGCTAGGCGGGCACGACGATCAAGCGCGGCGAGGTGTCGAGCGAATACCGCCCCGAATCCAGAACCGGTGACGTCGTAGGCGTCGATGCCCCGCTCGCTCATTAACCAAACGAGCGCCGCGACCCAGTTGCCGATCGACTCTTGCCCTTCGGCGAGCGGATCGGAATAGCCGCAGCCGGGTGGATCGATCACCCAGCAGGGTCTTTCGGATGTCCAGGGTGTATCGATTGTGCCGGTCGGCAGATCGGGTATGACAACCAGAGGGCGCCCCACTCCTTCCGCTTCGCGAAAATGCAGCGCACCTTGCCCGAGATACGCCAAACGACGCTCGCCGCTACGGGTCGATACCATCGCAACATCCGATTCGTGACTAGCGAAGTGCGCAGCGATCGCTCCAGCCCACTCTTCGATCGAAGGACCGAGCGTCTGCACCTGTACGTGGTTTGACGATTGGATACGTTGCAAGTGGGCCGCGATGAGATCGTGTGGTCGCGCGGTCAACAAGGTCGGAACACGTAAAGCCTGGGCGGCCGCTGGCGCATCGATCGCGCCTGCACAGCGATAGCCGCGCCAATACCCGGCGCCACTGGCGAGAAACCCGCGTACGGTACCGTACAGCGCGCCGACGGACGGCAACTCGGTCCGCAATCGGTGCGCCGCATCGCGATGATGGTAAGGGAACCACATGTACAGATCGCGAACGCGCGACCAAAGTTCGGCCAGATGCGAGCCATCCCACGCGGGCTCGAAAGGACAGAGGTACCGATCATTGAAGTCGCGCTGCTCTTCGGCATCGAAGGCCGCGAAACCATCGAGCACCAGCGCGGCCACACGCTGCGGATGCATCAGAGCGAACGACACAGCAAGTGCCGCGCCGGTATGCGTTCCATATAGCAACACCTTGCGAATCTGCAACGCATCGAGCACCCCGCCGATCACGGCGACGAAATCGTTCGCGTCCGGCCTCGTCGGCTCGAGCGGATCGGATTCGCCATAACCCGGTGTGTCCAACGTGATCACGGTATATCGATTTGCCAGCGTGTCGATCAGCGGCAACAACGAATGGGAGGACCGCGGCGACTCATGTAAAGCCAACACCGCCGGACCGCTGCCCGCCACCCGAGCCATTACTTGGCGGCCTTGCACAGAGATCAGGATTCGACGGTGGGCGATTTGGGTTGGGTATCGATTGTTCAGCATGGCGAGAAAGAAACGGCGGCGGTATTACTACCGCCGCCGCATGATCGGACAAGTAACCGACGACTTGAACTCAGAGCTTCGCCGATACCGTCAGACGGTACAAGCGCGGAGCACCCGGGTACACGGCCGCAAAGCTCGCCGTATAGGTGCCTGCTTCGAAATACTCCTTATCGAGACAGTTCGTGCACGAGGCGGCCACTTCGTAGCGATCGTCGCTCCAGCGGTAACCCACCGACGCGTTGACGAGTTCAAAGGCCTTCACCAAGCTCACGCCCTTCGGCAGCGCCGGCGCGGTGAACGACAGATTGGCGGGCGAGACGATGTAGTCATCCGTGACGAACACATCGCCGTTGATGAGCAACGTGCCGCCCGAGAGCGGGTAGTTGAATGACGCACCCACCTTGCCCTGAAACTTCGGCGCACGTTGCAGATCACTCGCGAGGTTCACCGGCTTGGTGCCGACGTACTCCGTGTCGAGAATACCGACGTTGGCGAACAGGTCGAGGTTCGCATTGGCGCGAACCGTCAACTCGCTTTCGAGACCTTGGATCTGCGCATCAGCTGTCTGCACCGCCCAAATGTTATTCACAACGAGGGTGTTAAACAGATCGGTGTAATCCATGCGGAAGACCGAGCTATTCCAACGGGCGCGTCCATCCGCGAGAGTGGCTTTGACACCGATCTCCCACGACTCGACGTTCTCCGGGTTGAAGTTGACGTACTGATCCGAGCGCACCGCACGACCTGACCAACCACCCGAGCGGAAACCCTCGGTGTAGGAGGCATACGCGAAGAGGTCTTCATTGATCTCCCAGTTCACACCGATCTTGGGAGTCACTTCGCTGAAGCGGCGGTTCGGGCTGATGTTCGCACCGGCCGCACCACGCGCGACCAGAGCCGCGGTGTCGAAGTTGAACAACGGACCTGCGATCGAGCTCGTCTGACGAATCTCGAGGTCACGCTCGTCTTTGGTGTATCGCGCGGCAGCGAGCAGCGTGACCGAACCGATCGTGTATTCCACCTGACCGAAGGCCGCCGTGCTCGAGGAGTCGACATTGAACACCTTGGCGAAAGTGTTCGGCGCGATGATGTCAGTCATCACGACGTCGGTCGATTCGGAGAAGTAATAGACGCCCGCCGTCACGCGCAATGCGTCCGTGATATTGCCCGAAGTCTGCACTTCTTGCGAGATCTGATCGTTTTCCTGACGCTGCAACAAGTTGTAGCGGGTCGGCGCTTGATCGGAGAGATCCAAGCGCAGGTCTTGTGAGGTATCGCGATAACCCGTGACGGACTGCACCGAGAAGCCGTTGTCGAGCTGCCAGCTCAAGTTCAGATGACCACCGTTGGTCTTGGCCAAACCTTTGTTGTCGTAGCTCGAAACGACATTGAACAAGCTGTTCGTGCGTGGGCGGATGATGCCCGCGATATCCGAGGCATAACCGCCGTTGGTCTCGTCTCGGCTGAAATCGTACGCGAAGTTCGCTTCGAAGCCGCCTTCCGGCGCGTAGCGAAGCGCCACTCGTGCACCCTGGTACTCCATGTCGTTGACGTCGGTACCGAGCGTGGTGTTGCGGATGATGCCGTCGCCTTGTTGAACGAGCACGTTCACGCGACCGAAAAGATCACCACCGAGCGCACCGTTGCCCGACAAGCGGAACTCGGAACGACCGTAGTTGCCGATGCCGGCACGCAGGTTCAGCTCGCTATCGCCCGAGGGCTTCTTGGTGACGATCTTGATGGCACCGCCGTTGGTGTTGCGACCGTAGAGCGTGCCTTGAGGGCCGCGCAGCACCTCAATCCGCTCGATGTCCGCGAGATTGAAATTGTTGACCGCTTGACGAGCGACGTAGATGTCATCGACGTAGAGACCCACCGAGGTGTCGGCCGTAGCGAGATTTTCCGTGGTGCCGACGGCACGCATGAAGAACGTCGTCGCCGTCGTTTGGCCAACGTTGCTGTTACCCGTCAGGTTGGGAACGTTGAATACCACCTGCTTGGTGTCGAGCATCTGGCGACGTTCGATGATCGTCGGATCGATCGCCGTGATTGCAATCGGCGAGGTTTGCAGGCTCTCCTCGCGCCGCTGAGCCGTAACGGTGATTTCTTCGAGCGCAACGGCCTCGTCATTGGCCTGCTGCGCAGAAGCGGCCGATGAAGCTGCCGCAACGAGGCTCGAAGCCAGCGCAAATTGAACAAAGGATGAAACTTTCGTGAAGGTCATGCATGTCTCCATAAGGAGGATGAATTGGATGCATTGACAGATTCTCCGCGAGCACGTCCAATGTCAAGGAATCCTGTTGCAATACCCTTTTAATACGAGTAATCGTATTTCATGACTTTCGATTCCGCACCTCCGCAACTTTTGCGCGTCACGCGACTGCTCGAATTATTCGCGCGTAGGCACTCGCCGCTATCGAGCCAGGAAATTGCCGAGGCTTTGGGTACCTCTCGCTCGACGACCGCGAGTTTGTTGAAGTCACTGACGGAACTCGGCTGGCTCACGGTCGACCGGCGCTCCGCCACTTACTTCCCGTCGGCGCGCTTCGCGAACTGGAGTCGCTGGCTACTCGACATTCGCTGGTTGGATCCGCGACTCGCAGCGCTCGCCGATCGATTGCAACGCGATTGCGGCGAGACAGTCTCGATATCCGCGATCGGCGATCTCGCCGTCGAGGTGGTCTACGTATCCGCTCAGAGCGGCGGCATCCGGCTCGTCATCGAAGTGGGCCAAACTCTTCCGTTGCTGCACTCCGCGATTGGTTGGGCGCACTGTACGACGCTGCCCGATGCCACGATCGCCTCACTCGCTTCGCGCAGCCAGTTGCGGCTTCAAGAGCGCGTGGATCTGCGCGAGGTGCGTCGCGAAGTGCGTCTCGCTCGCGAGCGCGGCTACACCTTCGCCGACAGCGCCGTCATCCCCGACGTGGCAGCCTATGCGGCCGCGTTGCCGGCCCCGTTGTCGTTACGCCCCCTCGTACTGAGTGTCGGTGGGCCTAGCGAAAGATTGGCCAAACTCGGCGACTCCTTGCCGCGAAAACTGTTGGCCGCGGTCGAATCGACTCGAGACTGGTAGAACTATCACAGGACTTTTCATGAACGATCTTCAACTCACGGTGCCCGCCACTTACCAGCCGCTGACGATTGCGACCGGCATCCGTTGCTCCGCGCGCCGGACGCCCGATAAACCGATGTTCATCGAGGGCGAGAAACGCCGCACGTTCGCACAGTTCTGCGAGCGCATCGACCGACTGCAAGCGCATGCGCTCGGCGAACTCGGTTTGGCATTCGGACAACATGCGGCTGTGGTCGGTCCCAATTGCATCGAGTTCTTGGAAGTTGTCGTCGGACTCTCGGAAGTTGGGATCGCCAGCGCGACGCTGAGTCATCGACTCAACGCGGTCGAGCTCGCCGATATCTGTGACGATGCCCGAGCAGAGGTCCTATTCGCTCACGACAGTTGTCGACCCACGATCAGCGCGGCGCGATTCGCAACCGTCAAACGGATTATTTATTTCGGTGACGACTACGAACAGCGGCTTGCGAGCGCCCCTGCGCTCACTGCATCGCCGCGGCTCGCGGGTGAATGGGACACCTTTTGTATCCCGTACACCTCCGGCACAACGGGTCGCCCGAAAGGCGTGATGCTCTCGCATCGTGCCCGTGCACTCGTGTTTCCGGTATTCGCGATCGAATACGGCTGTATGGGACCGGACGATCGCTTTCTCGCTATCGCACCGTTAGCACACGGTGCCGGTATGGCGTTCGCTCTGTGCCCGGTATTCTTTGGCGGCACCTGCGAGATCATGCCCAAGTTCGATCCTGAAGCGGTGGTGAGCAAACTCGGCTCGGGCGAATTCACCGGCGTTTTCTTGGTTCCGACCCAGTTTCATGCCATCTTCGCCTTGCCCAAAAAATTTCTGGAGGCCCACCGTAAAACCGGCCTCAAGGCGATGATCTCGAATGCATCTGCTCTGCCGCAGGCCATGAAGGAAAAAATCATTGGTCTTTGGGGGGAAGGCTTATTGCACGAAACCTACGGGTCCACTGAAATCGGTCTCGCAACGAATCTGCGGCCTCCGGACCAACTACGCAAGCAGCAGTGTGTCGGTCTGCCCTTTCCGTGCACCCAGGTGAAGTTGTTGGACGAAGATGGTAAGCCGACGCCGAGAGGCGAAATCGGCGAGCTCTTCACGCTTTGCCCGTTCATGTTCAGCGGTTACTGGCAAGACGGGCAACGGGTCATCCCGCCATTGGCGAACGGTTGGTTCAGCGCGGGTGATCTCGCGCGTCAAGATGACGAGGGATTTTTTTATATCGTCGATCGCAAGAAGGATATGGTTGTGACGGGCGGCATCAACGTGTATCCACGGCAGATCGAGGAATTACTATATCGGCATGCGGCCGTGCAAGAGGCCGCCGTCATCGGCGTCCCGGACGAGCAATGGGGAGAGCGCTTGAAAGGCTTCATCGTTTGCAGGGAGGGCATGAGCACCACGGCCGAGGAACTCATCGAGTTCCTCAAGCCGCAGTTGTCTTCCTACAAAATCCCGCGTGACTTCGACTTCTTGGCGGAGCTACCGCGCAATCCGTCGGGCAAAATTTTGAAGCGCGCCCTCCGTCCCTGATCGACCCCGACGAGCTCAACTCTTGCGCGCGGACTTCGGCTTACGATCCGCCCTGGGGCGCGGAATGCGCGTGAACACCTCGAGCGCGTTATCACGCATCATCTTTTGATGCGATTCGGGGCGCATACCCAGCGCCGCAATTTCTGCCACGGCGCGCTCAGGATCGATCACGGGCCAGTCCGTACCAAAGAGTACTTTGTGGCTGCCGTAGGTGTTGGCGTAATGCACGAACGCCTTGGGCCAATGCTTCGGCGCATACGCATCGCCGGCGAGGTAGATGTTCGAGTGCTTCCAAGCCATCGAGATCGCCTCTTCCGTCCAAGGCACACCAATATGGATGCCAAGCAACTTCAGTTCCGGGAAGTCGATCGCCACTTGATCGAGCGTTATCGGCCGACCTACGGACGGTAGCCGGCGACTCTGCGAGTAAACGAGGTTGTGTCCGATTTGCATCATGATCGGGATCTCGAGTTCGGCGCACTTGGCGTAATACGGGTAATACTTCGCGTGATCTGGTGCCAAGCCGAACCAGTGCGGGTACAGATGCGCCCCGACAAAGCCAAGCTCATTTACCGCAAACGAGAGCTCGCGAAGTCCTTGCATTCCACGGAAGGGATCTACGCCGGCCAAGCCGGAGAAACGATCGGGATATTTATTGACGACCTTGTGCACTCGCTCGTATGGCACTTCAAAAGAGCCGGCGACGTTCATGTCACCTGCCCTGACGGCGATCAACAACGATCGCTCGATACCGGCACGATCCATCTTGCGAAGATAGTCGCTGACCGGAATACCGCCCCACAGCCGGCGATCCATCCGAACCTGCTTTTTGAAAACGTTGTCGATGCCGGTCTGGCCCTTACGGACAGCCTCTGGATCGTAAAGGTTGCAAACGATGTCGATAAAACCGCTCATGCGTTGTCCCCAATGAATTGGCGAAAAGGGAGATGACAAAAGGAAGTGTGACCTGACCGCCTGCATTGTCATAGACTGCGCACTCACAAATCCAGTCTTATCGACTTGTCGAACGAATACACGTATATCGCGATATGAATGACACCTCGGTTTCCGTGACTCGCAGCTTTCGAGTTTTCGATGCACTCGCCAAAGCCAAGCAACCCTTGAGCAGCGCCGAAATCGCTCGTCTGATCGAAGCGCCGCGTTCGAGCACGGCAGACCTGCTACGCACGCTCGTGGGATTGAACCTGCTATCGATAGATCGGCGCAGTGCCACCTATTTCCCGACCGCTCGCTTCTCTTCGCTGGGTTCTTGGCTGGAGTCGTCCTGGTTTGGTCAGGCAGGGCTGCGTGATGCGTTGCGAGAGCTCGCCGCGACCGCCGGTGAGACCACGGTGCTTTGCATTCCGACCGATCTCGATGTGGAGACCGTCGCCGTGTTCGAAGGGCCGGCCGGAATCGCGTGGTCGCCCGTGGTCGGCGAACGTTTTCCCATCTTCGGCTCGGCGATGGGCACCAGCTATTTGTCGACTCTCCCGCCGTCCACCATCCGAGCGATGCATCGTCGCGCCGCTGGTGAGAAACGCGCTGCCGTGCCGGAGTTGTCTGCAGTGCTCAGCGACGTACGAGCAAGCCAACGCGCCTCGCTCGCTTGGAACCTCGGCACGCTAAATCCGGAGGTGGCAAGCGTGGCATGTCATCTGCCGCAAGACTCGCTACAAAGACCGTTGTTCGTGGCGATAGGCGGTCCCTGCAAAAGAATTCAGGAAAAGCGCGCGCTGCTTGAATCGAGCCTCAAGACCTTTGTGACGATGCGCCTACCAGGTAATCTCCACGAGCGAGAACTCCGATGACACCACAGCTGTTTGACCACGATTTCTTTTATCGAGGCGCAGCGCCCACTCGCGTCGTCGCCCCGCACAACCGCGAGGATGCCATCCAACAAGTTGGTGAATGTCTGCGCGAGGGATGGGTCGTCATCGCGCGCGGCGGTGGTATGTCTTACACCGGCGGCTACGTGCTTGCAGAGGACTCACGCCCGGTCGTGATGATCGACATGCGCCAACTAGCGCTGATCGATCTGACCACACTGGCGAATGGCTGGGTCGTGGTCGACGCCGGCGTGACCTGGCAACAACTGCACGAGGCTCTGCAACCGCAGGGCTTGCGCGCCGTATTTGGCGGACCATTGTCGGGCTTACGCGCCACAGTCGGCGGCGCGATTTCGCAAAATGCCGCCTTTTGGGGCTCCGGGCTGCATGGCTCTGCCGCGGAGTCGACACTCGGCCTCGAGGTGCTGCTCGCCGATGGCACGGTGTTGCGCACCGGCGTACTGTCGCGAGGCGATGCGGGTCGCTCACGATACTTTGGACCCGATCTGACATCCCTTCTGGTTGGGGACTGCGGTCGCTTCGGCATCAAACTGCGTATCGCATTGGCTGTCGAGCCGCTGCCGGTCGCTGCCGACAGTGCGTCCTTCTCGTTCGAGCAACCCGTCAAGCTGCTTCAGTCCATGCAATCGATCGCTCGGCGACGACTGGCCATCCAACAAGTCGGTTTCGATCCGCTACTGGCCAATGTACGCACCCGACGCAGCAGTTTTGCCGATGACTTCCGTACGCTCTCTAGGGTGCTGCGCGGCAGCGGCTCCACGCTCAAGGGCTTGCGCAGCATCGCTGAGATATCTTTGGCCGGGCGCGGTTTTTTGGGCGATGCGGGTTTCACGCAGCACGTCATGTGCGAGGGACTCGATACGGAGACGGTCGGCAGCAAGCTTGCACAAGTCCGGCAGATCGTCAGCGATCTCGGGGGACGTGAAATCGAGAATACGATTCCGAAGGTGATGATGGCGACGCCGTTCACACCACTCAACGGGATCCTCGGCCCGAACGGCGAGCGCTGGATACCCGTCCACGGTCTCTTCAATGTCGATCGCGCCGAGGCGGGTTATCGCGCCTACCTCGACACGCTGGAGGCGTTCGAAGCGGAAATCGCAGCGCAGGGTATCAGCTCTGCGACACTCTTCTCCGCGGTTGGCAGCACGACGACGTTGATGGAGCCCATGTTTTTTTGGCAGGACGAGCTAGAGCCACTGCACGTCGATACACTCGAAGACAAGGTCCTCAAACGGATCCCGCGCAATCCGTCGAACCCAACAGCACGCGACCAGGTGGCGAAGCTTCGCCACGCCATCATGCAGGCATGGAAGCCGCTCGGTGTGGGTCACTTTCAAGTCGGCCGCGCGTATCCCTTTGCGGCGAGTCTCGACGAAGTACAGCAGCGTTTTTATCAGCAACTCGCAGTGACGCTCGACCCGCATCGACAAATGAATCCCGGCGTATTGGGTCTGTAAATAGCGCTACGCCGCGATCGGGTTACGCCGCGCCCGACCCGCGGAGTTTCGTCCAGCCGCACGACCGGAAATCATGGCTTCGGTGAGATAGGAGCCGTTCTGATAAAGATCGGAGATCATCGAGCCAAGCTCACCCGCCTCGTAAAGACCGGTGATGGCTAGACCTCGATGATCGAGCACTTCCGACTCGATATTGCGACGTGCGCCACCGCTTGTGCAAACAATGCCGGGCTCGATTCGCACCGCATAGTACGGGGGATTCTCGATGGCCTGCAGCGAAAAATCCGGCCGCTCAAAGTCAGGATCAACGCCGTTTCGGCAAGCTGTGTTGTAACGATCCACCGTCGCTCGAACGCGATCAGGGTCTCGCCCCATCAGGACAGCGAGCTCCTCGATCGAATCGGCACGCAATACCCAACCTCGGTCGATCTCGACCGCATTGTCGTCGGACCATTCGTAACCCTCGACGACCGTGTTCCACGTCATCGCCTGCGTGATGAGGCAATTATGGGTGCGAGTCGTTTCGTCAAAGATCATGTGCACTGGCAACGCACGCGGCAGCGGCGTGTCAACCCAATGTCCATGACGCTTTTCTTTGTAGTGGGTGTAATAGAGCGGCGCGCCCTCGTTGTAGAAGCGCTGATCCGCAGCGTCGATATCAATCCAACTGAAGGTCTGCCATAGATGCCGACGCATGAAGACGGTCGGCCACCTCGGCACCTTGATCGCCGGCCAAATCCCGCCCGACTGCCCGAAGTTACGCAAGTGCCAAAGATCCGCTCCGGCCTTCTGCAATAACTTCAGGCCATCACCTGTGTTCGCTGGCGAGCCGAACGGGTAAGCCTCTGGCAAGCCGTAGTAGTCGCGCTGCATAGTCAAATTATTCTCGTAGCCACCGACTGCGAGCACGACACCGCCCTTGGCCCTGATGGCCTGACGGACACCGTCCTGCTCAATGATCGCGCCGATGACATCAAGCGTGTCAGGATCCTGCACCAAATCGACGATGGGAGAATCGAATCTGACCGGGATTCCGCGGCGCTCGACGCAGCGCTTCATCGTGATCCAAACCCCGCTCGGGATCGGCTTGACGAACGAGTTGTATGCCACCGCATTTTCGGCACCGAATTCGGGAAACTCGTAAACCGCTTCGCCACCACTCCAGCCGCTACCACGCACGAACTCGGTACCGGCTTCGGCACAACGCTCGAGGATGTATGGCTCGAGCTCAGCCATCTGACGCGCCCACTCGCGCAGCATCTCGTCAGGTACGGGATTCTTGAGGCTCATGTTCTGTTGATACTGGTAGAGCGCCTCGGCATCGTGCGAGATCAGCAAAGACTGTCCGGAGACTCTCCCGTTACCGCCGGCAAGGTGTTCGGGCATTTTCTCCACGATCAATATCTTCGTGTTCGCATCGGCATCTCGCGCACCGAGTGCCGCTGCGCAACCGGCAACACCGAATCCGGCGATCAAAACATCCACTTCCTCATGCCACTGCGCCACCGATCCAGGACTAGCCATCATTCACCTCGAGCGATTTCCAATGCCGACCGGTACGGTCGCAAACCCCAATACAGCACCGCTGCCGCAAGCAAACCCATGGAACTCGTCACCCAGGCAATGGACGCCGACAGCATGGTCTCATCGACAAAAACATAGTCTGTGACCAACGCCACCACCATGGGCCCAAGCCCGATGCCGAGTAAATTATTGAAAAAGAGATACAAGGCCGACACGACCGCACGCATCCGTACCGGCACGACCAATTGAATCGCCGCCGCTGCACCGCCAAAAGACATGCTGGCGAAAAACATGAACGGACAGAGCCAAAGAACGGCGTGCCAAACAGAGTCCGCACCCGTTGCCAATAATCCGAACGGAATGAGACCGAGTCCGCTCAACACACCCACGCGCAATGCGGCATCCAGCCATCCGCGTTGTCGCCCTCGATCGGTCAGCCAGCCGCCGACCAGTAGGCCCGCCGTTCCAAAGACGAGCACTGCCACCCCGAGACCCAATCCCGCCGTCGGTGCATCCGCCTGGAACTGTCGCTGTAAGAAGGCCGGACCCCAACCAGATACGGCGTTGAACGCGGCGCTCAACAAGGCAAAGCCCAGAAAATGACAAAAGAACAAGCGCGGATGCTCGGCGAGATACACGAAGACTTTTGTAACCGGTGGTGCCGGCGTTTTGTCGGCGTCGCGTCGCACGGGCTCGGTGATCGTCAGCACCAACAACGCCAGCAGCAAACCCGGCAGACCCACGATGATGAACGCCGCCTGCCACGCCTCTACCGCTCCCACCAGCGGTAATTCGATGCCATCAGAGCCCTTGATCAAGCCGATCACCGCACCGCCGATGATGAACGCGAGTCCTGCGCCCAAAAATACTCCGGTCGAATAAACGCTGAGCGCACGACCGATCTTTTGTGGAGGAAACGAGTCAGCCAGCAAAGAAAAAGCGGCTGGTGAGAGTGCCGCTTCACCGACCCCCACTCCCACTCGCGCGATGAACAAATGCGAGAACCGATTCGCAAGGCCACAGCAGGCCGTCGCAACACTCCAAAAAGCGATGCCACCGGCGATGATCCGCCGTCGGCTGTAGCGATCGGCGAGCATCGCGATCGGGATACCCATCAACGTGTAAAACAGCGCGAAAGCGAGACCGTGCAGCATCCCGATTTCCGTATCGGAGAGACCGAGATCCGCTTTGATGGGCTCAACTAAAAGTGACAGGATCGTGCGATCGATGAACGAACAAGTGTAGGCCAGCAACAAGATTGCTACGGCGTACCACGCCACTTGCGGCTTAGGCCAATCGGTCGAATCGGTCATGTTCCCCCCGAAGTTCGAGGGTGACCCAATCGCCCGGCGCGGGTCAAATATCGGATATTCGGTAGTTAGGGTGTTCGTTGAATGTGATGCCGAAGCACGAGCAACGCCGCGAATGTCACGCACATGGCCAACAACAACAGCACGAAGAGTCCGGCACCGCCCATCGCTGTCAGCAACGCGGCACCAAAAAATGCGCTCGAGACTCCACCCAACCGGCCGATGCTGGAGGCTGCACCGATCCCCGTTGCCCGAATCGGCGCCGGATAGAGATGCGCCGCCAAGGCATACAACGTAGTCTGCACGCCGTTGATACAACCACCTAGCAAGGCAAGCATGATCAAGAGCCACTCGGTTGGCGCGCGATCGATGTCGCCTAGCCAGAACACCGTGCTCTGCACCGCGGCCATGCTTGCCATCACTGCCAACGGTCCGCGGGAACCAAAACGGGTCATCAGACCTGCCGCTAACAGCGCCGTGATCACACCGCCGAGATTGAAATACATCAAGCCACGACTCGCCTCGGCGATACTGCGCCCCGTCTCGACCAACATGGTCGGAAGCCAGCTGAAGCTCGCATAGATGGCCATCAGACAAAAACCGAATGCACACCACAGCGCCAAGGTGTCGCGTCGTCGATCTCGACTGAGTAAACCTCGAAGCTGCCCGACGACATCGCCCGTCACCGTCGCCGGTGTGCGATCGCGCGCCAGATCCGCCGGCAGACCGCGCCACAGCAGCGGTAAGAGCGCAAGCGGTGCAAAACCTGCCCACTGCATCATCACTCGCCAACCCTGAGCCGGGAGAACCTCGGCTGCCACGGCACCACCGACCACGCCACCGAGCGGAATGCAGACGATAGTGGTGGTCACGGCGACGACACGATAGCGCTGCGGTGTCCACTCAGCCGCGAGTGCGGCTGCGTTGGGCAGCGCGCCGCCCATGCCTATGCCCGCTGCCAAGCGCAACAAGAACAATGCTTCGACCGTGCCAACAAACGACATCGCGAGCGTCGTGGCACCGAAGAGAAACACGCAGCACAGCAACGTCTGCTTACGACCGACTCGGTCACCCCACAACCCACCAAGCAGGGTGCCGATCATCATGCCGAACTGGCCCACCGCGAGAACGGGTGCCAACGAAGATTTGTCCAAGCGCCATTCGACCAATATCGCTGGCGCGACCAAGCCCAACACTTGGTTATCGACACCATCGAACAAGATCGCGAGCGCCAAGAGCAGCAGCACGCCTCTCGAGCGCCACGACCAGCAAGTGGCGACCTCGACGCTACTGCTACCCATATTCAACTATCGGCCGCAGGTCGCCGAATCATCGCGACCACTAAAGTCACGATCGTGATGGGCACCACAAACGACAGCATCACTGACGAGAAGGCTTGCAGTTGATCGTGTTGCTGCGCAGCGAGAATGAGGTAGGCGACGTAAACGACGTAGTAGAGCAAAAACAGCACACCCTCCCAGCGTTCGATCTCGCGGCCGCTGACGAAAATCGGCAAACAAGCGAACGCCACCACCAGCATCACCCAGATATCAAAGCTCACCACGGCTGCGCCGATCGACAAACCCGCGACACCCGACGCGATGCCCGCAGCCCCGACGCAACCTAGGATGTTGAAAATATTGCTGCCGATCACGTTGCCCACTGCGATGTCACGCTCGCCCTTGAGAGCGGCTGAAACCGAGGCTGCCACCTCTGGCAGCGAGGTACCCGCAGCGACAATGGTCAGACCGATCACCAACTCACTGATACCGAGCTCGCGCGCAAAGCCCGTGGCCGCCGTTACCAGCCAACGCGATCCGACGATCAACAAAGCGAGCCCCACCAACACGAGGGCAATTTGCACTGGCAGATTGGCATCCCAAGCGGACTGTGCGGCCGGTTTGATCTCCGCGGCATACTCGGCTTGCACCAACGCCGATTGACGTCGCGATTGCAGGATCAAGAAGACCGTATAGCCGATCAGTAACAAAAAGAGGAATACGCTCTCGAAGAGCGAGACCTGCAGATCGAGCACGAACAACAATAACAACGCCGATGCGGCGATCATCATCGGCACTTCTTGTCGGATGACCTGTGCATCGACTCGTAACGGAACGATTAGCGCTGCGATGCCGAGAATGAACAAGACGTTGAAGATATTGCTGCCGACGACATTGCCGACTGCGATGTCCGTTTGTCCGGTTAACACAGCCGAGACCGATACCGTTGTCTCCGGCGCGCTGGTGCCGAAGGCAACGACCGTCAGGCCCACGACCAAAGGCGAGATACGAAAGGACAGCGCCAACTTCGAGGCGCCGCGGACCAAGGACTCGGCGCCGAGTACGAGCGCGACGATGCCCGCCGAGAAAAGCAAAATTTCGTTCATGCGTGAAATACTGACGAAAAAAAACCGGGGTGGCTAGGCCACCCCGGTTTCATCGATCGAGCAGATCGAAGTCGCGATCAGCGGCGTCGAGCGCCGAAGTCGTACTTGAAGGTCACGTTCCAGCTGCGCGGAGCCTGGATGTAGGCAAGATCCGACAACACCGACACGACCTGCACTTCGTCGGTGCAGTTGCGGCAGTTCGCCTGGATGCGCCAGCCACCTGCGGCGTTCTCGAGCGTGATGCCCGCATCGAGGGTGTCGTACGCTTCGACGAGGCCCGCCGGGGCACCGCTGGTAGCGACATTGTTGTCACCCGTGTACGCCCACAAGACATTCGGCGTCAGACGCAGGTTCTCACCGATGTTGAGGCTGTAGCTCGCGCCCAAGGCCAAGGTATCCGGCGCACGCACAGGGTCAGCGAAATTACCCGACGGATTGATGATGCCCGCGTTGCAGTCACCCGCACGACCACCGGTACCCGCGATCGCCGCCTTGCACGACGTCTGCTGAGCGATGATCGAGGCGGCGACATCCTGATACTCGGCATCTTGCGAACCCGCAAAGAGGAACAAGTTCAGATTCTCCGTCGGCGCGTAGATCAACTCCGCCTCGAAACCACTGTTCTTCATGCCCGCAAAGTTACGGGTGATGAAGGAGATGGCGCCGCTCGGAGCCACAAATGCCGAGGGCGTCTGCAGGTCTTCGACGTCGAGGATGAATCCCGTCAAGTTCAAGCGCAGCGTGCGATCAAGCCACTCGGATCGCAGACCGAACTCGTAGGACCACACCGTCTCAGGTGCAAACGGTTGGTTTGCAACCGGCGCGGTGCCGCGCGCGTTCCAACCACCCGACTTGAAGCCCCGAGTCGCCGAAGCGAACACGTTCATGTCGTCGCTCACGTCGTATTTGAAGGCGATACGCGGTGTGAAGAGCGCCGTGCCGAGCTCCAACGGGATACCAGCGGCGATCAAGTTGGCCGTGTTGACGCGAGTTGCAGCGGTTGGCGCAGCGGCGATACCGGGAGCGGCATTCGCGGTGAAAGCCACTTTCTTGGTCTCGTCGGTGTAACGACCGCCCACCGTGAGAGTCGCCTTCTCGAACGGCGTGAAGTCCCACTGCGTGTAGATCGCCATCGCATCGGCGCGGTTGTTGAGGATACGATCCTCGAGCACCAGCGTCAGCGTCGGCGAAAGACTGAAGAGATCCGCGAAGTCGGTCACGTTCTTCTCGTCGAAGAAATACATACCGGCCACGTAGCGGGTACCCTCGCCAATCTCACCCGTGAGCTTGATCTCCTGGCTGAATTGTTTGTGCTCACCATCGTTGGCGATGACGAAGCCACCGACCGGGTTGGTTGGCTGCGTGCCGCCGGTCGCGGTCTTCACGCCGGTGCCGTTGAAGAAGTCGATCGCGAACTTCTGCGACATATCGACGTAACCGGTGATGAAGCTGAACTCACCCACCGACGACTGCCACTTGATGTTCGAGGTGATCATCGTGCTCTCGACATCATTGCCGAGGTTGTAGAAGCGCTTGTCACCCGTAATCAAGTTCGCGAGCGGCGTACCCGTTTGGCGCAAACCCGTGCAGGTGAAGCGATCGCTGGTCACGGTACCAAGGCAGCGTGCCTCGACACTTTGCGCGCCTGACGAGGTCGGCGCCAGACCGGCGCGCTGCGGTACGAGCGCAACCTGTGGACCGCCCGCCGGAATCGACACGAGCCCGTTGGCGACAACACCGCCGCGATAGGCGGAACCTGAACCGCGTGCGAAGTTGAGGATGTTGAGTCCCTTGTCTCGCGAGTATTGGGCCGCGAGATCCCAAGTTACGGCATCAGAGACGAGGACGCGCATGGAGCCGCGTACACCCATGGTGTCGGTGGCGTTGATGTCATCTTCGCCGGTGATCGGGTTCGATACGTAACCGTCGTCTTTGACGGAGTAGACCGAGAGCTTGGTCAATACGGTGTCTGACACCGGCAGATCGATCGTGCCGCGGAAGCTGCGCTGATTGTATTCACCGAAGCCGGCTTCGACGTACCCGCCCAGCTCGTCGCCCGGCGCGCGCAGGATGACGTTCATCGCACCGCCGGTGGTGTTACGACCGAACAGCGTTCCCTGCGGACCGCGCAACACTTCGATGCGCTCGACGTCAAACAAGCCGAGATTATTGGCGTTCTGGCGACTCAGGAAAACGTCATCGACATAAGTGCCGACGGGCGGATCAAAGGTCGCTATGGATTCGGTGTTGCCGATACCACGCAAGTAGTAGCCGTTGGCGGTCCCGAGACCGGTGTTGTTGAAGCCGAGCAAGTTCGGAATCAACTTGACCATGTCGAGGGTCTCAGTCACGTTGAGTTTCTCGAGCTGATCGGCAGAGAAAGCCGAGATCGCGATCGGTACGTCTTGCACGCGCTCCTCGCGGCGTTGCGCCGTGACGACGATCTCATCGAGCAAGCTGCCCGTGGCTTGAGATTCTTGCGGATCGGGTGCCGCAGTAGCCGTCCCGGTCGCACTCGCGATCGCGAGACCCGCGACCAACGAGGTCATTCCCTTCTTGAAAACGATCATTCCTGTCTCCCCTATTGGCGCGCCCGACGCGGGCGCGACCGTCGTACGCTAACGGAACCCCGGAATGGTTTCCAGAGTGTTGCGTCGATGTGACACTCAAGTTCGAACTCTCTTGCGCTCCGCGATGCGTTCGTCGCCTCTTTCGCCCGCTCACCGGTCAATCCGGATCCCGCGGTGGCTGTAGGAGTCTGTACTCGCCGATTGATACAGTAGGCCCGTGAACTCGCGTCAAACTTCTTCTTCGAGCGATCTCAAGATCGAAACCCGCTTCGACGAGCGCGCTCGTGCGGCCTTCGTACGCGACCTGCGTCGTTGCATCCTCGATCAAGGTGCAGAATCGATGCGGCGCGACTATCACGCTCACGTTGAAACAGCACTCGGCAAGCAAGCCTCCTCACGCGCGATCCACGCTGCCATGCGAAAGCGTGATTCGTTTCGGTTCTACTCGGCGCTTCGAACAACGTCGCAGGATCTTCTCTATCAAACCGTACAACCGGGCATCGAACGAACCGCTTCGACGATCAACGCGCAAGTGCGCGAGCACGCACGCGGCAAACGAATCGGCAGTTTGAGTCTCGATTCGACACTCGCGATTCCTCGCTCGGTATCCGCGATCGACATTCACTTGATGCCAGGCAGTTACCACACCGAGTACGAGGCGGACGATGCCACCATGGGCCTCGTCTACGATCAGCGATTGCGCATCTCGACGTTTGGTCTTTTCGGACCCGACCTCGGCGACATCGGTCGATCGATCTCTCGCTACATCGCAGCAACGATGCCGGATCTGAGCGTCAGACGCGTACTCGACCTCGGCTGCACCGTGGGGCACAACACACTGCCGTGGAAGGAGACCTATCCGAAAGCGTCCGTGTTCGGTATTGATGTCGCGGCGCCCTGCCTGCGTTTCGCACACGCACGAGCACGTTCGATGGGTGTCGCGTTGAATTTCCAGCAGATGAATGCCAGAGAGCTGCGTTTCCCCGACGGGTCGTTCGACATCGTCTTCTCCTCCATGTTCCTGCACGAGATTCCGAAAAAGGAGATTGGGGTTATTTTGCGTGAGGCCTATCGAGTGCTCCGCCCCGGTGGCCTCATGCTGCACATGGAGTTGCCACCCGACGATCAGCTGTCGGCGTGGGACTCGTTCTATTTGGATTGGGACGGTCACTACAATAACGAGCCGTTCTATCGCGCCTTTCGTGCCGCGAAACTACCGACGCTGGTCGCTGCTGCCGGTTTCTCCTCGCACAACTATCTGCAGGCGGTGGTGCCATCGTGGAACGCAATGGATGAGACGCACTGGCGGCAGACCATCGCGACAACGCAGTTGGTCGACTCCGACAAGACGGGTCGGTTGACCACCGGTGTGCGTTGGTTTTTCTTTGGCGCTCGAAAGTGAAGCAAGGTCTGCAGCAACTGACCGGCTTCACGATCATGGCGACCGATCCCGCTATCGCAGCAGCGCAGTACGTGACGCACTTGGGGTATGTCGTTCGCGATCAGGGTCGCATCGCGCTGAGCAAGGCGGAACAATGGCGCGCACCCAAGATGGCGGGTCGTCGATATGCCGAAGTGCAAGCTCCAGCATCGGTCGGCCCCGGTTGTTTCGTGCGTTTCATAGAGCAAACGCCCTTGCTCGGGCTGCCGCTGCTAGGGCACGGCTGGAATGCGATGGAAGTCCTCTGCCAAAATCCCTACGCACTTGCCAAAGATTTCGCAAGTAGTCCCTTCAAAGTGGTCATTCCACCGAGGCCGCTACCCTTCGATCCGGATCTGCACGCCATGCAGGTCATTGGTCCGGCAGGCGAACTGCTGTACTTCACATCACTGCCGACCCACAAGACCTTGCTCGATCTGCGTCCGGCGGCGCAACGAGTCGATGAACCTTTCATTGCCATCCTAGGTGGCCCGGACATCGACGCCATGTTGGATTTTTATCGCACGCAACTCGCGACGCCGACGCTGCCGCCCGCGCCGGTGAACGTGCGTATCATCAACGACGAGTTTGCGCTTGGCGATGAAGCACGCGTGCCGCTTGGTATCGTCAAACTGCCGCGCTTCCATTTGATCGAGGTCGACGAACATCCGAGCGCATCACAACCCCGTCCGCAGCGCGAGGGCGAATTGCCGCCGGGGATCGCCATGGTGAGCTTTGACGTCGGCGGGATTCGCTCACCCGATCGGGTTCAAGTGGTGCGCGGTGCCGCTGGTGAATGGCTCGAGTTGCCCGCACCGAATTGACCGAAGCCGACCGAACACGGCACATCGGCTACCAACCGCGAGTCGAGAAACTCCCACCATTCGCCCTGACTGACGCGCGTGCGCTCCCAGTCGGCGTCTTTCTTAAGCGTTGCGAGGCCTGCACGATACCGCCCGTAATCGGCCTCGGAATCAAAAGCAGCCCAACACTCGAGCGTGTAGATCTCACCAATAACGGTCACGAACCAGCGTACGCCTTGGACCATCGGCAGATCACGATAAAACCAACTCTCGCGCTGCTCGAGCCACTTCCAGAAACTCGACATGTCTTGTTGAGCTCGGGGGCTGAGACGCATTCGGTAGACGAGATAAATCATCGCTGCTCCATGTGTGGGCGGTAAATCACGGTCGCTCACGTAGGCACGAGTCTACCAGCGCGTTACAGTGACGCCCGTAAGCAGTAGGGGGTAAACCGTGACCGAGCACCGTTTCGATGGTTGGCGCGTCGTGTTCGCCGCGACCGTAGGTCTCGCCTGTGGAATCGCTACGCTCGGCGCTTCTACGTTCAGTATCTTTGTCGGTCCGATTCGTCTCGAGACCGGTTGGTCACAAAGCGCCGCCTTCGCCGCGCTCATCGCCGTCACCTTCACGGCGGCGTTGATGTCGCCGCTCATGGGCGCCATCGTCGATCGCTTCGGTGCCAAACGGGTGATCCTCGTCGGCTTTGTCTGCGAGATCGCGATCTTTGCGTCGTTTGCGCTGCAAGGTCCTGACATTTGGAGTTTTTATCTTCGTTACTTTCTGCTGTCGGCATTTGCGCTCGGTACGACGCACGTCGCGTTCGCACGGGTCATCACGCTTTGGTTCGATCGTCGCCGTGGCCTTGCCCTCGGCATCGCTCTCTCCGGGGTGGGTATCGGCGGCTTTATCTGGCCGCTGTTCGTACAGGCGATGATTGAAGCGTACGGTTGGCGGACGGCGTACCTGCTACTCGCGGGCGCCATCGGCGCCATCGCACTGCCGACCATCAGCTGGCTGCTGCGGGACGATCCGGCGAGTCTCGGCCAACGACCCGATGGTGATGCAGACGAGTCACGCGGTGGCACGACTGCGCAACCAGTGACCGGCATCACGCTCGGCGTGGCGGTTCGATCCCGAACTTTCTGGCTCATCCTGTCGACGTTCTTCGTTATCGGCTTTGCCATCCAAAGCGCACTGATGCATCTCGTACCGCTGCTCACGAGCCGCGGTATTTCACCAATGGCTGCCGCCATCGCGCAGTCGATGATGTTCCTCGCCGTCACCACGGGAAGGCTCGTCACCGGCTGGTTGATGGATCGGTTTTTCGCGCCGCATGTGGCGCTGGCGTTTTTATTGGCGCCGATCGCAGGGCTCGCCATGCTGGCGATGGAGATTCCCGATGGGCTCGCCGTCGTCGCGGCTCTCATGATCGGCCTTGCTGTCGGCGCCGAGGTTGACGTCTTGGCCTATCTCAACAGCCGCTACTTCGGCATGCTGCACTTCTCCAGGATCTACGGCAGCTTCTACGGAATTTATTCTTTGAGCGGCGGCGTCGGTCCACTTGCCACCGCCATGATTGTCGAACGCGGCGGATACTCGGCAGCGATGTTCACGCTCTGCGGGCTGTTGGTGGCCGGCTGTTTTGCGTTGCTGAGCTTTCCGCCCTTTCCTCCCGTATCAACGACGCCGAAACCGTAAGCCCAAGTCGATAAGATGTGCGAGCAACGATAGCGCCAACCACAGCGCGATCTCGCTGCTGGTCGCCTCCAGTACCGCCGCGCGCACGGCCAGCATCAGGCAAGCGCCTGAAACAAAACTGCCGATGAGATGCTGCCAAGGAAGACCAACGGCATGGCGTCGCCAAAGCCAGTGGAGCAACAGCCCCTCGAGGATCACCAGCAACACGATCCACTCGAACAGGCGACCGCTCGCGATCGCTGCCTGCAGGAAATCCGGCAGCATCGATCTCAGCCGGGTGCGAGACCGAGCAGTTGCGCTACGTCCTTGAACAAGACTCGTAGATGCGCCATCGGGCTGCGACGCACTAATTCTTTGCGCATGTAGGCTTCCCAAGTGAGCCGCTGCACATCGGGGTCACGACACATTTTCACGAACTGCTCGCGGCGCCGATCGTTGGTATACCAGAAACGCTGCAGCAGACCGAGCACCCAGAATACCCGGCCGTGGGCAGCCAAAAATTCCTTGCGCGCTTTGCGTAGCGCATGCGCATTGCGGGTCAACAAAAATTGATCAATGGCCTTCGCACACATACGACCGCAAGCCATGGCGTAGTAGATACCCTCACCCGAGGCCGGCGCCACGACTCCTGCCGCATCGCCGGTCAACAGCACGTCCCGGCCGTTATCCCAACGGCGCAAGGGTCGCAACGGAATCGGCGCGCCCTCGCGCCGAACGATCTCGGCCTGATCGAGACCCGCAACGCGACGCAGATCCCCCACCGCATGTCGGATGGAAAAACCCTTGATCGCCGTGCCGGCGCCAGCGCTGATGGTCGAACCGTGCGGAAACACCCAAGCGTAAAAATCCGGTGATAACTTGCCGTCGTAGTAGACGTCGCAACGACTCGGATCGACTGAGCCTTGAGGCGTGCGGAGGATCTCGTGATAGGCGTACACGAACGGCACCTCCTCGGCACCGCGGATGGACTGCCGCGCCACCTCGGATCTGGCACCGTCGGCGCCCAGAATGACCCGGGTTCGCACGGCGATCTTTGCGCCACCGGCTTTCGGTTCGATGACCACGATGGCGTCACCGTCCTCGTCCCGCTCGATCCGCTGAAAAGTCCCCGTCAGCCGGACGGCGCCATGTCGTACCGCGCGCTCGCGTAACCATTCGTCGAACGGCTCTCGATCGACCATGCCGACGTAGCCTCCATTGATCGGCATATCGACGCACTGCGCCGACGGCGAAATCATGCGCGCTGATTGGATCCGCGCCACCAACAATTCCGAGGGTATGTGGAATTCCTCAACCAACTTGGGCGGAATCGCTCCTCCGCAGGGTTTGATTCGTCCCGCGCGATCAACGAGTAGCACGCGCCATCCGGCGAGCGCCAAATCGTCCGCGGCGGTTGCACCCGAGGGACCACCTCCGATCACGACGGCATCGAATTCATCCATGCATCACCCCCGCCCCGCTTCGGTCACGTAGACCGCCGAGCGTTCTTGCAGATCGACCTCAGCAAGTCCCGCCGTATCCTCACGACTCAAACGCACGGCATATACCGTCGCCCAGACGAACAACGCCGCCTCGCCGACAAAGACGATCGCGTAGGCCGCCGGCACGGATTCGAAGACCCAGCGCGAGAGATCGACCAGCAGGGTCGCGGCAAGTCCACCGACGGCGAACGCCATCGCCTGCGCGGCGCCCCACAGACCCATGCGGGTGCCCTCGCGGCCCTCACGTCCGCGGCCGACGAGGCCCATCATCGTTCCGATCGCGGCAACCGCGTACGCACCGTTGGCGAGTCCCAACAGGAACACCGTCGGATGCAGCGGCCACGCCGGACCGACGAAACCGGCAACAGCCAACATCAGCAACATGACGGCCGAGGCAACGCAACCGCCGACCGTCCAGAGGCGCAATTTACCGACCTTGGCCCGCGCGCCCATCGTACAAACGAGCGCCACCAACATCATGCCGATCAAAGTACCGCCACTCATCAACCCGGACAAACGAGTCGAGTCAGCGGGCGACAAACCAAAGACTGCACCGGCAAACGGCTCTAAAATCAGATCCTGCGCACTGTAGGCCAGCATCGAGATGAAAACGAAACTCGTTAGTCTGCGCGAGTGTGATTCACGCCAAATAGCGCGCAGCGCCTCGCGAAAGCCGGTGTCGTCACGGCGCAATGGCGCAACACCCTCGAGCGGGCGCGAGGTCGACACTTCAAGGCCGCGGGTCGCCACGACAGTCACCAAAAATGCAGCTGCTGCGACCGCAGCGGTCATCTCGACCAAGCGAGTCAAAGAAAACGGTTCGAGCATCTTGCCGGCTGCGATGGTAGTGACGATGAACCCGACGATCATCATCACCCATGTGACCGTCGCCGCCGCTGCAAGTCGATCTTTCGCGACACTCTTGGAGAGCAACACCAAGAGCGCGGTGCCGCAGGCACCGACTCCCCCACCAATCACAAGAAAAGCCACGACACCGAGCGCGAGACCCGCCCCGAGATGGGTAGCCATGATGGCGGTCGCGAGCGATGCCAACACCGCACCGAAACCGAGCACGCCCATGCCGCCGATGATCCACGGCGTACGTCGTCCACCGACATCCGAGCTATACCCGAGGCGCGGCCGAAGTATTTGGACAAAGTAATGCAATGCGACCAGCGCGCCTGGGATCATCGCCGGCAACGCCAACTCAACCACGAGAACGCGATTCAGCGTCGAGGTCGTGATGACCACGATCGCACCGATGGCGGCCTGCACCAGACCCAGCCGGAAGATGCCAAACCAACCGAGTGGTTGAGGGTTCATCGCAAGTCACCCAAGGCAAGAGCACTGATCATCATTCCGGCGACATACAGCGGCACGCCGAGCGCGTTGTACCAAACGTCGAGCTCAGCGGGACGTTGCAACAAGCGTCGCATCATCAAGATCTGCCCGACGAGTAAGCCAGCGATCAAGACGGCCTGCAGCGGACGCGCCCAAAGAAAAAACAAGGCAATGACAACCACCTGGGCTGCAATCATCACGATACAGGCAACTCGGGCAGCGACATCGACCCCAAGACGAACCGGCAACGAACCGACACCCATGCGTCGATCGCCCTGCACAGACTTGAAATCATTGAGCGTCATGATGCCGTGCGCACCCACGCTGTAGAGCAGCGCAATCGCAACGATTTCGACTCGCGGCAAGGCGTCCGTCATCACTACAACGGCGGTCAACCAAGGCACGCCTTCGTAACATAAGGCAACCGCCGAATTTCCCCACCAACCGTTCCTCTTCAGCCGAAACGGCGGTGCGCTGTAAGCCCACGCGAGCGCCATGCCGAGCAACGATGCGGCAAACACCCACGGACCAAGTTGGTAGGCCACCAACAAGGAGATACCAGTCCAAAAAACCGCGATATACAGGCCCCAGAAGCCGGGCAAACGACCGGAGGGAATCGGGCGACGTGGTTCGTTGATGGCGTCGACGTGACGATCGAACCAATCATTGACCGCTTGGCTCGTGCCGCAGATGAGCGGCCCGGCCAGGAATACGCCCGCAGCGATCAGCCCCCAGCGATCCTCGGCCGATACGCCCGCGGCGACGATGCCGCAGAGGAAGGCCCACACCGGCGGAAACCAGGTGACCGGCTTGAGCAGTTCCAGCATGGCCGAGCTCGCGGGAATCCGCAGAGTCCAAACGTTACTTGCCGGACGTGCCATGACCGAAACATAGCCATGACACTATAGGGTGTCAATCTGTATTTACACTCGATTCGTCGAGGTCACCGAGGCCGTATCGTCGCAGTTTGACGTAGAGACTTTGCCGCGAGAGGCCCAGCATCTCAGCTGCGGATGCGCGGTTGTCTGCAGTGAGCTCGAGAGCCGCCTCAATGCAAAGCCGCTCGATGACATCCGTGGTTTCCCGGACCAAATCTTTCAGCGAAACGCGCCCGACGAGCTCGGTGAGCTGTTCGACCGAGCGCGGCAGCTCTCTGCCGGGACGACTCTCCGCTCCACGCCGTCGATCGACGTTGCGTATGGCGAATCCGTACGCAGACTCGGTCGGGGCGCCCACGGCGACTGCCGAGATCTCGACCTCAGCCGAGGAACCGAGCTCGCCACGTACGCTCGTCGCAAACAAACGCACGGTACCGTGCTGTTTCAAGTTCGCGAGCAAGACACCGAGGTCGACGCCCGGCCTACCGAGCCAGCGCTCGAGCGATTCATTACGCGCCTGTTCCTCGGTCGCGAGCTGCGCGAGATCCAGAAACGCTCGATTACAGCCGAGAATCCGCCCATCGCCATCCGTGACGACGATGCCATCCGGCAACGCACGAACGAGATCCGCGATCCGCATCGGATTGTCGCTCTGCGCGGCAACGGTCGCTGTGCTCGGAATAAGCCGCAGCAACACGTGCGACACATTTTCTTGGCGGAACAAAGCGCCCGACACCCGGTGCTCGGCGTCATCGGCGGCAAAGCGCACTCGCAAAGTTTCGGCTCTGCCCGTGGTACGCAAAGCCGCGAGCCACTCGAGGAAGGCGCGTAGCGACGCGGGCTTCAACCCCTCGCCAAACGCTTGACCGATCAGCCGTTGCGGCGGAGCACTCAATAATTTCGCTGCGCCGGAGTTCAGATCGACGATTTTCTGACTGACCGCATCGATGATGAGGATCGGATCCGTACTCGACTGCAGTAGCAGTCGGTAGCGCGTCTCGGCGAGCCGCAGACGCGAGTAATCTCGCTCCAGCGACTGCTCGGCTTCGATGAGCCGCTGCTGCAAATCCGCCAAAGCGCGCAGGTCGCGTCCGACCGCCAACCGAAGACCGTCCGTCCCGAGCGGACGAAGGCTGTAACTGATGGGGATGGTCGAGCCGCCACGCCCGGGATGATTGACTTGTCGGGCAGCGAGATCGCTCTTGTCGCCCTCGGCGAGCAACATTCTGACCTTCGGCTGACTCTCGCTCGTGACGGTTTCACCAAATGGTCGACCGATCCAATCGGGATCGAGGTCGGCCGAGAGACCCGCCTGACCCATCGCAATATCCTTGATGACTCCCCGACGGTCGACGATCAGTGCGATGTCGGCTGCGGCCATGACGACGGCGGCCACCGTGTCGGCATCGAGATCACTCAGGGCCTTCCTTGGCGCCTTGAACTTTTTCACATGTCTTCGACCGTATCAGTTCCCTTGAATCATCAACTCCAGCAATCGCTCCGCCTTCGAGACGGCGTCGCGTCCATCGACTGCCGTGGCATCCGCTCCGACCAGCGCGACCCTCTCGGGATGCCCGACGAACGGGTGTCCGCCGACCATGATACGCACCGCACGATTGAGCGATTGCCGTCGAATTTGTCGAATGATGAGGGCGAGAGGCTCCATCTGTTCCGGCGCGCCGATGGATAACCCCACAACCGCGAACCATTCGTTCTTCGACAGTTCAAGTATATCGCGCCCGCTGGCCCCGGGCGCATCCCAGATATCCCAGCCCGAGCGGCGCAGCATCGCGGCCACGATTTGGGTACCAAAGACATGCTGCTCACCTGGCAGCGCCACGAGCAGGGCGCGATGGCCAGGCTTCGTCGGGATGATCTCGGCAGCCTCGTCGGTTTCGCTAATTTGGTGGGCCAGCTGCTGCAAACGCCGCAGACCCAACGTGACGACCACAAAATCGATATGGTCATACTCCCACATCGCACCAAGTTTTCTGGCCACCGGTGACAACAGGTCGAGGAAGACCGTCTCGGTCGGCATGCCAAGATAGAGCACGCCCTGTAGGTACGCTTTTGCGTCCGCCATTCGACCGGCGATAACGAGTTCCGTGAGGTGCCCGACCTCGCTGGCGCCGGGGCGCATGGACCTCGAGTTCTCGCAAGCCGCATCCGCGACGTGGCTACGGTGAGCGAGCACCAAACGCGGGATCACTTCGCCCTCAATGGTGCGAAGTAGTGCAACACGACCGCCTTGGGCCGTCGGAGAAGTAGTGGACTCAGTCATGTCGTCATCCTCGACCAGGGCCGAGCCTATGCTCGATGCCTGATTGGCCCCCGTCCGCGACGACGTCCTTGTTCCGATTGAGAGGGTGCTATCCATCGGTCCCCTCCCACCTCGTCGCACACTGACATATGTACACGCGGAATCCCTAATTTGTCAATCTGACTAGACGTAAACCTAAATTGACATTCAGATCCCTCTTTAATACATTCGGGCTGAAACCGTGGTGCGAGACCACCCATGCCCAATGCCTCACCGCCCTCTGTGGGCCGACCGCTGTACACAACCGAGGAACGCGCCCGCCGCGACCGTTCGGTGTGGACGGTCGTGCAAGGCGTACTCGCGCCCTTGCAACTGTTCGCCTTTCTCGTGAGCGTCTGGCTGGTACTGTCGTTTCTGCACACGGGAAACGGCGAGACCGCCGCGACGCTCTCCATCGTCGTCAAGACGCTGTTCCTGTACGCGATCATGGTGACCGGTGCGATTTGGGAAAAAGACGTATTCGGCGTCTGGCTGTTTGCACCGAGCTTCTTCTGGGAAGACGTGGTCAGCATGGCGGTGATCGCCCTGCATACCGCCTACCTCTACGCCATGCTCACGGCAGCGCTGCCGGTCCGAGAACAGATGTTCCTCGCACTGATCGCCTATGCGAGCTACGTGATCAACGCGCTGCAGTTCTTCTACAAGCTGTATCTGGCGCGCAAGAGCAGCGCCATCACACGCGGTCAACAGACCTTGAGACGTGATTCCGCTGTTCAACCAGCGCAGATGGTCGACGCATGACGACGCGACCTCCCTTTCGCATCGACGCTCGATTCCTACCGTTCGCCGATGCGGCGAGTACAGACTTGCCGCTGCCGCGTCTCTTGCGTTTGTCGCTTTTTCAAGTGTCGGTCGGCATGGCGCTCGCCTTGCTGAACGGGACGCTCAATCGCGTGATGATCGTCGAATTGAATGTACCCGTCTGGATCGTCTCGACGATGATCGCCTTGCCGCTATTGTTCGCGCCGTTTCGCGCGTTGATGGGATACCACTCGGACCAGTATCGATCGGTATTGGGTTGGCGACGAGTGCCCTACATCTGGTTCGGCACACTGCTGCAATACGGCGGGCTCGGCATCATGCCGTTTGCGCTGCTGGTGTTGAGCGGTGAGGGTCGGGGACCTGTGATCGTCGGTGAGATCGGTGCCGCTATCGCATTTTTGTTGGTCGGTGCCGGTTTGCACTCGACGCAGACTGCGGGGCTCGCCTTGGCGACCGATATTGCACCGGCGCACACGCGCCCGCGCGTGGTGGCGCTGATGTATGTGATGTTGCTGCTCGGCATGGTCGGTGGGTCGGCCGCCTTCGGTTGGTTATTAAGCGGCGAATTTTCACCACGCAGGCTGATCCAGACGATTCAAGGCGCAGCCGTCGTGACGCTCGCGCTCAATGTCATCGCACTGTGGAAACAAGAGGCACGCAATACGGCACGCTTGCGCGAGCCGCCTTCGACACAGCGCTTTTCGATCGCGTGGCGTGATTTCACAGCACCCGCGGAAACTCGTCGCTTGCTCTTGACCGTCGCCTTCGGCACCGCCGCCTTCAGCATGCAAGATGTGCTGCTCGAGCCCTATGGCGGTCAAATATTGAATATGTCGGTGGGCGCCACCAGCCTGTTGACTGCACTGTCGGCGAGCGGCTCACTGCTGGCATTCTGGTTGTCGGCGCGAGGCTTGCAGCGCGGCGCCGATCCACTGCGCGTCGCGGCCATGGGTGTGCTGATCGGCGTTTTCGCGTTCGCTGCGGTCGTCTTCGCCGAGCCAGTGGGTTCCGCCGGACTGTTTCGATTCGGCGCCATGTTGATCGGTTTCGGTAGCGGACTGTTTGCGGTCGGCACCTTACTCGCGGCGATGGCACTGAGCAAAAACGACAATGGGTTGGCGCTCGGCGCATGGGGCGCTGTGCAAGCCACGGCCGCCGGTTTGGCCATCGCAGTCGGTGGTGCGAGCGCCAACGTCATTGGCGAGCTGGCCGTCACCGGTGGCATGGGGCCGGCGTTGACCTCGCCAGCGACCGGCTACCTGTTTGTTTACCACGTCGAAATCGCACTGTTATTCGCTGCGCTGGTCGCGGTCGGGCCGCTTGCGCGCCTGCGCTCACGAGACGACACGAGACCGGCTGACCGACGTCTCGGTTTGGCCGAGCTGCCAGGTTGAACGAGAGTTGAGTTGATGGACGCTTCAAGGAGGACGAAGAAATGAACTTTCTCGAATACACCGACACGGCGCAGATCGCGCTTTACGGATTCTGGATTTTCTTTGCAGGTCTGATTTGGTATCTGCACCGCGAAGACAAGCGCGAGGGCTATCCACTCGATACGCATCGGGTCGACCGTCGCGGCAATCCCGAGACGGTCGAGGGACTGCCAGGCGTACCGTGTCCGAAAACATTTCTGTTGGCCGATGGCAGTCGCATCTCGGTGCCGGACCCCGCCCGTGCCGATCGGCGTCCGATCGCCGCGCGTCAACTCGGCTCCGATGACCGATACGGGCCGGATGTCGGCGCCCCCCTGGAGCCGACCGGCAATCCGATGACGGACGCTGTGGGTCCGGCCGCGTATGCGGAGCGCGCCGATGTGCCAGAGCGCATGCTCGATGGCACCGCGATGATCGTACCGATGCGCCTCGCTGCTGGCTGGAGCGTCGAATCACGCGATCCAGATCCGCGCGGTATGACCGTCGTGGGACTCGATGGCGCGGCAGCCGGCCATGTCGTCGAGTTGTGGGTCGATCGCGCCGAGCCGCAAATTCGCTATCTCGAAGTCGTGCTGCAAGCGGACAACCGACACGTAATGCTGCCAACGGGCTTCGTGCAGTACGACGTTGGGCAGCGCCGCGTCGTCGTTGTCTCGATCACCGCCGCGCAATTCACCGGCGTGCCGCCGATCGCGAGCAACGAGCAGATCACCAAGCTCGAGGAAGATCGTATCTGTGCCTACTACGGCAGCGGTCACCTCTACGCCGTTCCGTCACGCAGCGAATCGTTCATCTGATCGCATGGCTACCCGCGTCACCTACAGCGAGCACGACAGCGAACCCATCCGTGGCCTGCCGACGGCCTTGCCGCCCGGCGAGTCCGTTCTTTGGCAAGGATCGCCAGTCTGGCTGTCACTCGCACTGGATGCCTATCGAGTCCGTTTGCTCGCGATTTATTTCGGCAGCATCGTGGTGGCGCGTGGTGGCTGGCTGCTTTGGACCGGCAGCTCGCTACCCGAGGCGCTCGTCGGTTGTATCGGACCGGCTGCGATGTCGGCGGTTTGTCTGGCAATTGTCACGGGCATCGCGGCGCTGGCGGCTCGCGCCACGGTGTACACGATCACCAATCGCCGTGTCGTCATCAGACAAGGTATCGCACTCGAGAGCACGGTGAATTTGCCCTTCAAGGCAATCGAGTCTGCGAATTTATTGATGCGCGCAGACGGCACGGGTGATATTGCGCTGCAAACGCTGCGCGATCAGCGCGTATCGTATCTGTGGCTCTGGCCCCATGTGCGTCCCTGGCACATCACGCGGCCCCAACCCTCGCTGCGCAACATCGCCGCGCCGCGGCGCGTCGCCGAGATCCTCGCGGTCGCCGTGACGTCAACCCAAGCCGACGTGACCACCGGTGCGTGCGCGCCCAAGCCGACCGCCTCGGCACCGGATCGCCCGGAGGGCAGCATCGTCGAGGTGTCGGCGTGAGTGCGCATCGGCACGCTACCGATTTACCGCGGCCGCTGCTTTGGTCGGCGGGGGTGCTGGTGCTTCTGGCAATAGCCCTTGCCGCGCTAGGCGAGGATGCCGGTGCCGTCCGCATCGAGGCAACCACGGCCATCGTCTCGAGCCATGATGTTCGGCTGCACAGCCGCCCTGATGGCGCGGTCGTGCCGATGTTACTCGACGGTACACCACTGCGAACGATCAGTGCGGACAAGGTCGGCTTCGTCAGCGGCGTGATCCGTGGTCTGGCGCGTGGTCGGAAACTCTCCAACATCGATCCGAACGCGCCTTATCGCATCTCCCGTTTGCGTGACGGACGCTTATTGCTCACCGACACCTTCACGGCAACGTCCATCAATCTCGATGTCTTCGGCAGCGACAACGCACGCACGTTCGCCAACATCTGGGAACAGGGCGAAGCCCATGCATTATCGAACGCGCGCTAAAGGCACTGATTCGATCGCACAGCACATCGCATGATGTGGCCCACCGTCATGGCGTCGATGCTACTGACCGTCGTTCTATGGTGGGGTTCCACCGCCGTGATCGCGCGTCTGATCGTCGGTAATCCCGAGCGCTACCCCGTCCTGCTGCGAATATTCGCCACCATCGGTGCCACCGGCTTTGCGGTGATCCTGGCAACTCGAGAGGTCAACAGCACGGCCTCGGCGGTAGCGGCGCTACTGGCCGCTCTCGCGGTTTGGAGCTGGATTGAAGTCACTTTTCTGACCGGCAAAATCACCGGTCTGACTGGCAGCAAACCCGCAAACGCCACGACGCTCCGGCACAGGTTCGTACGCCGCGCCATTTCCGCACTGGCGGCAATTCTTTGGCACGAGCTACTCATCGTTGCAATGATCGTTATCGTCGCCGTTGGTACCTATGACAGTTCCAATGATCTCGCCTTGCAAGTGCTGTTGTTACTCTGGTTGATGCGAAGCAGCGCCAAGCTGAATCTTTTTCTCGGTGTGCGAAATCTCGGTGAGGGATTTTTCCCGCCGCACTTGCAACATCTGCTCGGCTTCATGCGACAACGCCGCATGAACCCCCTGATGCCGGTGTCGCTACTGCTAGCCGGCGCGATTTGCGGGTATTTCTGCACTGCCGCTTTGACAGCAAGCTCGACGCATGACGTCGCGGCAGCGACCATCATCGCGACCCTCTCCGTCTTAGCTTTGATTGAACATCTGCTCATGATCCTGCCGGTGCCCGCCGAAACGCTGTGGCGCTGGAGTCTTGCCAACCGCCGTTCGTCACCCTGACGTCAGGTACGCGCTCTGGGAACAACCATGAGATCACCGATTACTCAATCGCTCCTCGAAGGTATCGACGAACCGGCGCAATTGCGCGCCCTACCGGCAAGTGCGCTCGGTGACGTCGCCGACGAATTACGGACTTTCCTGCTTGCGTCCGTCGCTCGCTCTGGCGGTCATCTGGCCTCGGGCCTCGGCACGGTCGAACTGTCGATCGCGTTGCACTACTGCCTCGACACACCCAACGACGAGCTCGTCTGGGATGTGGGCCATCAATGTTATCCACACAAGGTCCTCACCGGTCGACGCACGGCTCTGGAAACTATCCGCAAGCGTCCCGGAATATCCGGATTTTTGAAACGTGACGAGAGTCGTTATGACGCCTTTGGCGCTGGCCACTCGAGCACCTCCATCAGCGCTGCCCTCGGCATCGCCTCTGCAGCCAAACAACTGGGCACCCGAAAGCGCGCCGTGGCCGTTATCGGCGATGGAGCCTTGACCGCAGGCCTTGCCTTTGAGGCGCTGGATCATGCAGGCGGAGTTGGTGCGAACCTGCTCGTGATTCTCAATGATAACGGTATGTCGATTTCCGAAAATATCGGCGCATTGTCGCAGCGACTGACCAACCGGGGGCAGCAACCGACCACAGAGGCGCGCGGATTCTTTGACGCGCTCGGCTTCGATTATCACGGCCCGATCGACGGCCATGATCTCCCCACGCTGCTGCGATGTCTGCAAGAGTTGCGAGATCAGCCCGGACCGCGCCTGCTGCATGTGCTCACTTGCAAAGGAAAAGGCTACGAGCCGGCCGAGACGGATCCCATCAAATATCACGGCGTCACACCCTTTGACACGGAAATCGGGATCGTCGGCGGCAAGCCAGCGCCAATGACCTACACGCAAATCTTCGGTGACGGCGTTTGCGAGCTCGCGGCCGAGGATTCGCGTATCGCAGTCGTGACACCAGCGATGCGCGAAGGGTCTGGCTTGGTCTCGTTCGCTCGTCGATTTCCGGAGCGTTACCACGACGTTGGCATCGCCGAACAACATGCAGTCACGTTCGCAGCCGGTCTTGCGACACAAGGGCTGCGTCCTATCGTCGCCATTTACTCGACCTTTCTGCAGCGTGCCTTCGATCAAGTGGTACACGATGTCTGTCTGCAGGGACTTCCGGTCACCTTCGCGATCGATCGGGCGGGTCTCGTCGGTCCCGACGGCGCGACTCACAACGGCAGCCTCGATCTCTCGTTTCTCCGTTGTGTGCCCAATCTCACGATCATGGCGCCAGCGAGCGGCATGGAGCTGCGCGCCATGTTACGCACCGCCGTCGAACTCGGCAGCCCCTGCGCGCTGCGCTACCCTCGGACCGCGGCGGTCGGGCTTGCAGCTGCGGACCAACCTTTGCCGCGCGCCTTACCGGTCGGTCGTGGTGAGCTGCTGCGACGCGGCTCGGGTATCGCGATGCTCGCCTTTGGGCCGATCGCCGATGTGGCGCACGAGGTCGCCGACATCATCGACGCGAGCGTCGCCAATATGCGCTACGTCAAGCCATTGGACGAGGCGTTGATTCTCGAGCTAGCGACACAACACGAAGTCTTGGTCACGCTGGAGGAGAATGCGATCGCCGGCGGCGCGGGTTCAGCAGTTGCTGAATTTTTAGCTGCGAGGGGTATTCAAGTCTCCGTTCTGCGGCTCGGCTTGCCGGATCAGCCGATCGAGCACGGTACACGTGAACAGTGCATGAACGAGGCCGGACTGGATGTCGCCGGAATTTTTGATGCGATCGCTCGTCATTGTGCACTGCTCGAGTCGCAACAGGCTCGGTCCAAGCGTCCTTTGAGAATGCGTGATAACGCCATGTTCAATGGCGTGCTGCGTCTCTTGACGCGCAGCCAACTCGATTAGCCGGCTTGGCGCAGCGAATCCGGTAATCGAAACCGAACTGTTTCGGCGAGTCCTGGCAATTCGCGCACCGACACGGCACCCAACTCGGTCAGCTTCTCGTAGACTCGGCGAACGAGATATTCGGGTGTCGACGCACCAGCGGTGATGCCGACGCAACGAACACCTTCCAGCCAAACCGGCTGTACCTCCCGTTCATCTTCGACCAAGCGCGCAGGCACGCCACTATCGGCCGCCACCTCCTGCAGCCGGTTGGAGTTCGAGCTGTTATGGGCACCGACGACGATGACCAGATCGACGCGTCGCGCCAACTGCTGGACGGCGCGCTGCCGGTTCATGGTCGCGTAGCAAATATCCTCCAGTCCCGGTCCGACGATCTCGGGATAGCGCGCTTCGAGCGCGGCGATCAACTCTCGGGTGTCGTCCATCGAGAGCGTCGTCTGCGTGACGTAGGCAACCGGCTCGTCGCGAGTCATCGGTAACGCGGCGATATCTTCGAGCGTACCGACCACATGCACCGGTCCGTTGACCGACCCACGAGTGCCCTCGACCTCCTCGTGACCAGCGTGCCCGACCACAACGATGGTGTAGCCACGCTGCGAATAGCGTTGCGCTTGCAGATGTACCTTCGTGACGAGCGGACAGGTGGCATCGATTACACGCAGATCACGTGCCCGCGCCGCGTCAACCACCGCAGTCGAGACGCCATGCGCGCTGAACACCGTGACAGCCCCGGCGGGAATATCGGCGATGTCTTCGACGAACACGGCGCCGCGAGCCGCAAGGTCGGCAACGACGTGCCCGTTGTGGACGATCTCATGGAAAATATAGACCGGCGCTCCGTGCATCTCGAGCGCACGCTCGGCAATCTCGATCGCCCGCGCCACCCCCGCGCAAAAGCCGCGGGGCTGGGCGAGCAATACATTCACCACCGACGCAGTTCCTGTCGGAAAACTCTGGGAGCGCCTCAGCGGCCACCACCCGATGACAAGGGTTGCGTGAGCGCAGCGACGACCGGCTTCGTCGATGCCGCAGTGGCGCCGTCGGTTGATTCGGCGGGCGCCATCGCTGGCTCGATCACCACGGGCTTAGTGCCCTGCAATTCGGGGTAGGCCTTGGCCATGCTCTGCCCGAAGTAGGGTTTATAAGCGCCTTGGTGGCACGTTTCGCAGTTGACCTTGGCGACATCACCCAGTGGTCCCTTGCGATGCGCCGGGAAAACTTCGGTCAAGGGCACCATGTAGGAGTTGTTGAGACTACGCGCCATCCGGATGCCGTACCAGGCAACCGTCCGCTGTGGTCGACTCTGCTCCCAGTCCGACCAGGCGCGGGTGTTGTGGCAATAGGTACAGTTGACGCCCAATGAATTGGACATATGCACCATCAGCGAGTAGGTCCACTCGGCCTGCTTGATCGAGGAGCGGTTACCGGTCGGCAGCGCCGTATCGCCCTGCACGCGGATCGGCGAATCACCGAGCAGATAGGCCGAGTATGGATCGTAAGGCAGACTCGAGTGCCCGATCGTGGTGATGCCAAGCCCGGTGACGGCCGAGTTTTGACCTGCGCGGGTGCCAACGAACGCGTTCTCGCGCCCCGCGCCCGGATCGGTGAACCAGACATACGATGGCACGGGACCACCGCGATGACAGGTGTGACAAGTCACACCGGTATCTTTGACGTGCTCTTTCCACTCGCTGTTGATCTCGCGCGTCATCTTCAACATGCTGCGCGCGACCTGATAGGTGTACTTGCCCTCGTCAGCGTAGTTTTCGGCATTGTGGCAATAGGTGCAGTTTTTCTCCTCCGCCGGCGCAACCCACTCGGTCATCGAGAGCATCACGCGGGTGAACTCTCCGATCGACAGATCAGATAGGACTTGCACGTTCTGGTAGATGTCCTTGGCCAAGGGACCGCTCGAGTCCGCAGGCGGTTGGATATTCCCGATTTGATTTGCAGCCACGACTTTTTGTAGCAGTCGCGGATTGCGATTCTGCTCCATACCGGTGCCGCGGTAACCGAGTTGTTCGGTTTCGATGGGCGGACGCTCGCCGCAACCGGCGAGCACACCGAACGCGATCAGGGCCGCCATCAGTCTAATGTGCATTTTCATTGGGCAACTCCCGAAGTGAGCGCCGGGTCAGGCATGGGTTCAAAGGTGGTGGGATAACTCGGCGCAACGCCGTGCTTCACCGCCCACAAGTACCAATCGTCGACGACCGTGCCAGTGAGCAGGATCCCGATACCGCCCGTCAGCGTGCACAGCACCGCGAACCACCAAGCCCAGCGATGCACCGAGTCCATCGTCGCGTTGAAACCCATGGTCCAACGCCAGAACAGTGCCGCACGCTCGGACGCGGTGCCCCGATCGAGCACCTGCTCGACTTCACGTTCGCCGCCATAGCGACTGACCGCCATGATCGTGCCGGCGTGCATGGCGAAGAGCAGTACCGATCCGTACAGGAATACGATCGACAACGCGTGGAACGGGTTGTAAAGCAAATTGCCGTAGCGGAGCGAAAAGGCCGCCGTCCAGTCGAGGTGGGCGAAGATGCCGTACGGCACGGCCTCGGACCAACTTCCCATCAAAACCGGACGGATGAAGCCGAGCACGAGAAAGAGGAAGATCGCCGAGGCAAACGCCCACGCGGTATGCGTACCCAGCTTGAGCTTGCGCGCGAGGTTGTAGGTGCGCACCCACCACAACAGCACCGACATGGTGAGGAAGAATCCTGCCATGAGATGCCA
>SXGQ01299773.1_pt1 | contig 59998 bp, 48 predicted proteins | sample 3178371 | NCBI WGS metagenome assembly SXGQ01 (sample SAMN11356859, study PRJNA531348) | freshwater metagenome | isolation source: freshwater sample F1-20 | place: China: Fuxian Lake, Yuxi | collected 2017-12-25
AAACTCCCACTCTTCGTCGCTGACATCGGTCGGATATTTGCGTTCTTTGCTCGCGGCTGTTTTGTCCATCCCAAGCTTATGCCAAACGCATAGCTTGTTTATACAGCTAAAGCATTAGAAAAGTGCCGGACAGGCTCTAGGACGGCAGGGTGACTAATTAAATTTGGCGGCAGCTGTCTTAGGGACGGCGGAGCGAACGACGCGGAATCCGTAGGTATCGTTGATTTCGTCAGGCTTGGATGCATATCTGCAAGCAGACAGCAGGGTCTGTCGCATCCCACCATTGTACCATGAACCGCCGCGCAATGCGCGGCGCTCCTTGGTGGCGTTTGAATAATCCGCCGTCCACTGCCACACGTTTCCCCCCATGTCGAATAGACCGAATCCGTTGGGCTTGAATTTGCCGACCGGCGACGTCCACTGGTATTCGTCGCGGTAGCCTTCGAGGCGGACTTCCGAATTAGTTTCCTCGCCCGCATAATTCCCTGCCCCAACCGGCGGCGGCCAGTCGCCGCCCCAGGGGAAAACTCCATCAATTCCAAGGTCGCGCTCTTCTGGCGTCGCTCCCGTTTCGGGCGGAAGTCCCGCAGCCATGCTCCATTCGAGGTCTGTGGGAAGACGGTACGATTCCTCCTCCGCAATTGCGCCACTCTTGCGTTCGCGCTCTGTCAGCCATTTGCAGAATGCATCCGCTTCCTTCCATGTGACGTTCACCACCGGATGGTCCGGCTCCTGCGCGAACCCCGGGGAACGCCAAGCACCGCCCTTTAGACCTTTTTCACCGGCAAAAAACTCGAAATTACTGCGAGTGACGGGATGGACGGCAAATTCGACCGCCCCGATTTTCACGAACCTCATTCCCAGCGAATTCTCAACGTTTTCAGCGCGCTTTGGAGCGGCCTTCGGAATTTCGGTTTTCTTTTCCGGCGCGACTTCAAGTGCACCAGCCCCAGCAAGTGCGGCCGCTTCCTCCCGAAGTTTTCCGAGTTGTTTCTTCGCAGAATCTAAACGTTCCTGAATCGGCTTCGATGCAGCTGCGCCGGCATCGCCAAGTTCCTTGAGTTGCGCAAGGACGTCGGAAGTCTTCTTGATTTCAGCTTCAAGCGGCTGCATCTGCTTGACGAGTTCGAAAATTGCCGCCTGATTCTTCGCGCGCATCGCTTCGGTGGCGGCAGCACGCGCCTTTTCGAGCGCGCTGGAGAGCATGATCTTTTCTTTCTCGATCTGCTGCAATCCCAACGCGGCCTGCTGCCGCAGCGAGACAGACTGCGTCTGCGTTTTCGCAAGCTCCTCGCCCTGACGCGCGATGTCGGCGATTCCCCGGGCGAGCGCCTTGATTTCCTCGTCGGCCTTCTTAGCGCCTTCGAGTTTTGCAGCGGCTCCGGCGGTCAGCGCCTCAAATGCGGCCTTCGCAGCCTCGGCAGCCTTGCGCGCCTCAAGCGCCGCAGCCTCGGCCTTCTTCAATTCATCCTCGCGCTTTTTCAAATCGCTCATCAGCGTCTCGTTCTCACGAATTGCCGGAGCCAGCGCCTTGCGCCGTTCGTCCAAGGTTTTCCGGGCCGCATCCTGCGCCTTTTTCGTAACATCCGCATTCTTGATGATCTCCTGCTGGGCTTTTTCGGTTTCAGAAATAACACCCTTCAGCGCAGCTTCGGCGGTCACACGCTCGGCAAGCATTTTCTCGAGTTCCGAGGCATCGGCAACCGGCGGAATCTGCACTTTTGCAGGAACGGCGGGCATTGCCGGAAGTTTGACGGATAATGCAGCAACCGGCGTAGTCCCAATCGGAGCTACCGGAGCCACGGTTTCCTTCCCAAGCTCGGGAGTCGGCACCGGCACGGGAGGCTTGGGCCCATCGGGCACCACTGCGATTCCAGAATCGACCGGCGGCTTCGGCTGGGAAGCTGGGTCAACCGGCTGTTGCGAATCGCCGGGCTTCGTAGCCGGCGTGTTCCAGACAGTAATCAAAGGTTTTTTGACCGGCGGCTTTGGCCCCTGCCCCGACTTCGGAGTCTCTGTCGCGACGGCCTCCGGCTGAATCACAGCCACCGGCGGCTTGCCAGCCTCGGGTTTCGGGTTCGGCTCCGTGAGCGGCTTTTGCTGTGGTTCCGATTCCGGACCGGGCTGCTCAGCTCCCGGAGCGGTTCCGACCAGCCCGTCCGAAGGTGATTTCGGCGGAACTGCCGGAGGCGTTGCGTTCTCTGCCTCGCCCGTTCCCAGTGGTTTGAAATCGCCGCTTCCAGAGGTGTTCGGCGCAACTTCCTCCACGCCCGAGACTCCAGCGCCTGCTTGGTCTGCTGGATCGCCGGACTTGTTATACACCGCATATCCTACTATTCCCGCCAGCAAAGCAACAATTGCGACCGGCTGCCAGCGCATGCCAGGCCTCTCCAGTTCCGGAAAATTCGGCGAAAATCTCGGCTTCATACCCGGCGGCTTCGAGGGAGCCTTCGGCGGCGGCGGCGGCAGTTGCGATTCCGCCGCGGCCTCTGTTTTCGTGGACGCCTTCGTAGCGGGCGCTTCCGATTCCTTCATTGGCGAGCCTACCGGTTCCACTGCGGGTGCCGCGAGTTGCTCGCTACTCAGCGGAGCCGGAACTTTTTGTTCGGGCGCACGCTGCGGTTCGGGAATCATGGCACCAACCGAAGCATTCGAGCTTTCGCTCCCCGCCAGAAGCGCCGTCGCATCGGCACACGAAGCAGGGCGCCCATCGGCCTTTTTAGCCATGCAGGCGGAGACAAATCGCTCCCACTGCTCCGGGACGGCCACACTCCTCGCCTCGGAAAGCGCCGGTGCACTCGCCGTCCGAATCGCAGCAACGACATCATGCCCGGAAAACGGCGCTCCGCCCGTCAGTAATTCGAAAGCAAGCACCCCGAGCCCGTACACATCGTCCTGCTTCGAGGGCCGATCGCCGTCGAGCTGCTGCGGCGACATGTAAGCAAGATGGCTATCCTCGCGGGAAATCGAGCGCGAGCGCTCCAGTGAATCCCTGAGGCAACGGGAAATCCCGAACCCCGCGATCACGATCTGTCCGCTTCCTTTAACAAAGAGATTCGAAGGCGCAAGATCGCGATGGAACAGTTGCACCCGGTGCGCGTCATCCAACGTCGCCGCGAGTTGCTTGAACCACGGGGCTATTTCCCCCGCCTCGAGCCGGTTCCGCCGCATCAGGATCGAATTCAGCGAATCACCGTCGATCCGATCCATTGAAATCGCCGGAAAATCGCCATCCTCGACCAGATCGTAAACGCGGACGATTCCGGGATGGATCAGCTGGCGGTTGCGCTTCACTTCCTGACGCAATTCAGTCATTCCCCGCACATCCGAAATGACCGCCTTCGGAATAAAGTGGAGAGATACCTCCTTTCCCAGCACCTCGTCCTGAGCGACCCACACCGGGAATGCAGGATCGAGGGAAATATCCCGCTGCAAAATATAGCACCCGGCGAGTTTCAGGCCTGAATGAAGCGGTTGGGCGGTGGCAGTGGCTGTGGCTGTAGATTCCGTATGCACTTTTGAAGAAAGTTTTTCGGCGCGGTTCCGTTGAGCAGTCTGTCAACTTGATACCGTTCGGTTTCATAATGTTCCGGCCGCACCTGAGGTCGATCGGATATCGAATATCGCCCTCCTACACAACAGAAATCATGCGAGCGGACAGGGTGTTTTCCCTAAATTTCCAAGTCATTGGATGGAAATGCACTGAAAGCGATGGCTTCGCGATTGGCGAGACAAATCACGTTTTCAATAATTATCATATTTCCGCTTGCCGCAGCCGACGATTCCCCTAAAGCTCCCCCGAAACCGTGGACAGGGAGAGCGCAGCACCAGAATAAGAGACCGAAACCATGCCACGAAAACATCGAACCTACGACAAGGACTTCCATCAGGAAGCCGTGAACCTGCTGCTCAGCAGCGGGCGGCCGCTCAAGCGCGTCGCCGCTGAACTGGGAGTCTCCGCCAACTCGCTCCGCTCATGGCGGGATCGGGCTCTCGGCAATGGGCGCGCAACGGAGGCCGCCTCGGCGCAGCCGAAAGGCCGCAGTGAAGCGCCCATTGCCGATGCGGCGGGGGAAATCCGCCGCCTTCAACGCGAGGTCGAATACCTGCGCCGCCAGCGTGAGATCTTAAAAAAAGCCATGAGCATACTCTCCGAGGAGCCGCAGAGCGGTATGCGTTGATCCATTCCATGCGGCACTCCTTTTCCATCACCGAACTTTGCCAGGCCCTGGGTGTCTCCCGCAGCGGCTATCACGCCGCGGCCACCCGGATCCCGGGCCGCCGCAAAGCAGCCAACGCACAACTCCTCGTCCATATGAACTCCATCCACGCCGACCGCCACACCCGCTGCTACGGCAGCCCCAGAATGACCCGCCAGCTCCATGCTCTGGGCCTCGGCTGCTCGGAAAATCGCATCGCCCGCCTCATGCATGCCCTCGGTCTGCGTGCCAGGCCCAGAAAGCCTTTCCGGCCAAAAACCACCCGCCCCGATCACGCCGCCCATCCCTCGCCCAACCTACTCGCCAGGGCCGGGGCACCAACAGCGCCCGGCACCCACCTCCTCAGCGACATAACCTACATCCCCACCCGCGAAGGCTGGCTCTACCTTGCCATTGTCCTCGACCTCTTCAGCCGTTCCATCCTCGGATGGAAACTCGCCGACTCTCTCCACACCGACGTCGTCACCGGAGCACTTCGCCGTGCTCTCGTCACCGGCATTGTCGCCCCCGACGCCCTCTTTCACTCCGATCGTGGCTGCCAATACACCGCCTCAGCCACCCGCTCCCTCCTCGCCCGCAACGGCCTGCGCCAGAGCATGAGCGCCGCAGGCTACTGCTACGACAACGCCTTTGCTGAAAGCGCCTTCGCCTCCCTCAAAAGCGAACTCCTCGACGACGGCTCCCCTTTCCCCACCAAAGCCGCCGCCTCCACTGCCATCTTCGATTACCTCGAAACCTTCTACAACCGCAGACGCCTTCACAGCTCCCTCGGCTATCAATCCCAACAGCCTTCCTCCACTCTTACTTCCAAACCATCAACTCCTCGCTAAACTAACCACTCATATCGCTGCGCTCAACGCGTCCACTTTTTCGGGGGAGAACCAGGTGGTAAACTTCGGCGAAAGTCGCACAGTTTCACGCATGTCGATTCTCTCGGATGCCGGCGCCAAGGGCAAGGTGGACGTCTTCCTGCTCGCAGAAGCCCCGACTGCCGGCCACCCCGTCGCACTGGAAGGTGTGCAGCCGTCGGTGACGCTTGCATTCGACGGCTCAAATGCACATGCGAGTGCTGATTTCGACGACACCACAGCGGTCGCCGTAGCACTGCGCTGGACGCCCGAGAAGCCAGGCGCGGATTTGAATTTGCGCGAATTTAACACGTTCGCGAATCTTGCTCTTTCCGACTACGAAGTCGCTCCCCTGCCGATCGCAGTGGGTGAAGGGTCGATTGCCGCAAACGAGCCCGCTCCGAAAGACTCGTCATCCGACTCCGCAACCCGTGAAGGTGATAGCTCAGTCGCCAGCACGGGCACTGGGGTCGATGGGAAATCAGGAAGGGACATCGTGCCGATCGGAGAAGGCCCCGAAAAGTCAGACTACAAGGGTGGCGGTGGCAAAACGAGCAAGGAAATGCTGCCGCCCGTCGGTGCAGGTCCTGAAGGAAGCTATTTCCCGGGTCGCCTCGGCTTCCCTCCGAACTTCAGCTTCCCGCGGAGCCCGCGTGAACGTCGGCCCAGCCCGTAGGCGCGCAGGCTTCGGCGCGGACTAACTGCAATCATTGAAAGAACGGGCTTCGCCATTCGAAGCCCGTTTCTTTTTTGCCCCCCCCCGCAACACCCGCCGGAGCGGCAGCGGTGCGCATTCGAATAAAGCTCCCAACCCACGCACCCGCGCCGGCGAAACATTCCAGAGTGTCGAGCAGTTGCTCAAGATCCGCGACGGTACTCAACGAATTCATCAGAGCCGTCCGCAACCACACGCGGCCGTTCAATGCCGTCTGCACGATGTAGAACATCCCGGACTCGATCACCCGCACACGCAGCGCCCGATTTAAATCATCCAGCGCATCCTCCGCCATGCCTGCCCGACGAAACCGGAAGCAGACAATGTTCGATTCCGGCTCGATCGCCACTTCGAACGCCGCTCGTGCGCGCAGCATCGCAGCAAACTCCCGCGCCAATGCATGCACACTGCGCAAATGCTCTGCGATCAACTCCTCGCCTTGCGTCCTCCAAATCGCCGCGATCTTCACACTCATGCTCAGCTTCGTGCACTCCATCGTGCGCCTCCCTCCATCCCGCCATGGCTCGGGATCATTCTCAGCAAAAAGATACTGCGCGCGCTGATGAAATGCGGCCCACGATGACGAAGGATCGCGGAACAGCACTGCAGTCGCCAGCGCGGGGGTGAGCAACAGTTTATGAAAATCAAGAATCGCAGAATCGGCGCGCTCGATTCCGCAAATACGTTCCCTCAATTCGGGGCAGAATGCAACCGCACCGCCGTGCGCACCATCGACATGCAGCCAGAGACGGTTCGCACTGCAAAAATCGGCAATTGCTTGGATATCGTCATAGCTGCCGGTCGAGGCGGAACACGCGCTCGCCACCACGGCGACTACCCGTCGACCTCGCCGCGCCGCCTGCTCCATCGCGGCCGGCAGCAAATCCGAGCGCATTTTGAAGCGCCCGTCTACCGGCACGGAGATAAGCCCATCGCGCCCCCATCCCATCACCTGCACAGCGCGGGCCGTGCAATAGTGAGCTTCCTCAGACGCAATGATCGCATACTCCGCATCCGTGCCCTCTTGAAGTGCTCCCTCACCGAGCACTCGACCACGGGCCGCAAGCAGCGCCGTGACGGTCGCCAGCTTACCTCCGGATGTCAGAAATCCATCGCCCTCCACGAAACCAAACGCCCCGCAGGTCCGGCGCACAATCCACCGCTCAAGCGCAGTGGCCGCCGGCCCCATCTCGTAAACAGCCATTCCGTTGTTCAACAACTCCGCCGCCAGACCCGCGAGAGCCGCAACGGGAAGCGGTGCGCAAACCTGATGACCCATGTAACGGGTATGATGAATCTTGATGCTCCTCTCCGCGAACGATGTCAAAAAATCAACCGCCGCCTCCCGCGGCTCGTCCATTCGATTCGCCCAGTACTCAAGCTGTTCCGCAGGCGCAACCCACGGAAGGACAGCGCCGTCTCCGCTCATCCCCGTTGCGAGAATGTTGGCGAGCATATCGACGATTCGGTGGCCATCAGTGCGAAATTTTTCCGGATCAAAAGCGGAATGAAGTGAACCCATTTCCAGAACGTCGCAGGCCCGCCCGAGGGATTCGAGCGCGGATTTCTACCGCTTGCGCGCGCGCCGCGAGGCCACCGCGCACATGCCCGCGAGGAGCAGACCAATCGAGCCCGTCTCCGGAACCGCACGTAGCGCGACGTCATTGCCCACCCCTTCAAATCCGATGCCAGCCTCCGCCGTGTAGCTGATCTGAAAAAACTGCCCGCCCGCTAAAAACGCCGCACCTTGCGGTAACGCTGCTCCGCCATTTAACGAGGCAAACTCTCCGGCAGTTGGATCAGTGGCATCATTCACAATAAGGAAGAAGATATCCACTCCGGGATTTGCGACGATCCCGATGTCGAGCGAGAGTGACGCGCCAGCGATATTCACCGCCCCGGTCACTGCGACCTGATCGTACATCGTGCCCGCGTCCGAACCATCGATGTCGAATAGAACTCCGCCGCCCGGCGAGAGCGTCAAATCCGAGCTGACAAATCGCCCTGCAGCGGTGCCGCCGGGCGAGAGTACGCCGCCGTTCGCCACAGTCACCGCTGATGCAGGTCCCACGCCGGAAAGCACAGCCGAGGATGAAACGGTTACGCTTCCCGAAATGCCGCCCGAAAGCAGGAGCGTTCCCTGCTCCACGATCACCGCGGCTTCGAAATCACCCTGCCCGGCGCCAATCTCCAAAAGACCTGCACCTGCCTTGTAGAGCGTCCCGGTTCCGCGAAGTTGATTGGGCTCATTGAAGCGAAGCGCGCCGTTGCGAATATCGAGCACCCCGTCGAGATCGATGAACCATCCCTTCGAATCCGCAGTCGGGTCCATGTCACCTGATTCCAGCGTAAACCGGCCCCGATTTGTGATGCGCAACTCGTTAACTCCTGCACCTAGAACCATTGGATTGCCAACCCCACCGCCGGCGACGAGCAACTCGGTGCCATCCAGTTCCAGAGTGCCGACAAACGAATTAACGGCGTTCGAAAGACGGATTACGCCGCCTCCGGAGAAGCGAACGGAAGGCACAGTCGACCCGGCAAGACCGCCTGATACAGGCTGATCCAGCGTGAGTGTCGCAGCGGTCGCTCTGATTTCCGCACCACCCGACGAACCGAGAATGACCGGCCTACCAAGTATTGCATCCGCACTGCCAGTGTAGCTGAACTCGGCGGCGCCGACGCGCAGTGGCTCGGAGCCTCCGCCCAGCGCCTCGATGTTGTCGATCTCGAGCGCCCCATCGTTCACCGAGATTTCTCCGGGATTCGCATTCGTGTTTTGCACGAGCAGCAGGAGAGAGCCGGGGCCGAATTTGGTGAAGCCGCCGCCTGGCGCACTCGTGACAATATCGGATTCGATGACCGAATTCACGCCCTTCGCGACATACACCAGTGCCTCGCGCGTTCCGAACGACAGGCGGCCTCCGCGGATTGACCCATCTCCGTGCAATATCAGCCCGGCAGTCGTGCTGTTTCCGCCAATGGAGAGCGTCACTCCCGGGTCAATTTCAATTCCGCCGGAGACCCGCATCGCGAGCACCGATTCGTTGGAAACAATTGTCTCGGAATCAACATCCGCAACCTCGGCCGCAACCGCCGGATTTGGATCGAAGCCGGCTGAGTACGTCGAAGCGGCACTCAGAAATCCCTGGGACGCGGAATACCGCACAAAGTGGGGCGTTTCCTCAATGTTCGTATCAATCGCAATCACGTGCGGCGCATAGAATGGCGTGCTCGTCGTCACGCTCGGAACGCGCCAACGCTCGCCATCACCAAACGGCGCGCCGAGCAAATCAATCCCGGCAACCGCTTGGATCTCCAATGTTCCACGATCCACCCGCGTCAGAGCCCCTGTGCTGAGAGTCGCGAGAAGATTTCCACTCGTTCCGACCGCAAGGCCGCTATTGTCGATTACAATTCTCACGGCACCGCCATATGTGAGTGCGCCTGTGGAAAGTGTTGTCGTCGCGAGAGTGTCGCTCAATGGAGCGAGAACGAGAGTTCCATGGTTAAGACGAACCGGCCCCGTTCCGAACGGACTTCCCGATGGTGCGGCGCTGGCCAGTGTGCCGTCCGATAGCGTCACGCCGCCGGAGGCACTTGCAGCAATATCCATCCGCAGAATTCCCCTGCCCCGCTTTGAAAACCCACCGGTTCCCGATATCCCAACCGTCGTAACTCCGAACTCGGATCCATCCTCAACGTCGATCACGTTTACCGTCCCCGTCACACTCAAACGGCGGGCAGTATCGATGTCGCCCGTAATCAGCAATCCTCCACCATTGAGTTGAAGTCCGTTCGCGGGGTTTCCCAGTTCCGAGTCGTCATCCACTTCGAGTCGCCCCCCCGACACTACAATCGCGCCGGCAGCGCCCGCACCGAAATCATTGGCAAGGCTGCCGAGCACGAGAGTCCCCGTACCTGCCTTCGTGAGCACGCCGGAGCCGCTGACCGCGCCCGAAAGCACGATACGACTCGATTCCCCCACGTCCACGGTCGTCGCCCGGTTCAAAGCCACGTCGCCGAAAAATAACGCGGTTCCTCCGCTCGCCCGAATTGCCCGCGTACCGCCACTTCCGGCCGTAGAGATGTCATTTTGAAAAGTCGCCGTAGTGCTCACAACCAACGCCGCACTGCCCGTGCCGGTGCCGATCTGCACGGCGCCGGCTCCAAGCGCATCGGAAATGCGCGCCTCCACATCGCCGGAGGAAATCAGAAGCCCGCCGCTCCATGACGACGCCTTGCGAAATACAAGCGCACCGGCGCCGGTCTTGGTGAGTGTAAATGCTCCACCCGCCTCGCCAACGCTTCCAAGTTGCGTTTCCGCGGCGGTCGAAAGCGTCGCATTTCCCTGCAATGTCAAATTGTCGAGAGCCACTATGAATCCGTTTCCCGATGTCGTCGTGAGTGTTTGCGCACCGATTGAAAGCGCCGGCAGTTCCAGAACTTTTCCCGTCCCTCCCGTGGCACCGGTCCGATCGGCGTTAATCGTCACATTTGCCGTGACGCGCACGCGGTTGGAGAGACGAAGCATTTCCGCAATCGCGTCGTTCGTACCATTGCGACGCAGTTGCAAGATACCACCACCCAGCGCGAGTTCCGCGGCCCCGAGCGGATTTGCAGCAGCGGTAGATCTCAGTTGCAGGATGCCCGAGGAGAGCGTCACCGTTTGCGCAGCTGAAAGGCCGCCGGCGCCCGCGATGACAACGCTGCCCGAGGTTCCCGTCACCGTGAATACATTCCCCGCCAGCGAGGAGAATACGCCGTTGTTCACCGTAAGCACACGCGTCGAAGCCGCGATCGTGTAAGACGCGGAATCAAACGTCAGCGAGTTTGCCGTGATTGCCGCACCAAGCGTCACCACGCCTGTGGTGCCGCCGAATGTCGCATCGTTCGTCGTCCAGGCGACGCCAGTGCCGCCCGCGGGAGCAGTGTCCCAGTTAAGTGTCGTCGTGTTCCATGTTCCTGTGCCTCCACCGGGGTCGCCGGCACTGGCGGCACCATCCCAATACAGCCGGGCAGCTCGTCCGGTCGCAACCGAGACGAGAAAAAGCACGAGACAGCGAAAGACGGAACCGGACATCACCGTCGGAGGATGCGTACATTGCTCACAGGTTCAAGCAAAAGCGAGGAGTCGCCGGTGTGATGCGAATTTTTCCAAGGGAACCGTGATTTCCTCCTTCCCGCATCGGCCTTCGATTTCTATGCATAGACCTCACGAATGAAAATCATCGCAGTGGCGAACCAGAAGGGCGGCGTCGGAAAGACAACGACCTCGATGAATCTCAGCGTCTGCCTGGCGGAGTTGGGAAAGAAAGTCCTGCTTGTGGACCTCGATCCTCAAGCGAACGCGAGCAGCGGACTGGGAGTCGATATCGAGAATGGGACCAGCGCCTACCTGCCCATGCTGGGAGAGATGGCGCTGCAGGACTGCATCGTCGCGACAGCGTACAAGAATCTGTGGGTCGTTCCCGCGAATCTCGATCTTGCCGGAGTCGAGGTGGAACTCATCCGCGCAGGCGATCATCTCACCCGCCTCCGCCGCGCGTTTGAGCAGATTCGACAGGCGGCCGCCTTCGACTACGTGCTGCTGGATTGCCCGCCATCGCTCGGTGTGCTGATGACGAATGCGCTGAGCGCCGCCGACGAAATCCTCGTCCCACTGCAGTGCGAATACTACAGCCTGGAGGGCCTCGCGAAAATCATCGGTGTCTGCGAGCAACTCCGTGACGCAGGCGCGAATCCCGACCTTCAACTTTGCGGCATCGTGATGACGATGTATCTCCGCACCAACCACGCGAATCAGGTCATCGCCGAGATCCAGAAGCACTACGGCGAGGTTATTTTCAAAACCGTCATCCCACGGACGATTCGCCTCGCCGAAGCCCCGAGCCACGGTCAGCCAATCGTCCAATACGAATCCAGCGGCCTCGGTGCCGCAGCGTACCGGGCACTCGCGAAGGAGTTTCTCGCCCGCGAGTCCGCGCCGACTCAGGAGGCCCAAGCTTGATGAATTCCCCGGAACGTTCGCTGCCACCGGAACGGACTTGGTGGATAATCTGGTTCGCGCTTCTTTCCGGACCATTCGTCATTTTTTCAGTCGTCCCCTCACCCAAGTCTCCCGATCTCGCAAACGTCATGCCGTGGCAAATTGCGCTCGTTCCGCTGGTAGTCATTGGCGCAATCCGGTGGGCGATTCTGCCGAAAGTTCGCAATGGCATGCAGGGATTTGCCTTGTTCATAGCCGGGCTCGCGCTGGGCGAGATTCCGTCGCTCCTGGGCGTTTTGTTGTTCCCGGAAATGAAGCGTGAACTTTTCTTCCTCACGACGCTCGCCATGGCGCAGTTCGTTCCGATGTTTTCCAGGCGTTTCTACAGCGAAAAATGAAAGCGTCACGCGGCCTCCTTAGCGTCATCCTCGCGGCCCTTCTCACGCATTACCTTCGAGCGGATATCTCACAACAGGATGCCCGATTTGAAAAACTGCCCGAGCCCACAGGCGCGCTGCCGTCAGGCGCACTTGAAGGCATGGCGCGAGCGCTCGCGCGGACCAATCCGCTGGGCTTCGCCGAGTGGAAGGAGGTAAAGGACGGACCAACGAAGGCAATCAACAACGTGCTGCGCCTCGCGACACGGAAAGCGGTGGATAAACCGTGGCAGCTTCAGACCACTGCCCGCGTTTACATGCCGGTCAAGAAGGGCGACATGCTGCTGGCCATCTTTTACGCGCGCGGTGAATTCATGCCGTCGGATCGAGCAGAATGCCACTTCGTCTTCGAACAGGCACGCGAACCGTGGCGCAAATCCGTTACCCACCGAGTCGATGTGGAAAAGGACTGGCAGAAGTTTTACGTCCCGTTTCTAGCCGTCGATGATTACGAACCCGGTACGGCGCAGGTGAGTTTCCATGCGGGATTCGGCCAGCAGATTATCCAAATCGCCGACCTGCGCGTTTTGAATTTCGCGAAGACGGTCAAATACGGAGATCTGCCGTACACTCCGCTTACCTATCGGGGACGCGCTGATTCTGCCGAGTGGCGCGCCGAAGCCGAGAAACGAATCGAGGATTACCGGAAAGCAACGCTCACAATCCGCGTTCACAGTTCCAAGGGAAAGAGCATTCCCGGCGCAGAGGTTCGCATCCGTCAGGTCCGGCACGCGTACGGGTTCGGCAGCGCAATCGATTCCGCTGCGTTGCTCGCACAATCCGAAGACGGCGAGATCTACCGCGACATCGTCGTGTCTTCATTTAACAAGGTCACTCTCGAGAACGACCTCAAATGGCCCCAGTGGGAGGAATCGCGCCAAAAGGCCCTTGATGCACTTGCGTGGACGACTGAGAAAAACATCCCCGTCCGCGGTCATGTCCTGCTTTGGCCCGGCTGGAAAAACCTGCCGAAGGATCTCGCCGACCTCGCCGCAGACCCGGCGAAACTCAAAGCTCGCATCCTCGCTCACATCCGAGAGATCGCCACCGCCACCAAGGGACTTGTAACGGACTGGGACGTCGTGAATGAGCCTTACAGCAATACCGACGTCCAAAAAGTCCTCGGCGACTCAATCCTCATCGATGCATTCAAAACCGCACGCGAAGTCGATCCAAAAGCCCGGCTTTTCATCAACGATTACGGCATCCTTTCCCACGGTGGAAACGACACCGAACATCAGGATGCCTACTTCAAAACCATCCAGACCCTGAAAGCCGCAGGAGCTCCCATCGGCGGAATCGGCATGCAGGGACACTTCGATGAGCAACTCACCTCACCCGCCAGAGTCTGGGAGATCCTGGATCGCTTCGCTGCGTTCGGCATTCCGATTCACATCACGGAACACGATATCAACGTATGGGACGAGGAGGCGTGGGCGGACTACACGCGCGATTTTATGACTGCGTGTTTTGCGCATCCCGCAACCTCCGCATTTATCACATGGGGCTTTTGGGAAGGACGTCATTGGATTCCGAACGCCGCGTACTGGAGCAAAGACTGGCAGCCCCGTCCTGCGGCAAAAGTGTGGTACGAGCTCGTCTTTAAGAAGTGGTGGACCAACGTCCGAAGCTGGACCGATTACCGCGGCCGCACCAAGGTGAAGGGCTTCCTCGGCGACTACATCATCGAGGTCAAATACGGCACGATGAAAACCGAGAAGCCTTTCACGCTGAAGCGCGGAGGTGACTACGTGGAGATTGAACTCCGTCCGCAACCGAAGGAAGTCGCGCCCACTGCCCCGACTGGAGAACCAGCCGGCAGCACCGCGCCTCAATCATCGCCCGCCGCGAAGGCCGTGCCCGCAAAGCCTGCCAAGCCCACAGGAAAGCCCGTAAAAAAGTAAACCCTCGCAATTCCTCCTGCACCTGACCTCGCGTCGTGCGGAGGGTTTTGAGGAATTGCTTGTCAGTGCGGCTCACTTTCCCTCTTTTCCCGCCGACAAATTCCATGGCAGCCAACTATACCGAAGCCAGCATCAAGACACTCAGCTCACTGGAGCACATCCGACTCCGCCCCGGCATGTACATCGGGCGACTCGGAAACGGCAACCAGGCGGAGGATGGCATTTACGTTCTTCTGAAGGAGACTATCGATAACTCGATCGATGAGTTCATGATGGGTCAGGGCAAGCGAATCGAGGTCGAGATCACCGAACGCAGCGTGAAGGTGCGCGACTACGGGCGCGGCATCCCGCTCGGGAAGCTCGTGGACTGCGTCTCGATCATCAACACGGGCGCGAAATACGACAGTGAGACCTTTCAAAAGGCGGTCGGACTTAATGGCGTCGGGCAGAAGGCCGTGAACGCGCTCTCGCTCACCTACCGCGCGCAGGCGATCCGCGAGGGCGAGACGAAGGTCGTCGAGTTTGAAAAGGGAAAGCTCAAGTCGCAGTCGCGCGTGACGAAGACGGACGAGCGCAACGGCACGCTCATTGAGTTCACGCCCGACGAGGCGCTCTTCGGCAAGGACTTCAAATTCCGCATGGAGTTCATCGAGGACATGCTCTGGAACTACGCGTTCCTCAACCGAGGCCTCACGCTCACGCTGAATGGCAAGCCCTTCAAATCCGCAAACGGCCTGAAGGATCTGCTCGCGAAGGAACTCAGCGGCGAGCCGCTTTACCCAATCATCCATCTAGAGGGTGAGGACATCGAAATCGCCGTCACGCACGGCAACCACTACGGCGAGGAATACTGGTCCTTCGTGAACGGCCAGCACACCACGATGGGCGGCACGCATCTCGCCGCATTCCGCGAGGCATTCGTCGCGACGTTGCGCAATCATTTCAAAAAAGAGTTCGACGCCGCGGACGTGCGCCAGTCCATCGACGCGGCCATCGTCGTGCGCGTGCAGGAGCCTGTCTTTGAGTCGCAGACGAAGACGAAACTCGGCTCCACCGAGGTCGGGCCAAAGGGGCCAACCATCAAGGAATTCGTCGGCAAGTTCGTGCAGCAAGCGCTCGACACCTACCTGCACAAAAACCGCGAGACCGCCGAAATCATCCGCAAGAAAATCGAGGAGAACGAACACGAGCGGAAGGAACTCGCCGGCATCCGCAACATCGCCAAGGAGCGCGCGAAGAAAGCATCGCTCCACAACCGCAAGCTGCGCGACTGCCGCCTGCATCTCGGCGACAAAAACCCGCGCGCCGAGGAGAGCACGCTCTTCATCGTCGAGGGCGACTCCGCCGCCGGCTCACTCACCTCCACGCGCGACGTGCAAACGCAGGCCGTCTTCGCACTGAAAGGCAAACCGCTCAACACCTACGGCCTCACGAAGAAAGTCATCTACGAGAACGAGGAATTTCACCTCCTCCAGGCCGCGCTGAACATCGAGGACGGACTCGACGGCCTGCGCTACAACAAGATCGTCATCGCCACCGACGCCGACGTGGACGGCATGCACATCCGCCTGCTGCTGCTCTCGTTCTTCCTGCAATTCGTCCCCGACGTCATCCGCAACAACCACCTCTTCATCCTCCAGACGCCGCTTTTCCGCGTGCGGAACAAAAAGATCACGAAGTATTGCTACAGCGAGCAGGAAAAACAGGCCGCAGTTGCCGCGCTCGGTGCCAGCCACGAAATCACACGCTTCAAAGGTCTCGGCGAAATCTCCGCCGGCGAGTTCAAGGATTTCATCGGCGAAAACATCCGCCTCGACCCCGTTAATCTGCACCACCTCTACAGTTCCGACGAACTGCTCTCCTTCTTCATGGGCAAGAACACCCAGGAACGGCAGGAGTTCATCATCGAGAATCTGAGGGTTGAAAAGGACCTCATCGAAGCCTGACCTCCCGCGCGTCACACCCACCATCTTTGTAATTTCGTAAATGCCAAAACGTCCAAGTAAGCCGACAGGCAAACCATCGAAGAAGCCGATAGTAGCAGCACAGTCCGAACTGCCACTGCAGGCCGCAACCGCGCCAGAAACCGCCGAGCCCGCAATTGCTCCGGCTCCAGCGAACGAACCTGCGCCCGAAACCGCGGCGGATCAAAATCCGGATGCGATTGTTGCTGCTGGAATGACGCCAAAACGCAAAGAGGGCGAGAAGGTGCAAAACGAGCAGGCTCCCCTCGCTGTCGCTTATCGGAACTGGTTCCTCGACTACGCGAGCTACGTCATTCTCGACCGAGCCGTTCCGCATATTGATGACGGTCTGAAGCCCGTACAGCGCCGCGTGTTGCATACGCTTTGGGAAATGGACGACGGCCGTTTCCACAAGGTCGCCAATGTCGTCGGTGCGACGATGAAATTGCACCCGCATGGCGACGCGTCCATCGGCGCCGCGCTTGTATCCATCGGTCAACGGGGCTGGCTTATTGAGGGACAGGGAAACTTCGGAAACATCTACACCGGCGATGATGCGGCCGCTCCGCGTTACATCGAGGCGCGCCTTACGCCGTTTGCGAGGGACGTGCTCTTTAATCCGAAGACGACCACATGGCAGCTCAGCTACGATGGCCGCACAAAGGAACCTGTCACCCTGCCCGCGAAATTCCCCATCGTGTTGCTCGAAGGCGCGGACGGCATCGCCGTCGGACTTTCGACCAAAATTCTGCCGCACAATTTCAACGACCTCTGCCGCGCCGCGATCAATCATCTGCAGGGAAAGAATTTCCGCATTCTCCCGGATTTCCCCACCGGCGGCACGGCAGATTTCACCGAGTACAACGACGGCGAGCGCGGAGGAAAGGTGAAGGTTCGCGCCAAGATCGAGGTTCGCTCGAAGTATCTGCTCGCGGTCACCGAGTTGCCGTACGGTGTCACGACGGTGTCGCTCATTGAATCGATCCTCGCAGCGAATGCGAAAGGAAAAATCAAGATCCGGCACGTCGATGACAACACGGCGGACAAGGTCGAAATCCTCATCCATCTGCCGCAGGGCGCGGATCCCGAGAAGGTCGTCCAGCAGCTGTATGTCTTCACGAGCTGCCAGGTTCAGCTCAATCCAGCTGCGTGCGTCATCGTTCGCAATCCGGAGACCGGCGACGACAAGCCGCATTTCCTCGGCGTGCGCGAAATCCTGAAAGCAAGCGCGGAGGCGACGAAGGAACTGCTGAAGCGCGAACTGGAAATCAAACTCGGCGAACTCGAGCAACAGTGGCACTGGGATTCGCTCGAGCGCATTTTCATCGAGGAGCGCATCTACCGGAACATCGAGAAATCGAAGACATGGGAGAGCGTGCTGGAGGAAATCCGCAAAGGTCTCGCGCCTTTCATCAAAACGCTGCGGCGCGAGGTCACGGAGGACGACATCGTGCGACTCACGGAAATCCGCATCAAACGCATCTCGGCTTACAACCGTTTCAAGGCCGACGAAGCGATGAAGAAGATCGAGTCCGACATCGCGGAGACGAAAAAGAACCTCAAGAATCTCACCGCGTATGCAGTCGCGTGGTTTGAAATGCTCCAGGAAAAATACGGCAAGGGCCACAAGCGCCGCACGAGCTACGACGAGATCGAGCAGATCGATGCGAGCGCCGTGGTCTCCGCAAATCAACGCCTCTACGTCAACCGCACGGACGGCTTCATCGGCCTGAACTGGCGCCAGCACGAATTCGTGCAGGAGTGCACAATCCTCGACAGTGTGCTCACGATAATGAAAGACGGCACGCTGAAGGTCGCGAAGGTCGCCGACAAAGTCTTCATGGGCCGCGAAATCATCCACGTCGCGATCTGGCCGAAAGACGGCGACACAAACTTCTACACGATGGTCTACCAAGACGGCGAAACCGGAAAGGCGTTCGCGAAGAAGTTCCAAATTGGCGGACTCTCGCGAGACAAGCTCTACCCACTCGCGAAAAGCGAGAGCTCGAAAGTAGTCTTCATGCACATCGCCGCCACCGAAAAAGACATGCCTAAATCCCTGCGCGTTTTACTGGATGGTCGCAGCGGCGCCCGGGTTCGGGAATTGGATTTCGACCTAAGTGAACTGCCCGTGAGTGGGCGAAACGCCAAGGGTGTGACCGTCTCAAAATGGACGGTGAAAGACGTGAAACCCGTGGACGAAGGGCGCCAAGGAAAAGGCCGGTAGTCGAATCACTCGAATCTACTTCGCTTCGACCGGTTCGGGCGCGGTAATTCCGGTATCCACAATCGTCGCAGTGCAGATGGCGATTTCCACGCGATCCTTTGGCTCGCGGAGTTTGTGGAAGCTGAGCAATACTGGCTGCCCGCTGGTGGCGCTCTTGGTCTCGGTTGTTTTTACCGTCTGAAAACGCGGCTTCTCGACGGAGACTTTGTGCGTGGGTGAGACTTCCATCACGCTCTTCTCCGTCCCGAGAAACATCGTATTCTGCAACGCGAAGGTGAATTGAACCCGCTTTCCATCGGCGGCAATCGTCGGCTCGACCTGGAAGGAAATGCCTGCGTTTTTCACCTCAAATGAAGTCGGAACTCCACCGACCAGCTTCAAGTCACCCTCGAGGCGGACGGTGTGTTTCTTTTTGTCGGCCTTGGTTTCAGCGGGCTTTCCATCCACGAGCTTCGGCGCAGCATCGTTCGACTCCGGAGCCGATGGCGTGGGCACATCGGCTGGGTCTTCCGGGACTTCTAGTAGTATGGAAGGCGGCTCGAATTCCGATGGGTAACGAATCTCATCAATATTCTCCACGACGGCCTGCTGCCCGGATGGCGTCGTGAGTGTTGGCCAATCGACGAGTTCCACGTCCTTGCCCAGACCGGCGATCAGCTTTTCCTGGGCAGCGGCGACTTTCGCCGGGTCGCGGAGATCCTGTGAAATCGCGGCTGCGCCCGCCACGGGGATCCGGACGATGAGCACATCGAACCGGACTTCCTTCATGGTTTCTGCGGCAAATAGCGAGTGTGTGAGAATGAGAAATGCGGCGAGTCGTTTCATGGCTTTTGATGGGTAAACTGAACGTGGTTGGTTTTGATTCGGACAATGGTAATCTCGACGTCGTTGAACGGCGCAGGACGTTTGTGGAAGGCCTGAAGCACCCACTTTCCAACGGGGAGCGCGCGGTTCTCGGTGGTCTTTTGCGTCGCGGACTTCGGTTGGTAATCGTAAACGCGCTCGCCTTGCGGCTCGACAGCTTTCAAGCGCCGGGTGAATCCACTCCAACCGACCTCGTGCATGCTGAGGTTTAACATCACGGATGCGTCTTTCTCTCCAACGCTGCCTGATTCGGATTGAATCGTGGAACCGGTGTTCCGGACTTCGAAAGTCGTTTGGGGCACGGCGGGTAAATTGAAAGGCGAACTGTACGGCTGCGGTGGACCATGGAAGCCGCTGATGATTTTCCGCACACGAGCTGTTGCAATTCGCAGCTCTCGCTGCCTCGTGGCCGTATCCATGAGAGCCAAAACCCGTCCCGGCGGTTCAAACTCAGTCGGATACCGAAATTCAATTATATTCTCCTGCACGTTCTGCTGATTTGGCACAGATGGAAGACTCGCGCACAGCGACAGCGTGGCTTTGCTGTCGCGCATCATGGCGTTCAGCACCTCCGACGGATCCCTCTTTTCCCTCGTTATTGCGATTCTTGCGCGCGTACCGTCTTCGACTGTGAGCCGATAGCGCCGCACATCCATCCTGCTGGATTGCTTGACCTCGTTTCCACCCTCTGACGACGCAGAAACCCCGATTTGCGCGGTCTTCATGGTGACAATTTGCAATTCCATTTGTCCCGGCACATCGGCGGCAACGAAGGAGCCTGTCAGGTGAGGCAGTCCACTCTTCATCACAACATCCGCGCTGCTCCGAAGGACGAGAAAATTCGGCTGCTCGACATAGTATTTGAGCCCGTCAGCGCGCACTCCGTACTCGTAGCGAAGGTCCCCCAGATGGCGAACATGCACGCAAGCTACCCGGCCCGAGAGAATCAGCCCATCCGCAGCAACCTCCATTTCATACTGGAGTGCAGTGCCTGTGTTTCTGACATCCATAACCGTGCGCACAGCAGGAATCGCCAATCCGCTGGTCGCCTGCGGTGCGAACTGCGGATTCGGCGCTTCAAATTCCGTGGGATACCGGTGTTCCTCGATATGCTCGATAGTCTGCAGCACCCCGCTCACGCCTTTCCCGAAAACCTCTGTCACGACCGTCGCCTCGCCCTTTTGAAGCAGCCGAGCGAGGGTATTCATCGCATCTGGTGTTGTGCGTTCTTCTGAGAATTGCTCCACGATTTCGACTCCTGCGCGCACCGGCACTCGTACGATACGAAACTCCGTGGCCACGTTCCACTCGGCCAGCACGCGACTGCACAGCAGCATCGCGACGAAGATCAGCGTTCTGGAAATGCGCGCGCTCATTTCGCAGTTGGCGTCGTCCACGCGCGGAGGACGAAGATTTCCGTCTCCGCTGGTTTCTCGGGCACGGCGTACGTGCCAAGCAGCGTGCGCGACCCTTTGGGTATCGCGAGTTCACTTGTGCCACGATTTGCGGCGAACCGCGGCTCCTTGATGGTCACTTTTGAGTTATCCGGCAGCCGCGCGGCCTCGAATTCCTTCCATCCAAGGAAGCGCACATGGGAATGATCCAGCTTCAAGCGAATCACGCTTCCATCCGCGCTCGCAGTCGCTTCCGAGGAAAAAAGCACGCCGACATCGCGCTTTTCAAAGCTCGATGGATTCACAGCGACTGCGGGCACTTTGCCGCCGCCGATCGGCTCCGGTTGATCCCATTCCGTCGCGTAGCTCAATTCTTCGACCTGCTTCGCTTCCGCCTTGGTGCCACTATCGCTCTTGGTAGCAAGCCTTGCTTCCAAGCGCGCAGTCCCCTTCTCCACGAGCTGCTCGACCTTCGCAAAAGCCGCTTCGATTTTCGCATCGTCGCGGAGGTCCGGCAGCAGATTCGCAGCCTCCATTTTCGGCAAGACGACCACGGTCAGCTCCGTATGAACGTTCCAGTTCGCACGCGCGCAAAACACGCCAAGCAAGAAAGTAGCGATGAACTGGATGGCGAACTTCATGGAGCGATATGACGCGCGAACTGCAGGATGAATTCAACCTTTGACTCATGAATTTGCCGTGCCTCGCGAACGCCGCAGAATATCCTCTACAATTCCGTCGTGACGCAGGTGGTAAGGGAGTCAAATTCTTCGCCCGAAATATGCGCATCCTTTTTCCACTGCTCGCCGTCGCCACCCTGGCTCAAGCGGAGCCTCTCTCTCCAGAGTTGGCGCTGCTCAGTGCCGAAGCGCGCGGTGTCCTCGCGCACAACTGCACAAAATGCCACGGCCAGCATAAACAGAAAGGCGGTCTCCGTCTGGATCTCCGCGATGCGGCGATGAAGGGCGGCGAGAGCGGGGCCGCCATCAAGGCCGGCAAACCGGACGAAAGCGAACTGCTCCGCCGCGTGATGCTGCCGAAGGACGACGACGAAATCATGCCGCCGGAGAAGGGGCCGCTCGATCCGAAAGACGCCGCGACTTTGAGAAAATGGATCGCCGCAGGCGCGCCGTGGCCGGAAGGCGAAACCGCTGGAATTGTTTTTCAGCGCGCTCCGATTGCACCGCGCACGCCGCCATTTCCGGCGGGAACCGAGAACCTGGAGAACCCGGTCGATAAGTTCGTGGACGCCTACTTCCGCGAGAAACAAATCGCATGGCCGGCAATCGTGGACGACCGCACGTTCCTCCGCCGCGCGTCGCTCGATGTGATCGGCCTTCTTCCCGACTGGCGGGAAGTCGCGGCATTCGACGGCAATCGCGCGAAAGCCGTGGATGCACTGCTGGCGCGCAAGCAGGACTACGCCGCACACTGGCTCACGTTTTGGAACGATGCTCTCCGCAACGATTACAGCGGCGTCGGCTACATCGATGGCGGTCGCTCGCAAATCTCGCAATGGCTGCATCGCGCACTCTCGACCGACATGCCTTACGATCAGTTTGTGCGCGAACTCGTGACGCAGGTTCCGGGTGCGGAGGGATTCATCAAGGGCATCAAATGGCGCGGTGATGTCAGCGCCGGACAACGGGTGGAATTACAGGCTGCCGAGGGAATCGGCCAGGTGTTTCTCGGCGTAAACGTGAAATGCGCATCGTGCCACGACAGCTTCATCTCAGACTACACGCTGAAGGATTCCCACGCGCTAGCCGCGGTGTTTTCCGACAAGCCGCTCGATATGTTCCGCTGCGACAAGCCAACGGGAGAAAAGGCGGCGGCAGCGTTTTTCTGGCCGGAGCTCGGCAGCATCAAAGCCGACGCACCAAAAGCCGAGAAGCGCGCGCAGCTCGCGGCGATTCTCACGAAAAAGGAAAACGGCCGTCTTGCGCGGGTGATGGTGAACCGCCTGTGGACCGCGTGCTTTGGCCGTGGTTTGTGCGAGCCCGTGGACGCTTTGGACAATCCGCCATGGAGTCGCGACCTGCTCGACTGGCTGGCGGCGGATTTTGCGGCAAATGGATACCGCGTCACGCGAACCCTCAAACTCATCCTCACGTCGCGCGCCTACCAGCTCCACGCCGTGGAAATCGAAAACGCGGACGATCTCGCGAAGTCGTCGTTTGTATTCCGCGGACCGGTGGTGCGACGCCTCAGCGCAGAGCAGTTCACCGATGCACTGAGCCGGATTGCAGCGCCGCTTTACCGCAAGCGCGCTTTCATCCCGGGCGACAAGGGCGGTGCGGCCTTTGCAGCAGGCGCGCAGTGGATTTGGCACGATGAAGCCGATGGAAACATCAACGCCTTCCCGCAGGGGAAACGGTATTTCCGTGCTGCGGTGGAATTCCCGAAAGGCCGCAAACCGAGACTCGCACGCGTGGTCGGCACCGCGGACAACACGCTTGTTTGCTTCGTCAACGGACGGCAGGTGCTGGACAACAAGGATTGGGACAAAGCTTCCGACGCCGATGCAACCGAAGCCGTCGCCGGCGCAACGGGAATCACCGTGGCCGTGGAAGCCGACAACATCGCGCCCGGCGCCGCGGGCTTGCGACTGGCGATTGCCGTTTGGTTTGAGGGAACGAAGACGCCGCTCGTGCTGGCGACCGGCCCGGGATGGCGAAGCATCGACAAGGCACCAAGAGGCTGGGAAGCCCTGGATTTGGACGATTCACAATGGACTCCCGCAATCACGCTCGGACCCGAGGGGCTTCCGTGGGGCGGCGTCAACGGGTTTACATTGAATGAGCAAAGCGGCCTCGTCCGCGCTGCGTTTGTCGATAATGATCCGCTGCAAGCGGTGATGGGGCGCCCCATCCGGGATCAGATCAACATGAGCCGCCCCACGCAGGCGACGCTGCTGCAAGCACTCACATTCACGAATGGCAAAACCGTCTCGACTCTGCTCGATAAGGCCGGGGCGCAGTGGACGACGAGATTCCCGGATGCTAAAGCGCGCCTGACCGCGATTTATCAGGCGGCCCTGCTCCGCGAACCGCGCGAAGACGAATTCGCTTTCGCCGCCGCGGCGCCTGCCGATCTGCTGTGGTCGGTCCTGCTGCTTCCTGAATTTCAACTCATCCGCTAAAACAGATTCATGAACACACGCCGCGTATTTCTTCAGCAACTCTCCGCCGCATCACTCGCCGCGATGACAACCGCTGCGCCACGGCGGATGTTTGCCGCATCGGAAAAACCAAAGGCGACCGCCGATACGGTCATCCTGCTCTGGATGGCAGGAGGCATGGCGCACACCGAGACATTTGATCCGAAGCGCTACACGCCATTTGCGGTCGATATCGAGACGAGCAGCGTTCTCTCGACCTTCGAGTCCAAGCCAACCGCGCTCGATGGCATCCATTTTTCCGACGGCCTGCAGGAGATCGGCAGCGTGATGGATCGCGGGACACTTATCCGCTCGCACGTCGTCGCAGACATGGGACGCATCCTGCATTCGCGGCATCAGTATCACTGGCACACATGCTACGAGCCGCCCCAAAGCGTCGCCGCACCGCACCTCGGCGCATGGATCGCCAAGGAACTCGGACCGAAGAATCCTGTCATTCCGCCATTCATCGTCATCGGGCAGCGTTTTGATCGCGGAGAAAAAGAGGAGCTCAAGGCAGCGCACACCGCCGGATTTCTCGGCAGCGAATACGGGCCATTCATCGTGGAGGAACCAACCGCCGCGCTTGATACCGTGCGCCCGCCGGCCGGGATGACGCCGGAGCGATTTGAAGCGCGGCAGGCACTTTACCGCGAGATGCTGAAAAAGAGCGGCGTCGTATCGAAGTCGATCGACTACCAGCAGGAATCGCTGCTTCGCTCAATGGAGCAGGCCTATGCGTTGCTCCGCTCGCCGCAGGCCGCGGCGTTTGATTTGGCCAAGGAGAAAAAGGAATCCTACGACGCATACAACACCGGGCGCTTCGGCCTCGGCTGCCTCCTCGCGCGGCGTCTCACGGAAGCAGGCGCGCGCTTTATCGAGGTCACTTCGGAATACATTCCGTTCGAGTATTGGGACACGCACAAGAACGGCCACGACACCCTGGTGAAGATGAAGGAGCAGATCGACCGCCCCATCGCGCAACTCGTCCGCGATCTCGATGAACGCGGGTTGCTCGACCGGACCATGATCATTCTCGCCAGCGAATTCAGCCGCGATGCGATGCTCGAAGGCGCTGCCGAAAATCCTGCGGAGCAAGGCCAGGATCAAAAGAAACTGCCGGACCGCATGAAGGAGAAGCAGCACTACGGAATGCACCGTCACTTCACCGGCGCGGGCTCGGTGCTTATGTTTGGCGGCGGTGTGAAGCGCGGCTACGTGCACGGAAAGACCGCGGACGAGCGGCCGTGCAAGGCCATCGAAAAACCGGTGACCATCGGAAACATTCACCAGACGATGTATCACGCGCTCGGGATCAGCGCCGAGACTCACTACGAAATCGAAGGCCGCCCGTTCTACACCACGCCGGATGGCAAATCGCCGCACGTGCCGGAGCTGCTCGCCCGCGGGTGAAGCGACTTAATCTCCGAATCCCACCCACTTTTGCGCGAGCAGCGGAATCGACGCGATGCCGGCGAAAAGAAACGCGCCCGCGACAAAGCGCCGTTTGCGCAGCAGCCGGATCCACGCGAGCACCGGCGGCACGAGCAGTGGAGCCCAGAATGCCGACGGCCATTGCGTGAGCATCACACCGAGACTCGCCATCCCCAGACACACGAGCCCCGCGGAGAGCGATTTCTCGCCGAGATTGTAGCGCAGACGCATCCAGCTCCATCGCATGATCGCGGGAAACTCCGGAGCCGGCGGCGTTCCGTCCGGCGGCGGCACGCCGGGGTCGAGCGCCTCGGCGAGCGGCAGCCAGTTTGAGTTCCCGGCGATTTGCACGAAGTCTCCGCGCGTGAGCTGGTGCGCGTGAGCCATGCGGGCAATCGTGCGAATCGAAAGCGGACCCATAATCGCGCCCGTCCGCAGAATGTAGTAAAACGCCTCGCGCTCCGTTTCGTCGGGCGGTGTTACGATTTCCGAAGGGTTCGGGATAAAGACCGGCGCTGGAATGTCGGGATCCATCAAATTCAAGTCGCGAATCTGCGCACGAACCAGCCGATGTCCACTGAATTGCCGCTATTTGGCAAAAAGCGCGTAGCGCTGTCCGGGAAGCGGCTTTGCAAGGCGTTTCAATTCGAGCTTCAGCAGCGTCGTGCTCACTTTATACGCCGGCAGGCGCGTGGCTGCGCACAATTCATCGAGCGACAGCTCGCCCACCTGCAATGCATTCAGCAAAAGTGTTTCGTCCTGCGTAAGGCTCGGCTGCGCGTGCACGGCGAGCTCGGCCTGGACAGGACGCCCGGCATCCTCGCGGCGCGGCTGGCGGGTCGTGCGGCGGTCACTGAGTTCCTCCAGAACGTCCTCGGCACCGGTGATCAATTTCGCGCCGGTCTGGATCAGCCTATTGGAACCCGCGCTCGTCGGACGATCAATCGGCCCCGGGACAGCAAACACGCTGCGCCCCTGCTCCATCGCCTGATTCGCCGTAATCAGCGCGCCACTGTTCAGCCCCGCTTCCACCACCACCAGCCCGCGGGACCAGCCTGCGACGATTCGATTCCGATACGGAAACGTCTGCCGATCCGCCGGTCGCGCCATCGGATACTCGCTAATCACCGCGCCGCTCTCCGCGATCTTCTCCGCGAGCCCGCGATTCTCCGGCGGGTAAAGCTTTTCGAGCCCGCTGCCGATCACCGCAATCGTGCGCCCTTTCGCAGCCAGCGCGCCCTGATGCGCCGCCGTATCGATCCCGCGCGCCAGACCGCTCACCACGGTGTAACCCGCATACGCAAACTGAAAGCCGAGCTTCCTCGCGCACTCCGTTCCGTAGTGCGTCACATTTCGCGAACCCACCACGCCGATCGCATGCGCATCCGTCACTCGCAAATCCCCCCACACATACAAAACAAACGGCGGATTCACGATGCCCCGAAGCGTCTCCGGATACTCCGGCGAGCTCCACGTGATGACCCGCGCCCCGAAATCCGCGATCCGTTTCAGCTCCCCCGCCAGATCCACACTCTCCTCCCACCCCGCAATCGCCGCAGCCGTATCCGGCCCGATGCCATTCACCGAAGCGAGCGCGTTCTTCCCCGACTGCAAAATAATCTCCGGACTCCCGAGCGCCACCAACAGCGCACGAAGCCGGATTGGGCCGAGTCCGGGGACCATGTTCAGCGCGATGCATGCTTCGATTTCAGTCACGCGCGGCTTGTAGAGCATTCCCGCGCAAAGGTCCATCGGCCTTCACCGCATGCCGGGCAAAAAACCACGCGGCCAGATCCGATGACACATCACGAAATCCACCATCCGCGGGGAGACCCCCGACGTGTCGCTTTCACGACTCGGCTGCACGATTTGAAAAATACCCTGCTAAAGCATCCACCTGTCCTGACGCGGAATCCCATGGCTCCGGCGCTGCATTCGTTCTTCCTGAAATCGAATCATGGCTCAAAAGTTTGCCATCAAGCACATCAAACATCACCCCCACCCTGCCCGTCAATGCATCCAGTTCATCAGGCATTATATTCATCCGAAACGACAGCGCTTTTACAGGTTCGATTGCCTTACTAGCCTCATCCGATACTGCATCTATTGATTCGGCTGCTGTATGTACTATCTTTTTTTGCCTCCGGATTCCGTTGTTACACTGATAGACTCAATTCTTTTGCTTCTATCTTCTGTGTTTCTGTTTACATCCTCTGTTGCTACGCTTCTATCGTCAGTCTTGCCGTCTTTTGCCTCCGTGTGCCTGCTATCATACGCGGTGTCTCCGTCGCCCGATTCAGTTTGTGTTGCTCTCGATTTCATGCTTACGTCTTTGGATTGAACTGTTTCTTCAACGGCTGAGATGGCTGAACTGAAGGAACCACTCTTTTACCTGATGAATGCGATGACTCACACAACGGAGGTGCTTTGCGTATGACTGGATCCACTGATTCTACCGTTCGAGGCAGCAGTGCCGTGTCCGGAACCAGCAGTCCTGCCTTCCTGGAGCCACCGATGCCGCTAAGCAAGCTTTGCTCCGTCCTGGGCGAGATGACGCGGTGGAAGATTTTGCGCGAGCTGGCGAAAGGTGAGCCGCTTCCGGTGAAAGAACTGGCGCGGCGGACGGGCCGGTCGTCGGATGTCGCGCAAAAGCATCTGGCGATGCTCAAGGAGGCGAAGATCGTCGTTCAGGGTTATGGCCGCCTGTATAAACTCGCGCCCGGAATTCAGCCGGAACCGGGGGCGGCGGTGCTGGATTTGGGGCACTGTGTGTTGCGTCTGGATTTGCCGGAGTAAGAGCGGGCGGGAGGTTCTCCCGAGACGGGAAAGCCCGATGAAGCGACAAACCGCAAGCGACCCGAGTTTTGAGCGTGAATCCCACCGCCGTGCCGTGGAATGCTGCGCACCATGATTCATGGTTTCAAAGAATGGACGTTGATTTGCGATGCGCTCGGCACCGGTGCGCAGAGCCTCATTATCCGAAAAGGCGGCATCGCCGAGGGTCGCGCAGGCTTTCGATTTCAGCACGATGATTTCCTGCTTTTTCCCACCCTGTTTCACGAACAGGTGGCGAAGCTCAAACTCCCACCCGAAACTCCCCTGCCCGCGCCGCGCGAGGACGGAAGTCATGCCGTGCAATTCCGCGTCCGCGTGGAATGGACGCGTGATGTTTCGGACTGGGCGGTGGTGGAGAAACTCGCGCCGTTTCACCTTTGGCAGGATTCCGAGTTGCGCAAACGCTTCCACTACGAGGAGGAAAAGGGTCGCACGGGATTGAGCGTGGCATTCGTGCGGGTTCGCAGGCTCTCGCAGCCGTTCATTTTCCCGGATTCGCCGAAATACGGCGGATGCCGTTCGTGGATTCAGCTCCCCGATTTGCCGGCCGAGATTACCGAGGCTCCCGTCCTCGACGACGCCACAAACGCATCCCGCGAGCGCGAGATACTCGCGGTACTGAGCTGAGTTGCCGCCGGTTTAAACCAGCCGGAATCGCGCGAGGTCCTGCGTGTCGATCATCCCGATGGGACGGTTCGCTGAATCGACGACGACAAGGTCATCGATGCGATGTTTCTCGAGAATATGCAGCACCTCCACGGCGAGGCTGCCGGCCCCGATGGTGATCGGCTTTTTCGTGAGGAAGGGCTCGACCACGAGATCCAGAAGGTCCGGGTGCGTCGCCAGTCGCCGGGCGAAGTCACCTTGCGTGAAGATTCCCGCCAGCGTGCTGTCACCCGCGAGTGCCACGGCGCATCCGGCACGGCGTTTCGCGATTTCCAGGAGCACCTCGCGGACAATCATTTCCGGACGCACGAGCGCCATTTGCTCGGTGGGCCGCATGATTTGTTCGACGGTGAGCAGAAGCGTGCGCCCGAGTTTTCCACCGGGATGAAAGCGTGCGAAATCCTCGCGGGTGAATCCCCTCGCCTCCAGCAGCGCCATGGCGAGCGCATCTCCGAGAATGAGCATCGCCGTCGTGCTCGCAGTCGGCGCGAGTTCCAGCGGACACGCCTCGCGCGCAACTCCGGAGTTCAGATGAATGTGAGCGCTGCGCCCGAGGAACGAAGCGGGATTCCCCGTGATTGAAATAATCTTCACGTCACCGCGCGCGAGCGCTGGAAATACGGACACAAGCTCGTCCGTCTCGCCGCTATTGCTGAGGAACAGAACGACATCACCATCACTCACGATTCCCAGATCGCCGTGGAGCGCATTCATCGCATCGAGCATCACAGCCGGAGTTCCCGTGCTGGTGAGCGTAGCGGCGATTTTTCCACCAATGAGCCCGCTTTTTCCGACCCCCACCACAACGACTTTCCCCCTGCGCGCAGCAGCATCCCGAATGGCTTCCACGGCGGCAGCGAAGGATTCATCGAGCCTCTCGCCCACCACCCGGGCCTCGGCGAGTTCGAGTTCAAACACGCGGCGTCCGCGTGCAATATGTTCGGATGTAGCTTGCGATGGCATCGTCGCTCCGACGATAAGCAAGCCGAGCAAGATGTCGAAAGCCGAATTCTCATCCCGATGAATCCAGTCGTCGCGAGCTACATCGTCACGTTTCTGAAACCGGAGATGCTTCACGTGTACCGGCAGGTCACCGCGCTCCGGCGCTGGAAGAACGTCGTGTTCTGCAAGAAGCGGGAGAACCACGAGCGATTTCCGTTTCCCGATATCCGGCTCGTTCCAAAATCTCCGTTCCATCAACTCCGGCGCTGGTGGCAGAAAAGCGTCCGCGATGAACCAATCACCATTGGCGCTTCGGAATCGCGACGACTCCTCGCGGAGATAGCGGCATCCGGCGCGAAGGTTTTGCACGTCTATTTCGGGCACATCGGAGTCCATTTGCTGCCGATGCTTTCAAAGTGTCCGATCCCCGTGATCGTCAGTTTTCACGGAGCAGACGCGCAGGTGGACCTCGATCGCCCGAAACACGCCGCGGCGACGCGAGAGATGATTTCCATCGCACGACTCATTCTGGTGCGAAGCGAAAGCATCGGCGCCCGTTTGCGCGAAATGGGCTGTCCGCCGGAAAAAATCCGTATCCACCGAACCGGGATTCCGCTCGAGCGAATCGCATACCGGCAACGAACGGCCCCGCCCGACGGAGCGTGGAAATGCCTGCAGGCATGCCGGCTCATTGAGAAAAAGGGACTCGAAACGACCCTGCGTGCGTTTGCTGAATTTCACAGACACTATCCCGCCGCGACGCTCACCATTGCAGGCGAAGGCCCGATGCGGGAGCGAATCCACACCCTCGCCGCGGAGTTGGGAATTGCTTCAGAGATTTGCACACCGGGCTTTCTCACGCAGGAAATGCTCGGCGCGCTGCTCGCGGAATCGCATTTATTTCTCCACCCGAGCGAACTCGGGCACGACGGCGATCAGGAGGGCGTTCCAAATTCCATGCTGGAAGCCATGGCTGCGGGAATCCCGCCGCTCGCGACATTTCACGGCGGTATTCCTGAAGCGGTGGAAAACGGTATAAGCGGGCTTCTTGTCGCCGAACGCGATTCTGCCGGGCTCGCGGAAGCAATGCTCACGCTGGCCTCCGATCCGTCGCGATACGCCGCAATGAGCGCCGCCGCGAGAACGCGTGTGGCGACGCAATTCGATATCACTGCGACCGTCCGGGCTCTGGAAGAGTTTTACGACGAAGCCGCCGGACTCACGACATAAGCTTCGGCGGACGCGGCGGCGGAAGTCGCGTCGCCTCGCCGTGGATCGCGATGATCTGCTGGTGGATTGTCGATTGCTCCCCCAGCGAAAGCCCCGGCGTCCGCAATCGAGCCTCCAGTGCCTGTCGTCGCTTCGTGATGTCGCGACGCTCCAATTCGTGCCAGCAATCCTCAGCGACCACCTTTGCTTCCGCCGGAAGCGGACGCGACATGACCGGCGCGAGCGCAGCCTCCTCGTTCGCAGACAGAGACGATGTGAATGCAGTGACTGACGCCGGATCGTCCGCACGGAACTCGGCACCGAGCACCTTCGCAAGCAGCGCGGATCCCGGCGAGCCGTCATCCAGAACGCGGTCCCATCCCTGTGCCTGCAACCACATCCGCGAGACCGGATGCCTGAGAGCGAGCAGCAACAGCAACTGCTGCCCCTCATCCATTACGATCGGCTCGACCGTTCGGGAATCGAGTTCACCGTCTTCGCTCGTAGACTGAAACTCAGACTTCTTCTTAAGCATTGCCCGCAGCTCCGGCGTACCGACTTCCAGTCGCGTCGCCGCATTGCTCAAAACAGCCTCCAACGTCACAGCATCGGGAATCAGGCTGATGAAATCGGCCAGCTTTCTGGCTGCGGCAACTTTTCCGCGTGGCGAGTTGAAGTCGGGACGTTGCGCCTGACGCGCGATCTGAAAATCGAAGAAGTCCTTCGATTTCGCGATCTGCGCCGCGAAAGCCTCGCCGCCGTACTTTTGAATGAGTGAATCCGGATCTTCGCCCTCAGGCATCTCGGCAATTCGGACGAGAAGATTCTCGCTCAGAAGTTGCGGCAGCGAACGCTCCGCGGCCTTGTCTCCCGCGGCATCGGAATCAAAGCAGAGCACAACCTCATCGACGTAGCGCTTCAGAATACGCGCCTGTCGTTCCGTGAATGCCGTTCCCTGCGGAGCGATCACGTTTTGCACGCCGTTCTCAAACGCCGTAATCAAGTCGATCTGCCCCTCGCAAACGATCGCCTGCTTCTTCTCGATCAGAGCCCGCTTTGATTTATGCAGGCCGAAAAGCACCGCGCCCTTTGTGAACAATGGCGTCTCCGGAGAGTTGACGTATTTCGCAGGACTCTGCTCCGCAAAGAGCACACGTCCGCTGAATGCAATCACCTCGCCGGTGTCATTGCAGATCGGGAACATCACGCGTCCGCGAAACCGATCGAAAATGCGCGCGCCATCCTCCGAGCCTGAAAACAAACCGCTCTCGGATAGTTCATCATGCGTATAGCCGGCGGACTCCGCGTGCCGGAGGAGTCCGTCCCACGAGTCGGGCGCAAACCCGATTTTCCACGCCTTCGCCACATCAGCCGAAAGCCCGCGCTTTTTTAGATACTCCCGCGCATCGCCCGCCGATTTGCCGCGCATGAGCTGCATGTGAAAAAAATCCGCGGCCTCCGCGTGCAACGCGAGCAGACGGCGCCGCATATCCACGCGTGCCATATCCTCCGCACTCATCTGCGCCTCGGGGATTTGAATTCCTGCTCGTTCCGCGAGCTTCCGCACCGCGGCAGGAAACTCGATGTGCTCGTAGTCCATCACAAATCGGAACACCGAACCGCCCGCTCCACAGCCGAAGCATTTGAAAATCTGACGCTGTTGATTGACCGTGAATGACGGCGTACGCTCACGGTGAAACGGGCAGAGTGCCTTGTACATCACGCCCATTCGCTTGAGCGGAAAATACGAGCCGATGACCTCAACGATGTCGTTCGCGGCCGCGACCTGCTCTACGATCTCGTTCGGAATTCCCGCCACGTTTGGACGTCCTCCTAGCGCAGCGCCCGCAATGCGGCCACAGCACGATCGCGTTTTGCGCAAACATCCGCCGCGCAATCCGAACTAACCTGCAAATCGCGAATCAGCCCGTTGTCGAGGCGGTAGACCCAACCGTGCACCGTCAAATCCTGCCCGGCCTCCCACGCCTGTTGCACGATGGTCGTCTCGCAAACATTTGCCACCTGCTCGATGACATTGAGTTCGCAGAGTCGGTCGTGCCGATCCTTCTCGGCGAACGTCTCCAGCAACTCCGCGTGCTTGTTTCTGACGTCCTGAATGTGACGCAGCCAGTTGTCTATCAGGCCGAGTCTCCGATTCGTAAGAGCCGCGAGCACGCCGCCGCAGCCGTAATGCCCAACGACGAGAATGTGTCTGACTTTCAACACTTCGACTGCGAACTGCATGACGGAGAGACAGTTCAAATCGGTATGTACCACCACGTTCGCGACATTGCGGTGGACGAATACCTCACCCGGAAGCAGACCTGTAATCTGGTTCGCAGGCACCCGAGAATCGGAACAGCCAATCCACAAATACTCCGGCGCCTGAACGCCTTTGAGCCGATCAAAAAAGTCCGGCTCCCGAGCATGCATAGCCTCGGACCATGCGCGATTGTTCGCAAGTAGGTGGTTTAAATCGGACATTGCCAGCGTTTATAGCGGAGCGCGGTTCCGGCGCAAGCAGCCCTGTTGCGTAAAGTCAGCCGCGTATGACTGACGACTTTTACCGTGCCCACCGATGGGCGGTTGCAACGGTGCAGGCAATTTCCGCAGCTAATTCCGATGGCGCACGCAGCTTGTAATCGGCAACCCAATCGACGAACTACCAGCACCGTGAAACCGCTATTCTTCCTCGCCGCAATTTCCACCGCCGCAAACGCTGCAGACGCGCCGATTCCCGCGCGTCCGGAATACAATCGCGATGTGCGACCCATTTTGGCGGATGCATGCTTTCGCTGCCACGGCTTCGACAAGGCGACGCGGAAAGCGGACCTTCGTCTTGATGTCCGCGAATCCGCCATCGGGGACCACGACGGAATCCGCGCGATTGTCCCCGGCAAAGTCGAGGAGAGCGAACTTTGGAAACGCCTGCATTCGAAGGACGAGGACGAAGTCATGCCCCCGCCGGATGCCCATCGGCAGCTCACCGCTCGGGACAAGGCGGTCCTAAAGAAATGGATCGAACAAGGTGCCGAATATCAGGCGCACTTCGCTTACATTCCTCCGGCTAAACCTGCGGTTCCAAAAGTGGACATGGGGCCGTGGAAATCCGGTAACCCCGTGGATTCCTTCATTCGCTCTCGCCATTTGGAGGCCGGGCTGGCCCCGGCAAAGGAAGCCGATCGCATCACGCTTGCGAGACGGCTCAGCCTCGATCTTACCGGACTCCCGCCAAAGGCAGAGGAGATCGATGCGTTCGTGAATGACAGTTCTCCAGATGCATACGGGAAACTCGTGGATCGCCTTCTCAGTTCCCCGCATTTCGGTGAACGCATGGCGGTGTGGTGGCTTGATTTGGTGCGTTTCGCCGACACGATCGGATACCATTCCGATAACCCGAAGAACGTCTGGCCGTATCGCGACTACGTCATCCGCGCGTTCAACGAAAACAAGCGCTTTGACCGGTTCACCATCGAGCAACTTGCCGGCGATTTGCTTCCCGATGCCACTCAGGAAACCCGGGTCGCCAGCGCCTACAACCGGCTTATTCTCTCCACCGAGGAAGGCGGCGCGCAGCCGAAGCAATACGAGGCGAAATACCTCGTGGATCGTGTAAAGAGCATCGGCACGACATGGCTCGCGCAAACATTCATGTGCGCAGAGTGCCACGACCATAAGTTCGATCCCGTCACTACACGCGACTTCTATTCGATCGGCGCGTTTTTCGCGGACATTCAGGAACCATCGGTCGGGAAACAGGAACCCGGAATGATCGTCGCCGCACCCGAGCAGGAGGCGAAACTCGCTGCGCTCGACAAAAGCGCTGCTGGTTTTCGCGCTCAACTTGACGCCCCAAATCCCGACCTCGATGCGAAACAGGCGCAGTGGGAGAAGGAAAATGCGAATGGTCAGCCGGACGTTGCATGGACGGTCGTCCGCCCGTCCGCCGTCACTTCGGAAAAAGGAAGCCCGATTGTTCTCCGCGACGACAACACGATGAAAGTCGATGGCCCGGCGACACCCGAGACAGACACTTACAGGATTTCGCTTCAGCTTCCTGCCGGCGCAACAGGCGTGAAGCTCGACGCTCTCCCGAGCGGATCCCTGCCCGGCGGCGGTCCCGGTCGCGCGGGCAACGGTAATTTTGTCATCACCGAATTCTCGATCGCGCACGATAAGAAGTCGCTCAAGATCTCGAATGCGACCGCCACTTTCGACCAGCCCGGATTCCCCGTGAAGGCGGCAATCGATGGAAAGAACCAGCCGCAGAAGGGCTGGGCGGTCATGGGAAATCCCGTGAAAGAGGCGTCGGCTTATTTTGAACTCGCCGAATCCCCGGCCGCACCCGCCGATGTGATCGTAACGATCAGCCAGATCCACGGCACACATCATACGCTCGGAAAATTCCGCATTTCCGCAACTGCGGCTCCACGTCCAGTTCGTGCACCCAACTCGGCTCTCCCGCCCGACGTTCTTGCTGCCCTCAAAACGGCACCCGAGGCGCGGAACCCGGAGCAGAAGAAGAAGCTGACGGCGCACTTCCGCTCCATTGCGCCGGAACTCGCCGGCCTCCGGAACAGTATCGCACAGGCGGAAAAGGAACGGACCGAACTGGAAAAATCCCTGCCCCGTGTGCTGGTGAGCAACAAGAATGCATCACGCACCGTGCGCATTCTCCCACGAGGAGACTGGCAGAACGAAAATGGCGACGTCGTACAGCCGGCGACTCCGCGCTTTCTTCCGGCTGTTATGGAGAGCACGCCGGAGAAGCGCCTGACGCGCCTCGACCTCGCGCAGTGGCTTGTGAAACGGGAGAATCCCCTCACCGCCCGCGTTTTCGTGAACCGGCTTTGGAAACAGTTCTACGGAACGGGACTCAGCCGCACCCTTGAGGACATGGGAACGCAATCGGAAATTCCATCGCATCCGGCGCTTCTCGACTGGCTGGCCGTCGAGTTCATGGACCGCGGATGGGACGTAAAATCCATGGTTCGCCTTCTCGTGACGAGTGACGCCTACCGCCAATCGTCCATCGCTTCGAAGGAATCGATCACACGCGATCCGCAGAACCGTGAACTCGCCCGGCAGACGCGATGGAGGCTCGATGCGGAATTCGTGCGCGACAACGCGCTCAGGATTTCGGGTTTGCTCGTGGATAAAATCGGCGGCCCAAGTGTGAAGCCCTACCAACCGGCGGGCTACTGGGAGAATCTCAATTTCCCGACGCGCGAGTGGCAGAATGACACAAACGAAAACCAGTGGCGGCGTGGGTTGTACATTTGGTGGCAGCGCAGCTACGTCCATCCGGCGATGCTCGCCTTCGACGCGCCAACCCGTGAGGAATGCAGCGCGGACCGCGTCCGTTCGAATATTCCGCAGCAAGCGCTCGTGTTGCTCAATGATCCGCAATTTGTGGAAGCCGCCCGCGCGTTCGCCGGTCGCATGCTGAAAGAGGGCGGCTCCAATCCCGCGGAGCGGATCGCATGGGCTTGGAAGACCGCCACAAATCGCAATGCAACGCCCGAGGAAATCGCGGTACTGTCGGGCTTGCTGTGGCGACATCAGCAGGCATTTGAAAAGGACGCGAAATCGCCGGAAACATTTCTCACGATCGGACTGAAGCCTGCGGATCAAGGCATCACAAAAGCAGAACTGGCAGCCTACACGTCAGTCGCTCGAGCCATTCTCAATCTCCACGAAACGGTAACACGTCCTTAACCGCAGACCGGACAATCGCTTCTTCTGTGCACTGACATTCGGCGGTAGCGATGGCTTCCGATATCGCCGCGAAGCATGACGCCGGAGAGAGTCTCCCCGAAACCGGAAATCACCTTGATCGCCTCCATCGCAGCAATGCATCCCACGGTGCCCGCGACCGCGCCAAAAACCGGAAAGCGTCGTTTCCACCACGCGGGATTTTCGGGGTAGATGCACGCAAGGCACGGCGTGCTGCCGGGGATGATTGTCGTGACCGTGAACTCCATCGCGAACATCGCGGCTTCGATCAATGGCCTGCGAGCTTGAACGCACGCACGGTTGAGCGCGAAACGCTCCTGGAAAAGCGGTGCGGCATCGATCACTGCGTCGGCCTCAGCAACAAGACGCCCCGCATTCTCCTCCGACGCATTTTCGCCGATCACAGTGAGCTTCACATTCGGATTCAGCTCACGCAGCCGGCGCGCAGCCGACTCGACGCGCGGCTTGCCCACGTGGTCCGTTGTCATCAACAGCTGACGGTTCAAATCGTCGAGCCGCAAATCGCCCGCGTGTGCAAGGATGAGATGCCCGACCCCGGCGGCTGCGAGTTCCAAAGCAGCCGTCCCGCCCACGCCGCCACAGCGCGTGATGAGTACCGTGGCGCGTTTCAGGCGCTCCTGGCCCTCCGCGCCAAATCCGGGAACATCGAGCTGCCACTCGTATCGCGCGAAGTCGTGCGGTGTAAGGCTCATGACACGGGAACAATTTTTCCGTCGCGGAGTTCCATCACCACGTCGGCAAGAGCCTTCGCGTCCTCCCGATGATGCGTTACATGCAGCGTCGTGACGCGCGTTCTTTCACGCACCGCATGAAGGACTCCATGCATTTCGATCCGAGTCGCTTCGTCTAGCGCCGATAGCGGTTCATCCAAGAGCAACACCGACGGCTGGAATGCGAGCGCGCGCCCCAAAGCCACACGCTGGGCCTCGCCACCGCTGAGTCCCGCGGGGTACCGGTCAAGAAGCGGTGCGATTCCCAGCCATCCCGCGAGTTCGTCAATTCGGCCATTCTCCGGAATGCGCCGCACATTGAGTGCAAAGCCGAGATTCTCGCGAACGGTGAGGTGGGAAAAAAGCGCAAGATCCTGCGGCACATAACCGACCATCCTCGCCGCCGGCGGCAGAGCGGAAATCTCCCGTTCATCAAGGCGGATGGAGCCGGACTCGAATGCTCGCAGGCCGCAGATTGCCTCCAGGATCGTCGTCTTCCCACCACCGGATTTCCCCATCAAAACAGCGTAGGCACCGGAGTTCACCCGGAACGAGATATCGTCCAGTCGAAACACTCCCGCACGGATGTGAAGGCCGCTGACTTCGATCATGATCGAATCCCTCCCGAGGAACGAACGAGCATGAGCACGATAATCGCGATGAAAATCATGAGTAATGAAACGGCGACCGCACCTTCCAATCGACCAACGCTCAACTCAAGGAACACGGAACTCGAGAGCACCTCGGTCCTTCCCCTCGTCGTTCCAGCGAAGATTAGAAGCGGCCCAAATTCACCCAGCGAGCGGGCCCACGCGACGGTAAACGCCGCAAGCATGCCTCGGCGTGCCAGCGGGAGCGTAACAAGGCGGAACGCCTGCCATCGTGTGCATCCGAGCGTAAGCGCGACATCATCGACGCGCGACGGAATCTGCTCAAACGTCCCGCGCATCGTGCGAACGGCAAAGGCTGCCGCCACGGAAAACTGGGCAAGGACGACACCCGCCACGGCGAACGTCACACGCAGACCGCGGGCATTCAGCCATTGTTCGAGCGATGTTCCGCCGATTCGGAAATGATTGAAAATGATCAGAAGCGATAACCCAACGACGAGCGGCGGAAGCACGACAGGGATATCCATCAACGCCTCCAGCAGCGCCTTTCCCCGGAAGTTTGTCCGCGCAAGCAAGTATCCGAGCGGGACGGCGACGATCAGAGAGAGCGCGGCCGCCACGAGACACGACCAAAGTGTAAGACGCATCGATGCCTGAATCTCGGGACTCCCCAACGCTGCGGTAAGTTGTCCCGGCGTGGTGTAGGCGACGTTTGCAAGAATCATCAGCACCACAAGCAGCGCGTATGCTCCGCCGATGACAGCGAGTGCGACGTAGAACGACCGTTCGCCCGGCACCGCTTTCATTTCGCCCAATGAAATCCCTGGGACTCGAAGCGCCGCCGCGACTCATCGGTTTTCAGCGCCTCGATCAACCGCCGGGCCGTTTCAGGATACGCGGTCTCACGCGATGGAGCCAACGGTTGAGCAGCAATCGCGCACGGCAAATCCACCGCTATTGCGGACAGCAAATCGCCCGAACCGACTGCGTTGCTGATGTAGGCCACGACAGCGTCGAGCGAACCAGTCCGCAATTGATTCACCAACAAGTCGCCGGTCGGAGCCTGCACCACGACGTTCTTTTGAACCGCATCGTAAGTGCCGTCCTGAATCAGCGTCGTCTTGGTCAAAGCACCGAGCGCGCACTGCTTTTCGTGCCCGACCCCGAGACGGATGCCGGGCTTCGCCAGATCGCGCAGAGACTTGATTCCATGCGGATTCGCCTTCGGAACGAGAATGACCAGCCGGTTTGTCGAAATATCCTCCGAATCGAGAAAGATGTCCTTCACCTCCTTCATGAATGACGTTTCGCATGCGAAGTATGCATCCGGCTTCTCTCCGGTCTTCATCTGCCCGACAAGAATGCCGCAACCGTTATAGACGGTCGTTACCTTCACGCCTTCGCGCTTCTCGAAATCTGCGAGCGTCTTTTCGATCGCCGGCCGAAGCATCGCCCCGGCAAAAAGTTTCAGCTCCGGATTCAGTGCCCAAGCCTCGCGACCGAGCGGCTCATATCCTGTATCTTTCAGAATCTTCGCTCCACGATCTGTCGCCGCGAGGTATCGCGCAAACGCCAGTGCAGTCGTTGGGCTCGCGCTGACTTTCAAAACTCCAGCAGCAACGTTCGCCTTCACGCCCGCCAGTTCCGGTGTGCCTACGATTTCCATCCCCCCGTATTGGGCAACCAGCGGAGCAAACAGGATTCCCGCATCGGCGCTTCCAAGCTTCAGGTCGTTGGCGATCTCGTTCACCGTCGGTTTCATTACAATCGCCTTCTTCGCAAGCTCGCTCCACTGCGCGCCAAGTGCTGCTCGCGCAAGACGTCCGCAGGCAGCAGACTCGGCATCAGGCAGCACGAGCCGGACATCCGGGCGAAGCAGATCGGAAATCGAAGCAACCTTCAGCGGGTTTCCCTTCCTCACCGCGAGCACGACGTCCATTCGGGCGAGCGCAATCGTCTCCGCGACGTCGCCGCGTTGCTTGGCTGTGGCGAGAAATCCATCATCGCCCGGAATAAAAACGTCTCCGCGCTTCGCCGCGGCGATCGTCGCGAGCAATTGCTGCGAACCACCGAACTGCAACTGCACCGGCGTGCCGGTCTCCGCCTCGAACATTCGCGCCACTTCCTCCACGGGCTCCCGCAGTCCAGCCGCACAATGGACGAGCAGCGGCTGCCGGCCCTCCGGTCCGCCGTCACCGCCGGTCAACAGCCACGCGGCGAGCGCGGCAAAAATCACTACCAGCAGAATTGATGGTCCGCGTTTCATATTCCGGCGAGACCTCCCACGATGTTTGCCTCCACCCCGTCGACACCATCAGGCAGCCAAAGTCCGCCAAGCGAATGACTGCCGCACTCGTGAACATACACCGGCATGACTCCGCAATTTGGAACCGCATATCCGTGGATGAACTTGTAAAATCGACGCATCGCCACTTCATCTACAATCGACGGACGGGAAAGCAGAAGCCACGCAACCGCGCTCATAAACTGACCGTGCCCGAATACGTAAATCCGGCGCTCACGTCGCTGCGAAAGGCCGCGCAATGCGCCACGAACGCGATCGACGAATGCCACAAATGATTCCGCATCCGGTTCGGCATGATGCGGGTCGCTTCGTTCCCAATATTCGAGCGACATCGCCCGGCGCTCCTCCTGCGTCGTGCCCACGCATTTGGCGGGATCCAGGTATTGAACCTCCTGCACAGGCCACTCCTCGACAGGGATATCAACGAAACGCTGAATTGCTGGTTGAGCAGTCTGCCGCGCACGCACGTAGGGCGAATGAATAATCAGCTCCGGACCATGCGGCAGCGAGTCCGCAACCTGCACCGCCTGACGAAATCCGAGATCCGTCAAAGGGTAACCCGAAGCTTCCGTCGTACGCGCACCCGCGTTCGCCACGCTCTCGCCGTGGCGGATAAACCAAATCTCACGCGGCTTCGCCGAGGTCATTTTCCGGTTCCAGCTTTCTCCAGTTTTTCAAAACGACCGGCGAGGACGTTGACGAGAATACCCATCGCCAAAAGGCCTCCACCAATCATCCATCGCGCAAAAAGCAGGCGGCCGAACTTGGACTGGGGATCATCCTTCCGATGCTCAATAGAAGTATTTCCACTCATCGGCGCGACAGTCCCCGTTCGAACAGCCTGAACCGCCGTGCCAAAATAGAACAGCGCGGCTGCATAACAGAACAACGCGTAGAGTCTCATCTGATCGGCTCCTTCCTAGATTAGACCGAGCTTCATTTTACCTGCCTCCGAAATCATCGCCTGACTCCACGGTGGGTCCCACACAAGATCCACACTCGCATCGCCGACGCCGGGTACTGAGAGAATCTTGCTCCGCGCCTCGGCGGCGATCGTGGGCCCCATTCCGCAACCCGGTGCGGTGAGCGTCATTTTGACCTGCACGTTTGCAGGCTGTGATTCCGATTGGTCGATCACGCAGTCGTACACCAGACCGAGATCGACGATGTTCACCGGTATTTCCGGATCATAGCAGGTCTTGAGTTGGTCCCACAGAGCCTTTTCATCGACCTTCGGCGCCGGGCCGGATGCTGCTGCGGGGGCCGCTTTGACGGACGCTTCGAGCCCGAGGGCATCCGCATTTTCGTCGGTGATTCGTGCGAGGCCGCCGTAGCCTTCGAGCAGCGCCACAGTGTAACTGCCGCCGAGCGCCTGAGTGATTTGAACACGCGAGCCAGCCGGGATTGTGATGAGTTCGCCACTAGGGATGCGGATCGCCTCGCAATCACGCGTCAGCGCTTTTTCTGTATTTTCCATGGCTCACTTATCCGAGGAATCCGGCTCTCCGTCCAGCAAAGGAACCAGATGCCGGCGGTAAATCGCACGCCACGAAAATCGTCCGATTACGTCGCGACGATCGCGAATGTGCGGATTTGCTGCAATCCACGGTTTGAGACGCCCCGCGATTTCGGGAGCGGATTCATTCGGCGAAATCGGAAAGCCGCAAACCCCGGCGATTTCATCGAGCGGTTCGATGTTCGCGTAAACCGCAGGAAGCCGGTTCAATCGTGCCTCAAGTAGCGGCAGCCCGAACCCCTCATGCCGGCTGGGAAACATCAGCAAATCAGCCAGCCGATAAAGCGCCGACAACTCCTCATCGCGCACGGGGAAATGATCGGCAGCGAAAATCACGCAGTCGTCAGCCGCATCGCGCAACCGTGCGGAATATGCCGCGGATGCGGGATTGTGAGGATCTTCCGCACCGGTGATGACGAGAACAGCGTCGCCAAGCGCTTTTACGATTTCGATTCCGAGCTCCACGTTTTTTCTGCGCAGAAGGCGCGTCGGGTGAAGGAATACGAGGCGTCCATCTAGCAGTTGTCTTTCTTCCACGAACGCGCGTACGTTGTCCGGCAACGCCAGCACACGGGCGGGATCCACGCCGTTCGGAATCACGCGGCAATCGCGCACGCCGAGGAGTTCGCGCAGTTGCCGGCGGCGCAGTTCGGATACAGCAACCCATTCAACGCTTGGAGCAGGCTGCGAGAGCAGCGCGGGGACCGGTGTGAGGTCGGGATTCGCCGCCGCTACATCGTGCGTCCACGCTATGACGCGCGTGCGTCCGGAAGCGGATGCAAAATCACGAAGGCCGGACGTGAGGGCCATGTCGAACGGCATCGTGAGCACGTTGTGAATGAACACGACATCAAATCCCGCGAGCGCCTGCGCAGGATTTCCAAATAAAGCGGCCACACGAATCCCCTCGGATGCCGAACCACCACGCTGACAGAAAATCGTCACGTCATGTCCGGCTCCGAAGAACAATCGCGCATGCTCTTCCATCACGCGCTCGACGCCGCCAATCACTGGCGATGCCGCGTAGTGGACCAACGCGATCTTCACGACTCAGGCTCCCTTCTTAATCTTCCCGCCCCAAGAAAGAATCCGAGCTTTTCCTCCAGCCGACTCCGCCTCTTTGATCTGCCCGTTTTTTACGTAGCAGATACTCAGCGTGCTCCATGCGAGCTGATCGTTCGGACGGAGCTCGGTATTTTTCAGAGCAGCCTCGATCGCAGCCGCGTGCTGGCCGGTTTTCATCAGAGCCATTGCGAGCGCATGCCAGCCATCGGCAAACTCAGGGTCCAGCTCGGTGCAACGACGGTATTTACCGACCGCCGCATCGAGTTCGCCGAGCGCGAGGTCGCCGTTCGCGTAATCAAACAGCGCCTCAATCTCCGGATTCATCAACCCTGCGGATTTGCCGCATTCGCGGCTTTGCCAACGGTGCTTTCCAGACCCGCCGCGCGACGACGCTCCTTCAGCCAGTCGCGGAATATCGAGCGCGTCCGTTCGCCCTCTTCGTTTGCGATGTGAGAAGCCTTCTGCTCCTCGAAAGTTTTTTCGTCAACAACCGGACGCTGATCCAGATGGACGATGATACCGCCCGGTCCACCCGGCGTGAACTCGCTGACGTCGCCCGGCGCAAGTTTCGCTGCGACCGCTGGAACCTGATTATTCGATGGCTGCGGAGGACGCTTCATCATCGAGTATGCGGGAAATGCCTCAGCCTTCACACCCGCAGCTTCGCAGGCCTCGGTGAATGATTTGCCTCCCTTCTTGGCTTCGACGATTTTCTTTTGAACCTCCTCAGCCTTTTTGCGCATCGCCTCGTCGGCCTTCTCATTTTGAATCTGGCTGGCGAGGTCACCGCGGCACTCCTCAAAAGTCTTCGGCTTTGGCTCGGTGATTCCGCCGTCAGGAAGCATCAACACATAGGCACCTTTTTTCCCGATGATGTGCTGCGAAATCGGGCTCTCTTTCTTTAACTCAAACACCGCGCCGCCGACTTTGTCCGCAACCTCATTTTCATTCCCTTCGAGGACTTCCGGCACGTCGGATTTCGCAAACGGCTCGGTTTGGCCGGTGGAAAAAATGAAGTTCGCCTTGTTCTTCTCGGCGTCTGCAGTCTGCGCAGCAACGAGTTCATCGAACTTACCGCCCTTTTTGATCGCCTGCGAGAAATCATAGGCCGCGTTCACAGCGAGTTGGAGTTGCTTCACGCGCTCCGTGTCGGTCGGCGGTTTGGCGGGGTCGGCCGGCGGCGGCGCTTGAAACGCCACATACTTAACCTTGCGGAGCTCTTCGGTCTTGAGTTGGTCCTTACGCTCTTCATACCGCTTTTTTGTCTCCTCTTCAGGCACAACGATCGCAGCCAGGAAGTCGTTCTTCTTGAACTCCACAAAGCTCGCCTCGGTTACCTGATTGCGTTCCAGCAGAGCGTTCCGGACTTCCTCGGGCGTGATTGCGACCGACGACTCCAACAACTCCTGCACCTTCCTCATCCGGACTTCGCCTGCGAGAAAGGAATCCAGATTGTCTTTGCTGAACCCGTTTGGCTGGAGCACGCGCTGAATGAAGAAATCCACGGCCGCGACATCAAAAGCTCCCGACGGACGCCCGCCCGGGCCGAACCCCTGAAACGCCGGAATCTTCAGCAACTCCTCCTGAATTTCCTTCTCGGTCACCGCGATTCCCATCGCGTCGGCTTCATGCTCGAACACAATGGAATTGATGAACGGCGAGTCGAACTCATCGCGAGCCGGACCGAACTGCGGCGGCATGTGGGATGTGGATTGGACGCCATTGAAATAACCGCCGCCGAGGCCGCCATACACACGAAGCCGGTTGCTGATTCTATCCTGCTCCTCGACGGTGATTTTCTTTCCGTAGACCTCAAATGCGACGCGCCCGCCCTTGGTGCTCATGAAGCCCTGCGGCCCCCAGAATGCAAATGATACGATGACGAGGACCGCGATGACGACCATCAGCGGCTGACTCCAACGACGAAGGATATTGACCATGATTTTGTTGTGAAAAAGTGGGATTGCTATTGCGTTTGAGCGACGCGCTCCGTAGCTTTGCGAGCGTTCAAACAAACGATATCAAACGCGTGAAACTACGGTCCATGCTACCCACCCGGCAACTCCTTTCTCCAATTTTCGGCCTTCTAGCGATGGCCGCCACCTGCTTTGCACAACAAGCCGCGACTGGCGCGGACTACGTGCGATTCAAGCCCGCTGCAGCCGGGGCACAGCCCCGCGTCCTGCAAGGAGTTCTCATCACCGGCGTGAATGGCGGCAAAGCCTCGATCAAAGATGCTGCCGGCGAAATCGGATACTCAGTCGACACGATCGATGAAGTGCGGAAGGCGGCACCACAGGAATGGATCGCTGGCTCCCGTGCGATCGAATCCGGCGAATTGGACAAAGCGATTCCACTCGTTCGAGCGGTTGCGGACAAATTCCGTGGACTTCCAGTTTCATGGGCACAGGACGCCAGCGCCTCGCTTGGCGGTCTGCTCATTACCGCCGGAAAACTCGGCGAAGCTGAAAGTGCCCTCACAGCATTCTCGCAGGCTTACCCGAATGCCGGAGGCGCAGTGGCAAATGTAGGCAAAGCGCGGCTCGCCGCTGCAAAAAAGCAGTTCTCCGAAGCGAAAGGCCTCGCCGGTCCGATTGTGGACGGTGCGCTCAGCAAGAAGGTCGTGACCCGTGCCGAAAGCCAGCTCTTTGGACAGGCCTTCTACGTAATCGGTCAAGTCTACGAGGGCGAAAACAAGCTACCCGAAGCGATGGATGCGTACTGCAAGACCGTCGCGCTATTCTATCAGGACCGCGCAACCGTCGCAGCCGCCCAGCAAAGAATTGATGATTTGCGAAAGAAAGGCGTTGCCGTTCCGTAATCATCCCTCTATCACGCCGCGCCCGCGTTTTCACACTTTTCAAAAAAACACTCTCAAACAGAACCATGATTAAGAACAAAACCCAGCGTTTTCTTCCCGCCATCCTCGCACTAGCAACTCTGCTCATGTCTTCGGGCACAGCCCGTGCCGAAGAGAGCATCATCACGCTCATCATTCATGGCGGACCGATGATCATTTTCATCTGGCTCTGCATTCTTGCGACGTCGATCATCATGGTGACGCTGATCATTCAGAACGCGATTTCGTTCAAGAAAGACAAACTCGCTCCGCCACCGCTCGTGGACAGCCTTCGCCAGTTGGTGAACTCCGGCAACTATCAGGAAGCTTGGGAAACCTGCAATGCGAACAAAAACTACCTCGCAAACGTAATGAAAGCCGGTCTGTCGCGCATCGGTCGCGGCAAGGAAGCGGTCGAGGGCGGCGTGGCTGAGCACGGTCTCCGGGAAGCGACGCTCCTCCGCACCCGTAACAGCTACCTTTCCGTTATCGGTGTCGTCAGCCCGATGATCGGTCTTCTTGGAACGGTTATCGGAATGATGGGCGCGTTCGCCGTTCTCGCAGGTTCGGGAGTCAGCGATCCGAAAGCTCTGTCCGGCAAGATTTCCGAGGTTCTTCTCGCAACGGCAGCCGGTCTGTTCATCGCGATTCCCGCATTCGTTGCGTATTACATTTTCCGTAACGTGTCGCAGGCTTCGATCGTCCATGCGGACGACCTCGTGAATCAGCTCCTGATTGACATCCCTTACGAGGAACTCGCCGGAATGCACGTCGGCGACAACTTCTCGGGAGCACCCGCAGCTGCACGCTCGATGGGCGGAGTCGCCGCAGCCGGAGCCCAGGCAAATTGCCCGGTCTGCGCAGGTGCCGTTGCAGTTGGCACGAACCCGTGCCCACACTGCGGCTCAGTTCTGAGCTGGTAGTCGAACCACTAACCCGAACGGCTAGCCATGGCGCACCAATCACGATCACAGAAGGCGAAGGCGGCAACGCGCGTCATGCCAGAGGAGGATCCGGAGTTTCAGATCGCTCCGATGATCGACATTCTCCTCGTGCTGCTCATCTTCTTTATGTCCATCGCCACCGATCAGGTGCTGCAGGTGAACAAGGACGTGGTCCTTCCGGTCGCGCAGGACGGATCAGATCCTGAGAAAGGCAAGCGCTCGGAGTTGATGGTGAACGTAGTCTGGAACGACATCGCCCAAACCGGTGGTATCATTGTGGATGACAAGCCAATCGACGCAGTCGCATTGACCACTCGAATTCAGACGATGGCAGCTGCTAAAAACGAAGATTTCCGCGTGGTTATTCGCGCAGACAAAAATGCACGCTATGCCTACACGAAGGAAGTCATGCGGGCAGTCGGAGCCGGCGGCGTCGGCAAGATAACATTCAGCGTCGTCGACAAGGAAATCGAGAAGCCGAAGAAGTAACCTCAACCCAAACTTTAGAAAGGACACACGCATATGGCCGGAGGAGGAGGAGGAGAAGAAGGAGAATTTGGATTTCAAATCGCACCCATGGTGGACGTGGTATTCGTACTCATGCTCTTTTTCATGGCGACCACGGGTGACAAGGTCACTGAAAAGGAGCTGCGCATTGCTCTTCCGAGTGGTCAATCCCAAGGAGGGGAGAACATCAAGACACCCATCATCATCGATATCGGTTCTGACGGAAATGTGTTCGTAAACAACCTCCAAATGGGGAACGGTCCGAAAGACCGGCAGTTACTCCAACTGCGCGAGCTCCTGGTGCGCTCCCTTGATGCGGCTCCGGAAGATCCGGTGATTATACGCCCGGCTCCCGACGCCCGTCAGGAACGTGTGGTGGATGTCCTGAACGCGTGCGCAGCCACGAAGAAGGTCAAGAACCTCAGCTTTAGTTAGCAAGAAAGGCGCGCTGCGGAGCGCGCGGTTTTCGAGTCAAGTTCCAGGTTTCCGGCCCCGCCCGCAGTGTGCAGCGGGGGACCGGAAATGTGAAACCTGACAACGTAAAACCTATGAACTCATCCGCATCCAATGAAGACGGCGACCACGGATTCCAAATCGCGCCGATGGTGGACATTGTTTTTGTCCTGCTCCTGTTCTTCATGACCTACAAGAACGTGCGTGAAATGCACGTCGAAGCCACACCCGCTGGTCATCCACAACGCACTGAATTCGCCGCAGTGTCCCCGCCGATATTCATTGATATCAACGGTAACGACGATGTGCTGATCAACGGTCGTGTTGTCGCAACCGGAACGGATCATGGCTTTGATGACCTTCGCCGCTGGCTCGCAGGAATCCGCAATACTTCCTCGACGGACGAATCATTCGTAATCCGCGCGCAGGACACGACGCACCACGAACGGGTTGTCCGCGTGCTCGGAGTTCTGAAAAAGGCGGGCTACAAAAAGGTCAGTTTCGCTTGATGCGATTCCCCCAAGCATCGATTGCCACCGCGGGGACACCCGCTATTGTCCGCGCGTGAAACTCATCGCTCTCTTCGCTGCAAGCGCTTCTGCATTCGCGGGCGCACCGCTCAAATCCGTTCAGACGCCCGCGGCGGCGGGTATCGAGACCTACGTCCGAGGTGAAGGCACCTACAGCGCCGATGCCGATTACGAGGGTAAACTCGATGCCCCCGGACGAAAGGGTGAAGGCTCGGTGTGGAGTGGCCGGTTTCAAATGGGAATCGTAAAGCCGGTCTCAGGAATCTCCCTCCTCTCCAATGCCGGCGGCTCTTGGCAACTCCGCCTCGGAATCGACCACGAGCGCTTCGAATTCGAGCACAACAGCACACTCCCCCTGCCCTCGCAGCTTCAGCGCATTGCCGGGGTCATTGCCCTCGAATACCGCGTCGGCAAACAGATTGGCGCACTCATCGAAGCGCGACCGGGAGTTCACTTCGAAAGTGACATACGTTCCAACGCTTGGAATTGCCCCGTTCTATTTGGCATGGGCATCCCGCTCACAGATCGTTTTACGCTCGCACTTGCCGGTCGTGTCGATCCACTCGGAAGATATACCATAGTCGGAGGACCGGGTTTCATCTGGAAAATCAGCGACACCGTAACGCTCACCGCCATTCCGCCGGAACCACGGCTCACGTGGGCGGCATCCGAGAACCTTGACCTGTGGCTCGGCGGCGAATGGACAGGAGGCTCGTTTCGCGCCGATTCAAGGACGGACAATCGCAATTTGAGCGAAGCCGTAGTCAGCTACAGCGAGCTTCGCGCGGGAATCGGCGCGAGTTGGCGCAGCGGGGCTTGGAGCATTGAAACCGGGGCCGGCTTGAGTCTGGAACGCGAGTGGGACTACCACCGCGCGGACCGACGCTTTTCCACAGACGGCACAGCTCCTTACTTCAAACTTGCGGCTCGCGCTGAGTGGTGACGCCGATTAGACCGAGCGCATGTCCAAGCACTTCGTCGAAATCAACACCGTTTACGAAGGCAGCCTCCGCTGCCGCGCAACCCACGGACCGAGCGGCACGCAACTCATCACCGACCCACCCGTGGACAATCAGGGCAAGGGCGAAAGCTTTTCGCCCACCGACCTCGTTGCCACCGCGCTCGGAGCATGCATGGCGACGATTATGGGAATTTACGCCGAACGCCATGCCGTCGACTTGCGAGGAATGAGCGTCCGCGTTCGCAAGGAAATGGTTACCGCACCCGTGCGACGGATCGGGAAACTCGCCGTTGAAATCCGTGCACCGATTTCCAGCAACCATCCGCATCGCGAGGCGCTGGAACGTGCTGCGTTGAGTTGCCCCGTGCACCAGAGTGTTCATCCCGACATCGAACTGCCGGTCGAGTTTTTCTGGGAAGGCTGACTTTTTCCCGCTCGCGTGCGAATCATCTTTGCGGTGCGCAGCGCGATCCGTAGAGTGCGCAGCCTTACATGGCATTTGATACCGCATCCGTTGACACCTCTGCATTGAAGGCCCGCGTGGCCGAAATGCGGAGGTTCCTTTGACTTACCAAAACTTCAGGGCCGCCTGAACGAACTTGAGGGCCTGATGGCTGAAGCGGATTTCTGGAACAATCAGGAACGCGCACAGACCCAGGTCGAGGAGGTCGCCGCGCTGCGAAAAAAGGTCCATCCCTTCCTCGCGCTCGAAAAGCGGCTCGATGACATCGATGTGCTCATCGAGTTTTCGAAAGAGGATCCGGCCTCGCTGGCAGATCTCGAAAAGGAACACGGCGCGTTTTTGAAAGCGCTCGACGCGTTTGAAATCCAGCAATTCCTGAATGGCGCAAACGACCGCTGCAACGCATTCCTCACGATCAATAGCGGTGCCGGAGGGACCGAATCGCAGGACTGGGCCGATATGCTCATGCGCATGTACGTCCGCTGGGCCGAGCGCAATGAGTTCAAGGTCTCGACGGTGGACATTCAGCTCGGCGAAGGCGCCGGCATTAAAAGCGCAACGCTTCGGATCGAGGGAGAGTATGCATTCGGATACCTCGCCTGCGAACGCGGCGTTCACCGCCTCGTGCGTATCAGTCCGTTTGATGCAAACAAGCGGCGCCACACGTCCTTCGCGAGCGTCGATGCCGTCCCGGAGTTGAAGGAGGATGCCCCCATCGAAATCAACCCAGCCGACATCAACGTGGACACCTACCGCGCCGGCGGCAAAGGCGGGCAAAACGTCAATAAAGTCGAAACAGCGGTTCGCATCACTCACCTTCCGACGGGCCTCGTCGCCGCGTGCCAGGTGGAGCGAAGCCAGGCGCAGAACAAGGCGACCGCGATGAAAATGCTGGCCGCAAAACTCTACCAGATGGAGCAGGACAAAAAGCGGGCGGACCTCGACGCCGCATACGGCGCGAAGCTCGATATCAGCTTCGGGAGCCAGATCCGAAGCTACGTTTTCCAGCCGTATCAAAAAGTGCTCGATTTGCGAACCGGCGTCGCCACCAGCGATATTCAGGGCGTGATGGATGGCGAGATCACGCCATTCATCGAAGGCAAGCTGCGCGGACTCGTACGCCAGAAGGGCGCAGGCGACGACGACGAATAACCGACTGCATACCATGCGCATCTTCCTCTCACTCCTCGCATTCGCGACATGCGCGCTTGCTGGCGAACTGGAAATCATCGCGGGCGGCGGAAAATTGGACGCCAACGGACGCGCAACAGAATGCCGGCTACGCGAGCCGTTCGCCGTGGAGTTCACACCCGACGGAAACATGATCATCGTGGAAATGGTCTCGGGGAACCGCGTTCTGTCAGTGGATAAAGCGGGCATGCTCACCGTGATTGCGGGCACCGGAGAAAAGGGATTTGCGGGCGACGGAGGCCCGGCAACCGCGGCTCAATTCAACGGAATCCACAACCACGCAATCGCGAAAAATGGCGACATTTTCCTCGCCGACTCGTGGAACTTCCGGATTCGCAAACTGACCGCAGATGGTCGTCTGACTACATTTGCGGGCACGGGCAAAAAGGCATTCGGTGGCGACGGAGGACCCGCGGTGAATGCGGATTTTTCCACGCTAATCCAAATCGCTCTCGACCCGGCCGGGGAGAACATTTTCGTAGCGGATATCGACAACCGTCGTGTCCGCAAAATCGCGCTTAAAACCGGCATTGTCACGACCGTCGCAGGCAATGGCCAGCGCGGAGTCCCGGCCGATGGAGCGTCTGCAACTGACGCTCCGCTCGTGGATCCCCGGGCCGTCGTGCCAGCCGCGGACGGTTCATTCTACATCCTGGAACGAAGCGGCAACGCACTGCGCTTTGTGGATGCATCCGGAAAAATCCGGACAGTGGCCGGAAATGGAAAGGCTGGCCTTTCAGGTGATGACGGTCCCGCGATCTCGGCGACTCTGAACGGACCAAAACACGCCTGCATGGATCGCGACGGAAGCGTGATCATTGCGGACGCGGAAAACCATGTCGTCCGACGCTACGATCCGAAGTCCGGCATCATCTCACGCGTCGCAGGCTCCGGGAAGAAAGGCGCAACCATTGCCGACTCAGCGCTCACCAGTGAACTGGCCCGTCCGCACGGCGTAACCGTTGCCGCGGACGGTGCGCTCATCATCACTGACAGCTACAACGACCGCATCTTGCGCCTCAAACACTGACCGGCTTCAATTCATATACTGGAACTTCCGTCAATGCTGCCTGCGGGAATCATTTTCAGCGGGGCGGTTTCGGGTCGGGAGCAGTCACTGCCGCGAAGGTAAGCGTAAACGTCGCGCCGGCACCTCCTTCCGATTTGAGCTCCGCGGATATCCGGCCCGCCATCATACCGATCAGGCGCAGGCCGAGTGAATTGGACCGCGACACATCGAAATCCGGCGGCAACCCCACGCCATCGTCACTCACTGTGAGTCTAACGCGTCCATCTTCGGCGGTTGCGAGACGGATGGTTATCTGTCCGCCTTGTCCATCGGGAAACGCATGTTTGATGCTGTTGGAGATCAACTCATTCACGATGAGCGCAAGCGGGATCACTGAACCGGGAGGCAATTCCACCGAGTCTGCGTGAATTTCGAAACTTACGCGAAGGTCTGCGGATCCAAAACTCCGCATGAGTCCCGGTACGAGCCTGCGAAGTAATGCACCGAGATCGAGACCTGCGAGAACTTCAGCCTCGTGTAGCATCTCGTCGGCAAGTGCCATCGTCCGAATGCGCTGCTGGCTGTCCAGAAAAGCCATTCGCAAGTTCGGGTTTTGATACTCAGTGGCCTGGATACTCAACAGGTTCGATACCATTTCGAGGTTGTTCTTAACGCGATTGTGAATCTCCTGCATCAGCGCATCTTTCTCGTGGAGGGAGGCGGCAATGAGTTCCTCGGCGCGCCTGCGTTCCGCGATTTCGGCGGCGAGACGTGCGTTCGTTTCGCGGACGGAGGCGTTCATTCTAAACTGCCACAGCGCTGCCGAAGCGTGGGATGCAGCAGATGAGAGAAAATCGATCTCATCCTGCGTGTAATCGCGCACCTCACGATCAATTGCGTAGAGCACGCCCAGCACGACACCGTGGGCCTGCATAGGAACACCCGCATAAGCGTGCATGCCAGATTGTTCGAGAAGCGGACTGGCTCCAGCCGGGTCCTTCCGGATATCCGGGGTGATAATGGGTCGCCGTGTATCCACGATTTTTCGGGAGGCGCCTCCCCTGCGCCGGACAAGTTGCGCTCCAGCCTGCGCAGGCTGGCCAGGAACGGTGGTTGCGGAGACGGAAAATGATTCCGTTTCAGCATCCCACAAAACGACGCTCGCACCGGTTGCAGGAACGAATCTTGTAATCGTTTCCGCGATGCGGTTGAGCACGGACTGCAGATCCTCCGCTCGATTGATGGCAGCTTCGAGTTCGGAAAGCGCTGCCTTCCTTTCCTGCGCAAGAGCCAACTTCCGCTCCACTGCGAGTCTTTCGCTGCTCTCAATACACTGGGCTACCATCTCCGCGATGGACTGGGAAAAATCGAGTTCAGCCTGCGTCCATTTTCTCGCTGGTCCGCAGTGTTCAAACGAAACAATTCCGTGCATGCCTCCTTTGTGCCAAACGGGCACGTCAAGCAGTGATGTGATTCCGAGCGGCGCGAGATACTTGACCGTGAATTCCCGGGTGTCTTCGCAAACCTGCGCATCATCAGCAACAATCTGCGTCATTCGGGCAATCGCCTTGAAGTATGCGGGAAACCGGTCGGCGGACAACTTGATCTCCTCGTTACTGATAGCCTCACTCGACATCGTGCGAAGGAAGCGACACGTCAGTTCGCTACCGCCAGCCGAGGTGGCCCAGTAGCTGACCCGCGCAACGCGGATTGCGTCGCCGGCTGAGCGAAGGCACTCGCCAATCGACGCGGCAAAGTCCGATTTGTCGAGCTTGGCTAGTTCGAACAGGATGTGTTGCAACTTCAATGCTTCACGCGTGCGCTGCTGTTCATCCAGTTCCGCGCGGCGGCGCCATTCCTGGGCTTCCTCCAATTCGAGTGTCCGTTCCATCACCCGGAGTTCCAGAGTCTTGTTAAGGTCGGCAACGGCCCGTTCTGCTTCAGCGCGTTTTGCAAGCGCATCGAGGAAATATACGAAAACGAATGCCGAAATCGCAGCAAGGCGGAATACCCGCGACAACGGATGAAGGACCGCTGAGAATTCGCCGCGCATCGCCATATCCGCGATGTTCAAAAAATCCCAAAAGAACAGGAACATCAAAGCAAGGCCCACGACCCTGCGGATGCCTCCAGGGGCATATCGGGCCGTCAGGACGGCGGCCCATGCAGTGAAAAACGCCGCGGCAATGTGGAATACCGAGTTACACCAGACGCTCGCGAATCGTGCGTCCGGATTGGATTCCGCAAAAGTCCGCCACCACCAGAATGTGCCTGCGTAGCACAAAGCAGTAATCACAACACCCGTCCTTAGGAATCCCGATACTATGACAGCGTTGCCGAACATCGATCGCATGAAACCGGCGGCGATTACCACTTGGGAGAAGCATCCAAGTGCATGCTCGAAAGGCGGGAAAAGCGGCCGCAGCACGCGCGTTTCGCCCGCATTCCTGAGTGCGACGATTTCAATGACGAGCGAGAAAATCTCCCGTCCAAGCGCAACGCAAAATCCCCACCTCAGAAGTTCCTCGGAGTTGCGCAGGTGTCGCCGCTGACGGAGAAGCGAGACCACGAGCAGTGTGATCCAAAGTAACATGGCGATGATTTCATCGACCACGACGTGATCGCCATCATCGATCCCGCCGGTGAATTGCGAGATTATCTCAAACGGAAATCGTAACCAATCAGGCATGGAGGAGCGACATAATGCCGCTCCTCATGCCTAGCCAAATCCGGGCCACTAATCCACCGAATTACTTCACCGTGAAATGGTACACTGTCGTACTCTTGAACGTTTCACCCGGCCGTAACACGGTGGACGGAAACGATGGCTGGTTCGGAGAATCGGGAAAATGCTGCGTCTCAAGACACAGGCCGGCGTGTTTCCCGTAGGTGCGACCGGATTTGCCGGCGACGTCTTTCAAATAATTGCCCGTGTAGAACTGAATGCCCGGCTCGGTGGTTGAAACGCGCATCAAGCGTCCGCTGGAAGGATCATGCAGTTCTCCCGCGAACGTGAGCTGGCCGGGGTTCCATCCGTCGATAACCCAGTTGTGATCGAAGCCACCGCCGGGCGCGGAGGAGAGCGCGCCGATGTCTTTTCCGATTAACTTTGGCTTTGTGAAATCCATCGCGCCCTCAGCTGCGGCGAGGTTTCCAGTCGGGATGCTTCCCGCATCGACAGGCACAAATTTCGAAGCTGGGAGTTGGAGTTCATGACCTAGGATGTCCGCGCCCGAGCCGAGATTCCAGTAGGCGTGATTGGTAAGATTGAGCACGGTGGGACGGTCGGTCACAGCCTCGTAGTCGATCCGCAGTTCGTTGGAGTCGGTGAGTGTGTAAGCGACGGCCACGTCGAGTTTCCCCGGATAGCCCTCCTCGCCGTCCGGACTTGAGTAAGCGAGCTTTACGGTCGCGCCCTCGGCCGAAACGATGCGCCAGTTCCGCTTGTCGAATCCCGATTTTCCGCCGTGAAGATGGTTCTCGCCATTGTTCGTCGCGAGCGTCCATTCGCGTCCGTCGATGGAGAATTTTCCTTTGGCGATGCGGTTCGCAAAGCGTCCGGCAATACACCCGAAAAATGGATGCGGCTTCAGCCATGGTTCGGGTTCATCAAAACCGAGCGTCACGTCGGCGAGTTTGCCGGTGCGGTCCGGCGCATGAACCTCGGTGATCGACGCGCCCCAGGTAATGACGCGAACGATGAGTCCGTTTTTGTTCGTGATGGTGACGCGCTCAACAGCGTCACCGTCGGCGGTTTTCGCGAATGGTTCCTTTGTCAAATTGGCATGCATGGTGGTGGTAGTGGCGATCATCGCCACAGCGAGAAATGGGCGGAGCATGGCGCGGAAGTAGTCGATTCATGCACGGGGAACAAGTGGGATCCTCGTTGTTTCAAACCGGCCAGCGATAAACGTCCGCCGCATTCTGCGAGAAGTAACGCCGCGAGGCTGCTTCGCCCTTGGCGGCGTAGTAAGGGCGGACGATTCCCAAGACCTTCCCAAGAGTGGTGCCTCGATCCGAAACAGGCCAGTTACTGCCGAACACAACCCGCTTTTCACCAAACGCCGCCCACACTGCATCGAGAATCGGAAGATAGTAATCGGTGGAAGTGGGTGCCTCTCCGTGCGGCGCATCCGCCTGCTCGGCGAGCGCACTTACTTTGCAATACACGTTTCCTCGCTCGCCAGCGGCACGGATTTGATCGCGCCAGGCAGCAGTGAGCTTTTTCGGGTCCCCTGCCCCGCCGACGTGATCGATTACGATGCGTAAAGCCGGAACTGCACCAGCGAGCGCGCGAACTCCGGCGAGGTACTCGCTCGGACCATTTAGATCGAGCGTGAGGCCGGCATCCGCGAGACGGCGCATCGCATCAACATAGGCAGCTTCCTTTCCGCGCTCCATGAACTGCTTTCCCGAGACACGAATGCCACGGAATTTCGGGTTCGCGGAAAACCGCTTCAGATGCGCAGCAAAATCCGCGGAGAGCGGATCGAGATTGCCGACGACTCCGAGCAGGAAAGGATCACGCGCAGCGAGATCGATGAGCCATTGATTATCCTCCACCCAAGGACTCGCCTCGACCACGACCGTACCCCGAATACCCAGCGGCTCCGCCAGTTTACGGAAATCCGCCGGCCGCACCGTCCGGTAAAGCCATCGCTCATCCGGCGAAGGCCACGGAACACCCTGCGGACGCGAAGGATCGTAAAAGTGCGTGTGCGTATCCACGATACCGGCGTCGTCACCGGCGGCACATGGAGCGATTGCTGCGACGGCACCGGCGGTTCGGATGAACTCGCGGCGGGTGATCATTTCCGAATTCCGGGAACCGCACGGGGGATTTTTACAACGGCATTGCGCGGAGTTGTGACTTCGAGAATCAGCGTGGTCGGCGTATCGCCTCCCGACACTTCCACGACCACGGGTTTGATGACCGGAGCCTCCTTGCCGCGCAGGTCGATCGCCATCTCCACACGACCGGATTCGCCGGGAGCGTAATCGCGTTTCTTCACGCGACCAATCGTGCAGCACGCACAGCCTTTTTTGATATCGGTGATCGTCACCGGAGTTTTGCCCGTGTTCTTAAATGCGAAAGCGCCCCGGTAAACGCCGACGCCTTGCTGGTACGGCACGGTCTCGCGGGTGGATTCCCACTTCAATCCGGCCTGGGATTTAAACGGCAGCAAACAAAGCAGAAACAGTGCGGCTTTCATCTTCCCGCGGAATATCTGCTCCGGACGCGTTTGTCGAAAGCTTTGGATCCCGCCTGCCGGCTTGAAATGCAGGATTGAAATTGCCCTGTCCCCGCCTCTACTTTGGAGCCTCACCCAAATGAAACCACACGTCATTCTCTCAGCAACAATCGCCATCCTCGCGCAACCGTCGATCGCCCAACTTCCTGCCGGAGTTAAAGCAGAACCATTGGCTGCGCCGTCCAAGGGCGAGGGAAAGGCCATGTTTACCCAGCTTTCTCCGCAGCAGACGGGCATCACCACGCTCAACTCCATGAATGTGGATCACCCGATGAGCTACCTTTATCACTCGGGAATGACGACGGGCGGCGTGGTCACTGCGGATTTTGACGGAGACGGGAAGCCAGACGTGTTTTTCGCAGGAACCACTGGACCAAACGTTCTCTACCGGAATCTCGGCGGGCTGAAGTTCGAGGATATCACGGCCAAGAGCGCGATGCTCGACGGAGGCGACGCATGGACTGCCGGCGCCTCGGCCGCAGACGTCGACGGGGACGGCGACCTGGACCTTTACCTTTGCAACTACATGAAGCCAAACCAGCTCTTCCTGAACAACGGGAAGGGAGTCTTCACGGAAGTGAAAGGCGCGGCAGGACTGGATGCGGTGGACTGCTCGCACAGTGCTTATTTTGCAGACGCAGACGGGGACGGAGACATGGACATGTATCTCCTGACGAACCGCATCGAAGACCCGAACGGCACACCATCGGAACTGCCGGTGGATAAGTTCAAGGATGGCACCGTGTCCATCAAACCAGGCTTTGAAAAATACTACCACATCTGGCGCTTCGACTACGACAACTGGGGAAGCGAAGCAGTCGGCACCGAGGATCGCTTTTACCGCAATGACAGCAAGGACGGCGCCGTAAAATTCACCGACGTCACCAAGGATGCCGGGATATTCGGACGCGGCGACGGACTCGGTGCGGTGTGGACCGATTACGATGGTGACGGAAAGCTGGACCTTTACGTGGCCAACGACTTCCAGGGGCCCGATAAGCTCTATCACAATAACGGCGACGGCACGTTTCGCGACGTGCTTCCCTCCGCAGTTCCGCACACGCCATGGTTTTCGATGGGCGTGGACGCAGGCGATGTGAACAACGATCTGATGCCGGACATCCTCGTCGCTGACATGAGCGCGACGTCGCATTTTAAATCCAAGACCACCATGGGAATCATGGGCGGCATCGACCTGCAGCGTTCGTATTTCGCGAATCCGCCGCAGTACATGGTCAACACGCTCCTCGTGAACACGGGCACCGGACGATTCCTGGAAGGCAGCAAACTCTTCGGGGTTCGGAGCACCGACTGGACGTGGACGGTAAAGTTTGCCGACCTCGACCTCGACGGATGGCAGGACGTCTATTTCACCAACGGCATCAGCCGCCACATGAATGATTCGGACATCACGATCACCCAGCAGCAACTGGTGGGCAAACACATGTTCGAGTATTTCAAGTCCGGCGAAATGCGCAAAGAGGTCAATCGAAGTTATCGCAATACGGGCAAGAATAAATTCGAGGAGACCAGCGAAGCGTGGGGCCTTGCGCACAATGGCGTGACCTACGGCGCTGCCACATCAGACCTCGATGGCGACGGCGATTTGGACATCGTCGAAGTGAACCTCGAGGAACCCAACTTCGTGCTCCGTAATGATGTGCAGGAAGGCAATCGACTGCTCATCAAACTGGAAGGCGTGAAATCCAACCGCCACGGAATCGGGGCCAAGGTCATCGTGCGCACGGCATCCGGCGCACAGATGCGGATCAATTCTCCGCAGAGCGGCTACATGACCTACAACGATGACACCATCCACTTTGGTCTCGGCAAAGAGGACACCGTTCAGGAAATCATCGTATTCTGGCCCGGCGGCGGTTCGCAAAAACTCACCGGACTGAAGGCAAACATGCGTTACACCATCACGCAGCCAGTCAATGGCGGCGAACCCGTGACCCCGGAGCCAAAACCGGAACCAAAGTTTGCCGCAAGCAAGTCGCTGGATTTCCTCAAACACAAGGACGCCGGCTGGGACAAGGATTTCAAACGTCAAATTCTTCTCCCGCACAGCCAGAGCCAGTGCGGACCGGCGCTCGCATGGGGCGATGTTGACGGCGACGGCGATGACGACCTTTTCTTCGGGTCCAGCGCAGGAAACATCGGTGAAATCCGCATGAACGACGGAAGGGGCAAGTTTGTCGCGAAGTGGGTTGAGGACCTGCGCTCCGACAAGGACGCCGAGGACATGGGTGCCGTGTTTTTCGATGCAGACGGCGACGGCGACCTCGATCTTTACGTCGCAAGTGGCAGTTACGAATTTGAACCGAAGGCCGCTGCGCTCGCAGACCGCCTTTATATCAACGATGGAAGCGGTTCGTTCAAGAAAGCACCCGCCGACACGATTCCAGCCGATGTCGAGAACGACGGACCGGTGGCAGCCGTTGACTACGATCGCGACGGAAAAATCGACCTGTTTGTTGGCGCGCGCTGCGTTCCCGGCGACTGGCCACACCACGGCCGTTCGCGTCTGCTGAAAAACACCGGCACGGCGGGAAAGCCGAAGTTTACCGATGTCACCGACACGGTTCCAGGACTCGCATCTGCCGGCATCGTGAATTCCGCTCTCTGGTCCGACATGAATGGAGACGGATGGCCCGACCTCATCGTCGCCGCCGAATGGCAGCCGATTCGCATTTTCAAAAACACGCAGGGTAAACTCGCCGACTACACGAAGGAAGCCGGACTCGCCGACCTCAAAGGCTGGTGGAACAGCGTGACTTCGGGCGATTTTGATGGCGACGGCGACCTCGATTACGCGGTGGGCAATGTGGGCTTGAACACGAAATACAAACAGCCCGACCTGCAGCACCCCATGCTCACGTATTACGCAGATTTCGACGGTACCGGGAAACCGAACATCGTCGAAGTGAAGCGTGAAGGCGATGTCTGCCTGCCGGAGCGCGGCCGCAGTTGCTCGAGCACCGCGATGCCGTTCATCAAGCAGAAGTTCCCGACATTCAAACAATTCGCACTCGCAAGTCTGAACGAAGTTTACAGCGACGAGAAACTTGCGAAGG